>Ga0180009_10001215_pt1 | contig 32128 bp, 31 predicted proteins | sample OS_PC_MetaG_FD_123537 | JGI IMG/M metagenome (GOLD analysis project Ga0180009, IMG submission 123537) | Groundwater microbial communities from the Aspo Hard Rock Laboratory (HRL) deep subsurface site, Sweden - OS_PC_MetaG | ecosystem: Environmental > Aquatic > Deep subsurface > Groundwater...
CAGTCTTAAGCTGCCGGCCTTCCGGGCGCACCTGGATATGTGGAATTTTGTGATCGAGCTTGATCGTGGAGGCTGTCAGATTGCAGGCCTCCACCAAACGAAGGCCCGTCTCTGCGATCAAATAAACAATCGCCCGCGCCTCGTCATTCATCCCATCGAGCGCCCCCTCTTTGAGAAGGACACTCTGAACCCACTGCGTATCGAAAGACTGGCGCTTCCCCTTCTTGGCGCCGCCGATATAGATCTTCTGCATAACCGGGGCGATATTGATCTGATGCGCCTCGGCGACGGCCTTTACGATCCCGGAAAGCCGGCCGATATACTTGTTGGCCGAGCCAATCTGGATCTTCCCCTCCACCGCCTGCTGGTTCCAATAATTGCGGTAGGCGAGAACATGAGCGCGTGTGATCTTGGCCAGCTCCAGATCGCCTTTATTCACTTCCATGAAAATTTCGATACTGGTCTCGCGGGCCACCCGCCATTTTTTGAGCTGATTAGCCGATTTGGTGGCGAGCGACGCCGCGTTCAACTTGCAATATTCCTCAAGCACATCCGACATCATGATCGAGGGCGGGGGCACCGTGCCAAACATCGCCGAAGCGAGCTCCGGCGAGGGCCCAGCCTCCACAATCCGCAGCCGCTGCAGGAAACACTCATCGGGCAAGGCCGCCACGTCGGACTGGGCGAGATACGGCAGGCGGTGTTGGGCGGCAATTCTCACATTACGCTGATACCGGTGCCGCTGATCGGGATCGATACCGGCTACCAGATCCTGCCACCGTGCGCTTTGCTGGGCATCAAACTCTTGAACGCGAATGCGCGCGACCACACCGCGCGGATCATCCCCAACCCTGATTTTTGTGCTCCGAACGATGAAAGGATGCGCCTCATGGGCCTGCACCTCGCGCGGAACTCTACGCACGTAATACCAATAACCACGGCGCTTGCGCATGTAATGGACCATCATCGCACGTCTCGCTGAATAGAACCTGACCCTCCCACCGGTTGGCTTTTTACACCCCGTGTGGTGCCAAATGTGGTGCTGTTTGTGGTGTCAGAGAGGGGGACAAAGCCCAGGCGGATCAAGAAAACGCCGGAAAAATATGGGCTTGTCGCTTGTAAAATTGGCTGGGGCGGGAGGATTCGAACCTCCGGATGTCGGTACCAAAAACCGATGCCTTACCACTTGGCGACGCCCCAACGGAGGCCGCGGTGATAGCCGCCTTTTGGTCGCCGCGCAAGAATCCTCGAAGAACCGGCCATGATGAAAACGTTGGATCGTCGCGGCGCGGGCCTGATTCCCACTTCGAGCCGCTTGCGGGCCGGGACTCGCAGGTCTATAAGGTCCGCCTTGCCGATGGCTGCCACTCCCGATGGCGGCTGGCTGCGGCTCGTTTTCGGCTCAACACTGCGCAAGCTTGTGTTGAAGAACGTGACATTCAACACGGCGCAGGATGGTGTTGGAGCGGCCAAGGCGGTTGGCAGGAAAGCCAAGAATGTCGGAGCGTAGCGCAGCCTGGTAGCGCACTTGCTTCGGGAGCAAGGGGTCGGGAGTTCGAATCTCCCCGCTCCGACCACTGTTTTCAATGGGTTAAGACTTGATCCAAAGATTTCTTGGTGCGGCAACCAAGGAATGCCCAGGAAACTCTTACTGATAAAGTTCTCAGGCGTTTCTTGAACCTCACGCTCGCAACTTAGGACGTGCCTTTGGGGATCATGGAATACTTATGATTGCTCAGCGGGAGCATCGGGCGCCGGACTTGATCCGGCATCAACTTTAGAGTTGAACACAATCGTCATCCAGTCGGCAGTCGCTAGTGCGTCAAGCAGTACGTGGTCGTCACGAGGAATCTGCCGCACTTCGGCGTGAGCTTTGTTGTCGTCAACTGGAGCATGAATAATACGCACTTTGTGTTTTTGCGCGCGACATAGCTCTTTTATTTTGCCCACCATCCCGATAGCAAATGCTGCCTTACCACCGGGCTTGTAATTGCTCGCTCGAATGCCATGAACTGCACGCTCAACTTTTTTGCCGTGGTCATGACCTGCGAAGTATTCTAACCAAGTTACAGACAATCCGTCTTCGGATTCTCGGCGTTGAAATGCGCTGAACAACAGCCCGCCAGTCGGCTGCCCTTCTTCGTCCTTATCGAGCTTACTATAAGGTACCACGCGGATGACGTGGTGGTTGTCAGGAAGATTACCCCCTTTCATGGGCGAACCAATGCTCCGGCTTGTACGGTTCAAGATTGGCAAGCAGGCGATGGAGGCTGGTAACGCCGGCCGCAGATTCCGTCTCCTCTTTCAGTGGCACGCTGACAATCCATCGCACGCGGTCTTGGGGTAGACATTCCACCGTAAGCCGATCGTTTCTCCTAATAGACCATGTCGCAAGTATATGCCCATCATTGGCAATCCCTATACCTGGTCTACGTGCGTTCCGAAGAATCATCGACATACGAATGAATGTGATGAAGCTATTCTTCGAGACTGGGCTATCCTCAGAATCCCACTCCTCCGGGTCCATTAGCAAGTCGAGCTGTCGAAAGAGTTTCTTATGCCAATCGGGCTCGAATAGCATTGAGAACTTGCGGGCTTCGATCTTACATGCTGCGCGAACATCGAACAGCCTCTCTTCCAAGCTTAGATCGCTCTCGGCGGAAAGTTCCTCGTAAGTGCGCTGAGCTGGTTGATTGAATTGCATGGCTTTCGCACGGGCCATGGCCTCAGCCAGCCGCCTTGCGCTCTCTGCGGTCGCAATCGTGGTCATCTGAAGAGGTCCTTCGTCTTTTCTGTTAGGGCGCGCTCAAAGAGGTCGTTCTTCACATTTCGGGCCTCATCAATTGTCGCCCATAGTTTCTTGGCGTGCATTGGAATTTCCATCTCACGGGACACATCAATATCTAGAATGAATGACATAGCATCAGGCACTGGATGCGGATGAACAGGTGCCGACGTAATTGTTGCAACCCAGTTTGGCGCAAACGTTTCAAACCTTACCTGCACCAGATAACTTTGAAGTGTTTTCTCGAATTGATCAGAGCGCGGCTGGAATGTGAAGTATTGGTCCAAATTCACTTTCCCATTGCTCGGAACAGGTATGTCAATTCGATTAATGAACCTCACCCCTAGCCTTATAATGGAGTACTTTGGAGCAATTTTTGACCAAGCTTCCCAATTCTTCCTGGCCTGTTCGCTAAACTCTTCCCAGCCCGGATAGGGCGGAAGACGCGCAGTTGTTAGATGACGTTTGGTCAGAAGCACAATGTCGGCCTGATCCTCGCTAGCTAACCGATAACCAGTGGAATCTTCCGCGATCTTTATATCTCCTCCCGTCGTGTTGTCGATGAGGAAGCCGATCTCCCGCCGCGGAGAGGACATTGTGTAATGCGGCTTTAGCTTTGCTGCGATCTTCTTCAACGCCTTGTCTTCGACGTCGTGGTCAACGCGAACTTCAATAACTGCCTCTGTGATGGGGGCGTGGGCATAGGCTGGACTCGGACGAGGTTCATACACGGCGTTCACCTATTTTGCATCTCCCAAGTTCATCTCAGGCCCACCTTAAGAGTTGATTAAGCTTGCCACCACTATCGATCGAGGGATTCAACGGTCCATGTTCATATAGGGATCAGAATTCTTACCGCCCAAGAAACGCCCGTGAAATCGGCCGCAGAAAGTGGATGAAAGTTGCGTCAAGTCGACGCCAAGCGCTTGATTTTGCTAGAAATCGTTTGGAGGTCAGATTCTTCGGGAGCAAGGGGTCGGGAGTTCGAATCTCCCCGCTCCGACCACTTTTGGTTGCGGCTTCGGATGCCCACGCCTTCGGCGCATCCGCCGCCGGACAATTCTCCGAGAATTTGGGGCACAATCCGGAACTTATGGGATTTGCACGGCGCAAGCTTGTGTCGGGTTGTATGACCTTTGGCTCTGCTGGCGAACACCCCGGCGCCTTGCGATTGGCCGTGTCCACCGAACCCGGCTGACCCATGCGGCAGACCTGCCCCTTGCCTCATACCGCCCGGACTGGCATCCCTTCGCCGAACGCAGCGCGCGCCCGCCGCGCCAGCCGCCTCCAGACCCAAAGGAAACTCCTCATGCCGGATCTGCCTGCAACGATGACCGCCATCCATGTCGACGGCAAAGGCGGTCCCGACGTGCTGAAGCCGATCGAGATGGCCTTGCCGCAGCCAGGCGTTGGCCAAGTGCTGATCATGGTCGCTGCAGCAGGCATCAACCGGCCCGACGTCATGCAGCGCCAGGGGCTCTACCCCGCCCCCAAGGGCCACTCCGAGATTCCCGGCCTCGAAGTCGCCGGAACGGTTGTCGCGACGGGGCCCGGCGCTACGCGCTTCAAGGACGGCGATAAGGTGATGGCCCTCGTCAACGGCGGCGGTTACGCGCAGTACTGCATCGCCGATGAGCCCTGCTGCCTTGCCATCCCCGGAGGCCTTTCGATGGAGCAGGCCGCCGGCGTGCCCGAAACCTTCTTCACGGTCTGGCACAACGTCTTCGAACGCGCCCACCTGACAGCCGGCGAATGGTTCATGATCCACGGCGGCACGTCCGGCATCGGCGTCACCGCAATCCAGCTCGCCAAGGCGTTCGGCGCCAACGTCATCGCCACTGCCGGTTCGGACGAAAAATGCGACGCCTGCCGCAAGCTCGGCGCCGACCTCACCGTCAACTACCGCACCGAGGACTTCGTCGAGGCGGTCAAGACCCATGTCGGGCGAGGCGGCGTCGATGTCATCCTCGACATGGTCGGCGGCGATTACATACCAAGGAACATTGGTTGCCTTGGCGACGATGGCCGGCTCGTCAACATCGCCTATCAGAAGGGTTCGAAAGCGGAGGTCGATTTCCTTCGCGTCATGCTGAAGCGCCTCACCATCACCGGCTCGACGCTACGCATCCGCCCGACGGAAGTGAAGGGCCGCATCGCCCGCGGGCTCGAGGAATACGTCCTGCCGATGCTCGCCGACGGCCGCGTCAGGGTCGTGATGGATGGAACCTACCCCTTGCACGACGCCGCCGCCGCCCACGCCCGCATGGATGAAGGCGCGCACATCGGCAAAATCGTGCTGACGGTCTAAAACAGGGATGTAAAAAAAGGCCCGCGGGCATCCGCCCTACACAGTGATAGGTGAAATGCACGCGGGCAGGAGGAAGACGTTCTTTCCATGCTCGCAGTCGACCGCATCAAGGTCATGATATCTAGACAACCTATCTGCTGCGTGTGGCCGCTGCAGCCCACACCGGCAAGGTTGCCGGTGCGAAGTTAAGAAAGAACGCAGTTGATCGGCGTCACGAAATTCTCGCGAACGCGCGCACCGCCGTATTACCGGCGCCGGCTTCAGGATGCAAAGTCGATCAGCGCCCTGTTGAGCCAAAGCGGAGTGCGCCGTTCGCGAAACTTCACATAGCGAAGGTCGCCCGACACCTTGAGAACCTCGCCATGGTGGAACGAGGAGTGCGGGAACGATTTCATGAACTCGTCTTTCATGATGACGTTGGCGCCGATATCTGTGTGATTAGGCTCGCATTTGCGCATTTATCCCTCCTTGATCAGAACTTCTGACTGTTTCTTCCCGGTTTGCCGGGCCGCTTTTGATTTGCGGCCTCTCGCATTCTTCGAATTCAAATTCACAACTCGGCTTTATCAGCGCCCCTTCATGCCTCGCGCCATCCCGCGGCCACCTGCATGACATGTGCCGCAATCGCGTTACGCATCAGAAGGGCAACCGTCACCGGCCCGACACCGCCTGGCACCGGTGTCACCCAGCTTGCGACTTCCCGCACGCCATCGGTGTCGACGTCGCCGACAATCATTGCACCGTTCGGGCCGGTCACGTGGTTGATGCCGATATCGATGACCGCCGCGCCCGGCTTCACCATCTCGGCGGTGAGGAAATTGGGGATGCCGACAGCAACGATGACGGCATCGGCGCGGCGCGAATGCATGGCCACGGAACGGGTCAGGTGGTGACAGATCGTCACCGTCGCGCCTTGCGCCATCAGCAGGAATGCGGCGGGTTTCCCAACGATTTCCGAATGACCGATCATCACCACTTCAAGCCCGTTGAGCTTGAGACCGGTCTCCTTCAACAGCTCGACCGCAGCCGCCGCCGTACACGGCGCCAGCGCCAGATCGTTGTAGACGATGTTGCCGATCGAAGCCGGATTCATCCCCTCGATGTCCTTCAGGGGATGGATCGCCGATTGCAGCGACCGCACGTTGATACCCTTGGGCACCGGGCGCTGCAGGATGATGCCGAGCACTTCCGGGTCATCGTTCATTGCAACGATGCGTTTCTTGCAGTCCTCCTGCGCGAGCGTCTCCGGCCAGAACAGCTCTTCGAACGGCAGGCCGACTTCGGCGGCGGCCCGCGCCTGCCCGCGGATGTAGATCGCGATCTCCTCGCGACGGCCGACGCTCACCGAAACGATTCTGCCGAGCCGACGACCGGCCGCCACTTCGCGTGCGATCCCGGCGCGCACCTCGCCAAGGATACGTTCGCGTACAGGCTTGCCCGTAAGCAGCCGCTGTTCATGGAGCGTCGATTTTGTCGTGATGCTCAATCCCCGACCTCGCAGGTTAGACTTTAGGCCCCCTTCAAGAAGTTTTGGCCGGCCCTGTCCAATTGATAGAAGCAATAACTAGTACCAATCGACTTAAATAAAGCGATAGCTGCAACCTATTGCGAAATTGCCGAATTCTGCATCTGGGTGGCGAGGGAGGTGTGCCGCTGCCGGAATGTCAGCGTGCTGGCCTGGAAAACAGAGCTGCCCGGATAAACCAAAAAGGCAAACGCCAACAGCTCACTTCTTCTTGGGCCAAATTGATGTAGTTTGAACTGCATCGTTCACTGACCGCCGGGGGCACCTTGATCGAGAAGCATCTTGTCCTGAAAGACACGCCGTTCTGGTCCTGGAGCCTGTTTGCCAACCAGAGCTATCTGGGCCGAGTCCAGTTGACGTTGCGCCGGGAATGCAACGGCTCGCTTGCCGACATCACCGAACAGGAATGGCGCGACCTTCGCGCCAACTTGCTTGATTTCGAGGCCATGACGAAAAGCCTCTTCCAACCCGATCGCTTCAATTACGTCCAGCTCGGCAATATCTGGCCGCAAGTCCACGTCCACGCGATTCCCCGCTACGCCGTCGCGCGCAATTGGAACGGCTTCACGTTTACGGACGTACGCTGGGGCGACCTGCCGCTACCGGAACCCGCTTCACCCATTGGCGAGGCGGAATTGGCGCGACTGGTAACGGTGATGCGGGACGCGCTGAACACAGCCGGGTGAGTTGGCGTTCAGGGCCCCCCGCCGGGTCGGTTCATCAGGCTGGCCCATAGTCGATCGGCGGCCTCATTTCGGCAATCGGGCGACCGGAACAGCCTGATGTCGATCTGAATGTCATACGTAGGGCATACTCCAGATCACCTCAACACGCCCGGAGACACCAACCATGCGCATCATCGACGTCAGGGAAGTGACCAAGCCGATCGCCTCGCCGATCCGCAACGCCTATATCGACTTTTCGAAAATGACTGCCAGCCTCGTTGCCGTCGTCACCGATGTCGTGCGCGACGGGCGGCGTGTCGTCGGTTACGGCTTCAACTCGAATGGCCGCTACGGCCAGGGCGGTCTCATCCGCGAGCGCTTCAAGGATCGCATTCTCGAAGCGGCACCAGAGAGCCTTCTCAACGTCTCCGGCGACAACCTCGATCCGCACAAGATCTGGGCTGCCATGATGACCAACGAGAAGCCCGGCGGCCACGGCGAACGCTCGGTGGCGGTCGGGACCCTCGACATGGCAATCTGGGATGCGACCGCCAAGATCGCCGGCAAGCCGCTGTTCCGGCTGCTGGCCGAGCAGAAGGGGCTTACGGCCAATCCCAAGGTCTTCGTCTATGCGGCCGGCGGCTACTACTACCCCGGCAAGGACGACACGGCGCTCAGGGCCGAAATGCGCAGCTATCTCGATCGCGGCTACAACGTCGTCAAGATGAAGATCGGTGGCGCGCCAATCGCCGAGGATCGGCGCCGCATCGAAGCCGTGCTCGCCGAGATCGGCTCGAGCGCGCGGCTCGCCGTCGACGCCAACGGCCGCTTCGATCTGGAAACCGGCATCGCCTATGCCAAGATGCTGCGCGACTATCCGCTGTTCTGGTACGAGGAGGTTGGCGATCCCCTCGACTTTGCGCTGCAGGCGGCGTTGTCCGAGTTCTATCCGGGGCCGATGGCCACCGGCGAGAATCTCTTCTCCCATCAGGACGCCCGCAACCTGTTGCGCTACGGCGGCATGCGTCCGGATCGCGATTGGCTGCAGTTCGACTGTGCGTTGTCCTACGGCCTCGTCGAATACATGCGGACGCTGGACGTGCTGGCGCAATTCGGCTGGTCGCCGAGCCGCTGCATTCCTCACGGCGGTCATCAGATGTCACTCAACATCGCAGCCGGCCTGGGTCTCGGCGGCAACGAGAGTTATCCCGACCTGTTCCAGCCCTACGGCGGGTTCCCGGACGGCGTTCGGGTCGAGAACGGCCACATCCTCATGCCCGAGTTGCCCGGCATAGGGTTCGAGGGCAAGTCCGACCTGATCAAGGTGATGCGCGCGTTGGCTGACTGAGTTTCCAGCGCCGGCTTGGATCAATTCAAGGGCGGAACGAACTTCCGCCCCTCTCGTGCAGGCGGCGCCCGCAACAGGTCGCCAAGGCTGGTAATCGTCGTGTCGACGCCTGTCACGCCACTCACCCCTCCAGAAACCGCCGCACCTGCTTTTCGTAGTGGCGCAGCCAGTGTTCGTAATAGGCCATGTCCTTGCTGGCCCAGGCTTCGAATTCGGCGGGTCCGAGTTGCGCCAAGCGTAACGCGAGGCCGATCACGTCGGCGACGATCTGCGCGTCCTCGCGGGTCATACCGAGGCGTACCTCGTCGGCATCGCCGTCGGTGAACGGATGGCTGACGACGAACTGAAACGCGGCTTCGACGAGCGCGACGTTGCGATCCTTTCGGCGTGGCGAATCGAGGGAGGCCGACGGCCTGTTCAGCCAGATGACATTGTCGCCCATTCAGCACCTCTCGCCGGCTTGATCACGTGCCTCATTACGCCGTCGGCACGATTTTGGACCGCTTCACCACGCATCGCCAAGAACTAAGTTGGCGGGGAAATCGGCAAGAGATGCTTCCGATCGTACGCGATCGCTTCTCGCGATCGGACCAGATCGGATGTTGATCGAGTTGAGCCGTTACCAGGCAAGCTGCGCCATCGCCGCGACAGGCCGCGCCCGCTCGTCCGGGAAGAGCGCGGAAAGTACCTTCGGCTCCAGCGCCTCGTCATCGCCCATGTGCACCCGGCTCGCCACGTAGACCGCCCGCACTCCTGAGCCGATCGCTCCGGCAATATCGGTCTTCACACCGTCTCCAATGGCCAGCATCCGCGACTTCGGCACTTCCCGCCCGCGAAGCTCGGCTATCCGTTTGAAGGCCATGTCGTAAATCGGCCGGTGCGGCTTGCCGGCAAGTTCGACCGGGGCGCCGAGGGCCGCATAGGCTTCCGCAACCGCACCGGCGCAATAAACAATATGCCCGCCGCGCTCCACCTTGATATCGGGATTGGCGCAGATCATCGGCAGACCGCGGGCAGCCAGTCCTGCAAGCAGTTCCACGTAATCCGCCGGCGTCTCGGTCGTGTCATCGAAGAGACCGGTGCAGATCACCGCTTGCGCCCCTTCGGCAGCCTCCGGCCCGACGCGATCGACGTCGATGCCCGCGAAAATCGGCAGGTCGCGCCCGGGGCCGAGGTGGTAGACGGCGCGACCGGCGTAAGCCTCGATCAACTCGCGGGTCGCATCTCCCGACGACAGAATAGCGTCATAGGCATCCGTGCTGACGCCAATCTGATCGAGTTGCGCTGCTACGCCCTCGCCAGGACGCGGCGAGTTCGAAAGCAAGAGTACCGTACCACCCGCCTCGCGGAACCGGGCGCAGGCCTCGCCGGCACTTTGATACGGGGTTACACCGTTATGGATGACACCCCAGATATCGACGAGCCAGGCGTCGGTCGCGGCTGCAAGCGGTGCGATCGAAGCAATGACGGGAATGCGATGCGGCATGGAAACTCACGGGGACGGAATGGACCTCGGGGAGCCCGAGCGATTCGTCTGGCTGGCTTAGCCCGCTTCCGGGAAAAGAACCAGACTCCTGCCGCAGCCAGCGTAACCGGACCGGCAGTTGCACCGGCATGCGCATGTCAGGCCGCCGCGTGCCCGCTGCCTGTAATCAGCTCCCGCTTGACGGCCCTTGCACCACCAAATAGCGCGCCCTGGCCGAACAGAACACCGAACCCGAACACCTTCGCCGCCGTCGCCTCGTCCTTCATGCCCCCGACGATGACGCTGAGTCCAAGCCCGGCGAGGTGCTTGCAGACGTCGTCAGCTGGAACAAAGACATCGTTTCCAGCAGGCAGGCCTTCGAGGAAGACATCCGCATCGAGCTTCACGAAATCGAAGCCGCGCGATTTGAGGTCCTCGTAGTCCATGTCGAGATCCATCACCTCGGCGATGCAATACCGGAAGCCGATACTGGCGAATTCCGAAAGCGCATGCCATTCACGCGGCCCGAAACCGCGCACGTCCGACTGACTGAAGGACATGATCAGAACGCCGGCAACGCTGCGCCGCTCGCGGTAGGCCTGCGCCACGCCATCGAGGAACTTGTGTGCCGAGATTGCTTCCCCGCTCACCGTCGAGAACAACGCGTTGTCGCGACCGCGCCCGGTAAAGCGCACGGCAATCTGGGAGGCGTGCGCGATGCGGGCACCGTCGATGCGCGCCAGCATGCCGGTTCCAGCGAATTCTTCGCGCGATTGCTCGGTGTCGAGCACCCGGCCCTGCTCGTCGCGAAGCCGCACGTAGAGTTCGAAATGACGCGGCCTGCCGGCATGGAAATCGACGATCGGATCGAGCAGAACTTCCACCCGGCCCAGCGCCAATGCCTCGGCCAGCGCCGAGAGCCGCGCATTGACCTCCGGCGGCCGGCCCGACTCCGAGAGGCGGACCTCGCCAGTGTTCCCGGAAGGAGCCAACTTGCGCTGCTCCGCCGCATCGTCCTGCGCCCGCATCCTGCCCGCCGTCACCTTCAGCGCATCGAGCGATGTTGAAATGGCACGCTCGGAAATCACGGCAGCCGCCTCGGCCCCTTTCGGCGGAGACCGAGTTGCCGCGTTCACCTCATCGGCGAGCTTGCGGATCAAGCCTTGGATCATCTCGACATCGGCCTCGCGCGGAGAAGCGGCATCGGTGACAGGCCCACGGTTCGAAAGCGGCTCGGCTAGAGATGGAGCCGGATTTGCAGGCGAAAGCGCAGGCGGCCGCGCGGACTGCTGTGGCGCGCCCTGTTGCTGCACGGACGGTGCCGATGCACCGGCGCGCTGAGCATGCTGCGGGCCAGGAGCCACGCCTTGCATCCGCGGCGGGACTGCTTCAACGGAACCTGGACGGTTGAGCGTCGTTGCCTCGCTGCGTTCAGCATTGGATTTCGGTGCATCCGGCCGAGACGGCTCGACCGACCCAGCCTGTTTGCCCGCCGAGCGCGGAGCCTGTGGCGGCCCGCCGCGCTGCCGACTTGAACTATAGCCTGCCGCGGCGGCAGGCGGAGCCGCATGCGATTCGACCGGTAGCCCAGGCGCCCGCAGGATCGTTCCGACCGCCGGTACCCCGTCAACGAGATAATGACGCGGCATCACAGCATGACAGATCAGCATGACCGCGTAACACAGCACCGCTGTCGCGCCGGCAGCCCACACGTCGAGCCCGACGTGCAGGTGCAGCGCCATGCCGATCGCCAATGTGGCCAGCGCCATCGCCAGGATGCTGACGGCTTCACCGGTCAGACGAACCGGCAGCGACACCGGCCGCAGGTTGCGCGCTTCCGTCTCGCGGCGCGCCCAGCCAGACTGGCCATGCGATTCGTTAGGGCCGCCCGGCCGCTCAGCGTCCAGCTTCGCCGTTTTCGCCTGTGGCGGACTTGCCGCCTCGTCGCCAATCATGAATTCCACGAGTTCTGCCCCACGAGTCCGAATCGGTTGCATCCAGAGTCCGGCGGCATGGCCGGCGAAACAACCGCCCCGCGCGAGATGTCACCAGCTTTAGTGGCGTTCAAGCCACCTCGGCTGACGCCATGTGTCCCATCCGCACCGGATTGAACGTGTCTCAGGATAGCGCCGCCAGCACCGCGCCGAGACGCGCCACGATCTCCCGGACGTCGTCGGCTCCCGCGATCAACGGCGGCGCCACGATCAGCGTGTCGGCAGCCACACGCACATAGAGATCGTGATCGTGGAACGCCCGCTGCATGGCCTCGTAGCCGCGCACGCCGGCGCCTTGCGGACCGGCATCGAGATCGATACCGCAGATGAGGCCGACCGGGCGGATGTCGGCAACATGGGGCGCATCACGCAATGACATCAGCGTCTCGCAGAAATCGTCCTCCATCCCGGCAGCCCGCTCAAACAGCGCCTTGTCGCGATAGACGTCGAGGGTCGCCAACGCCGCGGCCACCGCCAGGGGATGCGCCGAATAGGTGTAGCCGTGATAGAATTCCGGCAGGTGTTCGGGCCCCTGCATCATCGCGGCGTAAATCGCTTCGCTCGCCAGCACGCCCGACATCGGCACCGCCCCGTTCGTCAGGCCCTTGGCAAAACAGATAAGATCGGGCGTGAGGCCGTAGCGCTCGGCGGCGAAGGCATGCCCGAGCCTGCCGAACCCGGTAATCACCTCGTCGAAGATTACCAGGATTCCGTGCCTGTCGGCGATGGCGCAGAGCCGCTCCAGATAACCTTTCGGCGGCGGCAGGCATCCCGTCGAGCCTGCCACTGGTTCGACGATGACGGCCGCGATGTTCGAAGCGTCATGCAGTGCGACGATGCGTTCGAGTTCGTCGGCCAGTTCGGCCCCCCATTCAGGCTCGCCGATGGAGAACGCCTGCCGACTGCGGTCATAGGTCGTGCGCAAATGGTCGACGCCCGGCAGTTGCTGGCCGAACGCCTTGCGGTTGCCGGGGATGCCGCCAACCGACAGGCCGCCGAAGCCGACCCCGTGATAGCCCCGCTCGCGCCCGACGAACCTTGTCCGGGACCCCTCGCCGCGCGCCTTGTGGAAGGCCAGCGCCAGTTTCATCGCAGTGTCGACAGCTTCGCTGCCCGAATTGGCGAAGAAAACGTGGTCGAGCCCATCGGGCGCCAACAACGCCAACCGCGAAGCCAGTTCGAACGCCTGCGGATGACCGAACTGAAACGCCGGCGCGTAGTCGAGCGTTGCCGCGGCCTTCTGGATCGCCGCCACGATTACGGGATCGCCGTGGCCGGCGTTGACGCAATAGAGGCCCGAAGTGGCATCGATCAGCCGGCGGCCATCCTCGGCGATGTAGTGAATTCCTTGCGCCCCGGTGATCATCCGCGGTCGCCGATGGAACGCCCGGTTGGCCGTGAACGGCATCCAATAGGATTGCAACTCGTTCGCCTTGGAATCCTGCGTCACCTGAATAACCTCGCAAACGACGGTGTCTCAGGCGCCACAATAGTGCGAGACAAGCGAAAATGCGCTAAACTTGATTACCCATCGCACTCTAGTTCTGGATCAGAGGATGAACCGCTCGCAAATCGTTAAGAAGCTTAACGAACTCGCCCCATACTTGCGTCGACGGGGAATTAAGCACGCGGCGCTGTTCGGATCGACGGCGCGCAACGAAACAACTGCGCATTCGGATATCGACATCATAGTGGAATTGGACCCGTCTGCCCGGCTGTCGGGGTTTGACCTTGTAGGTATCGAGCGAGTCTTGGCGGAACACCTGCATGCCGAGGTTCACATACTCACCCACCCAGTCAACAAGCCCGGGCTGTTGGCCGAAATTGAGCGGGATCAGATCTTTGCCTTCTAGCCGACCAATATTACGCCTCGAAGAAATAGTCGATAATATCGAGGCGATCGAAGAGTATGTTGCCGACCTCAGCTTCGACGACTTCCAGAACGACCGGAAGACACGGGATGCGGTCGAACGCTGCCTGTCCAGAGTCTCCGAAGCCGCTGTTAAACTAGGGGAGGCAGCAGAAATTGTCGCGCCCGGCCCGCCTTGGGCAAACATCCGCGGATATGGAAATCGGCTGCGCCATACCTATGACGGCGTCCAACCGCTTGAAGTTTGGAACATCGTCAACAACGACCTCCCATTGCTAAAGGCAGTATGCCAAACCGCCGCCATACATCTCTTGGCCGATGGCAACACCCCCAAGTCCGGATGACGGACTGTGTCCCCCTCAAGACACTGATTTCCTGGGGGTTGCCCCATTGCCGCCACGTATCAGCCCCCGACGCAACCGAATCGCCAGCGCATTTAGGTCTCGTTAGCCGAATCGGCGTGGTATGGTCGCGTCCGGGCGAACCAGTAGGTCCGGAGTATTGTTTAGGAGACGAGCCCGATGTTGATGAGCCTTGTCCACGAGCTGCGCAAAGCAGCCGATTATCCGGAACTCGCGCAAGCCCGCGTTCTCCTGTCGGGGTTGACCAGCCGCTGCGGCGTCGATATCGCCCGCGCCTTCGCCGAACGCTCGACGCGTCTCGTAATCCGCGCCGCCGAGGATTCGGTTGAAGTCGACGCCATCGCCGGCCTGCTCGCCCAATGCTCCGCTGAACTGCGCCTTTATGCGACCGACGACATCGAGGATGCCGACGCCGCGGTGGCGTTTGCGCAAGGCGCCGCGCAGAAGGCCTTCGGCGGGCTCGAGGCGGTCATCAACCTCGTCGAGATTCACCCTGCCGATCTGACCGGCCGCACTTCACAGGCCGATCTCGAAGACCTCGTTTCGGAAAAGCTGCTGGCTCCGACGCTCGCCGCCCGCGTCGTTGCCAACCGCATGCAGCTCACCCTGACGCACGGCTCGATCCTGCACGTCGTTCGCGCACCCGCTCCAAATTCGCAGGAAGAACTGATGGTTCTTGAAATCGTCCGCGCCACGCTTGCCGCTCTTGTCCGCTCCGAAGCCAGCAACTGGGCCGAAAAGGGTATCCGCATCAATGCGGTCGCCCCGGCGACCGGTCTCGAAGCGTTCGAGCAGACTCTGCTCGGCGAACCCGACGTCGCCGCCCTCGCCCTCTACCTCGCTTCGCAGAAGGGTCGCGACCTGACCGGCCATCTGTTCGACACCCGCAATGCGGGTTGCCGCTGAGGCAGACACCGCCAAGCGCCGGAATCCTTGGGAATGCGTCAATCGTTCCCGGTCGGCCAGCGCACAGGGTACGGAATGCCGACGGCAAAGAAGCCTAGCCCGCCTTTCTCACAGGGATGCGCGCCGTCATCGTCCGTGGCGGGGTCATTCGGCAAGAAGGGGCGCGAAAAGCGTATCGGGCCATACGGTTGAGCGGCCCGACACCGCCGATGGCCCCGCCACGGACGACCTGAAAGGCGGGGCCAAATGGCTGACAGCCTGTGTCGAACCACTTGCCCGATGAACCACATCGATCTGCGTGATTCTCCTTGTCTGTCAGCCATTTGACCTCCGTGACGGTCGCACCCCCTGTGAGAAAGGCGGGCTAGCACGGCAAACAAGCCGCCTGCGAGCGTAGGCCGCGTTTCCCCGACGTGATGGGCTGTCGGCAAGCGCAGCAATTCGACGGCCGCCTCTTCGTCGCAATCCATGACGCAAAGGCGAATGCCCTGCAGGGCGAACGTCAGATGCCACGCATTGGTCGTGTGGTACCAGTCCGGCAGCACGGCGAATATCCCGTGCGCGTCGAGCAACGACTTGGCGACCACCGCCTGGGATCGATCGTAGAATACGCCAACTGTGATCATTGCAGCACCAACTCGACGACTTCCCCAAATCCACGCATCCAATTCCATTCCGGCGCTGTTTCCCAAGGAACAGTCCGCAACTGGCGAATGGTTAAGTTCACCGTAAAGGGAAATGCGCGCACACACATTTCTTGCGGAAGCGGGGCGTCCACCCCCAATCGACATGGCCGGAGGAAACGATGCGGACCGCAATTCTTGCTGCAGGCCTTGCGATGATCCAGCTTGCCGATGCTTCGCCAAGCTCAGCTGGCATGACCCAAGACCTGGCCACCTGCGCCAATGCCGGCGGGACTGCCGCCGTACGCGCCTGCTCGCGCATCATCGAAAGCGGCAGATTGCGCAGCTCGCATTACTACATCGCCTACTATAACCGCGGCTGGGCAAACCGGAATTCCGGCAACCTCGATGCGGCATCGAACGATTTCAGCAAATCGCTGCAACGCAATTCCAAGTTCGCCGACACCTACTACAGCCGCGCCGTCGTCCGTTTCGAAAAATCCGATCCCGACGGCGCCCGCCACGATCTCGCCTCCTACATCAAGCTCAAGGATGGCGATGCCACAGCCTCCTACAAGCGCGCCCTGATGCTGCGCTGGCTGGGCGACATTGACGAGGCGATTGCCGATCTCGAAAGGGCCGAAAAAATCAAGCCGTCGACGCCGGCGTTCCGGTACCTCAAGGCGCTGCTGCTTTCCGACAAGGGTGAGAATGATGCCGCCCTTGAGCTGATCGGGCGCAAGGCTGGCGAAGACTGCGGAAAGCCGCAGGAGTGTTACGCCAGGTCGATCATCCTATATCGCACAGATCTTCTCGACGAGGCGTTGGCGGATCTGGATCGAGCCGTCGAAAAGCAGGAGGTGTTCGCGGCCGCGCATGACATGAGGGCGCGCGTGCTGGAGAAAATGGGGCGGCGTTCCGAGGCCGTGAAATCCTATGAAAAAGCGCTCTCCCTTACCGTCAAATCGGCTGAAGAACTGCTGGCGCAGAAGGATGCACGCGAACGGCTTGCCGAACTGAAAGCCAACGAACGCATACCGGTGGCGGAATCCGAAGCCCTCACCTGCCGGCGGTTCATTCCGGTCAGCAATTCAACCATCTCGGTCGCTTGCGATCGATAGAATGACCACCAAGGCGCGCGGAACCTCCGACGCGAAGCAGCTTGCCGGCATCCCAATTCAACGGCCTGTTCGAAGAACAGAAAGCGCGTTAAAAAAACAATTCGAGGCATCGAACATTGCAAAGAGATGCGTGCTGATCAATTCTTCCGCTAATTGTCAAGATCAGGAGAAATCCAGATGACACCCTGGGAAATACGCGCCGTTGAATTCGCCAACTGCAACTGCAATTACGGCTGCCCCTGTCAGTTCAACGCGCCGCCGACTCACGGCAATTGCGAAGCCGTGACCTGCATGGAAGTCACGGAGGGGCACTTTGGCGACACGAAGCTCGACGGCTTGCGCTTCGGCGGCATCTTTTCGTGGCCCGGAGCAATTCACGAAGGCAATGGCAAGGTGCAGCCGTTCGTCGACGAGCGCGCCAACGACGCCCAGCGCGAGGCCATCCTGAAGATCATGACCGGGCAGGATACCGATCCGATGGCGACCGTTTTTGCCGTGTTCGCATCGACGCTTTCGGAAGCCTACGACCCAATATTCGCCCCCATCGAATTCGACGTTAACGTCGAGGACCGCCGTGCGCGCTTCGTAGTTGCCGGCCTGGCGGAGTGTGTCGGCGAACCGATCAAAAACCCGGTGACGGGCGAAGAGCATCGCGCGCGCATCGATATCCCATATGGTTTCGAGTACGAACTCGCTGAAATGGGCAGCGGCACGGCGACGACGCAGGGGAAAATCCAGCTCAATCTGAAGGACAGCTATGGCCAGTTTGCCCACCTGCATCTGAACAACCACGGCGTCGTCAAACACCGCGCCGTCTGAAACAGAACACATGACGCAGGAAACAACGCCCACCGAGTTGCTGCTCAAGCGCGAGCGTCTCGTCGTCGGTGCCGGCCTCGTCATCCTCACGCTTTTGGCGTGGTGGTGGCTGCTCGTCGGCGCCGGCACCGGCATGGACACGATGGCGATGACCACCTGGGTGTTCCCGCCGCCGGTTCATGCACAGATGCCGGCGCAATGGACCCCCGCTTACGCAGGCATCATGTTCCTGATGTGGTGGATCATGATGATCGCGATGATGACGCCGAGCGCCGCGCCGATGATCCTGCTTTATGCGCGCGCCTATCGTTACGAGCAGAAACTTGGACGGCTGACGTCTGCCGTCACTCCGACATTTGCGTTTGCGCTCGGTTACCTTCTGGCTTGGTTCGGTTTCAGCCTCGCCGCCACGGCGTTGCAGTTTGGACTTGAAGAAGCCGGTCTCCTGCATGCGATGTGGATGTGGAGCATAGATTCGATCTTTACGGGCACTCTCCTCATCGCTGCGGGCGCCTACCAGCTGACGCCCTTGAAGAATGTCTGTCTGGAGCAATGCCGCTCACCTGCGCAGTTCCTGGCTGAGAATTTCACGCCGGGCGCGACAGGCGCGCTGCGCATGGGGCTGAAGCACGGCACATTCTGCCTGGGTTGCTGCTGGTTCCTGATGGCGCTCCTGTTCGCCGGCGGGCTCATGAACCTCGTCTGGATCGCCGGCCTTGCCATTTACGTTCTGATCGAGAAGGTCGCGCCGCAAGGCTTCTGGATCGCGCGGCTCGCCGGATTCGTCCTGATCGCAGCCGGGCTCTACGTTGTTGCGCGCGGCTTACTAGTGTGATGATTCAGAAGTTCGCTACCATCTGCGGCTCGGCCGAGAGCGAACTTCTGAATCTGAATCACACTAGCTGCTCTATGATTCTAGTGTCCCATTTGTCTGCGAAGTTCGCTCAGGCGGCTGCGGCAGAGTGGAGGCGAACTTCGCAGACGGGACACTGCCTTTGAGCGGTTTGAAGAATTCTAACGACGAGAAATTTATGTCACAGGACGATCAGCACGGGACCGACGACAGACCCTTCAGTCCCTGCATCTCAATTTGCGAACTCGAAGAAGCGGCCGGCATCTGCCGCGGCTGCGGTCGCACGATCGGGGAAATCAGCAACTGGCTGAAGCTCGACGCCGCATCACGCGACCTCGTTGTGAGCAAGCTTCCCGCCCGCCTGGAAAGGCTGAAGACGGGGAGGTAGCCACCCCCGCCCGTCAACGCTCAACCGCACAGGCCTGAAACGAAAACCTCATGCCTGGGCGACGATCAAGCGCTACAACTTCACGGTGTCTGCCAGCCTGATTGAGCGATGTTTCACAAGAGAACGGAAGAGACGGGCAGCGAAGTGAAGCCGCCCGCCATTCATTCAGGCCAAAGCTTCAGGCCTAGCCCGCCAGCGTCGGGTAGGTCGTGTAGCCTTCGCGGCCCGGCGTGTAGAACGTCGACTGGTCGGGTTCGTTGTAGGGCCCGCCAGCACGGAACCGCTCGACCAGATCGGGATTCGAAACGAACAGCTTGCCGAACGCGACGACATCGGCGATGCCGTTTTCAATGGCTTCGGCACCGCTTTCGGCATCATAACCGCCGCACACGATAATCTTGCCCGAATAGTGCTGACGCGCCATTTGCGCGACATCTCGGTCGCAGTCGTTCGCGAACGGGCGCATCACGTGCAGATAGGCGAGTTGGCGCTTTTCGAGTTCCGGCAGGTAGTGCGCGTAAAGCGCTTCCATGTCGGCTTCCTCGATGCCGTTGAACGTATGGCCCGGGCTGACCCTGATGCCGACGCGATCCGACCCGATCTCTGCAACGATCGCATCGAGGACTTCAAGCGGCATGCGCACTCGATTCTCGATCGAGCCGCCATATTCGTCATCACGCCGGTTGACGTTCGTCGACAGGAACTGATGCAGGAGATAGCCATTCGCCGAATGCAACTCGATCCCGTCGAAACCGATCTCCATGGCGTTTCGGGCAGCGGCAGCGAATTCGCCGGCAATCCGCGCGATTTCTTCAGTCTCGAGCGCGCGCGGCATGTCGTGTTCGATCATCCCCTTGGCGTCGGTATACATCTGGCCCGGCGCACGCACCGCGCTCGGCGCGACGACGTCGGCGCTCTGCCCCCGGTTGAGGTCAGCGGCGATCCGGCCGACGTGCCACAACTGGACGACGAACTTGGCTCCGTGGGAATGGACGCGTTCAACGATCGGCGCCCACGCATCCATCTGCGTCTCGGTGTGCATGCCCGGCGTTCGCGGATACCCCATGCCCTCGAAGGAAACCTGCGTCGCTTCCGTGATGACCAGCCCTGCACCGGCACGATTGGCGTAATACTCGGTGGCAAACTCGGCCGGCACGCCGTTTTGATCTGCGCGCGAGCGGGTCAGGGGCGCCATCGCAACGCGGTTTTTCAGCTTCAACGCGCCGAGTTGGGTGGGCGTGAAGAGCTTACCTATATCTAGCCTGAGGTCCATGATCTATCCTTCTGACGATTTTTGCTGCAGCGCAGTGCCAGCGCGCCTCGTGAAATGGTTAAAGCAGAAGCCGCTTTCAACGCATCCCGATCTCGCAAACGCAACAATGCTCGAAACGTTCACGCGAATTCCTGAAAAAAATCAGAGATTTCCGCCGATCTGGCACAAATCCGATCACGATCCCTTGACAAGTCGGCGGCCGCCAACTAACTCCCGGAGCAGCGTTGGCACTCTTATGAAGTGAGTGCTAACAGCCACTCCGGGGGCGCAGAGTCGGCATCTGATTTCGGGTGTCTATCGCGATGTGGTGCGTTTCGACCCAAGGTCAAGCCGCCCGCTCCGCCCTTATGGAAGTCCGAAAGAAGCCATCCTAACGGAGCTCAACTGACATGAAATTCCGTCCACTCCACGACCGCGTCGTGGTCAAGCGCATCGAAGGCGAAACCAAGACGGCCGGCGGCATCATCATCCCCGACACCGCAGCCGAAAAGCCCCAGCAGGGTGAAGTCATCGCAGTCGGTCCCGGCGGGCGCGGCGATGACAACGAGATCGTCGCCCTCGACGTCAAGAAGGGCGACCGCGTCCTGTTCGGCAAATGGTCCGGCACCGAAGTCAAGATCGACGGTGAAGACCTGCTGATCATGAAGGAAAGCGACATCATGGGCGTTCTGGAAGCGTAAGCCGCTCCGGCCCCTTCCAATGCCCATGTTGCAATAATTCCCAGAGCTACACCCAAGAGCTACATCCAGGAGAATACATCCATGGCCGCAAAAGACGTCCGTTTTGCCGCCGACGCCCGCGAGCGCATGCTGCGCGGTGTCGACATCCTCGCCAACGCTGTCAAGGTGACGCTCGGTCCGAAGGGCCGCAACGTCGTCATCGAGAAGTCCTTCGGCGCTCCGCGCACCACGAAGGACGGCGTCACCGTCGCCAAGGAAATCGAACTTGAAGACAAGTTCGAGAACATGGGCGCACAGATGGTCCGCGAAGTCGCTTCGAGGACCAACGACGAGGCCGGCGACGGCACCACCACGGCAACCGTTCTCGCCCAGTCGATCATCCGCGAAGGCATGAAGTCGGTCGCCGCCGGCATGAACCCGATGGACTTGCGGCGCGGCATCGACAAGGCCGTCATCCAGGTCGTCGAATTCATCGCCAAGTCGGCGAAGAAGGTGAAGGATTCGAACGAGATCCAGCAGGTCGGCACCATTTCCGCCAACGGCGAAGCCGAAATCGGCAAGATGATCGCCGAAGCCATGCAGAAGGTCGGCAACGAAGGCGTCATCACGGTTGAGGAAGCCAAGTCGCTCGAAACCGAACTCGACGTCGTCGAAGGCATGCAGTTCGACCGCGGCTACCTGTCTCCCTACTTCATCACCAACGCCGAAAAGATGGTCGCCGAACTCGAGGACCCCTACATCCTGATCCACGAGAAGAAGCTGTCCAGCCTGCAGGCGCTTCTGCCGGTTCTTGAATCCGTCGTACAGACCGGCAAGCCGCTCCTCATCATCGCCGAGGACATCGAAGGCGAAGCCCTCGCGACCCTCGTCGTCAACAAGCTGCGCGGCGGCCTCAAGGTCGCAGCCGTCAAGGCGCCGGGCTTCGGCGATCGCCGCAAGGCAATGCTCGAAGACCTCGCCGTTCTGACTTCGGGCCAGACCATCTCCGAAGATCTCGGCATCAAGCTCGAGAACGTCACGATCGACATGCTCGGCCGGGCCAAGCGCGTCACCATCACCAAGGACGACACCACCATCGTCGACGGCGCCGGCGACAAGAAGGACATCGCCGCACGCACTTCGCAGATCAAGGCGCAGATCGAGGAGACCTCCTCGGACTACGACCGCGAGAAGCTGCAGGAGCGTCTGGCCAAGCTCGCTGGCGGCGTTGCCGTCATCCGCGTCGGCGGCGCAACCGAAACGGAAGTCAAGGAACGCAAGGATCGCGTCGATGACGCGCTCAACGCCACCCGCGCTGCCGTTGAAGAAGGCATCGTCCCCGGCGGCGGCGTCATGCTGCTGAAGGCGGCCCAGAAGATCGATGTCAAAGGGGACAACCCTGATCAGGACGCCGGCGTGCAGATCGTCCGCCGCGCGCTCCAGGCTCCGATCCGCCAGATCGCCAACAACGCCGGCGTTGAAGGTTCGATCGTGGTCGGCAAGGTGCTGGAATCGAAGGACATCAACTTCGGTTACGATGCCCAGAACGACGAGTACGTCGACATGGTCAAGGCTGGCATCATCGACCCTGCGAAGGTGGTCCGCACCGCCCTGCAGGATGCCGCCTCGATCGCTGCGCTGATGATCACGACAGAAGCAGCAGTCGCCGATGCACCCAAGAAGGACTCCGGCGGCGGCATGGACATGGGCGGCATGGGCGGAATGGGCGGCATGGGCGGCATGATGTAAGCCGACGCCTTCCAGTAGCCGGAAAAATGGAACGGCCGCGGATCACTCCGCGGCCGTTTTTTTAGCGAACCAGGGTCGACTGCTGGACATCACGACAACACACGCCGACGAGTTATGGAGTTGGCGGGCTAATTCCAGGAGCAGCCAGTGGCGTTACCGGTCAACCCCATCGAAGCCGTTCACCCGAGCGCCCATGGCGGCCGGTACCTTCATCCGAACACCGCACGTGAACCACTTGATTCCCGCCCGTATCGCTCGAAGGCGGCTATTTCTTCAACTCCGGCTGATCGAGATAGCGCACATCGCGCACGCCGTACGGCAGCGGGTTAATGTAGTGGTATCCCGTGCTCTGCAGGTATGCGATCTCCGGGAAGCCCGCCGGAACGACCGTTACGAAACCATGGAAGTCTTCGGCTTTGTAACCCGCAGCGCGCAGTGCGTTGTGGCACATGCGGAACTCCACACCGGCATCAGCCAGCTCCTTCATCTTGTCCATGGTACCCTGGTACTTGATATAGTTCTCTTTCGCGAACGCGCGCAGTTCCGGTCCGTGCGTCACCACAACCATCTTCCCCTTCAACGGTTTCATCGTGTTCTTCACGAAGTTGTAGAGGATGTTAAGGCTGTTGGTATCCGTATAGTTGGCGTCAAAGACGGCGTTTATGGTCGGATACTCGTGCAGATCCGCCTTCGACGAGCCGTAGGGCGAGAGCACTTCGTCCGCGAGTGCGGCCCCAGTCAGACCGAAAGCGATCACGCCAGCGGTAGCAAGCATTCTCAGCGTCTGCATTGTAACTCTCCTTTGTTTACGATGCCGGTTGTGTTGACCGCATAATCGCGCGGTCGCGATGACAACGCTCGCGTCAAGCCTCATGGGCTTGAAGCGTTCGCAGCCAATGCCCGATGAATTGCGCCTCCTTCTCGATCAGTTCGGGATCGCCGAATACCGCCGCTGTCAGGCTGACGCCCTGAAGCGCGGAAACGAGATGCAAGGCACGGCAGTCCGCATCGCCGCCAGCGCCCAATTCCCGGAACTGGGTTTCGCACCAGTCAAGCAGTGCCTTGAACGGTCGCGCTGCGTTTTCGCTCAACGGTCCGCGCGCGCGCGCCAATTCGAAGCAAAGGCTGCCGACGGGACAGCCGTAGAGGGCGTCGAGGAAACGGTCATCGACCCAAGCTTGCACCAAGCCTTGCAGGCGCTCATGCGGATCGTGCCTGGTATCCAATTTCGCAATCAGGCCCTCGATTCCGCCGGATCGCTTGTCGGCAACGGCGGCGACGAGATCGTCCTTGGCCTTGAAGTAATAATAGACGTTCCCGAGAGCCACCTGCGCATCGTCGGCCACCTCGGCCAGAGTCGTTTTCTCCACTCCCTGACGATGAAACAGGCGCGAGGCGGACTCGATTAACCTCTTTTTCTTGGGCGTCGTCTCGGCCATCGACCCGCGCGCAGTCTTGCGCATCTCTCATCCTTTACGTTGCCGCCAAAGGTCGCAAGCCCGGGAGCCGAACCACGCCAGTTGCCGGAAGCACTGTCTTTGTTTTTAAGTTAGTTAGATAACTTATACGGAGTCAAGCACCGATAACAGTCCGGGCGACTTCAATCGCAAGGGCGATGATCGCGCATAGATCGCGCCCAGCACTCCGATCAGGTCGCTTCCCGCCACAATGCGCTGGAATTCTGTTGCGGAACGACGGCGTCGCCCGGTCATGGCCAGACATCCGCGTCAAATTCTTTACCGGACGGTTCTCGATTGTGCGCAGAAGAGAGCACAACTCTTGCCGTGCCACGACCATCCTCATACTGATTCTTTCCGGTCGATCTCGGCCTCGTTGTCCCATGCACATCGGAACTGCCAAATGGATGCATTAGCCCTTCTCGATTATGCTGGAGTTTCGCTGTTTGCCGCAGCAGGCGCACTGTCGGCGTCGCGAAAACAGCTCGACGTCGTCGGCTTTGTGTTCCTCGCCACGGTGACCGGGATAGGCGGGGGAACCGTCCGTGATCTGATACTCGGTGTCCCCGTTTTCTGGGTGGAGGAGCATGCCTATATCGCGATCTGCGCGTTGACGGCGATTAGCACCTATTTCACGGCTCATTTGCTCGAGTCACGCTACCGGTGGCTTCTCTGGTTCGATGCCGTTGCCTTGGCTGCTTACGGAGTCTACGGGGCCTATAAGGGGTTGGAAGTAACCGGTTCCCCGATCGTGGCGGTCGTCATGGGTACATTGACCGGTACTCTCGGCGGCATCTTGCGCGATGTCTTGGCGAACGAGCCGTCCGTTCTGCTACGCAAAGAAATATATATTTCTGCGCCATTGGCCGGCGCCGCCGTGTTCATCCTCGCCGACATCGCAGATCTGCCGATGATGTTTTCTGCTGGCGCTGGTTTTCTCGTCGCTTTCGGAATTCGAAGTGGAGCCCTGATTTTCGGTTGGAGCATGCCCCAATATCAATCCCGACCAGGGCGGGACCCGAAAGGATGATCCGCGAACCCGTCACCGACCCTCTAAGGTCAGAGCAGACCGCTGGGTTGAGCTATACCCTTTTTTTAAAAGGGGTATAGCCATGACCGCTCGCATTTGCTATACCCCAATCTAGCAAAGGGGTATAGCTTATGAAAAAAGGCGACTACGGGCGCCTGCTGAGGAACAGGGGTGCGCATCAAATCCCGCTCGCGAGCCAGACAATGTTCGCGGAGCTTCTGCAGCGAGCGGGGGATGCCGAATTCGATGCAAACTTCGACGAGCGCGGTCGATTCTACCAGACGCGCAGCGGCGCCAAGGCATTCTGGTACTATCGACGACGCTTCTATGGAAAAGAACACAACCTGTACGTTGGACCGGTCGACGACAAGACGCTCAGTCAACGCATCGAGCGATTCCAGGATATCATCAAGCCAGACTTCCGCGAGCGTCGACAACTGGTGCGTCAACTCTTGACGTCGGGCTTACCCCGTCCCGACTTCACCTCGGCCGCTGTCATCGAGGCGCTCTGGAAGGCGGGGTTCTTCCGCCTCCGTGGGGTCCTAGTCGGCACTGTCGCCTTCCAGTGCTACGCGGGCATGCTTGGCGTTCGGCTGCCGAGCGCACAACTGCGCACAGAGGACGCCGATTTCGCCCTCGACTTTGCGATCGCCCACAAGGTTGGGGACACGATGCCAAGCATCCTCAATGTCCTCCACAGCGTCGACGAGAGTTTCAAGCCAGTGCCGCATCAAAGCGATCTTACACGGGTCAGCCGCTTCAAGTCCGGCAGCGGCTTCCTGGTCGAGTTCCTGACGAGCAACCGTGGCTCGGACGACTATCAGTCGCGGCCGGCGGACATGCCGGCATTGGGCGGAGCTTCGGCCCAGCCGCTCCGCCACCTTGATTTCCTAATCCGCGAGCCGGAGCGGTCCCTGCTACTCTACAAGGGTGGTATTCCAGTCACGGTGCCCGCGCCCGAACGCTATGCAGTGCACAAAGTGCTGCTTAGCTCCGAGCGTAAAGAGAACCCCGCCAAGGCGCGGAAAGATGTCCAACAGGCGGAGACGCTGATCATCGTACTCCGTAACGAGCGCCCCTACGAGATGGCCGAAGCCTGGTACGAGGCGTGGGAGCGCGGCCCACGTTGGCGAGAGAAAATGCACGCGGGGCTCCTGCGTCTGAGCGACGAAGCTCGCAAGGCGCTGCACGACGCTGCTGCACAAGCCAATTTCTACGACGAGATGGGAATCAAACCGGGGCAGATGGGGCTTGGAGAGGACTACTGATGTAACTGCCAACGACCGGACGGAGAAAATGGCTCTCCACTAAATCCGGGGAGGTCCACTCGTGCAGGGCCGCCATCATAAACGGCTCAATCATTGCCTCCATGTCCAGTGACGGCGCCAACCGGTCACCGCCCCTCTAACCCAGCTCCGCCAGGACACACTTCAGCAACCCATAGTCGAAGCGGCCGTCGAGGGCGGCGTGGGCCGGGCCGAGCTTGCCGGATTCAAGGGTTTCGCAGGCCTCGAATGCGCCGTGGATCGCGTCGAGGTCTTCGGGCTCCAGAAGCAGAACGTCGTCGCATGTCAGGAGGCCCGCCTCGATGGCTTCGGCGAAATGGCCGTAGATCGTCGCCACCTGGATGTCGCGCCTCGCAGCGATCGTCTCGGCATCGTGGCCTTCGAGGTGCAGGCTGAGCGTCGCGTTGATCGTCGCCGATAGCTGGTTGTCGAGCAGCGGGTGCTTCGGCTTGCCGCCGATCACACCCAGTAGCTCGTCGCCGTAACGCTTGATCTTGACCGTGCCGAGCCCGTTTATGTCGGCGAGCGCCATCTTGGTGGCGGGGCGTTTCTCGGCCAGTTCGAGTAGCGTCTTGTCATGGCAGATGACGTAGGGCGGCACCTTGGCCTCGGCCGCCAGCCGGGCGCGCAGTTGCTTCAACGCTTCGTAGAGCGCCGCGTTCTGCGCCGGCACGGGCGCCGCCTTGCTGCGCCCGCCCTTTTCCCCGCGCTTTCCGGATCGTGAACCGCTCGCCGTCGCCGGCTTGAACTCGCGCATCCGGAAGGTCGTCTCGCCGCGCAGCAACGGCCGTGCCGACTCGGTCAGTTGCAACGTCCCGTAGCCGTCGCTGTCACCGACGAGAAAACCGGCCGCGACGAGTTGCTGGTAAAGGTTGCGCCAGGCGGCGGGATGGAGGTCCTTGCCGATGCCGAACACGGCGAGCCTGTCATGGCCGTTGGAGATGGCGCGGTCGTTTTCCTTTCCCGTCAGAACGTCGACGAGGTAACCGACGCCGTAGCGTTGACCCGTGCGGTAGACCGCCGACAGCGCCTTCTGCGCGGCCACGGTGCCATCGACCGTCGTCGGCGGATCCAGGCAGTTGTCGCAATTGCCGCACGGCTCGGCCAATGTCTCGCTGAAGTAGGCAAGAAGCGGCTGCCGCCGGCAGCCGACCATTTCGGCAAGCCCGATCAGCGCATCGAGTTTCTGGCGCTGCACGCGCTTGTGGATTTCCGAACCTTCGCCCGCCTCGATCCACTGGCGCTGCTGGATGATGTCCTGCAGGCCGTACGCCATCCAGGCGTCCGCAGGTTCGCCGTCACGTCCCGCGCGCCCCGTTTCCTGGTAATAGGCCTCGACCGATTTCGGCAGGTTTAGGTGGGCGACAAAGCGAACGTCAGGTTTGTCGATCCCCATCCCGAACGCGATTGTCGCGCAGATGATGACGCCGTCGTCGACTAGAAAACGCGCCTGCGTCCTGGCCCGCTGATCTGCGGGAAGCCCGGCATGATAGGGCAGCGCCGTACGCCCCTTGCGCGTCAGCCAGTCCGCCGTCTCCTCGACGCCGCGCCGCGACAGGCAATAGACGATTCCGGCATCTTCCGCGTGCTCGGCGGCGATGAACTGCCACAACTTTTCGCGTGCCGACGTGCCGCCCAGTTCGGCGATACGGTAGCGGATGTTCGGCCGGTCGAAGCTCGCGACATAGCGCGCGGCGGTCTCCAGCCTGAGTTCGCGGACGATCTCTTCGCGCGTGCGTTCGTCCGCAGTCGCCGTCAGCGCCACCCGCGGCACGTGAGGAAACCGCTCGGCGAGTATCCTGAGCTGCTGGTACTCGGGGCGGAAGTCATGGCCCCACTGGGAAACGCAGTGTGCTTCGTCGATGGCGAACAGCGAAATCTCGCACGCCGCCAGCAGATCGAGCATGCGTTCCTGCACCAGCCGCTCGGGCGCCACGTAAAGCAGATCGAGCGTTCCGGCACGTACGCGATCGGCGACCTCGATCTGCTCTCGAAGGCTCAGGGTCGAATTGAGAAACGCGGCGCTGACGCCCAGTTCCTTCAGCGCATCGACCTGATCCTGCATCAGCGCGATCAGCGGCGACACCACGATGCCGGTACCGCGCCGCACCAGCGCCGGGATCTGGTAGCACAGCGATTTGCCCCCGCCCGTCGGCATCAGCGCCAGGCAATCTTCGCCTGACAACAACGTCCTGATGATGCCTTCCTGATGCGAGCGGAAGGCCTTGTAACCGAACACGCTCGCAAGCACGCGTTGCGCCTCCTCGAAAGAAGGTGGCGTGCCGGATCGAGAGGAATCGGAGGCGGCTATCAGCATTCGTTCGCGGTGCTCGAGGAAGGACGACTCAGTGCCACGATCCTCACCGGTGTCGATCATGGGCTCAAGGCGCGCCGTTCAATTAGACGGGGACAAGATTGTCATTGCCAGACAATAAGCCACTGCTGCCCAGCCGTCTCGAGCGTGGCGATACTCCGGTACTGGCGATCGCCGCCACGACGATTTCACGGCCCGAACACGTCGCCCTGACGGCTGCTCGCCAGAGCGTCGCCGGGCTCCTATCCATTCAGTACCGGTTCATATCGCTCTTGCTAGTTTGGCAGCATGAAGTGATGCTTTTTCGCATTCCGCCACGGAAAACAATGCACCATCGGAACGCTTTCTCAGGTCTCAAGCGGCGTTAGGTGGATAAAGTGGCGGGCACGGACACCCGTTCCGCAATAAATGGGGGGCTCGAATGGCCGGCAGTCGCCAGCCAGAGCCGAGGAAGGAGAAAACTACGGTGCACTCGACACGCAAAGCTCTTATCGCAGCAGCAGCCGTTGCCGCCCAGTTCGGCCTCGTCGCTACAGCCCACGCGCAGACGACCTGTCAGTGGTATGCGGCAACCGCCCTCAAGCAGCAGCAGGATAACGAGCGCCTGAAATGCGGCTTCGAAGGCGTGGCCTGGCATGCCGACCTCGGGCGTCACCTGCAATGGTGCAAGGGCGTCTCGCCCGACGAATGGAAAGCCGCCGCCCAGGAACGCGAAAAGCAGCTCGCCCAGTGCGCCAAGCGCTAGATCCTGGTTCCTAATTCGGCCGCTTCACCGTTGCCTCCTCAACGAAGCAGCCGACCTCCCCCGCGCTCATGGGCCTCGCCCAGGGCCGGGGGTTTTGTTTTTTAGTGGGTCCTCACCCTTTCCCATTCGACAGCCGCAAACCTATTGCACTCTTAACGTGCACAAGTCTTTTTCCAAAAATGTTACCTAGGGCACAGCAGACGATCAGCAATTTTGCACATTGAGGAGCCGGCACGTGACACCCGGAAACACCGGAAATGTCGGTCGCCGGCAGCGAGGTTGGGCTAATTGCCCGACATCAGCATTGCTACGAAAATATTTTACTTTTCAACTGCCTGGAGGAATTAACCATGGCACTCGTACAAGGCAATAATCTCAATAACGTTCTATTCGGAACCAACGGAATCGACCAGATTTTCGGTCTCGGCGGCAACGACACACTCAGCGGACTGGCCGGTAACGACTTCATGAATGGCGGTGCCGGCATCGATATCATGAACGGCGGCGGCGGCAATGACCGAATGCTCGGCGGCGGCGGCAACGACGTCATGCGGGGCAATGCCGGAAACGACCGAATGCTCGGCCAGGGCGGCAGGGACAACATGTTCGGCCAGGGCGGCAACGACAACATGAACGGCGGTGGCGGCAACGACACGATGAATGGTGCCGCCGGCAACGACATCATGACGGCTGCCACCGGCAACGACACCATGAACGGCGGCGGTGGCAACGACACCCTGATCGGCGTTGCCGGCGCCAACACCATGCTGGGCGGCGGCGGCAACGATACATTCCGACCCGGCGTCGGCGCCGACACGATGAACGGCGGCAGCGGCATCGATACCGTCAATTACACTAGCGCAGGTTCGGGCGTGAACTTGACCCTAGACGTCGGCGTAGGCACTGGCGGAGCCGCAGGAGATACCGCGGTCGGCATCGAGAATATCATCGGCTCGACATTCGGTGACGGATTGGCCGGGAACACCGGCGCCAACACGATGAGCGGCGGAGCCGGAGAAGATCTTCTGTTCGGCGACGAGGGTAACGACATCCTGAACGGCGGAGCCCAGGACGATTCGCTGAAAGGCGGCGGCGGCGTCGACACACAGACCGGCGGCGGCGGCAGCGACACCTTCGCCTATCTGGATTATGTCATGGATGTCGATGCAGACAGCGGCGTCGGTGAAGGTAACCGCGATGTCGTCACCGATTTCACCCAACTCGTCGACCTTATCGGTCTTAGTGACATCGATTCGAATCTCGGCGTGGCCCTGAACCAAGCGTTCGACTTTATCGGGAATGCGGCTTTCGATGGGTTAGGCAACGGCCAGGTGCGGTTCGAAATCGATGCCGCCAACAACCGCACGATCATCCAGATCGACCGCCAGAATGATGGCGACCAGCTTGCCGACTTCGAAATCGAGCTGACCGGCCAGCACCTCCTCACCGCGGCGGATTTCGTCCTGTGATGTCGGCATAACCCCTTCCTCGGCGGACGGCTTTTCCGCCGAGGATTTTTGCGGTTCGAGAAGGCCTGCACCATGAACACGGAAGAAGATTTCGTTACGACTCAAGACATCGCCGCGGCGTTGAGCAACTTGACGGGCGAACCAGGCCAGGCTTCCCATGCTCAGCCAATCGAACCCCGGCAGCCGGCCAATGCAATGCCCATTGTCAAATCCGGCCGTCTTAACGACGACTTCAAGGCTCTTGGTGTCGCCACATCGCAAATGATGGGCGACCCGAGCTTCGGCCGGCTGCGCTTCGGCCATTGGGCGCGGACACTCGCCGGCATGATCAACCGCAAGCACTACCTGATCGCGACCGAAGGCAAAATTGTCACCGGTTTTATCGGCTGGGCGCTCACCAACGAGACGGTCGCCGAGCGCTGGCTCGAAGGCAAGGGCGAGATCAGCTACGAGGACGCGCTTGACGGCGATTGCGTCCTCATTAATGCCTGGATTGCCAAAACGCGCGCCACCAACAAGCACCTCCTGAACGAGATCCGCCGCTTCGGCGCGGACCGCCGGCTCGTCTATTTCAAGCGCTTCTATCCTGACGGCCGCATGCGGCCGATGCGCCTCGAAGTCACCGAATTCGTCGGCAGGCACGCGGGAAGAAACGCGTGACGGGACCAAGCCTTCACGCGTTCTCTTGAAATCGGTCTATTGCAGTTTCGGGAGACGAAGCCGCCTACTTCAGACCGCCACAGAACCGCTGGATGCGTTCGCAGGCTTGCTTCAGCGCTTCCGTCGAAGTCGCATACGAGATGCGGAACGCCGGGGAAGATTCGAAGGCCGCGCCGTGCACGCACGCGACGCCTTCCTCTTCGAGGAGTGCGGTCACGAAGTCCTCGTCGGTCTCGATCCTCCTGCCGCCCGTACTCGTCTTGCCGATGGCTCCCGCGCACGACGGATAGACGTAGAACGCGCCTTCCGGCTTGGTGCAGGTAAGCCCCTTGGCCTGGTTCAGCATCGACACGACGAGATCGCGACGCTCGATGAAGATCTTGTTGTGCTCGGCGATGAAGTCCTGCGGGCCGTTCAGCGCCTCCACCCCGGCCCACTGCGTGATCGAGCACGG
>Ga0180009_10001216_pt1 | contig 32126 bp, 24 predicted proteins | sample OS_PC_MetaG_FD_123537 | JGI IMG/M metagenome (GOLD analysis project Ga0180009, IMG submission 123537) | Groundwater microbial communities from the Aspo Hard Rock Laboratory (HRL) deep subsurface site, Sweden - OS_PC_MetaG | ecosystem: Environmental > Aquatic > Deep subsurface > Groundwater...
GGTTCTTCTATTTTTGCCTTTTCAATTTTATGAGGTATGTTAAAAGAATTTTCGAAAGCAACATTTTCGTCTTTGTCATCTCCGACCACATAAACCAATTTTGCTGAATTACCCAAAACCTGACTTAATGTTTTATTTATTAAGGTATTATAATGCTCATCAATCCATTCAACAAAAAAACTGTTTGGAACAGTAACTTTTAAAACCGAATCTTCAATTTCAATTGGTTTTATAGGAAGGAACCATGTATTATAGGTAATGAAAGGTACATTTTCTCTTATTATTTTTAAACACTCTTTCCAGGATTGAGCAGGATCTAAGGCAGTGTTAAGCTCGGGACTAATGATACTCATTTAAAAATTATCCACAAAATTAAGATGTATAATACGAACAAAATACAATTAAAGAAAAAACGACAAAAAACTTGATTTTATATTATAAACAACTTATCAACATTAAGAAAATCAAACTAAGTTGTTATTTTATAATAAATTAACAAACGCAATTTAATTAAATAAACACAAACAAAAAAACAAAAGCACAAATAAATAAACGCATTATTTTTCGTGAAACGTTTCACAAAACAAAGTTATCAACAAGTTGTTAACATGGTTTATGTATCCCTGAAGCGATAAAAAAATATCTTTTTTTTATCTTCTGCGCAAATTAAATCTTTAAAATAATCATAAGTTATTTTCCTGAAAGTAAATAAAAAATTTATCTATAACTTGGATTCAAAATCAGTATTTTTATTCCTTAATATTTTTATACGTAAGGCTGTGTTTTATAATAACTACAGGAAACAATTTAAATGAAAATAGTAATAGCAGGAGGTGCGGGATTTATAGGAAGCCACCTTGCAGAATATTGGAACAATAGAAACGCAGAAGTAAATGTTATTGATAACCTAAAAACAGGGTTTGAAGAAAATTTACGAGGTTTAAATAAAGTTAAGTTTCATAAAATTAGTATTGAGGACAAAAAGAAAGTAAATGAAATTATTTGCGGCAGCGACTATGTTTATAATATGGCGGCAATGGTTTCTGTTCCCGAATCAATAGAAAAACCGGAAGAGTGTATAAATATAAATCTTCACGGGCATCTAAACCTTCTTGAAGCTTCAAAAATAAATCAAGTAAAAAAAATAATTCTTTCCAGCAGCGCGGCTGTTTACGGCGACAATCCGGAATTACCAAAAAAAACAAAAATGAAAGCCGAACCCAAATCTCCTTACGGAATAACAAAACTAGACGGAGAACTTTATTCTAAATTATATGAAGAACAGTACGCATTAAAATACGCGTGTTTAAGATATTTTAACGTTTTTGGTCCTCGTCAATCAACCGAAAACGCATACGCAGCCGCAGTTCCGATATTTATAAAACGGGCACTTAAGAACGAAGATATCATTATTTATGGAAACGGAGAACAGACAAGGGATTTTATTTATATAGATGATGTTATAAAAGCAAATGTTCTAGCTTCTGAAAAAGAAAACATAACAGGGGTTTTTAATGTGGCTAACGGATCCTCAATTTCAATTCTTAAGCTTGCCGAATTAATTATCGAATTGGTTAACTCAAAAAGCAAAATTAAATTTGAAAAAGAACGTGCCGGAGATATAAAACACAGCCGGGCTTCAATAGATGAAACAAAAGAAAAACTGGGTTTCGAGCCTGATTTTAACCTGAACGAAGGGTTGTTAAAAACTATAGAGTATTTTTCAATACAGGAAAAATAAAAATGAAAAACATAATGGTCGTTTTTTGCGGCGGAACGTTTTCAATGATTATTGATAAGAAAACAGGCGGAGCCGTTCCATATTTTCACGGTGAAGAACTTTTAGAAATGATTCCAGAAGCTCAAAACCTGGCAAAAATATCAATGTATGAGTTTGGAATGTATCCGGGTCCGCACATGACCCCGGAAAGAATGTTTGAACTTTCGCAAAAAATAAAAGAAATTATAAAAAACAAAGATATTGACGGCGTAGTTGTAACACATGGAACCGATACGTTGGAAGAAACCGCATATTTGTTAGATCTTAACATTAAATCAGAAAAACCAATTGTTGTAATTGGAGCGATGAAAACAAGTTCGGAGCCAGACTGGGACGGTCCTAAAAACCTAATTGACGCTATTAAAATTATAAACAATCCGAACAGCACAAGCATGGGAGTGCTTGTTTGTTTGAATGGTGAAATAAATGCGGCAAGCGAAGTTTCAAAAACCCATACCGAGGATATTGAAACTTTCCACAGCATGGATTTCGGCGCGCTTGGTTTTGTTGACAGAGAAAAAGTTATTTTTAACCGGGCACCGAGAAAATTAGAAACAATTGAAAGCGGCAATATAAATTCTAACGTAGATTTAATAAAAGTATACGCCGGAATGAACGATAAATTTTTTAAATTTTCCGCCGACAGCGGCGCGGAAGGATTAGTGGTTGAAGCTCTCGGAGTCGGGAATGTGCCGCCCCCGGCATTTGAGGGAATTCGTTACGCAAGAAAAAAAGGAATTCCTGTTGTGCTTGTTTCACGATGTCCTTCCGGCGAAACGCTCGATGTTTATAGCTATCCCGGTGCGGGAAAATGGCTTCGTGAAGAAGGAGTAATTTTCGCTAATTATTTAAATGGTCAGAAAGCAAGAATTAAACTAATGCTTTGCCTCGGAATCACGAAAGACGAAACAAAACTTCGTGAGATGATAGAAGAAATTTAATTTAATATAGATTGAGTGATTGGTTGAATGGATGAATGCTTTCACAATCAGTCAATTAACCATTCAACCAAATGAGTATAAAAGAAAATATAAAACCGTGGATACCAACCTTGTTGTTCCTACCGATTGTTTTGTGGCTTATTTACAACGGCGGGAAGTTTATAATAATTATCGATCACTTTAATTTACTTATTCATGAAGGGGGACACGGAATATTTAGAATATTCGGGGATTTTATTTATACGCTCGGCGGAACGCTAATGCAGATTATTATTCCGTCCCTTTTTATATTTTATTTTGTTAAGAATGAAAAAAGAATCGGCGCACAGTTATCATTAATCTGGCTGGGTCAAAATTTGTTTAATATAAGTCTTTATGCAGGAGATGCTTTTGAAAGGAAACTTCCGCTTCTCGGCGGCAAAAAAGTTTATCACGATTGGACACATCTTTTAAATCAAACCGGATTAATTCTGCACGCAAAAGAAGTCGGTTATTTTTTTTATGTACTTGGAATAATAGCACTTGTTTTCTGTTTGACGCTTCCGCTTTTGATGAAGGACTATGAGAAAGCAAAAATAAGTTTAGATATAAAATAAGCGGTGACCGCACAAAATACGATCACCGCAAAAAATAAATTAATTAAAATTATTTATTGTCTATTTGTTTTAATAACTCATCGACTGCGGCTTTCAGCTGCTTGTCGATTTTTGTTCCCCTGCTGTCGGGATCGTTTTCTACAATAATATCTGGAACAGCCGGACCCCACTCCATGTTTTCCATTGTTTTTTTCACATACCATCCGCGTAAAGGAAGTCTAACCCACGTACCGTCAATCATTGCTCTTCCTCCGGTTGATATTACCGCACCGAATGTCGGCTTGCCTACTAGTTTTCCTATACCTAATGATTTATAAGCATGAGAAAAGATTTCAGCATTTGAATAACTGTTCTCATTGCATATTGCGATTGATGGTTTTGTCCATGCCGCGAAAGGAAGCCGTTCACCGTAGGGATAATAATCCGAGAAATTTTTGTTTTCTTTTTTCAGGTTTTTAACCGCGCCACGCGGAACAGTATAAGCGTGCTGTTTAACATTTAATACCGCCATTAAATAATCCGTAGTCCAGCCCCCGCCGTTATAACGAACGTCAATTACAATTCCCTCTTTGCCATGTCCTGCTGCCATTAATTCTCTTTCGAATCTTTCGAAACTTTCCCAGCCCATAACTTCAATATGCAAATAGCCCAGCCGTCCGTTTGAATATTTATCAGTTAATTCTCTTTGATTCTTCACCCATTCATTATATAATTCATTGTTTAAGGTTGATGAGGGGCGAATTACAACCTCTCTTGATTTTCCGTTAGTATCTTTTACTTCAAGAATTATTTTTTCGTTTGGCGTATTAATAAGCAGGGAATTGAAATTAACTTCTGATTTAACAGGCTGTCCGTTTACCGCAACAATAATTTCTCCTTCGTTTAACCTGCTTAATTCTTTATCTGCGGGCGAATCAGGAATAACATGCTTTACAATAACTCCGCCGTCATATGGCGAAACTTCAATTCCAAGTCGGCCGGTTTTTTCATCTTGTGTTTGAGCCCTGTCGCCCCGTCCGTACATTCCCATGTGGCTTGCGTTTATTAGTCCTATCATATTATTAAACATATATCTAAAATCTTCATCGCAAGAGGCTTTCATAGTTAACGGTTTATATTTTTTCTTAAGTACATCCAAATCCTGTCCGTGAAAATCCGGGTCATAAAATCCGTCGCGTATCATTCTCCATGCTTCTTCAAACATTTGATCTTTTTCTTCGTAGTAATCAATCTTCATTTTTCCGGAGAATGAAAGATTTTCTGATTTGTTTCCCGTTAAATTTATTCGAGCAAGTTTTCCTGAAGTTGCTGTGTAGTAAAGGAACTTGCCGTCATTATCCATCATCAAAGAAGCCGGATTTTGTCCTCCGCTTGTAATTGATGCGGCGTCTTTTCCGTTCCATTTTATACTGTATAAGTCATTTCCTTTTTCGGTAGGATTAACAGCTGTGTAATAAAAGGTTTCTCCGTCCTTAGATATGGAAATATTATTTTCGTCCCCCGGAAGAGACGTAACCTGAACAAGTCTTTCGTAAATATTGTCAAAATCAATTGTTATAGGTTCAACACTGCTGCTGTCTTTATCTTTTTTACCATCTTTTTTCTTTGAGTTTTTGTCATCATCCTCTTCCCAATCTTGCTGGGTTTTCTGCAAATCTTTTTTATTAAGCCATACAAACCATACATCATTATCGCCGTTATTTCTGTTTGACGAGAAGGCTAATTTTTTTCCGTCCGGACTCCAGACAGGATTAAAATCAACACGCGGATGCATACTAATATTTACAGGCTCTGCTCCGCTTTCGGCAGATTGAATATAAATCTCCGTATTAAAATTCAGATCATCCATTGCGTATGCAATCCATTTGCTGTCCGGGCTCCATCTTACATTTTGCGGAGCGCTCCAGCCTTTAAGAAGGCTTACTTTATCCGATAACTTTCCATCCGCGGAAATATTATAAGCGACCAATCCGCCAACCCCCTGTTCAAAAGTTATTTTTTTTCCGTCGGGCGAAACAACAGGCCAGGATTCATCAATCTCTGTATCGGTAAGCCTGATGATTTCGTGTTTTAAACTTTTAAATAAATTCGGCTCATCTTTATCAGAAGAACGAACCATATAAAGATCAAACTGTCCGTCTCTGTCGCTGACAAAAACCAGCGTTGTATCGCTCAACCAATTAACCTGCTGATCGCGATAAGGGTGGTTGCTTACATTCACTGCGCGGCTTTTATCTTTATCGTTTTCTTTGATAAAAATTTCTCCTCTTACAACAAAAGCTGTAAGTTTTCCGTTTGGCGAAATATCATAATCTGTAACCCCGCTGGTTTGAGTTTTAAATTCATATGGATCAAAACGGTAATCGGCGGCCACATTAATTTTAACTTTTTGCGGAGTAGATCCGTTTGTTTTCATTAAATAAATATCTGTGCCTTGTTCAAAAACAAGGGTTGAACCGTCGGCGCTGCATTCAAGATAAGTAACGCCGAAATCGGAAAAAGAAGTTAGCTGTTCGGAATTTCCGGCAGTGTTTCCGTTTTTATCAACTGTCATTTTAAATACATTGTATTTTCCATTCTGCGCGCTCAAATAATACATTGTTTTAGAATCGCCCCAAACCGGAAAAATATCCTGTCCGCCGAAAGTTGTTAATTGTTTGTATGTTTTATCTTTTTTGTTATAGAGCCATATTTCTTTGTTTGCCGGACCTTCGTAAGCCTCTCTTGCAATTCGGCAGGATCCTTTTGTGAACGCAATAAAATTATTATCAGGAGAAACAGCCGGCATATCACCGAAAGCATCCAAGACTCTGTAAGGCGTTCCGCCAGTCGCAGGGACTTCATAAAACTCACTAGTCCATTCAATTTGATTAAAATCTCTTTGAGTATTAAAAATAATTGAATTGTCAGGAGTCCATCCTCCCAAAACATCGTTGGCGGAATGATAGGTTAAACGCTTCGGAGCGCCGCCATTTGCCGGAATTGTAAAAATATCATTATTCCCGAAACGGCTGCTTTCAAAAGCGATATTGTTTCCGTCGCGGCTCCATTTGGGATTTGATTCGTAACCTTCATGCACTGTCATTCTTAATGCATTACCGCCAGTTGAAGGAACAACCCAGATATCGCCCTGAAATGAAAAAGCAACTTTTGAACCGTCCGGGTTTAGAGATGGTGTTCTTACAAACGGGTCTTCTTCGGCAACAATAATACCTGTTCCTAAAATAAAACTGATTAATAAAAAAGCGAGAAAGTATCTTTTCATAACAAATCCTTTTTTTGTGTGCGGGATGAAATCTTTTATTTTTTGACAAAACATAAAACAAAAATTACTAATAATAAGAATTAGTCGTTAGACGGGAAAATAACAAAAATGTTTTTACAAAATTTGAATTATGAAGAATTATTTTAACAAAACTTAGTCTAATTTATTCAATAATTATTGAGAGTATATTTTTTTAGCCCCGCATTATAATGCTCCTCCTTAGGATTTTTAACGGTAATTTGAAAATCACATACCTAAAAAAACAACAAGTCTAAAAATTTGACCCAAGCAATAAAACTTTTTTGAGACAACAAACGTCACAATACATAGAAATTCAAGGTATATAGAAAAACGAGGTATTATGATATCCAAAAATTTAGCTGCCGCATCCACAAAACCAATGATATTAGCAATACTTAGAGGGGGAGAAAATTACGGTTATCAAATAATTCAGCGCGTTAAAGAAATTTCCGGCGGAGACGTTGAATGGGCGGACGGAATGTTGTACCCCGTTCTTCATAAATTGGAAAAAGACGGTTTTGTTTCAACGCGATGGATAATTTCCGATGAAGGAAGAAGAAGAAAATATTATAAAATTACCGCAGCCGGAAAAGAAGAGCTGAACACTGAAATAAAACAATGGATGTCGGTTCATAAAGTTTTCGAAAAACTATGGGAGCCGATTCCTGCTTATCAACAATAATTATTTAGGTGCAAAATGTACGGCTTAGATAAAGAAATTAAAACCTGGAAAAAATCACTTCACAAAAATCCTTCTTTTGAAGAAGGATATATTGAAGAGCTTGAATCACATCTTCGTGATTTAATAGAAGAGAAAATAGCAGAAGGCATAAGCCAAGAAGAAGCATTTAAATTTGCCTTAGCCAAAATTGGAAAAATAAACGACATCGGAGATGAATATTTTAAGTCCGACACAACAAATAAAATAAGCGGAAGACCCTCATGGAAAGCGCCGAAATTTATTCCCTCCTTATTATATCATAATTTTAAAATGGCTTATAGAAACATTAAAAGAACCGCGTGGTATTCAATTTTAAATATATCCGGTCTTGCCGTTGGAATGGCGTGTGCAATATTGATAATACTTTGGGTGCAAAGCGAACTTAGTTACGACAAGTTTCATAAAAATGCAGATAATTTATACCGGGCATATCAAGTTCAAGAATATGCCGGAGCGCAATCATTAATAACTGATAATTTGCCCGGTCCGCTCGCAGCCCATCTGATTGATCAATTCCCTGAAATCAAAAATGCAATTAGATTTATTTCAATAAATAACAAACCAATTAAACAAGGCGATAAATTTTTTAATGAAAGAATTTGTTTTACCGATCCCGCATTTTTTGAAATGTTTGATTTTCCTCTTAATCGCGGGAACAAAGAATCTTTGATATCCAAACCGTTCTCTGTTGCGATTACGGAAAAAATGGCGGCAAAATATTTCGGAGATGAAAACCCCATCGGAAAAACTATTACAATTGACGGGAAACATGATTTTACAGTTACCGGTATTTTAAAAGATTTTCCTTCTAATTCGCATCTATCAATGGTAGAAATATTAATTCCGTTCAGCAACACAAATGAAATTATTGGCGACAAATTTGAATCATGGCGCAGTAACTGGCCGAGGACATATATTCAATTAAAAGAAGGAGCCTCAGTAAAATCTTTTGAAAATAAAATTGAAAAATCTCTTTTTGAACAACAGACTTCAAAACCGTCGCTACATATACAGCCGTTAAGCCAAATACATCTTTACACCCTTACGGGAGAAAGCGATTTTGTTAAATATCTTTATATCGTATCTGTGATTGGAGTCGCCTTGTTATTAATTGCGTGTATAAATTTTATTAATCTTTCAACCGCAAGATCAAGATTAAGAAGTAAAGAAGTCGGATTAAGAAAAGTATCGGGTGCGAAAAGGACAAGCATTGCATTGCAATTTTTCGGCGAATCAATTTTGTTAACGGTATTTGCTTTGGTGTTTGCTTTAACAATAATAGCAATCTTACTGCCCGCAATAAATAATTTGTTAGGCGATTTAACCGGAACAAAACTTGTATTCAACTTTTTTGAAAACAAAAACTTACTTTTTACAATAATATTTGTAGCAATTTTTACCGGTATTGTTTCAGGATTTTACCCTGCCGTATATTTATCCTCATTTCAGCCGGTGCAAATTCTTAGAAAAGATTTTGCCGGGGGTACGAACAAATCATTGTTTAGAAATATACTTGTTGTAATACAGTTTGCATGCTCGGCTGTATTAATTATTTCGACATTAATTATTTTATCACAATTAGAATATCTTAAAACCTCTGATCTCGGCTATAAGCAAAACAATCTCGTACATATTCCGCTGAGCGGGAATTCTGTTGAAAAATATGAAATTATAAAAAATGAATATTTGAAGTCGCCCGATATTTTGTCGGTAACAGCGACAAGCAGACTTCCTCTTTCGGGCGGAGACTCATCTTCTAATTTTGATTGGGAAGGCAAAGACCCAGAACAACAAGTTTTAATAAATACGGTAGCAGTAGATCCGAATTATATAAATGTAATGGGAATGAAACTGCTTGAAGGAAGTCAAATTTCAGAATCACAGAATTCCACAGAAAATGGTCCGCCGATGGATGTTCTATTAAACAAAAATGCTATCGAAAGAATGAATTTGAATACACCCATAGGCAAATTATTAACACTTGGGAACTGGAAAGGAAGGGTAATCGGCGTAGTAAATGATTTCCATTTTTCTTCTTTTCATGAAGAAATAGAGCCAATTTTGATATATGCGAATTTTGAGTCAACAAAATATATGCTCGTAAGATTGAGTGAAAACAATACTGCAAACACGATAAAACATCTTGAAGAAAAATGGCGGAAAGTTAATCCCTCGCTTCCCTTTTCTTATACTTTTTTAGATGACTCAATAAGCAATTTATATAAAACTGAAAAAAGGATATCGGAAATATTGAAGTATTTTACAGGCATTGCAATCTTTATCGCCTGCCTGGGTTTATTGGGACTGTCTTCATTTACTTCTGAAAGATATACAAAAGAAATCGGAATACGGAAAGTGCTGGGCTCATCTGAACTAAGCATTTTTATATTGTTAACAAAAGAATTTGTCAAATGAATTGTTGTTGCTAATTTAATAGCTCTGCCTGTTTCTTATTATTTGGCAAACCAATGGCTTCAGTCGTTTGTTTATAGGGTTGATATAAAGCCCTGGATTTTTATAGCATCATTTGCAGCGGCGCTATTAATCACTCTTTTTACTGTGGCATATCATACAATAAAAGCCGCAACCGCAAATCCCGTAAATTCATTAAGAAGCGAGTAAAAAACGGAGACAAAATGTTCAATCTGAATAAAAAAATAAATGAGTGGAAAAAATCACTTCACAAAAACCCTTCTTTTGAAGAAGGATATATTGAAGAACTTGAATCACATCTTCGTGATTTAATAGAAGAGAAAATAAAAGAAGGCAAAAGCACAAAAGAATCATTTGAATTTGCAGTCGGTAAAATTGGAAAAGTAAACGACATCGGAGAGGAATATTTTAAATCCGATACAACTAATAAAATAAGCGGTAGACCATCATGGAAATCGCCGCGGTGGATGCCCGATTTAATATGGAATTATTTTAAAGTTGCCGTAAGAAATATAAAAAAATATAAAAGCATTTCACTTACAAATATTTTCGGATTGTCGATAGGCATAGCCAGCGTTTTGTTAATTAGCATGCTTGTAATTTATGAAATGAGTTTTGATCAGTTTCATGAAAACAAAAGCAGAATTTTCCGTGTTTATACCGAAACACACAGACCGGAAGGCGAGTTTGTTATGGCTTGTGTTATGTTTCCGTTTGCGCCCGCCGCCGAAGAGGAAATTCCGGAAATTGAACACGCTGTGCGTTTTTGTGAATCTTCTCAGCTCGTTGCTAACGGAGATAAAAAGTTTTATGAAAAATTAATTTATACCGACGAAAACATTTTTAACGTTTTTTCATTTCCGTTAAAATACGGCGATAAAGAGAAAGCTCTTTCGCAAAAAAATACAGTTGTTATCTCGGAAAAAATTGCTGAAAAATATTTTGGAAATGAAAATCCGGTGGGTAAAACATTATTATTCTTAAATAAGGATAACTATAAAGTTGCCGGTGTGTTTTATGATTTACCACATAACTCAAGCATCGAAGCTGAAATTTTAGCTTCAATAAAATCTCTTTATACTCCGGAATTCCCTCGTTTAGAAAATTGGACAAGTTTTTCAAACGACTATACTTTTCTATTATTAAAAAAAGGAAGCTCGGCGAAGGCGGTTGAAGAAAAGTTTGAATTATTAATTAAGAAAAACGTTGAACCGGAACTTGCCGATAGGTATGTAATGAAAATGCAGAACATAAACGAAATTCATTTTTCTGATTTAAATTATGAATTTGTAAGAACAATTCCGCCTTTGTATATATATATTTTTATGGCCGTCGCTTCGTTTATATTATTTATAGCTTGTATTAATTTTATAAATCTTTCAACGGCAAGATCGGCGAGACGCGGGAAAGAAGTAGGAATACGCAAGGTTGCCGGGGCAAGCAGATTTCAGCTTGTTAAACAATTCCTAAGCGAATCATTTATAATTACGATTATATCATTATTTGTTTCCTTAATTATAACTTATTATTTATTGCCTGAAATTAATTCTCTTTTGAGATCAAACCTTTCTTTCTCATTGTTTTATAATGTCGATTTTGTTTTGATAATTATTGCGTTGGTGTTTGTAACGTCAATAGCGGCAGGACTATACCCGGCATTTGTTCTTTCGAACGCAAAACCGGTTTCGGTCATGAAAGGAGATAATCAAAAAAACAATAAAGGATATTATTTACGCGCGGTATTAATTGTATTTCAGTTTGCGCTGTCTGTGTTTTTAATTATTTCAACAATTACAATATATAATCAAGCTGAATTTTTAACCAAACATAATCCGGGATTTAACGACGAACAAATGCTTGTTGTTCCGATTTATGATCCGCAATTAAATCAAAGGTCAGAGGCCCTGAAAAACGCTCTGCTTTCCGACAATAATATTTTAAATGTTACTTTTTCAAGCGGAACACCTGCAAGCGGTTCAACAAGCACAAGCAACTTTGTGTCCGAAGGTAAAAACGAAGATGAAGAAATTCATATGCAGATTCTTGAAATTGATTACGATTTTATAAAAACATACGGATTGCAAGTTCTTGAAGGCAGAGAGTTTTTAAAAGAATTTTCCGCAGATGAAAAAGAATCATATTTAATTAACGAAACCGCGGCGAAAAAGTTCGGATTCGAATTACCGATAGGTAAAAAAATCAAACTTGGGGATGAACAATTTCAAACCATTGTTGGCGTAATAAAAGATTTTAATTACTCTTCTTTAAGAGAAGAAATTTCACCCACGGTATTTAAATTAAATACTTCCAATGCAAGATTTTTATCACTGCAAATTAATACTGCAGAAACAGAAAGGGTTGTGGAATTTGTGAAAGAAAACGTTGCAGCGTTTTCACCCAATTACCCTGTTGAATATTATTTTATGAACGAGAGGTTTGAAAATTATTATAAAGCGGAAAGAACAATTGGCAAACTACTTTCGGCTTTTTCGATAATTGCTGTTATAATTTCATGCATCGGTATTCTTGGTTTGGTTTCATTTGTCGCCGAACAAAAATCTAAAGAGATTGGAATTAGAAAAGTATTGGGAGCTTCGGTCGGCAGCATTCTGTTATTAATTGGAAAACAATTTATTAAGTGGATCGCCGTTTCAAATATAATTGTTTGGCCGCTCGCTCATATGTTCTTAAATAAATGGCTAAACAATTTTGCATATAGAGTAGATATAAATTATTTGGTTTTTGCCGGAACTCTTGCCGGTTCTATATTGCTTGCTTTTATTACGATGGGATATCATACATTTAAAGCCGCTTATTCTAATCCTGTTAATTCATTAAGAACCGAATAAAGGTTTACATAAAATTAATATTACGTTAATCGAGAATCAGCACAAGTTGTTTCTTAGATCACTATATTTATGCTTTCAAATTATTTTACTTAAGGGAAAGTATGAAGATTACAAAATTAATAATTATTGTTTTTCTGATTATAGTTGCTTTTACTGTTTGCACAAAACCGGTTGAAGAAACAAGATTTAAAAAAGGAAGCGTAATATTTATTCATCCCGACGGAACTGGCCTTTCAAACTGGAACGCCGCGCGTATTTTGTATTATGGTCCCGACGGTGAATTAAACTGGGATAAAATGAGCAACGTAGGGTTGTATAAAAGTCATTTTAAAGATTGTTTAACAGCAACTTCGCATGCGGGAGCGACTGTTCATTCTTACGGCGTAAAGGTAGTTCAGGATTCATACGGTCTTGACGGCACCGAAGAAATAACCGCCCGGTCCGGGAAAAAAATGAATATTATGCAGGAAGCGCAAGTTTCCGGAATTAAAACGGGAATAATAAATTCCGGCAGCATTATTGAACCCGGAACAGGAGTATTTGCCGCGAGTTCCGTTTCAAGAAGAAATTATGAAGAGATAACTAAGAAAATTTGCGAGTCTGGCATTGATGTAATTTTATCCGGCGGTGAAGAATGGATGCTGCCCGAAGGAACCGAAGGCAGACACGGATTCGGCAAACGAACAGACGGAATTAATTTAATTTATTACATGCGCGACCAGGGTTATTATGTGGTTTACAATAAAAAAGAACTGGCTGAAGTACCCGCGAATGTTACAAAACTTTTTGGTGTATTCGCGCTTTCACATACGTTTAACGATAAACCGGAAGAAGAATTAAAAAAAGAGAACCTGCCAAATTATAAAATTGAAGCCCCTACTTTAGCCGAAATGACTGAATCGGCAATTGATATATTGGGCAGAAACAACCAGCAGTTCTTTTTAGTAATTGAAGAAGAAGGCACGGATAATTTCGCGAACAGCAATAACGCTAACGGAATGCTTGACGCATTAAAAAGAGCAGACGACGCAATTGGAGTTGTGCTCGATTATCAAATGAAAAATCCGCTTACATTATTAATTACGGCGGCCGATAGCGAATCAGGCGGAATGGAGTTGCTGGGAAAAAATATCTCTAAATTCGAAAAAGGCAGCATGGTTCCTAAAACAGATCCGAATTCCGCGCCTGTAGACGGAACCGAAGGAACAGAAACGGATTTCTTTTATTCCGCGCCTGATCAATTTGGAAACAGACTTCCATTTCAGATTTCATGGGGAACAAGCGGAGACGCGTACGGCGGAGTTGTTGCGCGCGCAAACGGATTGAACGCATCTGAAATGAACGGTACAATTGACAATACAGATATTTATAAATTTATGTATTTGACGCTTTTTGGAAAACTTCTCGAATAATTATTAGTGTGCGGCTCAATAAAGTGAGCCGCGCATTTTTACTCTTTATTTTCAGTATTTATTCCCCTTAATTATATTATCAATTTTGAATGAAATATTTTAACCGGGGGATTTATGAAGCTGCTTTTTATAGTTTTTTTATTTTTGATTACAAATATAATATCCTTTTCTCAAGCCATATTTAACACATCCTCAGATCTCATTCAAGCCGAATATAATTTTGCCGCGGATGCAAAAGAAAGCGGCGTGCGGGATTCATTCCTTAAATTTATTGCAGACGATGGAATTTTATTCCGCCCGCATCCCGTAAACGGAAAAGAATTTTTAAGCAAGCAGGAAAAACGACCCGGACTGCTTTTATGGTATCCATCTTTTTCCATTGTTTCCGAAGCTGGCGATCTCGGCTTTAATACCGGGCCTTGGGAATTTAAAAGAACAGCTGACGACAGTTCAATCGCGTTCGGAAATTTTGTAACAGTTTGGAAAAAACAAAAAGACGGATCGTGGAAATTTTTAATTGATGTTGGAAACTCTAACGCGAAACCGGATAAAGAAATTCCGGCTTTAGTTTCTGGAGATTTAGAAGAAAAAAAAAATAAAATAATGATTGAATATTCTGAATCGGCAAAAGAAGATTTGTTTAATACTGAAAAAATGTTTTCGGAATTATCGGTAGAACAAAATTTATCAGAAGCGTATAAAAATTATACTTTTGAAAAAAGCATGTACATTCGCGACGAGTACTTTCCTTTAATAGGAAAAGAAATTAGTATTTTTTTAGAATCGCAGAATTCAACTCAAAGCTGGGAAACTTTAGGCGGATTAGTTTCCGCATCAAATGATCTAGGTTATACTTACGGTAAAATTACCAATTGGAAAAATAAGGAAAAGAGCGAATCTGAAAACGCACTATACTATTTAAGATGCTGGGTAAAAGATAACGGAAACTGGAAAATATTAATTGATGTCGCCAATGTAATTCCCGAAGAAAAAGAATAGATTATAAATTTGTCATCGTAGTCCTTTTAATAACACATGCAGCACGCTGCCGGACATACCCGAACGTAAGCGGACGAATTTGTTAAATAGTTTTGTGTTAATTGAACATAAAGCCGTTGGCTTGATTGTTGTAAAATAAAATTAAAAAGTCCGGGTTATTATGTTTTTAAATTATATAAAAATAGCATTCCGTAATCTTATAAAATATAAATCAACATCAATTACATATTTGGCCAGTCTTATAATAGGTTATGCCGGTGTTTTACTTATTATGCTCATTCTGAAAAATGAATTAACTTTTGACTCATTTCACGAAAACAGCGAAAATATTTATAGAATAGTCTTTGTGGAAAACGAAAAAGTTATAAAAAATCCGAGAGAGATAGTTGGATCCGGACCACCCGCAGGACCTGCATTTAAAGAACAGGTTACAGAAGTAAAAGATTTTACAAGAATTAGATATGCGGAAAACAGTTTAATAGTTTTTGAGGATAAAAGTTTTTATGAGGACAAAACTGCATATGTTGATTCAACATTTCTTACAATGTTTTCATTTCCTCTTGTTTTCGGAAATCCAGAAGACGCGCTATCAAAACCCAACAGCGTTGTAATTTCCGAAAAAGTAAAAAACAAAATTTGGGGAAACGAGAACCCGATAGGTAAAATTTTGGTATTAGACGACAGACATGAACTTCATGTAACGGGTGTAATTAAAAATTTTCCATTAAACTCGCATATTGAATTTGATTACTTAATTTCATTCAACACATTTGCTGTTCCTACCGGTTATCCCGTAACACTGCAGGACTGGGGCTGGATTTCATTCCCTACGTATTTATTAATTCAAAGCGGCGCGGATATAAATAAAATAGAAGAACAATGTCTTCAAATATTAAAAAGCAACTTAAGCGCAAGCTCAAAAGAAAGATTTTTTATAAAGCTTCAACCGCTTAAGGATATTTATCTCGGCGAGTACAAATACCATAGAGACAGAAAAGGGGAATGGTCGAAAGTTATCGGGTTAATTATAATCTCATTTCTTTTGTTGGGAATAGCATGTTTTAATTTTATTAATATTGCAACCGCTAGATCTACAAACAGGCTAAAAGAAATAGCGATGCGGAAAGTAATAGGCGCAGACAGGAAATCAATTTTTTATCAGCTTATAGGAGAATCAATTTTGGTTTCTCTTTTGAGTATGCTGTTTTCTGTTCTTATTGTGCAGACAATTATTGAATCAAAGCTAAATTTTATTGGCATCAATTTTTTTGAGCTTGCCGATGATTTTCTTCTATATTCTCCCATCTATTTTTTGTTTGCGCTTGCCGTCGGTTTTCTTGCTGGACTTTATCACTCGTTTATTGTAGCGGCATTTAATCCGATAAAAATATTTAGAAACACCAACAGCTTTTCAGGGTCAAAATCAACAGTACGAAAATTGATTATAACATTTCAATTTTCCATAGCTATATTTCTTATAATAACAAGTTTCATAATTTCAAAACAGATGGAATATATCTCGGAAAAAAACCTTGGTTTTGATCAAGAACAAATTCTTGTATTGAGACTTCCGAGAGATAATTCCGGCCAGAACGTAAAACTAATTTCGGAATCTTATAATAACAATGCGTTTGTAATAAATATAAGTTCTACAGGAAATATTTTAGACGGCGATAACGGTAGCGGACCTGTTTTCCCCGAAGGCATGACCGGTGATGTCGGGATTCCGATGAATACTTACGGAGTCAATTTTAACTTCTTTGAAACGCTTGATATAAAATTTATTAATGGAAGGCCGCTCTCGGCGGATATTGCATCGGACTCGACTGAAGGAATTGTAATTAATGAAAAGGCCGCCAAAATTCTCGGCTGGCATGACCCGATAGGAAAACAACTCCGTGTTTCAAATCTGCTTACGGGAAGAATTGTCGGGGTTGTAAAAGATTTTCACTTTGCATCCCTGCATAATGAAATTCAACCGCTTGTAATGTTTTTCACTGATTTAACTGAATATATTTTTGTAAAAACAGCAAAAGGAAATTTAAATTCTACAATAAGTTCTCTGGAAAAGGAATGGAAAAACATTGTGCCTGACCTTCCCTTTGATTTCTTTTTTCTTGATGAAAACATTAATAAACTTTACCAATCTGAAAATATCTTTCTGAACTTAATTAATGTTTTTTCAATCCTTTCAATATTTGTTGCACTTCTCGGTTTATTCGGGTTGGTATTTTTTAGCGTAACAAAAAAGAAAAAAGAAATTGCCGTAAGAAAAATACTCGGGGCATCGGTTTCAAATATTTTGTTCCTTGTTTCACATGAGTATATTATGTTTACAATTGTTGCAAACATAATTGCCTGGCCTGTGGCGTATTTTTATTTAAATAACTGGCTTACGGGTTTTGCTTATAAAGTTGAGATAGGGATAATTTATTTTCTTTTTGCAGCAGTAATTGTTTCAGTGTGTGCGCTTTTAACGGTTTGTTTAATATCATTTAAAACCGCGCGCTCAAATCCCGCCGAATCGATTAAAAACGAATAACAAAAATTCACAAATTTTTACCGGGGTATTAATAAGTTTCTCCGGGTTTTCATTCGTGAAAATATCTCTCCGTAAAAATTTATCCATTTCTTTGAACTTTCGAAAGAAATGCACGTCTATTAGTTTGTATATTTGAAAGAAATAGGAAAAGGGGCAAAATTGAAGACTTTAACCAAACTAGAAGAGTTTGTTCTTCTCGCAATTCTTAATTTAAAAGAAAACGCATACCTGGTCACAATTCAGGAATATTTGGAAAAACAGGCCGCTAATTCACTTTCATTCGGAACGCTTCATGTTTTGCTGCGCAGGTTGGAACACGCGGAATTAATAAAACATTATGTCGGCGAAGCAACAGCCAAACGCGGCGGCAAAGCAATAAAGTTTTACGAAATTACCAAAGTAGGCGTTGCCGCTCTTAAAGAAATCGAAAAAGTAAACAGCGCAATGTGGGTTAATTTTTCAGAGCTTAATTAATGAGTGGAAATTCTAAAATATGGTGGTTTACACGTCTTCTTTTAAAATCATTTATGGATAATTATGATTTCTATTTTTTATCCGGCGATCTTGAAGAAGTTTATTTAAATAAAAAAACAAAAAATGGAAAATTTGCGGCTGAAACATGGCTTCTGTTTCAAGTAATTATTTCACTCCCTCCTATTTTAACGGACAATTTATTTTGGAGTTTATCTATGCTAAAAAGTTATATAAAAATTGCGTATAGAAATATTATAAAGAATAAGGTTTATTCTTTTATAAATATCTTCGGACTGTCAATTGGTTTAACATGCTGCTTAATAATATTTCTTTTTGTTAAATACGAATTAAGTTTCGATTCATTTCATTCCAAAGCCGATCAAATTTATAGAATAAATAGTAATTCAAAAACACCCGACGGAATTTCAAAAGAATCATGCACTCGTTTTCCTCTGGCAAATACAATCCGGAATGACTTCCCTCAGCTTGAAGCTGTTACGCATGTTTTTGTGCAGACCGGAGTTCAGCTGGAGGTTGATGAAAAAACATTTTCCCAGGATGATATAATTTTTGCAGACACAAGTTTTTTCAATGTTTTTGATTATGAGTTTGTACTTGGCAGTCCGGATGGCATGTTTAAAAATCCGGGTGATGCGGTACTAACAGAAACGACGGCAAATAAACTATTTGGTGATGAATCTCCTTTGGGTAAAACATTTACTTTGAACAAACAGCTTGTTTTTAATGTCGCCGGAGTTATTAAAGATCCTCCACAGAATTCAAGTCTGCCTGTTCAAATGTTCGCTTCAATTTATGCGTTAACAAATGAATTCGCGGGAATTGATTTAGATAGCTGGGGACAACTGCATTCGGGCAGCCGCACATATATTTTACTTCCGGAAAACACAAATATAGAGTCAATAGAAAAACAGCTTCCTGAATTTATGAAAAAGAATTTTCCTCCGGAAATTGTAGAACGAAGCAAATATGTTTTTCAGCCGCTGAAAGAGATTCATGTTAATACGGAATACGGCGCAGACAGTTTAAATTATACAACCAGCATGGAGACGATAGTAATATTTTCAATTGTAGGATTGCTTACGCTATTAATTGCGAGTATAAATTTTATAAATCTATCAATTGCGCAGTCAATAAAAAGAGCGAAAGAAGTCGGAATGCGAAAAGTAATTGGCGCAAACAGAAATCAATTATTCCGACAATTTATGGGGGAGACCTTTGTTTATACGCTGTGTTCTTTTTTAATTTCAGTTTTACTTGCGAATCTTCTTATGCCATATGCCGGAAATTACCTGGGTAATAATTCCGAGCTTAGTTTATTCGATAGTTGGGAAATAGGTTTTTATTTGCTCGGAGTTTTTATAATTGTTAACCTATTAACAGGATTCTATCCGTCAATAATTTTGTCCCGTTTTAATCCAATTGAAGCATTTCGAAATAAAATTACTGGTAAAAAAACAGGTGTTTTTTCTCTTAGAAACGGATTGGTAGTATTTCAATTTGTAATTTCGCAGATATTAATTGTAAGCACTATTATAGTTTCATATCAATTGGAATACGTTAAAAACAAGGATCTTGGATTTAACAAACAGAAAATAGTAACTGTTGATCTGCCGGATATAAATGATGTATCTAAATTTAAGGTGTATAAAAACAAACTTCTTCAAAACACAAATATTTCGGATGTATCATTATCCGGAGGCGCGCCCTTGTCGGATTTGGTCGTAAATACATTCTTTTCTAAAATTCCTGAAGAAGGAGAAGAAAGATTTAATGTATGGCTGAAACCCGTAGATGAAAATTATATTAAAACATTCGGCTTAAAATTATTAGCCGGCGAACCGTTTAAAGAGCACGGTGAAGGAGATACAGTTTATAAATTCGTAATTAATGAAACGATGATGAAGAAACTTGGCATTACGGATCCCGAAAAAGCAGTCGGTCAAAAATTTAAATTCAGCCGGGTTGTCGGTCAAGTTCAGGGTGTTGTAAAAGATTTTCATACCGCATCTCTGCAAAGTGAAATAAAATCCGTTGCGCTATCAAATATGTATCAGAAATTTTTTATGCAGGCGCAGGTTAAAATAAAAACGCTGGACGATAAAGCCGTGATTGATTATATGAAATCGGCATGGGAGGATCTATTTCCCGACTACACATTTAATTTTAATTACTTGGAAGAATATATAAACAATCTTTACAGTGTTGAAGAAAACTTTTTTAATATAATTAAAGTATTTGCAGTGCTTGCAATTTTAATCGGCTGTCTCGGGTTAATAGGGTTGGTTTCATTTGTTACAATTCAAAAAACAAAAGAGATAGGAGTAAGAAAAGTTTTAGGAGCGTCGGTTTCAAATATATTGACAATTATTTCGAAAGAATTTACGATAAATGTATTGTTTGCGAATTTAATAGCATGGCCTGTAGCTTGGTATTTTATGAACGGCTGGCTGCAGGGTTTTGCTTATAGAGTAAGTATTGAATGGTGGATGTTTGCCGCTGCCGGATTAGCAGCTTTAATAATCACACTTATAACGGTAAGTTTTCAATCGGTAAAAGCGGCATATTCCAACCCGGTTGAAGCATTAAAATATGAATGATATGTTTACTTTTAAAGTAACAAGATAATTTAATGCAGCGGGCGCGCAGTATGTTCTCATTAGCCCGCTGCTCTATCATAAAAACATATATCAGCGCAGCAGCACCATCTTTCTGGTTTGACTGAATCGTCCGGCTGTAAATTTAATTAAATAAACTCCGCTGCTTAAATTTCCGGAATCAAATTTTACATTATATGTACCTTGAGATTTTTGCTCATCTTGTAAAACGGCTATTTTATTTCCAAGAATATCATACACAACCAATAAAACATTCAGATTTGACGAACCAAGAGGAATCGAAAATGTTATTGTCGTGGACGGATTAAATGGATTGGGATAATTTTGTGCGAGCGAAAACCCGGAAGGAGCAATTATTTCGTTATCATTTGTGTTTGTTGCAGACCCGACACCCTCACCCTCGGTAAATTTATAGAAATTATTTGCGGCAATATTAACTTCAATATCTATATTTCCCGAAGGCCACTCTACCTTTATCGAATCTATTTGGATAGCATCACCAAGACCGAAATGCGCGCGTAAATCATTTTGAGAATTAAAACTATTTTGGGCAGAAATTTCTCTCATCTGCCAATATGAATTTCCTCCGATATTAGCCTTAACTCTTATTTTGGCGCCGATTGCCGATCGGTTTGAGACTTTCCCTTCAAGCGAAAAACTAATCCAGTTATTTGAGTTTTCGGTATCGTTATGGAATAAAGAAATTGAAGACGGTCCAATTGTTACAAGATCAACCCTGCCGTCATTATCATAGTCGCCGGCCGAAGCAGATCTTTTACTCTGTGAGGATAAAATGCTGAGATTAACAATTGACCCGAATGTACCGTTTCCGGCATTTCTGTAATAAGAGTCCAATCCATTAACATCATTTGCTACGTAACAATCCAAATCACCGTCATTATCAAAATCTTCCCAAATTGAAGCCAGCGAAACTTTTCTATCGAGCGCAATTGTTTGGTTTGTAATTTTCGCAAATGTGCCGCCGTCATTTCTATATAAATCATTTGGTAAACCTGCCGGAAAGTGAGCCCCCCCCCAATTAGTTATATAAACATCGAGATCGCCGTCATTGTCGTAATCAATCCAATTCCAAACCTGCCCGTCACGCAATGTTGTTGCCAGTGGACCCGAATTAATTTTCTTAAGATTTGCATTTCCGGTTTCGGCAAGCTCGTTTTGAAAAATAAAGTCGGCAGCAGAAACGCCGTTTGCCGGACCGGTACCTATAAATAAATCCAGATCATTGTCATTATCATAATCTGACCAGGAAGCAACCGTAAAAGGTTGAAACTCTTTTGTTACATCGGTTGATGTTATTCTGGTGAAGTTTCCGGTTCTATCATTTTTTAATAAATTGTTATTCAAGGCAGGCAGTCCGACAAATCCCGCCGGGTGAGTTATAACCAAATCAACAAAGCCGTCGCTGTCATAGTCGCCCCATGCGCAAGCCCAGCCGCGATTTGCAGATCCGTTTCCGATTTCCCCGGTTGTGATCTTTGTGAAAATATTTCCGCCGTCGTTTCTATATAAAAATGACGTGGAGCTGCAAATGTAAACATCAAGATCGCCGTCGTTATCAAAATCCGCCCAGCTGTTTCCTGCATTACCCGTTCCAAGAATCTGACCTGAACCGATATCAGTTGAAATCTTGGTAAAATTTCCGCCGCCGGAATTTTTAAATAATATATTGTTGTTAATGAATAAGTCGAGATTATTGTCGTTATCGTAATCAATCCAGCTTATTCCAACATAACCGGCCGGAGCCGATGCTGTTACAATTGGGTTGGTGATATCGGTAACTTGTGTAAAGGATTGAGCATATATATTTATTACAAACAATATTTCCGCGGCAAGGAACAATTTTATATTTTTAATCGTCAACATATAGGTTCCTTATTTGTTTTGATAAATGATTTATGTGATAAAGCCATTTTAATGGAATGAAACCGAAATGAAAATAACCCAAATATGTACTTCTTCTTTTTTTGAAATAAGCCGTATTTTTAAATTTTAATTAGAGTAATTTGTCCAATAAATATAAAACTGTATTAACAATCATTAAACCCAAATAAGGGGAAAACGTGAAAACAATATTCATAGTATTATTTATTTTTGTTTTTGCATCTTGTTCTTCAACTTCAAAAATATACGAAACTGCATACCCCACATTAAACGACGGCAAATATGACAGCGAGTTCCCTTATAAAAGCAGTTCAAAACAGCTCGAAGAAATAAGTCATTCTATAAAAATGATAAACGTACTTGTGTTTTACACAAGTTATTTTTTTGATGAAAGCAGTAAAATAACTGTTTCAGACCTTTCTCAAAAAAATGTAATTAATAAAGCTTATAAAAAAACAAATTACCATCAGCCCGCATCCGGTACGGCGACAATAATAAGTTCAACAATAGATCAAGTTGTGCTGCTTACGTGCGCGCATATAATTGACTTTCCAGACACAATAATTACATATTTCTTAAATGAATCGGGGAACAATACTTTATTTATAGAATCGATCTCGATAAAAGCAGATCAATCGAACTTTATTCCCGATTTTCCCGAAGGAGGAAAAGTAGAAATAATTTCAATCGATAAAAAAAACGATTTGGCTCTTATTGGAAAAAATTATCCGGCAAACAAAAACTATAATTTTCCTGCGCTTGAATATCCCAAAGGAAAAGCCAAGGAGCTTGAGTGGGGTTCGTTTGTTTATGCGTTCGGATATCCGCTTGGACAAAAAATGATTTCAAAAGGTATTGTAAGCAGTCCCAATTTGGACGGCAGCGGAACATTTTTAATTGACGCAGTTTTTAACCGCGGCTTCAGCGGAGGAATAGTTTTGGCGATTCGCGACGGAGTACCTAATTTTGAGCTGGTTGGTTTGGTGCGTTCAATTCCGGCTGATTCAGAATTTGTTCTGCGTCCAGCTCAACAAAGCGGAAACAAAAGTTTTAATCCTGCGCTTCCCTACAAAGGCGAGGTTTTTGTTGATCAACAAAAAACCATGAAGTACGGTGTAACACGTGTAATACCTATTGAAATTATCGCGGAGTTTATTGAACTCAACAGCCGGGCAGCCGGCAAATAAAATTATTTATTCCAATCTCTTCTTAAATCTAAGCGCGCTTAAAACAAGAATACTTGTGCCTATAAAGAACAAAGCCAACAAATTGGGCCACAACTCCGCTATGCCGACCCCTTTTAATATTATTCCGCGAATGATTGTCATAAAATACCTAAGCGGAATTATATAAGTCGTGTACTGAATTAATTCAGGCATGTTTTCAATCGGAAATGCGAAGCCGGAAAGATAAACCATGGGCATCATTACAACGAATATAGCGAGCATCATAGCCTGCTGCTGTGTTTTTGAAATTGTAGAAACGAATAGTCCAAGCCCCAAAGTAGAAAGTATATAAATAAAGGTACTGGTGAATAATAAAAGTATATTTCCTCTGACGGTGATATTAAAAATAACAGCCATCGCATTAATAATAATTATAACCGATACAAAACCGAGAATTGCAAACGGAATTAATTTACCCATTATTAATTGAATAGGTTTAATGGGGGTAACAATTAATTGCTCAAGTGTTCCTATTTCTTTTTCTTTTACAATCGCGAGCGAGGTTAATATTAAAGTAATTATCATTAATAACAATCCTACAATTCCGGGAACCATAAACATGCGTGTTTTTAACTCCGGGTTATACCATACTCTAGTTTCGGCAGTAACTGATCCCGCGGGTTTTATTTTTCTTCCCGATTTATCTAAATAATCGGATATAATATTTTTCGAAAAATCCGCAGTAACGGACTGCACATATCCTGCTGCAATTGAGGCGGTATTTCCGTCCGAACCGTCGAAAATTGCCTGCAGACTAGCAGTCTCTCTTCTGATTATTTTTTCTTCAAATCCTTTTTTAATTACCAATCCGAGAATAATTTTTCCGTTATCAATTTTATCCTGCAGCTCATCATAATTATCTACATAATAATCGAAAGAAAAGTAACCGGACCCCTGAAATTTTTCTATGTAATTTCTGCTTGTTTCCGATTTGTCCTGATCAAAAATAGCGGTATGAACTTTTTCTACGTCAAGATTTGCGGCATAACCCAGAAATATTAATTGAACAACCGGCGCAACTAAAATCATCGCAAACATTTTCGGATCGCGTTTAAATTGCAGAAACTCTTTTTTTATTATGTGTAAAATAGTTCGCATAACTCACTCTGTTTAGGTGATAGAATATGGGAGATATTCATGAATCTTATTTTATCTAAAGCGTATTTCTTTTTGAATCCTTCCGCAATATTTACGGCAATTGAAACAGCGGCGCGTCTTATTTGCGAAGTTAATCCGCATGTTTCCGATTCCATAATACTTTCACTTGATTTTAAAACAGTTAAAACAAATTGATTGGCTTTTTGCCAAACCATCAAATCCGTAAAGTTTTTTGCCTTTTTCATACAAACACGTTTGGTTTTTTTTAATAAGAATTATTAAGCATCCCACTATCTTCTGTCTCCGAATTCCTAATTACTTTTCTTCCTTCTGAGCAACGTTGCCAAACTCAAAAAGAAAATTATAAACATTGTTAAATAAACAAGCTGCTGCCAAAAGGCTTCCAGTCCTACTCCGCGGAGCATAACAGCGCGCAGGCATACTATATAAAACTTTGCGGGAGTAATATTGGTAAGAATCTGAATTACAACCGGCATGCCTTCTATTGGAAAAATAAATCCGGATAAGATTAAAGAAGGCAGAAGCGAAGCAAACGTAGCAACGGTAAACGCAACTTGCTGAGATTCCGCCATTACGGAAATAAGTATTCCCAAACTTGTGGATGCGATTATAAAAATTAATGTGCTTATAAATAGAAGCAGATAACTTCCGCTTACGGTTACATCAAAAAGAAAATATCCGGCTATTAAAATAAACACGGCATCAATCAAAGCAATTATTATATACGGCATTGCTTTACCGATAAGCAGTTCAAACGTATTTAAGGAAGAAACATTAATTTGTTCTATTGTTCCTCTTTCTTTTTCGCGCACTAAAGAAAGCGAAACACTTACAACCGATGTAATTATCAGTATCATAGCAATTAAACCGGGAATTAAAAACTTAGCGGACTGCAATTCCGGATTAAACATAAATACGGGTTGTAAAGAAACAGGGGTATACGGCTTAACTCCGTTACCGGCTAAAATTTCTTTCTGAAAATCAGCGTTAAAAGTTTGAGTTGCTGACGTTACATAGTTTTTTATTATCGCGGCTGTGTTGCCGTCAACGCCGTCAATCAAAAACTGAACTTTCGCTTCCTCATTTTTTCCATATAAATCTTTCGAAAAATCTTTTGGAATTACCAAAACACACTGGGCGTCTTTTTCATCAAGAGTTGTCTTTATTTCATTGTTTTGCTCAATTATTTTTACGATATCAAAGTACTCGGAACTTGAAAGAGAATTTATAAACTCACGGCTTATATCTGATTTATCCATATCATAATAGGCGAGCTGAATATGTTTTACGTCGAAGTTAACCGCATACCCGAAAATGGCCAATAAAAATACGGGGAAAAATAATAGAACAAACATCATACGTTTATCGCGCAGAAGCTGTTTTATCTCTTTTTTAGCTATTGCTCTTGTACGCGCGTTCATTGTTTTTTATTTTTCTCCAATAAATGAATAAACACGTCTTCTAGAGTTGGAATAATTTTATTTATTTTAAAAACTTCAATTGAGTTCTGTTCGGTTAAAATATTTTTTATCGCATCTTCATTTTTATATTTATCATTTATATTAATATGAATGTTATTGCCGAAGATGGATGTCTCGTCAACAAAATCCTGCTTTTGTAAAATATCAAGCGCGTCAACGAGTCGTTCACACTCAATTTCTAATATGGAGCCGGATAAATACTTTGTTTTTAATTCTTTTGAATTGCCTTCCGCAATTAATATTCCTGCATCAATTAATAATATATTATTGCAGAATTCCGCCTCTTCCAAATAATGAGTTGTTACGAAAACAGTAGTTCCGTTGTCGGAAAGATCATTAATTAATTCCCAGAATCCTCTTCGGGAAATTGGATCAACGCCGCTTGTCGGTTCGTCAAGAAAAACTATTGCGGGACGATGAATAACCGCCGTTCCCAAAGCCAGTCTTTGTTTAATACCGCCGGGCAGTGAGCCGGTTAATAGTTTTTCCTTGCCGTTTAAGTTGGCAATGTTTAATACCCACTTCTTTCTTTCTAAAAACTTTTTTCCTTCTAGCCCGTAAACGCCTCCGAAAAAATTTATATTCTCTTCTACGGTTAAATCATTATATAGCGAAAAACGCTGCGACATATACCCAATATTTTGTTTTACTTTGTCGGGTTCTCTCATAACACTATATCCGCTTACAAGCGCGTCACCTAAAGTTGGTTCAAGTATTCCGCAAAGCATTCTAATAGTTGTCGATTTTCCCGCTCCGTTAGCGCCGAGAAATCCGAATATTTCACCCTGCTTTACATTAAACGAGATATTATCAACGGATATAAAGCTTCCGAATTTTTTTGTGAGATTATTTACTTCGATACTTTTCATTTTTTAGAAGACAGAAGTCAGGAGTTAGAATTTAGAATAGCTTTCATATATGAATTTAATAATTTCCCTACTTCGGTTGTCAAATCCTCCAATAAATTTTCTTCGATATAGTCTAAATCTTTTGCCAAAATTAAATAGTATTTTAACTCTTCTAACGATCCTTGTGATATATTGAAAAACCTTGCTTTGTCCAGCTTCCCTCTTTTTCTGTATCCTTCAGCAATATTCGCCGGAATCGAAACTGCCGACCTTCGCATTTGCGATGTTAAGCCATATATTTCTTTCTTAGGAAAATCTTCTGTCATTTTATAAATATTAAGAGTTAATTGTTGCGCCTTTTGCCAAACAATTAATTCAGAAAATGTTTTTGTTTTATTAATTATTCTGTCTCCTATCTCCTATCTCCTATCTCCTATCTACTAATAAATTTTTCTTCCAACCGATTTTTCCAAACTGATTTTTGCCAGCTCAAAATCTATAAGTGAATTTGTAAGTAATGTCTGCGCGTTTAAAAGATCCGTTTCGGCGTCAATTAAATCCGCGCTTGTAGCCAATTGCTGTAAATATTTTTCTTTTGTGATTCTGTAATTTTCTTTTGCTGAGGCTACTGTTAACTTACTTACTTCTACCTTTTTATTTTCACTTATTAGTTTTAAATAATTGTGATAAACCTCGGTTTCAATTCCTTCTTTTAACTGCTCGTAAGCTGTTCGGGTCTGCAGCAATAATTGTTCGGATTGAATTGTTTTTGAAGAAGTATTTCCCCAATCCCATAAATCCCAATTAAGTGAAACGCCTAAATCCCAGGTATTATTAAACTCATCTTTTAGCGGCATTATTCTTTGATTTGGTCTGTTGTAGTATAAATGACCGAATAGATAAACAGACGGGAACCAGCCCGAGTTAGCCGCGGTTACATATTCTTCACCGGATTGAATTCTATAATTAAGAGATTTTAACTCGCCGCGATTTTCAAAAGCTTCGATTAAAAGATTATCATATTTGAAGTTTGCCAATAGAGGCTCACGCTCATTTACAATAATGTCGGTTGATTCACTTAATTTAATTCCAAGAATTTTATTAAAACTTACACGCGCTAAATTTACATTATTCTCGGCGTCAATTTTTCTCAACTTTAGGTTAGAATACTGGACTTCGATTTTTAAAAAATCATTTTTTGTTACAAGCCCGTTATCTAAAAAGTTTTTTGTGTCGTTTAAGTGTTTTTCAATAGCAGAAAGATTTTCATCAATAAGTCTCAGCATTTTTTGTGATTTATATAATTTCCAGAAAGCGGATTGTATGTTAAAAGCTTCTTCGTTTATTTCTTTTGTGTGTTCTATTTCTTGTGCTGTGCTGTTATATTCAGCCGCGTTTTTTAGCGAATTTAATTTAAAGCCGGTAAACAATGGCTGCTGAATTGTTAAACCAAGATTGTAATTATTAAGAACCGCATCCTGAATTTTAATCGGCACTGGAGAAAAAGGCACAACGACTTGAAATGGATCAACCTCGCTGAGCCTGGTATAATTTGCGCTGAGAGAGAGTTTGGGCAGCATAGCAGAACCTGCCTCTTTTATTTTTGCATTTGCGCCGACAACTTTTGAGTGTGAAATTTTTAGTTTTTTGCTGTTCTTTAAACCTATTTCCAAACTTTGTTCAAGTGTAAGCGTATTACTTTGAGCAAAGAGCGAAATAGTTAAGAGCATGTTTAATAGAATTAGTTTTTTCATTTTGTTACCATTGTTTTATTGTCATTCCGGCATCCGCGTCGGCGGATTGCCCGGAATCCGTTACGTTATTTTTTAGATTCCCTAAAAAAGCTTGGATGACGTACTTTTAGCTCGCTTCCTTTATTAAATAAATAAAAACATTTTCAAGAGTCGGCGTTACAACTCTTTTGTCATAAATATTTATTCCGGTTTCAATTAATAAATTTTCTATTTCGGGGAATTCCTTTTCAAAATTATTTATTACTACATTTATTCTGTCGCCGAATAACTGCGTATCGTAAACTGTATTTTCTTTTATTGATTTATATGCTTTACGTATCGGTGAACAGACAATTTCAACCACTACTTTTCCGATTGATGCTTTTATGTTTTTCGGAGTATCAAAAGCGATAATTTCGCCTTTGTTCATCATAGCAACTCGATTACATCTTTCCGCTTCGTCGAGGTAAGGAGTTGTCATTATTATCGTAATTCCTTCCTTCATTAAATTGGAAAGTATTTTCCAGAAATCTCTTCGCGAAACAGGATCGACTCCGGTTGTAGGTTCATCTAAAAATAATATTTTAGGTTTGTGGATTAGACTGCATGCAAGTGCTAGTTTCTGTTTCATTCCGCCGGATAGTTTGTCCGCGAGTCTGTCGCGGAAAGGTTTTAATCTTGTAAAGTCAAGCAGCTCATCTCGCCGCGTCTTAAAATCTTTTACATTATGAATGTCTGCAAAAAACTCTATGTTTTCATCAACCGTTAAATCTCCGTAAAGACTGAATTTTTGCGAAAGATAGCCGATGCTTTTTTGAATTGATTTTTTTTCTTTTACAATATTTTTATCAAGCAATAAAACAGTGCCTTCATCCGGATTTATTAATCCGCACATTATTCTAATAGTTGTTGTTTTGCCGGCTCCGTCGGGACCCACAAGTCCAAACATTTCGCCTTTATTTACGGACAAAGAAATTCCGTTAACGGCTTTTATTGTTCCGTATGATTTATGAAGTTCGATTATTTTTATTACAGATTGCAAGATTTCAAATTCCAAAATTATTTTTTTGTTTTGAGATATTTAATAAAGTTTGCTATTTGTTTTATTATTGCTGACGATAGATTGTGCAGATTATCAAATGTTTCATCATTAATGTATTTCAAATCTTTTGCTATGTATAACATATTTCTAACCTCTCCAGCCGAACCTTTTGCGAAATAAAGGAAACGAATAAATTCGGAATTATTATCTCTTTCAAATCCTTCTGCAATGTTATTCATTATTGAAATTGCAGCTCTTTGTATTTGATCTTTGAATCCAAAATCTTTTTGCAAAGGAGTAGTTAATGTTAATTCATAAATTTCTTTTACAAGATTTCTTGATTCCTGCCAAACAGGCAAATCTTCAAATTGTTTGTAATTCATTTTTTATTCTTGTCAATTTTGCAATTTGTAATCTTTCAATCTTTTAATTTAATAACAGCATCCGCAGGCATACCGGCTTTTAGTTCAAAATCGGGATTTGGAATTTCAATTTTCACTGCAAAAACTAGTTTTGTTCTTTCATCTTTTGTTTGAATATTTTTAGGAGTAAACTCAGCTTCGGGTGAAATGAATATTACAGTACCTTCGTATGTTTTATCTTTATATGAATCCGTTGTAACGTCTGCTTTTTGTCCTAGCCGTATTTTCCCCAAATCTTCTTCGGAAACATAGATGACCAATTCGACTTTTGATAAATCTGAAATTTTAAAAAGGCTTGATAACATTGAAAGCATTTCGCCTTTTTCAACAAACGATTTAACTATTGCTCCGTTAAACGGAGCCGTTACAAAACAATCATTTATAGATTTCTGAATCAACGCTGTTCCGGCTTCAGCTTTTTCATAATTGGAACGGGCCTGTCTAACTTCTTCGGGCCGCGCAATATTTTTAATTTTTGTTAAATTTTCTTTAGCGCTGTTTAATTGCGACTGTGCGATATCAAAGCGTGTTGAAATATCATCAAATTGTTTTTTTGTGATGGATAAAGAATCGTATAAACTTTTATACCGTTCTTTATCTTTTTGTGCCAGATCAAAATTAAATTTTGCTTGTTTGAATTGTTCTTCGGCAAGATTTATATCCTCTATACGCGCGCCGTTTATTAATAAATCAAGTTGTGCTTTTGCCAAATCGCGCGCTGCCTCGGCTTGTTTAAGCTGAAGCGCATAACTTTCATAATTTATGATTAATACAGTATCTCCGGCTTTAACAAATGCGCCTTCGTCAAAAATTATTTTTTCAACTTGGCCGACTACTTGCGAACTTATTACAGCGTTAGTTGTTTCAATTGTGCCCGATTCCTCAATATAATTTTCATTTCCGTTTCCGCCGCAGGCGTTAAAGAGAATAAAAATTATTGAAGAGATATAATAAATTGTTTTATTCATTTTGTTTTCCCGATTTAAATTCTTTAAATATCTTTCTGCCCTGCTTTGTAAGTATTCCGGAGAAAACAACATCCAGGGTATAAAGCACGGCGTTTTTAATAGATATATTATTATTTAGTATAAATTCCGGATTAACAACCGCTTGAATCGATGAGATAATTATTGTAAGAATTATTACGTTTGGCTTATCAACTATTAGTCCCTCTTTTTTCCCCTGATTCACAATAAGTTCAAGATTCTTTTGAATTACTACTTTTCTGAAATTATCCATTTCAATCCAGAGTTCTCTACCGTGAAAGCGCAGGTCATTCAGCCAAACATCACTAATCTTTGAAACTCGGCCGGCAATTAAACTGCTGATTTTGTACAACTTAATTACTGCGTTATCCTGTCTTTCAACAATTTCACGTATGTTTGCTTCAATAGAAAATCTCAAAGTATCGATTACACCGCGGACTAGATCTTCTTTTTTAGGAAAATGTTTATAGATTGTTTTTTTGCTGATTTTCAGTTCTTTCGCTATTTCGTCCATTGTGGTCTTATAGAAACCGGATTGTTCAAATTTTTGCCCGGCGAAATACAATATTTTTTCTTTCTCTTCCATTTACCCCAGAAACCATTTTTGTTTTTTGAGTTTCCAATTTACAACAAAGAAACTATTTTGTCAATAATAGTTTCCAAAGTTTCTTAATTATTTCTTGTTATGTTTGTTTTTA
>Ga0180009_10001217_pt1 | contig 32122 bp, 46 predicted proteins | sample OS_PC_MetaG_FD_123537 | JGI IMG/M metagenome (GOLD analysis project Ga0180009, IMG submission 123537) | Groundwater microbial communities from the Aspo Hard Rock Laboratory (HRL) deep subsurface site, Sweden - OS_PC_MetaG | ecosystem: Environmental > Aquatic > Deep subsurface > Groundwater...
AAGATGTAACGAAAATGTTGATTATAACAAATTTAAATTCTGTGGTAAATGTGGAATGAGTTTAAGCAAGGAAGAATCAATACAAGAAAGTGTAAAAACAGAAATCTTAAACAAGAAAGTTGATAAGTTGTTTAAACAAATAAAGCAAATGGAAAAGGAAAAGATAATGGAATATCTTAATAAAAAAGAGAAAAAGTAGTTATTCTTTTTTGTTATACATTTTGCATAAAAAACTAACTTTTGGAGTTTTTTCAGTAGGAAATTTATTTTTTAATACTTTATAAATATCTTTGAAAGAAGGATAGTAAGAGATAGACATTTGTTCTCTCAAACTATCTAATTCATTGTGGATTTTGTCAATTTTTTTAAGACTAATATTCCTACTGAATTTTTGCTCCAATTTAAAATACTCCCTTCTAAGTCTTAGAAGTCTGGAAGTTTCTACTAACACTTCTTTCTTAAAACTTTTTCTATTTTTTATTTTTCTCCCCTTTCTATCATCACCTAAAACAAATACATGCTCACAAGACTTACACAAAAAGGCTGGTTTTTTATTTCTCTTACCTGTTCTAACAATTTTTGTTTCTTTTTTACAAACCTTACATATCTTGGGAATTTCCTGATTTCTCATTTTATATAAATATATAGAATAAATTAATAATCCAAAGTTTATAAATCTTATTATTTATAATAATAAATAATCTTTGAAAAAAATAAGTTTTATTGAATATAAATATATAGAATAAAAAAAATATTATTAAATAAATATAAATTTATACTATAAATTTTGAAAAAACCATTTAAAGTTAAGATTATTAATTTTAATATGAATAATAACCAAAAAATAAAGATTAAGATATACTCTTGCAATCTTTGTCAACACCAGTGGGTCAGTAGAATGATTGATAGGTTGCCTGTGCAGTGTCCTAATTGTAAAAGAACAGATTGGAATAAAAGTAAAAAATCTAAACAAAAAAATGTCAAGAAAAAATAATCTACATATGAATAGTCTCTATGCTGAATTACAAGATACTGCAAGACGAGAAGTACTCAAAGAGTTAGAGCTAAAATTCACTCAAGAAGGAGATATTCAAAGTTTAACAAGGCTAAAAGAATATTCAAAAAATCAGGGAAAATCTAACAGAATCCAAAGTCCCCATAGAAATATGTTGGATAAGAAAAAACCTGTGGATAAATCCCCTAAAAATAACAATAAGACAGAATAATTAAACACGTTTCAAAAGCAAAAATGGAAGAAAAAAGCAAATTAATGACAGAGCAATTCAAGGGCAAGAACGTAAAGGTGATTTATAGGGATTGTAATGGTCAAATGCGAAAGGCATTTGGTTTTCTAAAGGATGTTGATAATGGTTTTTTAGTTTTAGAAAATGAGAGACTTGGAGATATGGCAATATCTTGCAGTGAAATAAATACAATTTTTGAAGATAGGAGATTTGAAGATGGAAATTGATTTACAAAAAATAAAGAAAGAATTTTTAGACAATCTTTATTATGAAAAAGGAAAACAGCAATTTGATTTTGACGTTTGTAGTTTGTATAAAGATAAAGAAGGCAACTCAAAGTCTAGATGGAAGTGGGGTCATTACAGCGAGATAGGTTTTGATGTGGAAAAGAATAAAAGAAAATTTAATCAAATAAATTGTAGAGCTATTTTTCCTAATGAAGTAGTAATTGATTTGGAAACGAAAGAAGATATAGAAAGTATTTTGAAAGAATTAGAAAAAAGTGGTTTTTATTACGAATGTTATGAAACAGGGTCAAGAGGATTTCATATTCATCTCTGGTTTGATGAAGAAATAAGCTCTGAAGACAAAGAAAAATTTATCCTAATTTTTAAAGGAGATACAATGAAGAAATCTGATAGAAATGTTATAGCGTTAGAAAATTATCCTCATTGGAAAACAGGCCGTGTAAAAAATCTGTTTAAGAATAAAGAAGGAATAAATAAATACACTAAATTAAAAGATTTCTTGGAAAATTATATACCTTACGAGTATAGAACAATTTTGAAAAGTAAAAAACTTTTCGAAATGCTGGATAAAGAATTATCTAAAAAAATAGTAAGCGAAGAAAAATCTAGGAAAACTCTTCTTTTAGCTCTTTGTTCAGTATGGTTAAAAAACCCAAAAAATAAATTACACACTTTTGTTAGTTCTATAAGTTCTTCAGGCAAGAGTTTTATTTGTGATAAGATTGTTAAATTATTTCCAGAGAATATGGTGATTTGTAGAAGTAAAATTACTCCCGAAGTTCTTACTTATTGGCACGCTAATGATGATAACTGGTCATGGGACGGAAAAATATTATATCTTGAAGATATAAAACAAGATGTATTAGATAGTTCTACATTTAAGGTTATGTTAAGTGAAGGTTCAACTGCTACAGTTACTATAAAACAACAAGCAATTGATTTGGAGATTAAAGGAAAACCTTTAATTCTTCTGACTACGGCTTCAACTAATCCTACTGATGAAATAATAAATCGTTTTCAAATAATTTCTTTAGATGAAAGTGAAATCCAGACAAGTAAGATTGCAAAAAATATTGCTTTACAACAAATAGAACAGAATTATGATTCTACAATTAAGAATTCTTTGAAGTTTTTGAAAGAATGCACTGTTTATGTACCTTTTGCTAATGAAATATACCTCTTTCTTTTAAGAAATGGTTTATTTAAAGATGTAAGAATGAGAAGAGATTTTAATAAATTATTAGACTTAATTAAATCTTCAACTGCTCTTCATCAAATTCAAAGAAGAAAAAATAATAATGGGATGTTGATATCAACAAGAGAAGATTATGAGATTGCTAGAGAGTGTATTAATTATATTGAGACTAATACTTTTTTAGGGTTAGTACATAATCTAAGAAAAGCTTTTGAATATTGTAAAAAACTTTTTCAGAGGAAAGGGAAATTTACAGCAAGAGAGATTTATACAGAGTACCCCTTTGTTAGTCCTCAAATGTGGTATGAATATTTACCAGAATTATCAAAAAGAAATATTTTAATTCCTTCTTTAGAAAAAACAGAAGATAGTTTTAAACCTGTAACTTATTATAGTGTTTTGGAAAGAAAGTCATTTTGTTTACCTGATTATGAAATTCTTATATCAGAATCTAAACAAGAGGAATTACATCATGATAAGGAGAATTAACTTGAATTATTTGAAATGTTTTAATTATTGGGCTTTTAATCCCCCAATTCAAATAAATAAAGCAATTCAAGGAGAAAAATGTGCCAGAAATACACTATAGAAGATTTAGACCCCACTAAAGAATACACTCCTTTTTATTTTAGATGTGCTAAGTGTGGTGTAATCCTTGATGGAGTAAAAGCAAATGATAATCGTTTGGGAAGAGATGAGGGAATGTGTAAACATTGGTGTGATAAATGTTTTAGGAAAATAAAGAAATGGATAAGAAAACAAAAAGAAAACTTAAATACAAATGACGATGTCAAAGAAAAAGAAGTTCAAACTAAATTAAATTTTAATAAAAATGGTAAAAAAAGTTAATTATTGTTTGATGTGTAAAAAACAAATAGAAGCAGGATATCTTTTTTGTAATAAGTGTAGAGAGAAAGATGTTTTTGAGAGATTAAAAGTGTTCATAGAGCATGGCAGATTAAGATTTGATTCAAGTGAGAAACAAAAGAAAAAGTAAAATAAAAATTATCAAAAAGAATATATACCCTATTTCGTCTAACCTTGCGATTAGTTAATATTTATATCTAATAAAGCCGAAAGGGAGTAAGGTATACCTTATTCTATAGGATATCTTATAGGTTAATAACAAAATTGAACAAGTTAAGATTATTAATTATTATATGACTCCAAAAGAATATTATATCTTTACAATTTACATGAATAAAGAATTTTTAGAGAATTACTTCAACCATTTTTTAACTCTTTCAAAAAAGAATCTTAAAAAAGATATTGATGAAGGTAGTAATGAAGAGGCTGTTTCTCCTTATGTAAGGGCTTTGATTAAAAGATATGTTGATTTCTATAAGAAGAAAATGATTAAAGAGAGTGAAGAATGAAATCTGTAATATATGCACGATGTTCAACTAATGAAACTAAACAGGATATCAATAATCAAATTAATCCTTTAAGAAAATTAGCAGAGGCACTTAATCTTAACATAATAGAAGAGTATGTAGATTACTCTTCAGGAGGAGATAGTAACAGACCTCAGTTTCAGCAAATGCTCAGAGATGCAAAGAAACATAAGTTTGATATTATTCTCATTTGGGCTTTAGATAGATTTTCAAGAGAAGGAATACTAAATACTCTTAGCTATCTCAAAGATTTAAAGCAAAGCAATATTGCGTTAAAATCGTTAAACGAAAGTTGGTTGGATACAAGAGAGGAAGGAATCTCTGAACTGCTCATAGCTATCTTCTCATGGGTAGCAAGTCAGGAGAGAAAAAGATTAAGTGAAAGAATTAAAGCAGGTATCAAAAGAAAGGACAAAGTAGGGAAGAGAGGTAAAGATAAGAAGTTAAGAAAAAAGTCAGGTTATTACTTAAGATGGAGCAGTAAAAAAACACCCCCTTAAAAAACAAGCAATTTTTCAATATAAAATTCTAAAGTAAATAAATAGATATTTTTTATTGAAACTAAGGGTAATGAATTGTAAAGGAAAATTTCTTTGTGTAATCTTCTTTAAAAACTTCTTTAATATCATCCTTTGAGAATATTTGAACACTCATTTTATCTCCAATCTTTAAACTCTCTCTTTGTTTTCTCGTATTGAATAAATTATCAATCAATCTATAAATGTATCTACATAATCTTAAATATAATTCATAATCAAAAGCAAGAGTTTTTTGATTTACTCTATGAAATTCTTCTTTACCTACTTTTTTTAGAATATCTGTTGTGAGGTAAACATGGGCTATCCCAGATAAAGATAAAACAGGTTTAGCGTTTTTTATGTTTTCAGGGGTTACATTAATATATGAATTAGTAGTCATTACCCTTAATCCATGTTTGAACTCAGAGTAAATTTCATTGTCCAAAAAGATTTTACCTAATTTTTTAAGAAATTCTTTAATAAATGAAATTGAAGAGACTATAATCTCTTGTTTAGCATCATCCCCAACTATCCCATTAAAAAATAAGAATCGTATATTTTCATCAGAAATTTTTCCAGCCACAATTTCATCTTTAACATAATCACACAAATCCTTAAATCTTAAAGATTTCATAGATAACCAAGGAATCTCTGTTTTTAATGCACAATACATTAAAGAAAATAATGATTCTGCCATATGAAAAAAAGTAAAATAAATTTCTGCTTTTATTTTAAGTTTATATGGTTCTATACCTTCTTTTTTTAATTCTTCATCTGCAAAGCTTTTAAAAAAATCCTCTGTTCTTTCAAGAAGAATCTCATACGTTTTAAGTTTAATAAACCATTGTTTAAAATCATAACCTTGAGTAAAGAAATCATTTATTCTTTTAATACTATCTTCTGATATTCCATAATTAATAACCATACAAAAAAAATAATCCTTAAATATATAAATATTCTTCTCTTACCATCTTACACCTAAACTGAACAGAATTTTTTCTAAAAAATCAAAGGTAACACAATAAAGTATAAGTATTAGTGTTATTTAATAACTTAATAAAATGGAAGAGCAAAAGATGTCTGATAGAGATTTGAAACAAGCTATGTCCAAAGCTTTCAAACAAGGAGATTTAAAGATTTATGCTCTTGATGAAGAAGGCAATCCAATTAAAGAGGATGAAGATAAAGGTGGAGAGTGTTGTATCTGCAATAAAAGAATAGATGATGCTTTAGATTCTTTTGCTTATCTTATAATTAATGACCCTAATGCTACAGATGTCCATGAAGAATTATTTTGTTGTAGAAAGTGCTGGAATGAACATATTTTAAGAGAAGCTGAGAGAATTAAGTCTGGACAGGATTAATTTCAATTATTATCCCTTCTTTTTCTGGAGAATCTACTTTAATTCTTTCTATGGATAAAAAACTAATTTGAGTTTCACTATCAATTACATTCTTATCTATAGAATCAATAATAGGTTTAAGAAAATTGTCTAAATCATTTCTATCTTTTCTTATTCTCTTTTTAAACAAAAAAAGTTGAATTTTTAATTCTACATCCTCTTTTATATTCCCTTTTAATTCTGACTTAATCTTTTCTTTAAAATTAGAATAGGGTTTTCCTTTTTCAATTGAACCACCAAATGTTACGGGAGTACAAATTATCTTTTTAGTTATCATTTACCTATGCGTGAAAAGGGATTTATAAGGTTTTCACTTACCTGTAAATGAAGGGTGTAAAATGAGAGTTAGATACGTAAATATATCAATAACAGAAGATTTGGCTAAAAAAGTAGATGAGTATATCAAAAAGAGCAAAGAAGGTCATCGTTCAAGAGCTGAATTAATTTCTGAAGCTATTAGACTCAGAATTGGTGTTGCTAAATTAAAGAAAGAAAAATAATCTATATTTTCTATCATAATAATTCTTATATTTTGTTTATCAAGTACCTGTACATGAAATGTAACAAATGTAAAAATGACGTAGATTCAGAAAGTAAATTTTGTAGTAATTGTGGAGAAAGAATTGAACAGACAAGTCTAACATCTACTTTTGATAGGAGTATTGATATAACAAGAAAGATGTGGTTCTTATTTGGTTTCCTTAGAGGAACAGCACTAAAAGGGAAGAAGAAAGCTAAATGGTTCATGAAATTTGAAAAACAAATAGAAACTAAAATGCCTGAGATATGGGAAGAGTATAACTTAACTATAGATTTCTGGAAACAGCAGGTAGAAATTCTTGATAAAAATGGGTAAAAATTCTCACTTGCATCTTTTAATAGAAACTCCCTTTTATAACGCTCTTAAACGAAAAGCAGAAATTAGGGGAATCACTTTATCGGAAATGTGTAGACAGGAATTAAGAATGTCTGAGATAGACCTAAAGGAATTAGCATTTAATAGATTAAAACTATGTCATTCAAGAAACGGAATAATCACTTTCCCTAATGTTTGGTCAAAGCTATGTACTAATTTTAGCATTAAGAAAGAGGAATGTTGGAAATTATTAAGAGATTTTGAAAGAGAAAGGAGAATAAAATTTGTTAAAGGACATGGGGTTAAAGTTATAGAAAACCTTAAATTACTCTAATTACCTCTAATTATAGAATGGCTGTATACTCACATTCAAGAATAAGTACATATGAAAATTGTCCTTATCAATATAAGTTAAAATACATGGATAAGGTTGAAGTAGATGTTCCTACCACAATTGAGGCATTTATGGGGGACATAGTACATCAGACTTTAGAACATTTGTATAAATTAAAGAAGTTTAATAAAAGGGTTGCTTTGAATGTGTTGATTAAATTCTATAGAGATTTATGGGATAAAAATTATTCTGACGACATTTTGATTGTTAAGGCAGAGAAAGAAAAACTAACAGCTAATAATTACAAGAAAATGGGGGAGAAATTTATTACTCATTATTATGAAAGAATGAAACCATTTGACCAGCTTACAATTTTAGGATTAGAAACTCAGGACAGGATGACTTTGCCTGATGGTAACCAGTGGCATGTGAGAATAGATAAGTTAGCTTGTGATTCAGAAGGAAATTATTATGTTTGTGATTATAAAACAAATTCAAGAATGAAAGACCAAGAGGAAGCTGATGAGGACAGACAACTTGCTCTTTATTCTATTTGGGTTAAGGATAAATTCCCTGACGCAAAATCAGTAAAACTAATATGGCATATGTTAGCTTTTAACAAAGATGCTGTTTCTGAAAGAAGTGAAGAGCAATTAGAGAAATTACAACAAGATGTTTGTAATCTGATTAAGGAAATAGAAAACACAAAAGAATTTCCAAGAAAACAATCTGCTCTGTGTGATTATTGTGTTTACAAAGAAATGTGTCCATCATTTAAACACGAAGCTGAATTAAATAAGATTGAAGATGTTAAAAAATTCAAAGAAGATGAAGGGGTTAAATTAGTTGATGAGTTTTCTGAAATTAAAACTAAGCAAACAGAATTAAAAAAGGCAGAAGAAGAGTTTAGAGAAAGATTAATTGCTTATACAAAGCAGTTTGGTGTTGATATTGTTTATGGTTCAAATAAAAAATGTTCTGTTAAAGAATTTGATAAAATAGTTCTTCCAGAGGGAGAGAATAAAGAAAAATTTATCCAGTTAATGAAAGATAAGGGATTGTATGAAGAACTTTCTATGGTTTGTTATCCGAGATTAAATAGTAAGGTTGTTAGTGGGGAGATTGATGAAGAACTAAAAAAGATGGTTGATATTATTCAGGATTTTAGATTATCATTAAGTAAACGTAAGGATGTGGATGAAGAATGAAAAGAAAAGATACATTAAATAAGGAAATGACATATCTTATTGGTCTTATGTGTGGTCGTGGACATATCATAATAAGAGATAAAAAAGTAATAATTGAGTTTGCTCATAAAAACAAAATTGCTTATGGAATTGCTTATTGTAAAAAATGTGGAGAACTGGCTACGGCTCAAAAAGAAGAGGAAGATGGAGAAAAAGAATTGATATGTAAGGTGTGTAAAAATAAAGTTCCTTCTTCAGTTAAAAAAGTTTATGAGCAGAGAGAATCAACAATAGAATCAATTAGAGAAATAATTATTCCTTTTTTATCTAAGAAATTAAAAGTAGAATGTGATATTATAGGAAATGATCACATGACCTTGTTGGTTTTAGATTTCAAAAAGGATAAGCTTAATTTTGAAATTCTGATTAGATTATTTAAGTCAAAAACAGGTTTTGATTCATTTGAAATTCCAGAAGATCTATATCACTCTAATAGAGAACTTAAAATAGAATTTATTAATGGATTAATGGATACTGCAGGTTTTTTTAATACAGGAAGTTGGATGCCCCGAGCTGGAAAAAAAGGGTATGGAGTAATGAGAGGATATTTCCAAATAGTACGAAATTGGAAAATGCCTGGGCAGATATGTGATTTTTTAAGCAAAGAATTCTCCTTAAATATTCAAACTATTGATTGGGGTCACCCAAATATGAGGGATCAAGCTAAGATATATGCTTGGGCAAGAGAGCATCAAGTTAAATTTTTTCCAGAAGAATATGAATTATTTAGTCCAAGAATTAAACACAAAAATGATATGCTCTTAGAATTAGTGAATCATAATAAGAGAGTAGAATTTAACGGAAAAGATATTTTTGGTATAGCCCCAATAAATAAAGGGCAAATTAAACCTTACCATCCTGAAGAAAATAGTTCAAAATTACCTTTAGAAATAAAAGGTATTCATTTTGATGCTTCTTGGCAGATTGCTTTAAAATTAGGAAGTGAGTATATTAAAAAACAATTTAATTCTGCTAAAAATAAAGAGATTTTTTATTTAACTGGAAAAGACGAAAATCTAAATTATAGGGAGGAATTAGAAAAAATTGAAGAAACAAGAAAAGAGAAAACAAAAGAAGTAGAGTCAGAAAGAAAAAAGGTGGAAGAAGAAATATTAAAAAAAGAAGAAAAAAGAATCAGAACTAATCCTGAACAAAAATTATATGCTCCTCTTTGTAAATATTTAAGTGAATATTTTTCAAAGCTATACAAAGAAAAAGTAGAATTTTATGATACCTCTTCATTTTATCTAAATAAATTTATCTCAGAAAGTAATATCTCAGACGAATTTGAATATTATGAAGAATATAAAATAAAACCTGATTTAGTAGGTTTTGTCAGAACTACAAAGAAAATTCTCATAGCAGAAATAAAAGCAACTGAATTGTCTTTAAAAGATTTAGGTCAACTGAGAGGATATTGTTTAGTAGCAAATCCTGAACATGCAATCCTCATATCAAATAAAGATCCTTCATTAAATCTAAAAAAAATATTAAAAATGAATAAAGGCATATTACATTATCTAGGTAAGACAATAAAAATTGGTACGTGGAGTGGTAAGGAGGTAAAGATTATTGAAATTTAAAATGGAATCAATAAAGGACAGATATACTGAAATAACAAAAAAGTGGTTAGAAAATTATCTAGAAAAGAATTATTCTAAAGATTATAAGATAGAGATTTTGGTTCCGAGGGGGAATATTTCAAAGATAAATAACAAATCTATTAAGGGTGTACAAAATTATTCTCTTTTAGATTTTTCTCCAGATGTTCTAGGTATATTAACTTCTAAAAAGACTAAAGAAGTTTATCTAGTTCTTCTCAACAGAAATTCTAGTGTAACAAGTGTGAAAGAGATTGGAGAGATGAATATTTATAGCAATATCATAAATCCAAAATTAGCATTTATTGCATCTCTAAAAGGTTTGCCTAATGAAGTAAATAGTCTTTTATTGAATAATAATACTTGTACTTCCTTGTTAACTTATCACAAGAGCAGTATAATTATTCTAAAGTTGGGAGAAAATGGAAAAATTGATCCTAAAGGAACATTCCCACGAAAATTTAAGGACGTTTTTTAGCAGAATCTCTTTTCCAAAAAATACAGATAAACTCATGAACTTTGTTAAACCTAAAAACCCAAGGGTATCCCAAAGTTTTCATATTATTATATTCGTGTTGACGATCCCAAATAATAAATTCCTCTAATTCAAAACCAATTTCTTCCATTATCTTAGTGATATCTATATGAAATGGGTAAAATTTATCCTTTTTTCTAATATCCATTACTACAACACAACATCGCTTATTTGGTTTCAAAACTTTATAGACTTCAGAATAAACTTCTTTTAGTTCTTTCAAAAATTCTTCATAAGATTTTATATTTCCTAAGTCATTAGCTGAGTTTGAGTAATTTCCTATCTTTCTATCATCTACCGTTCTTTTCTGATTTAGTATATCCCAATATGGTGGAGAATTAATACATAAGTCTACCGAATTTTCTTTAACAAATTTTCTCAACTCTTTTGAATTACCACAATATATCTTAGGTTCATATGATAAATTATTCTTTTCTAAAGTTTCTTGGGACAATCTCTCCTTAGCAATTTTAACAAATTCTGGATTTAATTCTATTCCTATTCCTTTTTTCTTAAGATTCTTAGCCCCAATTATAGTAGAACCAACACCCACAAATGGGTCTAATATAACTTCCCCATCGTGTTTAGTGTATATTTTTATTAATTTCTCTGCCAAAGCAATAGGAAACATAGCAGGATGTTTTAGTTTTAATTCCTCTTTATTCTTTCTTATATCTCTCCATATAGAAAAAGAATTTTGTAACCATTCTTTGCCAGATAAATTATTCATTTTTTCAGCCATGTTTTTTACTCATCACACTTTTTAAGAATTCTTCAATAGTCCTGATTTCATTTTCATTTAAGTTGTAAAGACCGAAAATAATTCTATTTAATTTATCATAAACATCATTAAACTCTTTAGAATATTTATCATTTATTTTAAGAAGATGACGAGCGTAGGTTTGAATCAGATTTGCTTCTTTAGAATTAGGGATAACTAGAGGTATTTTACCAAGGTAAGACTTATCAGTATGCATAGTAAAATTTGAATTAAGATAGACTGCATTAATTAAAAAAAAGTTAGCTAACCGTGATCCTAATAATCCCATTAATAAATAAGGGTTAATATTTTTATTAGGAATTATATTAGTAACTGTATCCAATGATACTTCATCTGCTTTACTAAAATTTAAAAAAACTCCTCCTTCCTTTGAAAATATATTTTGTGTTACTATCTTATCTCTTAATAATTTGGAAAGTTTGTCTTTTTCTCCAGAAGTAAGTTTAGATTTATCTAGATAAAGGTAATATTTCAAACCAAACCTTTTGATAGAATCCCCCCGATAGCATTTGGTCAATTTTAGATTTTTTTGTTTAGATAAACTGGGATGTGAGGAACCAATAGAAAGACCTCTATAAATTTCACAATAATCTCCTAGAATATGTTTTATTTTGAATAATTTATCCACCACCTTTTTAATACTTCTATTATAAAATAAAGGATAGAATGAATAATTAAAAAACTCTGATTGAGAAACAAAATAACTCTCCTGATCCTTCAAACTAATCGATCTCTTATAAGGAGTTATACAAACAAGATTTTTCTTCTGATCTTCAGAAGTTAATTTATTTTTTTGAAGGATTAATAAAATTTGATCACATCTTACATCTTTAAAATGATGATCTACATCAGTTATAGATATTATTTTTGTGTTTTCTAAAATAAAATTTCTAATGTTTTGAAAGGAATCAACTCTAATAAAATTCTTAGGTAAAACAAATCCCATATAACCCCCATCTTTTAACAATTCATATGATCTTGCCAAAACAAGTGTTGCTGAATTTCCTATGTTTGATAAAACTTTTTTATATATTGGATAATTAGAGTCATAATCAGAACCATCTGCTTTTAAATTCTGAAAGGGTGGATTGCCAATAACCACATCAAAGGAATTCTTTCGAAAAATATCATCTTTTATAAAATTTGCTTTAACAAAATTTTTTGTGTTAATTTTTTTTTGTGAATTAAGATTAACTTTACACAGGTCTAACGCTTTTCCATCTATATCTACTCCATAAACATTCTCTGCATCTGTTTTTTTTATTGCCTCAATAAGAAATGCTCCTGCACCACAAGTTGGATCAAGGACTTTGCTTTCTTGAGTAATTGGGATTTTTTTTATAATCAGATTAACTAACTCTTTATGTGTGAAATACTGTCCATTTTCATGCCTAACTTCAACAGGAGTATTTTTTTCAAAAGTATAACTAAAGAAATCTTTTTTTAGATTTAGGGAAGGGGAATTAGTAATAATTAATTGACTTTCCATTTTTATAATTTATTTTAAAAGGGCTATCCTACCCCATTCACTCACATTTAATTGTCCTTCTGATTCTTCGATAAAACCCTTTATTTTTAGTTCGTTAATATATTTATAAAAAACACTTTTTTCCATATTAGCTTTCTGTCTAAATAAAACAGTATTCATTGAATTTTTATTTAACAAAAGAATTAATTTTTTTTGAGAATCATTAACTGGGATACTTAAAATAGGCATCCTTAAAATTTTATTATCCTTGGAAATATAGTAAAGACCACTAATTTTTTCTTTTCTTAAATAAGATGCAAAAGACATTCCAAAAGCAAGGGGTTTAGTTCCTTCACTAATATGAATTGAAATTTCGCTTCCATCTAATGAATCTATCTTTTCCACAATTTTTTTAGTTATATCATACAAATCAAATACTGAATTTACATGCAAGAGATTTATTTTAAGAATGTCTTTATACTCTAATTGAAGTTTTTTGAGTGTTTCTCTTTTTCTTACTATATCCTCATTATTAGATATTTCTATATCTTTTTCAACAACTAAAATTAATTCATCTGGAGAAAATTTCAACATTGCAGCCCTGATTGCATTTCCAGAAAAAATACTAGCAATCATAACCCTCTTTTTCATAATATATACAACAAAAAAAGGTTTATAAATCTTTAGTCTATTCCGTAAATAAATAGACCAGTAGTAAGATTTATAAACTACAACCCCTTGATTTTTTACAGGGTTTTAAACAATCTAAAAAGAAAAATGACAAAAGGGTTGATACCTTTAACAAGATTAGATTGCAAGAACAGCAAAAAACTAGCAAGAGCTATAAATTCTCCAGTAATTGTTATCCCTATCTATGACCTTCTTACTAATGTAACTGCTGAGTTTAACAAAACATTCAAAGACATTAAAATTTGTGGTGGAATCCATAACTATTTGAATTATAATGGTTTTGTTATTTTGTCTTTAATTATGAGAGATGATTTAATTCGGAAATCTCGTCCTAAAAAATATGCTGAGATTATCAATACAATAAAACCTGATACTTATACAACTGTAGATGGTGGAACATATAATAATCAAGATACTGAATCATGGAAAGAAATCATAAGGCTTTCAAATGAAACAAGGGAGCTAATTGAATTGTGTCCCGAGATTAAACCAATTGGACATATAAAAGGCTGTAATCCTGTCCAAATTAAATTACATTTAGAATATCTTAAAGGATTAGGAATTAATACATTTATGTTTCATGTTGGAGATTTTTTTAGAAATAGTGATGAATCAATGATACAACAAGCTAAATATTTTTGTTCTATAATAAAAGAAAAAAATAATACCCTTTTGCTTTATGGATTGGGCTGTCCTAAAAAGATGTTAGAATTTTCTTTTGCTGATTATTTTATAACCTATGGACATTTTGTTAATGCAAGAAATGGTAAGAAATTCACAAATGGAATAAAACAAAAATCCAATAACGATTCTGTTTATGAGGTTGCACTTCATAATTTTGAGGAAATGACTAAATCTTTAAAATCATTAAAAAAACAAACTAAACTTTTCTCAGGGGGTGAATGCAAATGGGTGGGGGACATGCAAGACCAAGAAGCACAATTAGTTATTCAAAAACAAAAAGCCAGAAAGTAAAATCTTCAGATAAGAGTCAGCAGACACTACTCCCTTCTGGAAAAAAGAGAAATGTCTTTATAAGTTTTCATATGGAAGATGAAGCACAAGTTAGTTTGTTAAGACATCAAGCTAAAAGTGATAAATTTAACTTAAACTTTACAGATTTTTCTGTGAAAAAACCTTTTGATGATAACTGGAAAACAAGGTGTGAGAAAAGAATAAAACAGGCATCTATAACTATTGTTATGATTGGACCTGAAACTTATAAAAGACCAGCAGTTTTATGGGAGATAAATAAATCCTATGAATTAGGAAAAAAGGTTGTAGGAGTAAGAATCCGTAAAGATAAAAAAGACCCTATCCCCGGTCCTTTACTTAGAAATAAAACAAAAATAATAAAGTGGAATATGGAGGCAATACAAAATGAGTTGGATAAGGAATAAACGAGATTTGATAAATAAAGAATACAAAGGTAACAAAGAAGAATACTTGTTAAGACAATATGAAATTTTTGTAAATAGCTCTGAAAATATTAGTTCTAAAAGGATGACTTCAAATAATTTTTATTTAGGTGCTAATACTGCTCTTTTTGCTATTGCAGGGTATCTGTCAATTTTATCAAAATCCTATGCTATAATTATGTTGTCCTTTATAGGTATTTTTCTGTGTATTTCTTGGGTGTCTAATCTTGCTTCATATAAAAGAATTAATAGTGCTAAATTTAGAGTGATTCATGAATTAGAAGAGCATTTACCAGCGAGAGTTTTTACCAAAGAAGATGAGTACTTGAATAGCCGTTATACATTAACAAAGCTGGAAAGATACATTCCTTACCTATTCATAATCCTATATGTAATAATAATCTTTATAATAGGTTTAATAAATAACTTAAACTTTGGGGGATAAATATAAAATGGATTTAAAAAAGGAAAGAGAAAGAATGTTGAAAGGCATAGAGGAAGAAATTAAAACATTAGAGAAACAAAAAGATAAGCTACCTGATTATGAGAATAGGGTTAAAGAATTGAAAAAGGAAGCTGAAAAATTAAGAGAAGAATTAGGAAAAAAGTAAAATACGAACATCACATTTTCTTCAATATATTATCATCGTTTTGACAAAATATTTAAATATTTATCATAAAAATAGTGTTTTGTAATCTTAAATGTTAGAAGGTAACTCTTCTTGCATTTCCTTTAATTTTTTGACTATCTTCTTATCTTTACTAAATTCTTTTAAAAGTTCTTTTATTGCTTGCTTTTTAGCTTTATAATGCAACTTTAACAAAATTTTATCCTGTTCATTCATAAAAATTAAAAACAACTTTAGTATTTAAAGATTTATTTCACTGATTAGAAAATAGCAAAAATCCATAATAATATTTGTGTTTTTTAAAACATTATATTTAAATATTTCTGATATACTTTTAAAGAAATAATAGGTCTTGTAGTCCAAAGGCTAAGACATGTCCTTGACGTGATGTGATTCCTCACAGAACCCTTGAGAGGATCCTCTCAAAATGGACAAAATCCAGGTTCAATTCCTGGCAGGACCATAATTTTAAAAAGGCACTTTTCTCTATCATCATATGAAAATACCAAAAATAACCAACAGGTATTGTCCATATTGCAAGAAAAAAACAGAACAAAAAATAAAAATAATTAGCACTGGAGCAAAGAGAGGATCTCTTAAAAGAGGCTCACTTGCAAGAGCAAAACTAAGAGGATCTAATAGAGGAATGGGCAACAAAGGAAAATATAGTAAAAAGGCGATTTCACAAAACAAAAGAAAATCCAAAACTACTAAAAAGACAAACATAATGTATACTTGCAAAGAATGCAAAAAATCAAAATATAAACAAGGAAGAAGAAATAAAAGACTAAGTAAACAAATACAAGAATGATAAAAATAACTAAATTAAGGGAAGTTGAAGGTCAAGAAACCGTAGGTATCTTACCATGGCAATAGCAAAAAAGAAAAAAAAGTTTTATGATGTTGACATGCCTATTTTGAAAAAGGAAACTCAATTATATTCTTACACAACTGACGAGCTTAAAGGACGATATATTAAATACGATCTAACAAGACTCTTAAGAGGAAAAAACGCAATTCTCCAATTAAAAGTAGACATTAAAGATAATAAACTAACTTCAGACCCAACAGAATTTATAATCCTTCCTACTTTCTTAAGAAAGATGGTTAGAAAAGGCACATCCTATGTTGAAGACTCATTTGTAACGCAATGTAAAGATGCACAAATAACAATAAAGCCGTTTCTTATTGCTAGAAGAAAAGTTCCTAGATTAATAAGAAGGGCCTTAAGAGAAAAAGCAAGAGAAGAATTAATTGAATATGTCAAAGACAAAACATCTGAAACAATTTTTAAAGATATTCTAAAAAACCAAATTCAAAAACCACTTAGTTTAAAGCTAAAAAAGATTTATCCTTTATCTTTATGCGAAATACGAGTTCTAAAGATAGAAAAAAAACAAGAAAAAAAACAAGAAAAAAAGCCTAAAGAAAAAGAAGAAAAAGTAAAGGAGAAAGAAGATAAAAAAGAAACTCCAAAAAAAGAAAAAGTTAAAGCAGAAGTAAAAGAAGAACAGATTGAAGAAGAACCAAAAGAAGATAAAAAAGAATAAAAACACTTTTAAACCATTTATTTCTATTCTATATTATGCCTGTGTAGCTCAGGGGTAGAGCGGCTGCCTTGTAAGCAGTAGGCCGGGAGTTCAAATCTCTCCACAGGCTTTTGTGATAGCAAAAGATGCATTGCGAAATTTTAATAAAATTTCAGTCCACAGGCTTTTTTTGTTAAAAAGCAACCCTTAAATATCCTGTTAACCATGATAAACTAATGATAAAAAACAAAAAAGGCTCATTACTAAGAGCAATCTTTGCAATCATAGGATCTATTTGTTTCTTAACAGGCTTATTTTTCTTAAATGAAGATAGTTTTCTAAATGCAGCTATTTTTGGAATTGCTGGAATACTAATAATAGCGATTTCTGCTTTGCCCTTTATAAAATCCTCTCCAAAATAGCTAAATAATTTTAAATAAACTCTTTCTTGAAAATTTCATGTGGCAAGACATAGTAATCTCTATAATAATGATCTCATTTAGTTATGCCCTAATTCCACAGGTATATCAAGGATTCAAAAAGAAAAAAGCTTTAATTAATACACAAACCTCTGCAATAACCTCAATAGGAATGCTTGTCCTTGCAACAATTTACCTAACACTAAAACTTTATTTCTCAGTAATAGTTTCAGAATTAACTGCAATTCTCTGGAGTCTTCTTCTTTTCCAAAAATTAATATATAATTAACCTAACTTCACAGCAGTTCCAAAAGCAAGCATTTCAGAAGCTCCCTGCATTATCATTGAAGTTGCAAACCTAACATTAATCACTGCATCAGCATTCATCTTAATTGCCTCATTCACCATCCTATTATAGGCTTCATCACGTGCCTGTGTAATCATCTCCGTATAAGTTTTAATCTCACCACCAACAAGATTCTTAAATCCTGCAGCAATATCTCTCCCAATATTTCTGGCCCGTACAGTATTTCCACGAACAACTCCTAAAATAACTTTAATTTTTTTTCCAGGAACAAATTCACTTGTAGTAATAATTATCTCTTTACTCATTTTTCCCTCCTTTCAGCTTCCCCCTAATAGGCTCAATATAATCTTCATTACGGTTTAATAAAATAACCAAACCCAAGATAATAGAAGGTATAGAATAAATAAGTGAAATAATACTTCCTCCCCTAAAACCATTTACAACAGCAACAACTAATAAAACAACTCCTAAAACCAAAAGCACTGCTCCTGAAATTGCCTGTCCGGTATTCATAAAAAAACAAAACAAAAAACTATTATAAATTTATCGCTATCCATGAAATTCATGCTTTTGCTTTAAAACATCCCTATGGAAAACAACAACCAAATAATGAATTACATTTGCAATTAATCCAAATAAATTAAAAGAAGCAATAGGCCTTTTAGTAACTTCAACATAGATTAATCTAAAAAAACTCTGGATTAAATTATAAATAACATAAATAAACAAAATATTATTTATTGCTAAATGAAAAATACTGCTCAACCAAGAAGCAAAATATAAAGAGATAAAAATCATTGCATGCTCTTTAGAAGTAAAATATAAAAGCGCTCCACCAAATCCAAAGATAATAATATTAACTATTGTTAAATTCTTTGGTTTCCAATGAATCTTCTTAGCAAACCAAAACTGATATCTTTCTTTTAAAGCTCCTCCATAATAAAACCCAAATAAATACCAAAATGCTTTTATTAAAAAATTATGTGCATGTCTTAAATGATAAACTATATTTTGCAACCCCTTTTTCTTTGCTTTTTTTAAAGCCATAAAACAATATGAATTTAATAGAATAAAAACCTACCTATTCTATGACATCCACTTTCTCATCATCAATCAAGATTTTAGCAATCTCTTTAGGAAGATTCACTATCTGCCCAACTTCATAAGGCCCCATTTTTTCCCCCTCAAGATCAACAAACCCTTCGACCCTCTCTTTAAAAGTAACAAGAACATTCTGAGATTTTTCACTTACTCCATTCAGGGTTTGATCAAGTTTTTTATCAGAAATTTCAACACATTTCATTAAATCCTCAAAAAGGCTTTTTTCTAAAGTGAGCATATTCTCAAAATCTTGTTTTGAAATTCCTGTCTCAGCAGCAATTAAAACCAAATTAAGAATTTTCTTTCTTCTTCTGATCATTAACTCTTTAAAAAGAGTTATTGCATTTTCTAATTGCTTCTTGGTTTTTATTATTATATCAGAAAAGCTAGCATCCTCTTTTAAGGTAATTTCTTTTTTATCTCTTAAATATTCTGAAACATCCTCTACAAAATTTTTTGGCAAAGGCTGAAGCTGGTCTGAATATCTCTCTTTTCTAGCTGCCTCATAAATATCATTATAGGTTATCATGTTTTTACAAAAACCAAGAGATTTTTAATCATTACTGTTATAGAAACCTATCTAACAAAACCAACTTTTTGCAAAAGGTCTTTCCCAATAAGCTCCCCTAAAAGGCCTTTTCTAGCTTCTTTTTCATTAAACTTCTTTTCTCTTGGAATTCCACAGTTATAAAACAGCACAGGAACAGGGTCTGCTGAATGGTCTTTTAGCTTGCATGGAGTAGAATGATTAGCAGTAACAACAACATGAATTTTTTTAGAAGGAACAAACCCTCTAAGAAACTTAAACAGAGTTTTATCTATGTATTCAATCATCATCTTTTTCTCAATAGGTTTATTATCATGGCCTGCAATATCTGGTTCATTAATATGAATATATGAATAATCATAATACTTGTGGTTTCTTTTAATTCCCTTAATTGCTATATTACAAGCTTTTTCTAATCCCTCCCAAAGATTAGAATAAGAGTCAATATCTTTAAGTTTAGGATAATCAAAACTCAATAAGTCCATTCCACTAACCTTTGAAAACCCTTTTTCCAAAGGAAAATAAGAAACAGAAAACCATTTCTTATACTGTTTAATTTTTGGGGTTTCTATGCCAGGGCACCTAATCAAAATATAATTAGCAGGAAGTAATCCTTTTTTTATTCTCTCCTGGTTAACAGGATGATTCTCTAAAACCTCATGAACTTTTTTTATAAATTCATTTAAAATATTTGTAGTATAATATGAATTATCTTCATCTTCAAGAGGAGTAATTAATTTAATTTTTGTAATATTTTGGGTTTTACCTTGAATATAAGTAGAATCATTTCCTAAAATATTTTCACTAAACCCTCCTCTCAAAACTAAAACAGCCTGGTGCAAAATAGTTGGTTTAAATAAAAAATCACAAGGCAGCTTAATTTTATTTATAGCACTAGATAAAAGATCTATTTCTTTTGCAGTTAAGGTTCTTCCAGTCCTCCTATCTAAGATATTCCCCTCTTTTAAAGAATCTATTGTTGCAAAATTAGCCCTCAATGCCAAATCTCCCCTAGTTAAGTTAACGCCCTCCCCTATAGCCTCAAACTGGCCTCTTGTTCCAAAAACCAAATCATTTCCAAAAATAGATAATAAAGACTCATCTGACTCTGGAGTAAATCCTTTGTTGACCGGGTGTAAAATTCCAATCTCCCCCCTAGTAGCTAAAAAATCCATATTTGGGGTTTCAGCTGCTTCTAAAGGGGTCAGATAATCAAGTAGTTTATTAGGAAGATCTCCCATTCCATCAATAACAATAAAAATTCCTTTCATTTGAAATTACCACAATACTTATTTCGAATGAATAAAAATCTCTGATTTCCTTTCATTTTAAGCAAAAATTAAAGAAATTTCAAATTTATAAAAATTTAGATACTAATAGAAATCTCATACTTTAACACTATATTCATAAAACTGATCATAAGGAATAACCACCTTAATTATTTCGTCTTGGGGCATATTTTCCATAATTTTTCTAAAAAGCCTAATGGAATTCCCATGAGCACTAATTGCAACATTAATTCTATTTTTCTTAATAAATTTTTTCAAATAAATAATAAAATCCTTAACTCTTTTTTCAACATCAAAAAAACTCTCCCCACTAGGAACCTTAACATGATATCCCCGATGAATTGCATTATATTCTTTTTCTCCAAGAAATTTTTCAAGTTTTTTTCTTAATCCGGGCTTTAAATCCTCTATAGCATCTCCTTCAATCATCAAATTAACCTGTTGTTCTCCTACTTTCTTAATAAAATCTTTATGACCTGTTCCTTCTAAAATTCCATAGCTTCTTTCAATTATTCTTTTATCTTTTAACACTTTTTTGCATTCTGGATGGAATTTTAAAACTATATCTAAGCTCTCTTTAGATCTTTTAAGCCCAGAATAAAAAGCAACTTCAAATTTTTTATCTTTAAGTTTTTTAGCTAATCTTCTAGCATCAAATCTTCCTCTCCAGGTTAAGGATGGGTCTTTCCAACCAGTAAAAATACCTTTCTGATTATATTTTGTCCTTCCATGTCTAAAAACATAAATCTTATACTCTTTCATTTTTCCTCTTTTACTATATTAAAGGATTAATCATCTTTATAAATATTAACTACTTTTGAAATTTATGTTTGAAAAATTAAAAGAAAAACTAAAAAACTGGACCAAAAACCTGACACAAAAAGCAACAGAAGAAGTCAAAGAAGAAAAACCAGTAGAAACTCCAATAGAAAAGAAAGAAAAACTAAAGGAAAAATTAAAAAAACAAACTAAAAAGAAAAAAGAAAAGGAAGTATCAAAAGAACCAGAAAAAATACAAGAGCCAGAAGTAGAAAAAGAGATCAAAGAAATTCCAATTCCTTTAAAATTTATTCCAGGAACAGAAAAATATGAACCAGACCTGGAAAAAATACAAGAAATAAAAAAAGAATTTGAAAAACAAGAAAAAGCTAGGTCCATTGAAGATCATGAATATAAAGAACCAGAAAAAAAACCTGTTGATGAAGAAGAAAGAGAAATTGGAGAAAAAATTTGGGAGGACATAAAAGAAGAAAGTAAGAAAAAAGGTTTTTTCAAAAGAATATTTTCAAAGATAACAAAAGTAAAAATTTCTGAAAAAGAATTTGAGATCTATTCTGAAGAATTAAAAATGCTTCTTTTAGAAAACAATGTTGCTTATGAAGTAGCTGAAAAAATAATTAAAAAACTAGGAGAGGAAATTGTTGGAAAAGAATTTCTCAAAAAAGAAATTGAACCACAAATTGAACAAACTCTAAAAGAGATTATAGAGGATATCCTAATAGAGCCTTTTGAAATTAATAAAAAGATAAATGATAAAAAAGAAAAACCATACATAATCCTTTTCTGTGGGATTAATGGAACAGGAAAAACAACCACAATTGCAAAAATAGCACAGCAAATCCAAAAAAAAGGCCTATCTTGCGTAATGGCTGCTGCAGACACTTTTCGTGCAGCATCAATTGAGCAGATAAAAAAACATGCAGATAAATTAAAAATAAAATTAATCTCCCATGATTATGGATCTGATCCTGCAGCAGTGGGTTTCGATGCAATAAAATATGCACAAAAAAATAGAATTGACGTGGTTCTAATTGACACTGCAGGAAGAATGCATTCTGAAAAAAATCTCCTTAAAGAACTAGAAAAAATTGCAAGGGTATGTAAACCCGATCTAAAGATATTTGTGGGGGAAGCAATAACAGGCAACGACTCAATTGAACAAGTCAGAAGTTTTGATTGGGCAATAGGAATTGACGGAATAATTCTAACAAAAGCAGATACAGATGAAAAAGGCGGAACAGCCCTTAGTGTAGGTTATGTTACAAAAAAACCAATCCTTTACTTAGGAACAGGTCAAGAATACTCTGATTTAATACCTTTTGAAAAACAAAAATTCATTAAAGAATTAGGATTGTAAAATTGAATATATAACTTATTTCAAACTCTCCTCAACAATTTTAATTTCTTCTGGAGTTAATTTATATAATTTGTAAACTTCTTGATCTATTTCATAATCAACAGCATCAATTGGAGATTTTAATCTTTCTTTCTCATTTCCAATTGTTTTTTCATCATGATATTTTTTCTGAAGAGAAAGCATTTGTTCGACAAGGAGGGTGATTTTCTTTTCTTGGGCGGGAGAAGGAAGTTTTATGGGAAAGCTTTTTGCATATTCATACATAAATTCCATAGTTAACTGAGAACGATTCCACAAATACCTATGTGCAAACCAGTTTATTAATTTTGAATTAAAAAAAGCAAGTAAAAATTTCAAATTTATTTTTGAATTCCAAATTAGAGTAACGGTTTTGTCATCATAATTATTATCATTCACATAAGTTCCAACAATTCTTGCATTTCTATAATTTGCAATTATTTTCTCTCCGTATCTGCAGACTATTCTTTGAAAGATTAATTTCTCACCTTTAATATAATAATTCTGGTCAATATCCTTCTTTTTTATAAAATATTCTGAAGTTACATGATATCTCTGAACTTCCCTACCTCTTAAACAAGGTATAGAATCAGCAGTTTTATTCTTTGTAAGATATTTAGCAACTAATCCGCCCCAGTTTACTTTAGCAATTTCTTTCAAAGAAGTAGAATTTTTAAGTATTTTTTCAAAGATGCTGTAGTTCTCATCAGTAATCCAAAGGGGAAATCTTTGCTCATTAAAATATTTTATGTCAGATTTATTCTCAATAATTTCACCCTTATTAGAAAAGCCAACAATAACTCTTTTATCTTCTTTCCTTTGTTTCTTAAATATAAATATTATTTGTTCTAATTCTACCTCTTTGAAGGCTTCAGAAGAATCAATAACATATTTTAAATTTTGCCCCAACAATAGCTTTCTTGTTCCAATCCAAGAAGAAGTATAAGTTAATTGTTTCGGAACAATAAAAGACATATTGCCTTTATCTTTTAAAATTGAATTGCCTAGAAATATGAAATATGATGCCGTATTTCCTGTTTTGTCTTCTTCAAATTTTCCTTTCAAATAAGATTTCTCTTCAAATTTTAAATCAGCCCCATAAGGCGGATTTCCAATAACAACATCAAAACCTCCATTTGTAAAAACATCCCTAAACTCAGATTCCCATTTGAATGCCCTATCTGAAACTTTTGGGTCATCGATTAAACTATTTCCACATTTTATATTGGATATATTTGGAAGTCTTGCTGATTTTGTATCTGGTCCTTCTCCATCTAAAGTTTTTAACATTAAATTTAGTCTTGCTAATTCAACTGCTTTTTCATCTAAATCTACTCCATAAATACAACTAGTTAATATAGAAGCTTTTTGAGATAAAGTTAATCTATCTTTGTAATTTTTGAAAGCATCCCACTTTTCAGATTTTTTCCCTTGTTTCAAAAGTTCTTCAACTTTACTACAAACTTCTTCAAAGGCTCTTGTCAAAAAACTTCCGGAACCACAAGCAGGATCAAGGATATTAATTTCTAATATTTCATCGATTGATTTATCTTTAATATATTCTCCAATAGTATTCTTGACTATATAATTAACAATATAAGAAGGAGTATAATAAATACCCATCTTCTTTCTTTTTCCAGATGAAGAATCTAATTTTATCCTTTTCTCAGTTCCTGCGAGGATTGTCCCAAGATACTGTTCATAAAGAGAACCAAACAAATCTCCAGGGATTATATCAAACATATATTTATCCTGAGTTCCCTTCACTCCAAAATAAAGTGCTAAAATAACTTTTCTTAAAATATCATCAGAAAAAGCCCCTTCTTTTTCTAATAAACCTGGCTCAAATAGTTTTGAATCATATTTTCTATTTAATTCTTTAAACTTTTCTAAGAGATACGGAAAAAGCTGTAACTTTACTCTTTGTTGTCTAACATCTGCTTCCAAACTTTTAAGATAGTATTGTGATTCGAGACCCCTATCTTCAACAGAACGAATAAAAATTAATCTATCAATTAAAATTTGGACTATTTCATCAATTTCTTTATCAAGATATTGTTTTTTTGATTTTAGTTCTTTAGATAACCACTCTCTAATTTGTAACAAATCTTCTAAAATTGACTCATCAATTGGCCTGTTTACTTTTTCGTCCTTTGCAGAAAGCAGTTTGTTTATTTCTCCTTTTTCAAAACTCTCTTTAGATAAGAGCCAAAGAGTATCAAATTTATCTAAAAATTCCTCATAATTTAATCTAAAATAATCATTATTAACTTTTAATAAATTTTTATCAATATTTTTTATATTGGAAAGAGCATGAAAAACTCTAAGTGACTTAAAATTTGTTAAAACCGAAAATTTTATCTTCCTATGATAAGCATAAGAAACCGCTTGTTTTCCTTCCTCCTCACTTAGATGAACACTTGTTTTTTTAGCTTCAATAATTAAAAATTCCTTATTGCCAGATTTTAAAATATAATCCGCTCTTCCTTTCAAAACTCTAGCCTCTTTTTGAATATCTTTTCTCTCCCAACCAAGTGCTTCAAACAAAGGCTCAATAAATTGAAATTTAATATCCTCTTCAGGCATAGAATCTAAATGAGATTTGGGTATTTCTGAAAAATCTTTAACCAATTCTTTTAATTTCTCTTTAGCTTCCTCTTTTGTTAACATAATCATACAAGAAATATCTACCTTAAAACCTTTTTTATAATGCAAAACTCATTATTTCTCCTAAAACCCAAAATTTAATAACCCTGAATTTACTCATTCTAATATGCTAGAAAAACTAGGGCAAGTATTGCGTAAAGCTACAGACAAGATAGCTAATGCTATATTTCTAGATAAAAATTTAGTTGATTCTATTGTTAGAGACTTGCAAAGAGCCTTAATTGAAGCAGATGTTAATATAATCTTAGTAAAAGATCTTACAGATAAAATAAAAAAAGCAGCCTTAGATGAAAGAATCAAAAACATTGAAAAAAAAGAGCACATAATAAAACTTTTACATGATGAACTAGTAAAAATTCTAGGTGAAAAAAAAGAACTAAAAATACAAGAAAAAAAACAAAATAAAATTATGTTTTTAGGGCTTTACGGAGCAGGTAAAACAACAACAATTGCAAAACTAGGAAATTACTTTCAAAAAAGAGGACACAAAACAGCACTAATTTGCCTAGATGTTCATAGGGCAGCTGCAGCAGAACAACTAAAACAAAATGCAGATAAAAACAAACTTCACTGTTTTATCTTGCCTGAAGAAAAAGATCCAATAAAAATATGGAAGCACTTTGAAAAAAAATTAAACGAATACGAAATAATCCTAATAGATACAGCCGGTAGACACATGTTAGATAGTGCCCTAATAAAAGAACTAAAAGAACTCGATGATAAAATAAAACCAACAGAAAGAATTTTAGTTATGCCTGCAGATGTTGGACAGGCTGCAAAAAAACAAGCCCAAGAATTTAAAGATGCCACCAATATTTCTGGGGTAATTATAACAAGGATGGATTCTACTGCTAAAGGAGGGGGTGCTCTAACAGCATGCAGAGAAACCTCTGCACCAGTATATTTTATTACAACAGGAGAAAAAATTAATGATCTTGAATTATTTGATCCAGAAGGGTTTTTATCTCGTTTATTAGGAATGGGAGACTTACAAGTCTTAATAGAAAAAATCAGATCAGTAACAGACGAAAAAGATCAAGCAAAATTACAGAAAAAATTAGAAGAAGGCAAGCTATCTTTAGAAGATGTAATTGAACAAGTAAAATCAATGAACTCTTTAGGGGGGTTTGATAAAATAAAAACAATGATTCCTGGAATGGGACAGGCAAAAATTCCTGAAAATGCCCTGGAAAACCAGCAGGCAAAAATAGCAAAATGGGAGCATATTATAAAATCAATGACAAAAGAAGAAAAAGAAAATCCAGAAAAACTTAAAAAAGAGCATTCCCGTATTAATAGGATAGCAAAGGGAGCTGGTGTTGCAAATTCAGAAATAAAATCTCTATTAAAGCAATATGATATGCTAAACTCCTTTATTAAAGAAGGAAGTGATATGGATCCTTCAGCGGGATTTGACCAAAAAAAGCTAATGAAATTAGCAAAAAAATTTGGCAAAGCTAAAAAGATGAAGTTTTAATAAATATGGAAAAAACAACTCTTGTAAAAATATATGCAGTAGCTCTTGTTATTGCAATCTTTATAACAGGAATAAAGCCAGTAAGTAGAACAATTTGGTTTTTAGAAACAGTACTCATCTTTTTGGTAGCAATAACACTAATATCAACATACAACAAATTTCAATTCTCTAAAACAGCATATACATTAATATTTATTTATCTTATCCTTGGAACAATAGGAGCACACTACACTTATGAAAAAGTACCTATAGAAAATTTAAAAGAGATAATAGGAACTCAAAGAAATCCGCATGACAGGATACTTCATTTTTCCTTTGGATTATTTTTATATTATCCCTTACTAGAGTTTTTTATTAGAACCTCAAAAGTTAAACATAAGGCATGGATGTATTTTGTACCATTAATAGTTATAGCAGGCTGCGGGGCAATTTATGAAATTTGTGAATGGGCTGTAGCAGTAAATATTAACCCACAAAATGCAGAAGCTTTTCTAGGAATGCAAGGAGATATTTGGGACGCTCAAAAAGACATGCTTCTAAATACCCTGGGAGCAGCTCTAACAATGGTTGTAACAATTATGTCAAGAATAGTAAAAACAGGATCAATAGAGCCTACATTTAATTAATTTACACCTAATTTTATCTGAAGATCTTTCAAAGTTAATCCGCTATTCCAATCACTAACAAGACTATCAAGAGTATAAGTACTATTAATAATCCTAGGTACAGCAGCATTTGCAAAACTAGGAGGAAGTCCTTTTTGCCAAAATCTTAATTTGTCACAATCAGTATAAGGAGCACCATAAAGATCAAGAACTTGAACAGGAATTTTTCCAACAATATCACAACCCCCATTGTCAGCCACTTCTCCTATAGGAAGATGTCTAGGACCAGCGCAAGAAACAAAATACGCTGCTGCAAAAACAGGCAATATTTTTCTTATCATGAATTACATCAAAATATAAACTATTTAAAGATTATCATACTAAGTCTAAGATGGAAAAAATAATTGCACAAGGAGCAGAAGCTAAAATAATTTTATCAAAAAAATTTATAATAAAAGATAGAATCACAAAAAAATACAGAATAAAAGAACTTGACGATAAAATAAGAAAACAAAGAACAAAAGCAGAAACTAAACTCCTAATTAAAGCCAACAAACTAATCAACTCCCCTCTTCCCTTAGAATATAAATCTGAATATCAAATAAAAATGCCCCATATTAACGGAAAAAAATTATCAGAAGAACTAAATAACCTGTCTCTTAAAAAACAATTGCTAATAATGAAACAAATTGGAAAAGACATTGCAAAACTACATGATTCTGATATTATCCACGGTGATTTAACAACAAGCAATATGATTCTCTCAAAAGAAAAAATCTTCTTCATCGACTTTGGTCTAGGCTTTATTTCAAATAAATTAGAAGACAAAGCAGTTGATCTACATCTATTAAAACAAGCACTTCAGGCAAAACACTTTCAAAACTACGAAAAACTCTGGAAAGCAGTTGAATCTGGATATAAACCAGGAAAAGAATCTAGTAAAGTTCTTGAACGCCTCAAAGCTGTTGAAAGACGTGGAAGATATAAAGGGAAGTATTGATTAAGCAGGGGAACTTAATTCTAAAAAAGAGCGGGGTAAATTAACTCTAATAGTATCTTCGTCTAGATACCCCAATAAAGTCCTCGATCTTTCACGCCGACCTATGCTAACAGTTCTTATAAGAACTTTAACAGGATTATCTCCGGGGATAGCGCCATTATATTCCCCAACAACAGCTTCAACAAGGTAATATTTTTGGCTGTCTAGTAAAGGAGTAAGTCTAACATCATCAAGGGGATGGATCAAAGAATCCTGGCAATTTCTAAAAGATTGTGTATTTAAGAAAACACTACCTTTACCGGGTTTACTAACCACAATATAAGGATTAATTAAACCTTCACGAGTCTCGTAATCTTGTGCAGTCATATAAAAAGAAAATCTTAAGGGTATAAAAGAATTTATATTTAATATAATATAAACTAATAGCCCCTCCAGGATTCGAACCTGGGTCTATGCCTCCAAAGGGCATCATACTTGACCGCTGTACTAAGGGGCTAACATAAGAAAAAGACCTAACTTTTCTTTTTAAAACTTACTTAAAAAGCTCATTATAATAAACTTGCCGATTTATCTCTTGCCTTTCTGGACTAACCCATCCAAAAAACCTTCTTAATTTAGGAACCTCATATCTCTCTCCAATTAAAAGCGAAGCAAGCTTTCTAATTTCTTCAGATCCTTTTGCCTTTGGCTTATAAGAACTAATGGTTTCAAAATTAGAAAGTGCTTTTAAAACAGATAAATCATGAGGAATCACAGCCATAACAGGGACGCCGACAACATCCTCTATCTCCTTTAAAGACAATTCAAAATCTTTTCCATAAACTCTATTTAAAACAATTCCAACTATCGGAACTCCTCTCTGTCTTGCTGCTCTAATCGCGCTAATAGTATTAGAAAGTGTTGGATGATCAGGAGTAGAAACAACTAAAATCTCATCAGAAGCCATCATTACCCCTAAAGTTTCTTCATCTAAACTAGGAGAAGAATCAAGAACAAGAAAATCATACTTATTTTTCAAACCCCCTATCCTATCTTTAAGTTTTAATGGGCTTGAACTATTAAGTTTGCCAAAGATTGAAGAAGGCAATAAATCAAAATTTCCAACAGAACAAACAGCATCACTAGCATTAACTGTTCTATCAAGAACATGATGAAGGCTTGCCTTTGGATCAACAATATTAAAATGTAATCCTAAATTTGGAGCAGATAAATTACCGTCGATTAAAAGAACTTTTTTCCCAAATTTAGATATAGCATCACCTAAGGCAGCAGTAATAGAAGTTTTACCTACACCCCCTTTTAGGCTAACTATGCCTATAGTCTTACCCATCTTAAAAAGAGGATTTTTTCATTTAAATAACTTTTTAATACAAAAACCTTTAAAAACGCATAATACGATCTAAAAAGATGCCAAAGAAAATAGAGACCAAAAACAAGAAGAAGAAAATAGAAGCAAAGAAAGTTTCGCCAGCTGAATTTGAAAAGAAAGTAATAGACCTAGCTAAAAAAGGACTTACATCAGAAAAAATTGGAGAAACCCTTAGGCAGCAGGGGATCCACTCAAAAGAGCACAACAAAAAAATATCAAAAATACTCAAAGAAAATAACGTATACGTAAACCCAGACCTAAAAAATAATGAAACAAAACTGGAAAGGATAAAAACGCACTACGAAAAAAATAAGCAAGATAAGAGGGCCATGAGAGAAAAAGATAGAGTTTTCTCTCAAATAAGAAAGATAAAAAATTACCTTAAAATTCCTTTAAAGTAAAACCAAAATTATTTTCTTTTTATTAAAAATGGGTGAAATAAAACATTCTCTAGAAAAGCAAATCAAGCATGTAGCTAAAAAGTTCAAAGAGGCAACAGAGAACCAAGAAATTCAGGTGATAAGCCATTTTGATACTGACGGAATTAGTTCTGCTGCAATAATCACTAAAGTACTAAAAAAGCTAGATAAAAATTTTAGTGTAAAAATAGTAAAATCTCTTGATGAACAATTTATAAGAGACCTTCCAAAAAATAAAATAACTTTATTTTTAGATCTTGCATCAGGAAGCTTAAACCACATAAAAGAATCAGGATTAAAGAATGTATTTATTATAGACCACCATGAAATAATCCAAGAAATTCCAGAAGAAATAGAAATTATAAATCCAGAACTTCATGAAAAACAAAAAATAAGTGGCTCAAGCCTGGTTTATTTATTTACAAAAGAATTAGATCAAAAGAATAAAGAAATGGCAAAACTAGCAATACTAGGAATGGTTGGGGATATGCTTGAAAAAGAAATAGATAAATTAAATAATGGAATTTTAGAAGATGGAGAAATAAAAAGAAAAAGAGGTTTACTCATCTATCCTTCAACACGTCCTTTAAACAGAACTTTAGAATACTCATCGCAGCCATATATTCCAGGGGTAACAGGAAATATTGAAGGAGTTATAGAACTATTAAGAGAAGTTGGAATAGAATCTAAGACAGGAAAATACAAAAGCATAATCGAACTAACTGAAGAAGAAATGGCAAAATTAATTACATCAATAATGTTAAGAAATCCTCGATGCAAACCCCCAGAGATCATAGGAGACATCTTCTTAATAAAACTACATAATAAACTAGAAGACGCAAGAGAAGTAAGTGCGATTGTTAATGCCTGTTCAAGATATGGGAATCCAAGTGTAGCAATGCAGTTTCTTATGGAAGTGCCTAATGCGAAAAAAAAAGCAGAAAGCATTCATATAAAATATAAACAACATCTAATTTCAGGATTAAAATTCATTCCAGAAGCAGAAAAAATACAAGGAAGCGGGTTTGTAATAATAAATGCAAAAGACAAAATAAGAGATACAATGATCGGAACAGTTGCAAGCATATTGCAAAACTCTGCCCTTTACGAAGAAGGAACAATAATAGTGGCTATGGCCAGATATGAAGACAAAATAAAAGTCTCAGCAAGAAATGTGGGAAGAGTTGGAAGAAATGTAAGAGAAATATTAAATAATGTTGTTGAAGAAATTGGTGGAGAAGTCGGAGGCCATGAATTTGCAGCAGGAGCAAATATATTAAAAGAAAAAGAAGCACAATTCTTAGATTTATTAAAGAAAAACTTAGAAATAGAATTTATAAAGATTTAAGAAGTAACAACTTTTCCAAGACCCTTAGCCTTTTCAAAAATTTTATCTCTTTCTATTTCAACTTGTTTTACTTCGTTAACATAATACCCTAACTCCCCAGCATGGTCTCTCATTAACATTATCATCATATCTATAGAAGAGAAAAAAGAAGTAACCACAGAAGGAGTAATTAATTGAGTATTAAAATCTAATGAAATATCAAGCTTCTGTGTTATCCCGAAACTATTTCATAAGGCTGTCATAGATAGTCCTATGAAATTAAGCAAATCTAAGATAACAGAGACACTTAGAAGGCTAGCTGATGGAAAAACAGTTTATCAGGCAAGAAA
>Ga0180009_10001218_pt1 | contig 32090 bp, 29 predicted proteins | sample OS_PC_MetaG_FD_123537 | JGI IMG/M metagenome (GOLD analysis project Ga0180009, IMG submission 123537) | Groundwater microbial communities from the Aspo Hard Rock Laboratory (HRL) deep subsurface site, Sweden - OS_PC_MetaG | ecosystem: Environmental > Aquatic > Deep subsurface > Groundwater...
CCGTCCGGGTCATGGACCAGGCCCGCCACTGCGCCGTCCTCTGGTTCGCCGACATCATGGCCCGCGGCCTCTACCGGGATCTCGGGTTCGCTTCCATCCAGATCTACGCCCGGCAGGAGCTCGGCTTTTCCCGGACCAGGGCCGGGGATTTCGTCCGCATGGCCCGGAAGCTGGACGACCTGCCGCAGATCAGGCAATCCCTGGAGGCCGGGAAGATCGGCTACACCAAGGCCCGCGAGACCATCAAGGTCGCCACCCCCGCCACCGAGAAGGAGTGGGTGAAGGTGGCATGTACGACCCCGCGGCGCCGGCTGGCGGAGGACGTCGCCAGGGTCCAGGCTCAGGCCACCGACCTGAGGACCTCGCCCGGCCAGGGAGAACTGATTCCGGTGGCCCCGGCCGAACGGCGGCTGGCCGCGGCGGTCCCGGTCAAGGTGTCCCAGGAGATGACCCCCGAGCAGTTCGCCAGGTTCGAGGCCCTTCAGGAAAAGCTGGCCAGGTCGGGGGTCGGCGGGGACCGCATCGAGCGGACCCTCGCCGGGTTGGATTCGTTGCTGGAGGACGCCCTGGGCGGGGGGCAGGCCGGGGCGCAGGCTGGCACCAAGGGCGGGCAGGTCGACACCGAGGCCGAGGCCTCCACTGGCGCCTCCGCCTCCCTCCCCGAGCGGGCCCCCCGGGGGACCTCTTTCCAGGTTCACGTGCGCCAATGCCCCGATTGCGGCCGTTTTTCGGCTTCGACCAGCCGGGGGGACCTGACCCTCGGCCCGGGGGACGCCGGTCGCTTGATCTGCGATTCCCGGATCGACGATCCCCGGACCGGACGCAACACCGCGACCATCCCACCCCGGGTGCGGCGGCGGGTCCTGGCCCGGGATGGGCACCGCTGCCAGGGGCCGGGTTGCACCAATACGCGGTTTCTCGAGGTGCATCACATCCAGCCGCGGGCGCGGGGCGGCAGGAACAGGGCCGACAACCTGATCACCCTCTGCAGCGCCTGCCACCGGCACATCCACGAGAAGGCGCGGGAGATGCCGGCGCCTGGGGCGACATCGCAGGGGTAACCTGCACCTGAGTCGAGGCCGCAGGGATTGGAGGCCCCAGATCGGGCAAGGGACAAGGGTGGGGTCTTACAGGGGGAGGACGTTTAATCGATTGATATTGAATAAATTGGGTTTAAACCGCCCATCATGCTGCGAAACTTGGGCCCGGGAACACCGGGGGATCTCCCCACGGATCGCCGTGCCGGACGGGATCGATTCGATCAGCTTTTCCCGCCTCGGGAGGAGGATGCGCCGACCGGCCAGTGCCCCCAGGAGGCGAAAATCGACCCGTTCTCAGTCCGCGGGGCTTGGTCCGCAGGGCCGCGGGCCTGGAATACCCCCGGGAAACTCCTGGGCAGTTCATTCTTGCGTTTCCGGCCTCAAAAGGTAGGTTGGAGGCAGACCCGGGCGGCTACGCCCCCCGCGGAGCCGGCTCATGCTGCTGCCATGTTTCGGTCCGGTGATCCCAGCAGCAAGGAGGAAACCCGAAACATGATCGAAGCCGGCAAGACCGTGAAGGTCCATTACAAGGGCACCCTGGAAGACGGCACCGTGTTCGACAGCTCCGAGGGCCGGGACCCCATCGAGTTCACCGTGGGTGAAGGTTCGGTGATTCCCGGGTTCGAGCAGGCCGTCACCGCGATGCAGGTGGATGAGACCCGGACCGTGACCATCGCGTGCGCCGACGCCTACGGCGAAGCCCGGGACGAGATGATCGGCCAGATCCCCCGGGCCACCCTGCCCGAGGACATCGAGCCCGAGGTCGGCATGATGCTGCAGATGAACAGCCCCGAGGGCTCCATTCCGGTGCGGATCATCGAGCTCGACGAGGAGATGCTCACCCTGGACGCCAACCACCCCCTGGCGGGTCAGAATCTGACGTTCGAGCTGACCCTGGTCGCGATCGCCTGACCGGTCACTCGGCCGGGTGGATGGTGAAGCCCATCGAATCCACCGAAGCCGACGCGAACAGGCCGATGCCGCCGTCCACGTTGAAGATGGGGCTGGCGAAGTTGTCGCCGGCGTTGCCGCCGAACCCCAGCCCCACGTCCGCCTCCGGGACGCTGCGGATGTAGTCGAACCAGTTGCGGTCCACCGCGAAGACCTTGTACAGATGGCGGCCCTCGTAGTAGATGCTGAACCAGGGCAGCCGCACCGCCCCCCGCTCGGCCGTCACCGCCGGCGACGATCCCACCCGGTCCAGGGACTCGAAGTCCTCGTCATCGAAGAACGGGGGATCGATGACGTAATCCGAGCCCAGATCCAGGCTGAACAGGGCCAGCTGGAACCCCGCCGCCTCCAGGTCGGCCGCGGTGGTCCCGGTGAATCGGGTCTCCAGCAATCCCTCGCCGTAGGCGAGCTGGTTCTCCGGGCCTTCGTAGATCAGCCCGCCCGCCTCCCGGAAGGTCTTCAGGTTCCGCAGCACGTCCTGTCCTTCGGTGTCCAGAAGGGTCCAGGAATCGACAGCGAAACGCCGGGGGGTGGTGGTCATGGCCCGGAGGGTCTCGCCCGTGCCGGTCGTCACCACCAGTTCGTATGTCGTCGACGGCTGGACGACCGGCGGCTCCTGGTCCAGGGGCACGTAGACCCCGCCGGCGAGCCAGCTCTGGCGGTAGGGCACCTCTTCCACGCCGTCGATCAGGATCAGGACGGCGGCGCCATCCTCCCGCGCATCCGCCCAGGAGAAGGGTTCCTGGGGAGGCAGGGTCCGCGACAGACGCACCGATGGCAGGGGCTGGTCCACGATCAGCACGCCCTCGACCACCAGCTGCCCCACACCGTCCTGGACGAACAGCTCCAGGGGATCGCGCTCGGGAGTGCACCCCGCCAGCAGCAACAGCAACAGCAGGAGCATCAGCAGCGGCAGCACCAGAAGCTGCGGCGCGGGATCCGTCCCGGCGATGACCGGGCTCGTCGGCCTAGAACTCAAAATTCACCCCCACGCTGGGAATGATCGGCAGCATGCGCACCATGGTGGCCTCGGTGATCTCCTCGTCGGTGTTGTACTGCACGAACCACTCGTTGCGCCGGTTGTAGACGTTGAAGACCTCGATGACCAGCTCGAGGGGCTGGCCGAAGATCCGGATGGGCCGCGAAGCGCTCAGGTCCAGCCGGTGATAGGGCGCCAGGCGGGCGCTGTTGCGACCGGCGGGCAGGACCAGGGCGGTGACCGGGTCCTGGCCCGTGGCCGGATCCTGCAGCTGGTAGCGGGCCGCCGCCGGCGTGAAGGCCTGGCCGGTGGCGTAGCGGAACGAGGCGCCCAGGTCCCAGCTGCCGGCCCGCCAGGTCAGCAGCGCGGTCAGGTCGTGGCGACGGTCGTACTTGGGCGGATACCACTGTCCGTCGTTGAGCTCGGCGAAGCGGCGCTCCGTCCAGCCGAGCGTGTAGCCCAGCCAGGCTGTGGTCTCGCCCATGGTCTTCTGGTAGAAGAGTTCCACACCCCGCGCGTAGCCTTCGCCGCCGGTGACGAAGATGTCATCGGCGGTGAAGCCCGTCTGGTCCACGGGCGCCTGGTTGTCGAACTCCACCAGGTTCTCCAGCTCGTTGGCGTAGACCTCGAGGCTGAGCCTGTCCTCGGGCCGCGGCTGCCACTCCACTCCCGCCACGGACTGCCAGGACCGGCCGGGGTCGGCGGATTCGTCGATGGGCAGGTAGAAATCCCCGGCGGTGAAACCCTCCGTCGTGACCAGCTGCAGGTACTGGTTGTAGATCCCGCCGCCAAGCTTCACCGCCCAGGCGTCGCCCAGGCCGCGGCGCAGGGCCAGGCGGGGCTCCAGGTAGGTCCGGCCCCCGTCGCTGATGCGGCGGCCGCGCAGGCCGAGTCCCAGGGTGGTCGCCGCGTCGGGCGTCCAGCGTTCCTCCACGTAGGCGGCCGTTTCCCGGGGACGGGCCTCGTAGTCGACGTACGCTTCCTTGTTGAACCCCTGCAGATAGGCGAATTCGTACCAGGACGCGGACACCCCCGCGGTGAGGCGATGGCTCGCCGAGGGTTGCCAGTCCAGATCGCCGCGCAGGGTGAAATCGCTGAGGCGGTTGTCGATGTCGAACGCGGTGGCCAGGAACTCCGCCTCGGTCTTGCTGCGGTAGTCGCTGAGCGAGACCCCCAGCGAACCTTCGGTGGTGTCGCCCAGGAACCGGGCGTGCCGCAGGGAGGCCACGGTGTTGCCCCAGCCCAGGTCGAAGGCGGTGTTGGCGTCGGCATCGACGAAGATCCCGTCGTGGCCGTGGTAGATGGTGAAGACCGTCCGCCCTCCGCCCCGGTCGCTGACGTACGTCCCGTTCAGGTCGTAGAAGGCGTAGCTGGGGATGGGATCCTCGGGAGTCCGCAGCGCATCCAGCAGGGGTTCGAGATAGCTCCGCCGGGCGCTGACCAGCCAGTGATCCGGCCCGGCGCGGCCCTCGACCAGGGCCCGGGCCGAGATGAGGCTCACCCCGCCGGTCACGCTGGTGCGCGGCGACGACTCCTGGCGCATCCTGACGTCGACCACCGCCCCCAGCCGGCCGCCGTAACGCGCGGGATAGGCCCCCTTGAACAGGTCGACCCGGTCCACCGCATCGTTGTTGAAGGTCGAGAAGAAGCCGAAGGCGTGGGTCGGATTGTAGACCGTCACCCCGTCCATCAGCACCAGGGTCTGGTCGGGCCCGCCTCCGCGGATGTACAAGCCGCTCGAGATGTCGGAGGCCGCCTGCACGCCCGGCAGCACCTGCAGGGCCCGCAGGGGATCGGCCTCGACGATGCCCGGCACGGCCGCCAGCGTCGCCGCGTCGATGTCCAGGAAGCCGGTCTGGACCTCGGTCTCGACGCCCCCCTCGGCGGTCACCACCAGATCCTCGAGGACCGTGGTCTCCGTCGAATCGGCGGGCGCGGGCGCGGCGGGCTCCTGGGCCCGGGCCGGCGCGATCCGGATCGCCAGGACGAGGCACAGGATGGATGTCAGGGTCGTGCTTCGCGTTCCGGTCATGGCAACGGGGCATCCGTCCGGGTTCAGGTTTCGATGCGTTGCTGGGTCGGAACATGATACGACAGAATCACCCATCCGCCCCTCACGATGATGTGAAAATATGGTATAATAGCAGGGAAACCACGACATTCCATCCATCCGGCCGTCATGCGCGGCCGGATTTCACCTTGGGAGATCCCCGATGGCAACGAACACCCTCCGTGACCGGTTCCGCATTCTCCTTCCCGCCGGATTGGCGATCCTGATCCTGGCGGCGGCCGCTCCCTGCGCGGCCCAGCTCGGGCTTCCTCCGCAGTTCGTGGTCGAGACCGCGGACGACTGGACCGCCCTGTTCGACCGCAACAGCGGCTGGTCCGGCGCCGACGGCATCTACTCCATCCCCCTGAGGAGCGACGACCGTTTCGGGGCCGCCGACGGGCAGCAGACCCTGTTCCTGTTCAGCGACACCTTCATCGGTGAGGTGGACGACTCGGGGCAACGGACCGACACCGTGATGATCAACAACACCGGGGCCCTGCTCCGGGGCGGGGTTCCCGATTCTGCCGCCATCGAGTTCCTCTTCCGCACCGACGGCTCGGGGGCGCCGGCCTCCCTGATCGTGCCGCGCACGCCGGAGACCGGGCCCGAGGACTATTACTGGCTCGGCGACGGAGTGGTCATCGGGCGGACCTTGCACGTCTTCGGCCTGAGGATCGCTCCGGCCGGCGGCATCGGCTTCGCCTCCCAGGGCGTGACCCTGATCTCCCTGCCCCTCGACGGTCCCCTGCAGGAGCCGGCCCAGATCGACACGCCCCTCTTCCTGCCGGACGACGGGGTGCGGGGCGACGTCATCTTCGGGGCGGGCATCCTCGACAACACCACCGCCGCCGGTTCGCCCTACGCGGACGGCTACATCTACGTCTACGGCACCCAGAACGACCCCTACGTGAAGAAGCTGGTGGCCGCGCGCGTGCGGCCGGAGACCTTCCTCGACTTCACGACCTGGGAATACTACGGGGACGGCGGCTGGTCCGGCGACGTCACCGATCTGGCCGAGCTGACCACCCGCGTCAGCAGCGAACTGAGCGTCACGCCCATGCCCGACGGGTCCGGCCGCTGGGTCCTGGTCTTCCAGGAGGACGCCATCGGACGGTACGTCTCGCTGCGCGTCGGGGGGAGTCCCATCGGCCCCTGGTCGCGCATCCACCGCATCTACGAGGTTCCCGAGATCCAGCTCGATCCTGACATCTACACCTACAACGCCAAGGCCCATCCGCACATCTCGCGTCCGGGCGAGCTGCTGATCAGCTACAACGTGAACACCTTCGACTTCTGGGATCACTTCCGGTACGCGGACATCTACCGGCCGCGGTTCATCAGGATCCGGGTGGATGACGGAACCCCGTTGCGTGAGGACGCTCCCACCGAAGGCGGGCCCGTCCTTGCCGCCGCGCCCAATCCCTTCAATCCCCGCACGGAGGTGAGCTTCCGGCTCGACGAGGCCCAGCCGGTGACCGTGGCCGTCTACGACGTGGCCGGCCGCATGGTGAAGAGCCTGGCCGACGGCGCGTTCCCGGCCGGATCGCACACCCTGACCTGGGACGGCCGCGACCACACCGGTCGCTCCTGCCCGGCGGGCATCTACTTCTGCCGTCTGCGGACTGCGACGGCGCAGTCGAGCACGGCGCTGTCGCTTGTGAAGTAGATCCCTGGGCGCACCGCAAAGGAATGCCATGTTTCCAGAACCGACCTACACGCAGCGCCGCGCCGCCCTCTGCTCCGCCCTCGACGGCGGCCTGGTCCTGCTGCTCGGCAACTCCGAGAGCCCCATGAACTATGCCGACAACTGCCACCGGTTCCGGCAGGACAGCACCTTCCTCTACTTCTTCGGGCTCGACCAGCCGGACCTGGCCGCAGTCATCGACACGGACGTGGGCACGGCCACCGTCTTCGGCGACGAGCTGACCATCGACGACATCGTCTGGACCGGTGGCCTGCCCACGATCGCCGCCCGCGCGGCCGCCTGCGGCGTCACCGAAACCCTTCCGACGGCCGATCTGCCCGGGGTCCTGGCGAGGGCCCGCGCCGCCGGCAGGGCCATCCATTTCCTGCCCCCTTACCGGGCCGCCAACAAGCTGAAGCTGATGGACCTGCTCGGAATCGCCCCGGGCGAGGCGGGAGCTCGCGCCTCGCGGCCCTTGATCGAAGCGGTGGTGGCCCAGCGGTCCGTCAAGGCTCCCGAGGAGATCGAGCAGATCGAGCGCGCCGTCGACGTCACCATCGCCATGCACCTGGCCGCCATGCGGATGGTCCGGCCCGGCGTGAGCGAACGCGCCATCGCGGCGGAGGTGACCCGCGTCGCCGAAGCCGCCGGCTGCCGCCTGTCCTACCCCGTCATCGCCACGGTGCGCGGCGAGGTGCTGCACAATCACCATCACGACGGGATGCTGGAATCAGGGGATCTGTTCCTCCTGGACGCGGGCGCCGAGGGCCCCCTGGGCTATGCCGCCGACCTCTCCTCGACCGTTCCCGTCGATCCCGACTTCACGCCCCGCCAGCGCCTGATCTACGACCTGAGCCTCAAGGCCTATCACGCGGCGGTGGACGCCCTGGGACCGGGCGTGCCCAACCGGGACGTCCACTTCGCCGCCGCGCGGGTCATCGCCGAGGGCATGAAGGGTCTGGGCCTGATGAAGGGCGACACCGAGGAGGCTGTGGCCGCAGGCGCCCACGCCATGTTCTTCCCCTGCGGCGTGGGCCACATGATGGGCCTGGACGTCCACGACATGGAGGATCTCGGGGAAGCGTTCGTGGGCTACGACGGCCGGCCCCGCAGCACGCAGTTCGGCTTGAAGTCGCTGCGCCTGGCCCGCCCCCTCCAGCCGGGTTTCGTCCTGACCGTCGAGCCCGGCATCTACTTCATCCCCCAGCTGATGGACGCCTGGCGAGCCTCCGGCCACTGCGCGGAATTCCTGGATTTCGACGAACTGGACAAGTGGCGGGATTTCGGGGGCATCCGCAACGAGGAGAACTGGCTGATCACCCCCGACGGGAAGCGCCGCCTCGGCGAGCCCAAGCCCCTGACGGCGGACGAAATCGCAGGGGTCAGGGATCAGCCCAGATAACCCTGATCCGGGAAGAAGCCCGCATCCGCCAGGATGATGGCCACCCGCGCCAGCAGCTTCCGGGGAATCTCCGATCCCGCGTGCAGGCGGGGGGCCGGCGCCCGCGAGGCCTTCAAGCCCCAGGCCATGAAGTGGTCCATGGCCTTGTTCGCGTTGGCGAAGGCGTTGCCCTCGGGCAGATCGGCCACGAGGTCGAAGACCTGCGCCACCACCTGGGATAATCGGTCGGACAGCTCCCTGGCCTCGGCGATCCGACCCTGCTCCAGATGGCCGATGACGGCCTGGAGCTGGCCCGGGAAACAGTTGGCCGTGCTGAGCAGAAGGCCGTGGTAGGGCCCGCCGCCTTCGGCCAGCCAGCCGGCGTAATCCCCTTCCGCCCCCCGCACCATGAACAGGTCCCCCACCGGTCCGGACCGGGCGACCCGGTCGTCCCCGCTGGAATCCTTCAGCAGGATCAGGTTGGGATACTGGGCCGCCAGGCCGGCGACCAGACCGGGGGACATCTCGTTCCGGGTGACCTGGGGCAGCTGGTACAGGGCGACGGGAACGCCGAGATCCAGGATCGCCGCGAGCCCCGCCTCGATGCCCTCCCGGGTGCGATCCTCTCCCGCGGGGGGGCAGACCGTGAACGCCCGCACCCCGGCGGCGGCCATGGCTTCCCGGGGATCGGCGCGCCCGGTCCGCCGCTTCAGGATCTCCAGCAGGGACGAGATCGCCGCCAGGGTCGCCGGCGCATCCGGATGCAGAGCGCCCAGCAACAGCTCGCCGCCGCCGGTTGCCACCCGGTCCAGGGCGGCGGTGATGACGGCGTCCAGCTCGGAGGGCGTCATCTCCCAGGCGTCCCCCGTCGAACCCGGCACGAGGAATCCCCCGATGAATCGCCGCATGAACCCCCAGTGGGCCTCCATGCGGGCGTGATCGATGGCGCCGGCCACGTCGTAATGGGTCAGCGGGGGGCACCACAGGCGGGGCAAGGCCCCGCTCCGGGGTCCGGAGTCTTTCGGCATGAAGATGAGAGGCCTCCTAGCGCGGGAGAGGGACCACCGCCCCGCCCCATTCCACCACGACTCCGCCCCGGCGGACGAACGTGTCCTGCGGGGGAGCGGGCAGGTCGATGAAACGCCCGGACGGGCTGAACAGCAACCAGAACCTCAGCTCGGAGTCGGGTGCGGGCCGGACCTGCAGGGCGGCCAGGTGTTCCAGGCGCCTGCCGGTGACCGGCTTGATCACGACGAACCGCTCGCGGGGCAGCCTCGGGATCCAGTATTCCAGGAAGTCCCCCGTTTCGCGGTCGTTCAGCCCGAGCCCCCGGACGATGCGCTCCAGGCCCGCCTCGGCTTCGGACCGGGGCAGGCACCAGCCCTCGTGGACCAGGGGGACGCCGGTCATGGCGATCTCGTAGAACAGGTAGTCCCACTGCCGGTCGATGCGGCCGTCGCGGTCGATGAAGACGCTCCAGCCCTCGCCGTACTCGGGGATGCTGCGGGTCATCCGCACGCCCTCGGCGAAGTCCAGGCGCACCGTGTGCTGCCCGGGTTCCGCCGGATAGACGTAGACCGCGGGTTTCTCGACGGCCGCCTCTTCGAGCGTCAGGTCCGGGACCCGGACCAGGTGGAGGCCGTCGCAGAAGAAGGGCGCGGTTTCGGCCGCGAGGTAGCTGGGGAACGGCGCATCGGACATGATGATCCGCATGGCGTGGACGATGTAGTTGCCGGTCGGGACGGCCGGCAGGGCGTAATCCCCGTCGGCGGTGGTCTCCGCCGTACCCTCGGGAATGAACTGGGCGCCGCGGTACCGTTCCAGCGTGACCGTCGTGCTGTCGGCGGGGATGATTCCCGTTCCCCCGGGATAGAACACCTTGCCGCTGACGACGCCTTCGGTCCTGATTTCCCGCACCACCAGATCGATCGGAGGAGCCGGCCGGCCTGCGGTGAAATCGATCTCCGGACTGAAGGGGCTGACGGCGCTGAAGTCCTCCCCCGCCCGGTTCCAGATCCCGGCGAAGACCCGGAGAGTTCCTTCCTCCATCTCGTCGAAGGCGTAGCGGCCAAGGCGGTCGGTCAGCGTGGAGTCCTCGATGAAAACGGCGGGTGAACCCCAGAACGGCAGGGCCTTGCCCAGGTAGACGGAGGCCCCGGCGGCGGCGGTTCCGTCCGGTCTCAGGACGTAGCCCCCGAGGTCGACGAGGGACCCCGGCCGGACCGGATCGTCATCGCCGCAGGAAACCAGGAATGCGGTCAGCAGGATGGCGCAAGACAGCAACACCCGCCCGGAGATACCAGGTCGCGAGCAAACCATGGTCCTCTTCCTCTCATGCCCCTGTGGAGCCGATCAGGGTGTGACTCCCTGATGGTAAGGGATTCCGGGGCCGGAGGCAACGGGGCGGACCGGATCCTGTGCGCCAGTGTCTTGATCCCAGCAAATTCCACCAGCCCAGACTTGCCCCATAATTGGCAAAATCATGAACCAGGCGGGTTCGTGCGAACCCACCTGAGGCCTTCAAGATCAAAATTAATGGTATTTCGATTGCGAACCAGGCCGACTGAGCCCTCTGGATCCTTGATCCATTGGAGGAGTGCCTGCAGAGGAATTGCTCGATGGTCAGACCATGAGGTCCGACGGATCGGGACATAGGCCGAGCCAGTCCTCCTTCTCCGAGGCCCGGGCCACCCCGGGAAAATCGCCCCGCATCCCCAGCATGTCGGTGATCTTCTGGAAGTGGAGGTGCGGCGGCCAGCCGCCGTTCTCCGCAGGTTCGCCCAGCCAGGCGAAGACCTCGCCCCGGCCCACCATCCGGCCTTCCGCCAGGCCCGCCAGGGACCGCCGGGCCAGGTGGCCGTAGAGGGTCCAGAAGACGCCCGCGGCGGTCCGATGCTCGAGGATGACGGTGCCCCCGTAGTCCCCGAACCGGTCGTTGTCCGCGAAGCTGTGCACGACCGCATCCAGCGGCGCGCTCACGGGAGTGCCCGCCTCGGTCCAGACGTCGACACCCAGGTGGATCACCCGGGGCTCCACGCCCGCGGCCGGCGTCCCGAACAGGGGGCTGGCGGCGTAGATGCCCCGGTTCTCGCCGTACCCGCCGATGGCCGCAGGGGCCGTTCCCCTGGCCTGCGCGATGAAGGCCGCCATCGCCGCCGGATCGGCGACGTCGAAGTCCGCCCCGGCCAGGACCACCGGCCGGGCCTCGGCAAGCGGAAAAGGAAACAGGGGCGCAGGGTCGGTCTTCATGGCATCACTCCAGGGGTTCGGTCATCAGGGGTGGCGGCGTGACATCACGGTCGCTCGCCGCGATCAGGTCCCGGTGGAGGCGCAACGCGCCCCAGCCCACCATGAACGTTTCCAGGAATCCACCTCCCATCACCAGGGCGGTCCCCAGCAAGGCCCCGTTGACCCCGGGATAGGCGGCGACCACCCCGAACCCCGCCGCGATGATCAGCGCCGTCTTGATCAGGCTGGCGGTCGCGATCACCCCCGTGCGCCGGCGGTTCATGAGGAACCCGTGGCTCAGGGAACGCAGACCCAGGGGGATGGGCTGCAGGGGGATCAGCAGCAGGGCCCCGGTGACGTAGAGAGCCTTGTCCGCTTCCAGCGCGAAGATGTGGGCCAGGGCCCAGGGCCTCAGGGGGGTCCAGGTCCACGCGCCGATCAGGGCGACGAAGAGCAGGATGGCCCCCGCGCTGAACCGCGCGACCCGGCGCAGGTCGTGCCGGTCTCGGATCAGCACCAGGGCGGTGTTGTTCAGGGACCACAGCGGCGAGGCCATGAGGATCAGCAGCGGAAACACGAAACCGAATCCGCCCTGGGCCAGGTCGGGGTCGCCGGTCCGGCCGATCACCGCATTGATCAGCGGGCGCATGGCCGACCAGGTCACCGTGCTGACCATCAGGGGCCCGACGAACCCGAAGAAGGCCCCCCAGCCGACCGGTCCGTCCCCGGGGCCGTCGATCCCCTCGGCCCCGGCGCGCACGAGCCTGATCGCCAGCCGGCCCGAGTACAGGGTCTCCACCAGGATCGCCAGGGTCATCGCGGCCCCGGCGATGACGGCGGGCGCCAGGAAACCCCGGCCGACGAGGGCGAAGACCGCCACGGTCAGCAGCGTCAAGCGCAGGGCGGTCGCCAGGCTGATCACCCGTGTGGCGCGGTGGCGCATGATGACGCCCCAGGCCAGGGACCGCAGCGGCAGCAGCAGGGGGATGGGCGCCTGCACCAGCAGGATCTTGCGCACCAGGTCCGTCACCGCGGGCGTGGAGCCCATGAGCTTGCCGATGAGCGCGCCGCCCCAGGGGCTCAGCGCCAGGACCAGCTCCACCGCGCAGATGGCCGCCGCCAGGACCATGACCCGGCGGGTCAGATCACGGCGCGAGCGGGGCCCCACGCCCAGGGCCGCCACGCTCTGCTGGAACGGGAACAGCGGCGAGTTGAGGAACACGCCGAGGCCGAACCCGACCCCGTAGCCGGCCAGCTGGACGATGGCCCCCTCGCTGCGGCCCAGGGCGGCGTTCACGATGGGGTGGGCCAGGGTCATCATCTGGCTGGTCAGGACCAGGGGCCAGTAGAAGGAGAAGATCTGACGGTACTGCAGCGGTTGCAATTCGGCTTCCCGGGTCTTCGATCCAGATTCGAGGTAAGCGTTCGCCGTCCGCCTGGCGTAGTATGGACGTCCGGCATGGGGCCGGCGGAATCGAGGCGAATCATGGTATCACGGAACCGAACATACTGCAGGGCGGCCGTGGCTGCAGCCATCCTTATTCTGACGCTCCCGTCGGCCGGATGTTTCACCCTTTCGGTGGAACCCCTGCACAGCGAGGACACCCTGGTCCAGGACCCCGGCCTGTGGGGCGTCTGGGGGGATCCCGACGACCCCCAGGGCGAGACCTGGCAGTTCAGCGACCGGGGCGGCGGGGCCATGCGCCTGGTCGTGCGCCAGGAGGATTCCCTGCGCATCCGGCCCGATCAGGACGGCCTGCTCGAGGCCCACCTTCTCGAGCTGAACGGGAACCGCTACCTCGACCTCTTCCCCGAGGAACCCGAAGCCGGCAACGAGATCTTCCTGGCCCACGTGGTGCCGGCCCACTCCCTCTGGAAGATCGAACGCGAAGGCGACGTCCTGACCCTGTACGCCCTGGACAGCGGCGCCCTCGAGCAGGCCATCGAGGACGGCCGCATCCCCATCGGCCACATCGAGCGCGACGACATGCTGGTGCTGACCGCCACGACGGCCGAACTCCAGGACCTGGTGACGCGCTACGACGATCTCCTGTTTCCCGAGGGGGAATCCATGCAGAGGATCCAGTAGGGATGGCTGACGCGACGGCGGATCAAGCCTCGTTGGCCAGGGCGGCGGCTGGCGGTGACCGGGAAGCCTTCGCCGCCCTCTGCCGCCAGGCCGGCCCCCGGCTGCACCGGATCGCCTGGCGCATCCTGGGCGATGAGGACCAGGCCGCCGACGCCCTGCAAGAGACCCTGATCAAGCTGGCGGATGGGCTGCATCGTTTCGATCCGGACCGGCCGCTGTGGCCCTGGCTGCAGAGCATCGCCGTGCGCTGCGCCATCGACCTGCAGCGCCGGGAAAGGCGCGCGGGCGGGCTTCCGCTGGAGGCGGCCGGCGAACCGGCCGGCCCCCGGAGCGACCGCCCCGACCACCGCCTGGAGATGGACGAATACCGCGCCCTGCTGGGCCGTCTGCTCGAAGACCTGACGCCCCAGCAACGCGAGGTCTTCACCCTGCGGGACCTGGCGGACGTTCCGGCCGCCGACGTCGCCGCCGCCCTCGGGATGAGCCCCAGCACCGTACGGGTGCACCTGGCCCGCGCCCGCCACAGACTCCGATCGGCCCTGGCGGCCAGGGAGGTCTTGCCATGAAGGACTGCCAAGCCATCCTCGACCTGCTTCCCCTGCACGCCCGGGGCGATCTCGAACCTCCGGACCTGGCCCGGGTCACCGCCCACCTCGAGACCTGCCCCGCCTGCCGGACCGAGGCGGAAGCCTGGCGGGCCGCGCTCCGGGGACTCGACGCCGACCTTCCGCCCGACCTCGACACCGTACGCCTGGAACACATGATCGGCGCGGCCGCCCGTCACCTGCCTCCTGCCAGGCCACAAACCGCTGCCGTTTTGTCCCTGCCCCGGGCCTGGTTCAGTCTTGCTGCGGCCGCCTCAGTCGCGGGGCTGCTGCTGTGGCCCGCGCTGCGCCCCTCTCCCGGCCCGCGAGTCCCCCCCACCCTCCAGGCCCTCGAGGACATCTTCCAGGGATGCCTCGAATTTCCCGTCCTGCTGTCCGACTGGCAGGCCGAACCCGGCCCGGGCGTGGTCACCGTGCTCGCCCCTGACAAGCACGGGGATCTGATCGTGACCGCCTGTCTCGAAGCCGCCGACCTGTCCCGGCTGCGGTCCTATCCCTGGGCGAGGCAGAGGATCGAGGAGTGGAGCCGGGATTCGGGGAATTTCCCCCTGCTGGTGTCGGTTTGCCGGATGGACGAGGACGATCCCGTCGCCCGGCGCGCCATCCGGCGCCGGGTCCTGAGCGAACTCGATGGTGGGGGATCCTGAAGATCTCAGTGGAAAACGACGTGCGCGGCGACCAGCGCGGCACCCAGTGCGGCCCCGAACCACCCGACGGCCCGGCCGCTCACCTCGAACAGGGATGAGTCCAATCGCCACCCCCGCCTGAGCCAGGTGGGCACCGCCACGACCAGAAAACCGGCGACGATGATCACCGAGGTCAGGATCAAGTACGGGGTCCCCGCGTAGGCCAGGTTCACGGCGATCGTCACGGGGATGGTGATCAGCATGGCAGCCCAGACCAGCCGGCGCGAGGGATCGCGCAGGAACACGGCCGCGGCGATCAGCACCACGAACCCGTTCTTGATGAAGTAGCTGGTCTTCTTGAAGAAGGGATCGAGCGGGAACGAGGGGTTGGCCATCTTGATCCAGGTGAAGGCGAACCCGAACAGGATGCCGATGGCCAGCGTGACCAGGATGGCCCGGCGGCCCGCGGCGACCACCTGCTGCTCGGTGGCGTCCTTCCTCAGGTAGCGCTTGTAGAAGTCGATGGACCACAGCGTGGAGATGGAGTTGAAGATCGAGTCGACGCTGCTCATCAGCGAGGCGAACAGACCGCACAGGACCAGCCCCCGCACCCCCGGCGACAGCAGCAGTTCAACGATGCGGATGTAGGCCTGGTCCGGGTCGTCCAGCTGGCCTCCCGGGCCCAGGATCACCACCAAGGCCACCCCCGGCAGCACCAGCATGGCGGCGGTCACGAACTTGAAGATCCCGCCGACGAGCAGGCCGATCTGCGCATCCTTCAGGCTGCGGGCCGCCAGCGACCGCTGCAGGATCACCTGGTTGCAGCCCCAGTACTGCAGGTTCAGCAGGTTCATGGCCACGATGCCCAGCCACGGCAGCTGCTGATGGGAGTTGGGCAGGTGGAGGTGCATCCGGTCGGGCGCCAGGGCGTAGAGCTGGCCCAGGCCGCCGCCCTTGGCAACCGCCAGGACGCTGACCACGATGCCGCCGCCCAGAAGAAGCACGAACTGCACGACATCCGTGCGGACCACCGCCCCCAGGCCACCGAAGTAGGTGTACAGGGCCGAGATGCCCCCCAGCAGCACGATCATGATCCCGATCCTCACGGCCGGGGTTCCCCCCACGGCCGCCTGCACCGCATCGCCGAACAGGATCTCCAGGGAGTACCCGCCCCAGAACAAGGTTCCCCCCAGGTAGAGGGTCCCGTAGAGGAACATCGTCAGCAGCGAATAGGTGACCGCCACGCCCCGGCCGAATTTCTGCTCGAAGAACTGGGTGATGGTGACCACCCGGGCGCGCAGGTACAGGGGCACGAAGACGAACGCGGCCATGATCAGGCCGAACACGGCGTTGAGCTCGAAGTTGGCCTGGGCGATGCCGTAGGCGTAGGCCGCCCCGATGACGGCCAGGAAGTGCCCCGCGTGAAGGTTGGTGGCGATGGTCGAGGCGGCGATGGACCACCAGGGCAGGTTGCGGCCGCTGACGAAGTACTCGTCCACCCCGGCGTCGGTCCGCAGCCTCGATTTCAGGGCGACGACCATGATGACCGCGAAGTAGGCGAGGATGATCAGGGCGTCGAGCATATCAGCGGAACAGGCCCTTCACTCCGCCCCAGGACACGGTCTCGTCATCGACCACGTACCCGCACGCTTCATTCAACCAGAAGACCACCTCGGTCAGGGGAGGGCCCGAGATCATCCCGTTGGCCCAGTCCGGCGGACTGACGGGAATGCGCGCGCCCGCCGAGGCGACCGTGCGGTAGGCCGCGGAATACCACTCGGAGGTAAAATGGTCGGCGAGCAGGACCCAGTCGGATTCATGCGTCAGAAGGAAGAAGTTCCAGTTGCCCAGGATGTAGACCTCGTTCGCCCAGGGCAGCGGCGTCGAGTAGAAGATGTCCAGCCGCGGGAAAGTATCCTGGATGATGATTCCGCCGGCAGGCTGGTATCCCAGCGACTGGACCACGGGCGGGATGATGAAGGTGCACTGGTAGGCGGTCAGTCCCGAGTCGTCGCTGGGCCGGGTGATCATCAGGTAGGCGGAATAATTCTGGTAGGGGACGCAGGCGCCCGGCACGTTGCCCACCGGATCGAGGAAGAATCCGATCACGTCCGATCGGGTGTCGATGATCTGGGCCTGGGCGGGGACGGAGAGCAGGGCGGCGAGGATCAAGGCGGCCGCCATCAGGATCATGGATTTCATGGCTTGCTCCCGGTTCGCGGCGAACCTGCCGCAGCCTGTTTCCTGCCATCGGGCCGGCTACCCAAGGCAAGGGACCCTGGGTACACCAAGACATTCATTGTAGCAGAATATCGGCGCGATTGCGGGGAATTCAGGGAACTCGCTCACCGCTTCACGAAAACGTACGGCCCCTTCTCCGCACCCCAGACCTGCACCCCGGCCGTGTCCCAACCCCGGTCCCAGCTCTCCAGCCGGTTGCCCTGCAGGGTGATCTCGCTGGTGGCGTAGGCTGCGCCGCGCAGGCTGCTTCCGCACTCGCGGTCCCGGGTGCCGCCCGTGAAGGAGCCGTCGCTCTGCCGGCGCAAATAGACGGTGCATCCTTCCCGCGGGATCAGGTCGTCCGGAGTCAGGCCCGCAAGCCGGGCCGGATCCCGCCAGGCCCCCACGGCCGCGTCCGGATCGGGCAGCTCGTAGACCTCGCTGGCGAACAGGCCCGGTTCGACCTCACGGACACGGTAGACGCGCTGCCGGTAGGGCTGGTCCAGACTCGAAGCCGCGGCCTGCTCGACGTACAGCCAGGCGCCGTCGGTCCGCCCGGGCCAGATCGGCGCCATCTCCAGGCGGATGTCGTAGTAGTTGTCGGGGTCGGCCTCGGCCTGCGCCCCGCTGCTGAACGAGCCGGTCATCCAGGCGACCAGGACGTCCAGGTCCGCGCTCCGGCGGCCGGCGGAGGTGGCCGCGCACCCCGCCAGCGTGGCGAGCAGCAAGGCCGCGGCCAGGGGTTTCGTGAATCGGTTCATCGGCGGATCACCTCGATTTCGCCCATGCTCATGTCCGTGGTCATCCGCAGCGTGGGCAGCGGGCTCTCCCCGTCGGGCATGTCCAGCGGGCTGCCCCCCAATTCCACGCCCATGACGTGGACGTCGCGCGGCACCCGGACACCCATCCCGCCCATGCGGATCTTCAGATCGATGTCGCAATCCTGCAGCCACAGGCCGTCCAGGTCGACGTCCGCGCCGCCCATCCGGCAGTCGATCCCCAGCCGGGACGGGCTGGCGTGCCCCAGGCCCGTCGCCTCGAAACCGCCCATGTTGCCGCTTATGCTCAGGCTACGCATGGGTTCCCGCAAGGGCTCGTCGAAGTTCAGGGAGAATCCGCCCTTGCTGTAGCGGATGTCGGCGTCCGTCAGCCACAGGCCGCCGAGTTCGGCCTCGCCGCCGCCCTCCTCCACGAGCAACTGGAGCACGATGGGAACGTCCCGGGGGATGAAGACCTCGACCCGGGCGTCGGTGTCGCCGCCGAGGATCGCCCGGAACATCGCCTGCATCCCGGGCATGTGCCGGTGGAAGCGGAGGCCGTAGACCCAGGACGAATCGGGCTCGACGGAGAAGTTCTCCTCGATGGCGTGGACCTCCGAGTCGAACCGCGCCCGGGCGCTCAAACCCTCGCCCTCGGGAGCGGGCTTGATGATGAACTCGCCCTGGCCCAGTTCCAGGATGAGGCGGCCGGGCCGGCGGCGCCAGTCCTCCGGGAACACCCCGCCCCCTGCGTCCACCATGGTCGAGTCGGGCCGGTACTGCTCGTCCACCAGTTCCTGGTCGTCCAGGCTCTTCCAGGCCAGCCCGGCCATGATCATGGCGAACAGGATCACCACCGCCAGCAGACCCAGGCAGCCCAGGCAGCCGGTCTTGAAGCATCCGCGTCTTTCGCTCATCGGTCCGTGTTCCTTTCGCCGCAGGTTCTCTGCGGCCGATCAGCCCTTCACCTTCATGGTGCGGGAGCCGAGCCAGGAGAAGATAACGCCATAGAGGACCAGGATCACCGAGGGCAGGGCGATGGCCCCGAGCCCGCGCCCGAAGGTGACCACGCCGTGCAGGGCGTCCATGGCCCAGTAGGTGGGGAAGAAGGCGCCTGCGATCCGCGCCGCAGTGGGCATGATCTCGGCGGGCCACCAGCAGCCGCCCATGGCGGCGAAGACCATGCCCACCAGCCAGGCCAGGCTCTCGGCCTGCTGCGTGGTGCGGAACAATCCGCCCAGCAGGAGGGTCAGTCCGGCCACCGAGAAGGAATAGGGGATGATGAGCAGGATGATCGCCCAGAACCTGGGGCCCCAGGTGAAATCGATGCCGAACAGGCCGATCGCGCCGATGGCCTGGCCCGCCGCCATCAGGACCAGGGCCTGGACGAAACCCACCATTCCCAGGTGCAGCAGCTTGCCGGCGATGATCTCACCGCGGCTGAAGGTCGTGGTCGCCAGGCGCGCCAGGGTGCCCGACAGCTTTTCCCGCGTGAGGGTCTCGGACCCTCCGATGGCCACGATCATCACCACGAACATGGCCAGCATCCCCGGCACGGACTGCCCGGCGCCCGAAGGAACGGGCCGGCCCTGCCCGGCGAAGCTCTGCTCGACGGTGACCGTGGGAGGCTCTGCGATCAGGGCCAGCAAGGCGGCCTTCTCCTGTTCGTCCGGTTCGGGGACGATCCCCGCCGCCAGGGCCGCCGAATCCGGCGCCGCCCGGTTCCAGAGGATCAGCGCGCCCAGGAATGAGGCCTGCACCTGGCGCAGACGCACCTCGGCCGCGGCGTCGTACTCCACGCTGGAATCCGACTTCTTGGTGAAGGCCAGCTCGGTCTTGCGGCGCGCGAGCACGTCCGCGCCGAATCCCTCGGGAATGACCAGACGCCGGATGTAGCCGGTGGTGTCGGCCTGGGCCGGGGTCAGGCGCTGGACGTCGAACTTCCCGGTCTCGAGCTGGGCGATGAACGCCTCGCCGAGGAATCCGCCGTCGCCGTCCACGACCTGGAGCGAGATCCGGACGTCGGCGGGCCCGCCGCCCCGCAGCACCACGCTGAAGAACAGCATGAACAGCACGGGCATGATGAACATGAAGAAGAAGTTCTCCCGCGCCGTCAGGAACAGGCGGCTGTCGTGCAGGGCAAGGTGGAGAATGCGCCTCATGAGGTCATCTCCCTGAAGCGCCGGACCAGAAGGAGGTTGGCCGCCAGGGTCAGGACTCCGCCGGCGACCAGCAGGACCAGGATGTTCCCCGCCACCGCCTGCAGGTTCGCATCGTCGAACATCAGGCGGTTGAAGCCGTCGATCGCCCAGTAGTTCAGGGTGAACCGGGCCAGGCCCTGCATGGCCTCCGGCATCTGTTCCACCGGAGTCAGGCTGCCGCCCAGGGCGCTCATGCCCATGACGATGAGCCAGGACAGGATCCCCGCCTGCTTCTCGTTGCGGACCAGCCCGATGAACACGGCCACCAGCCCGCAGGCCGCCAGGTTGAAGGCCAGCCCCAGCAGCAGGGCGGCGGCCGGATCGGCCGGCGCGGTGATCCAGCCCAGGGCCAGGCCCGTCCCTGCGAGGATGAGCATCACCATCAGTCCCAGGACCACGCTGAACAGGAACTTCGCCGTGATGATCTGCACGACCGGCAACGGCGTGGCGGCCTGCCGGCGCAGCATCCCGCTGTTCTTCTCCTCGAAGAGATCGCCCACGGATCGGGTGGCCACGAACAGCAGCGCCATCACCGTGGTCATCACCAGGATGTAGCCGAACACGCCGCCCCCGCTGGGATCGTCCTCTCCGGCGTCGGGGTCCTGTTCCTTGGCGCTGCCGATGCCCACCAGCGGCGGGAACAGGTAGCTCTCCACGTCGCGGATGCGGTCCATCACGCGCGCGGCCAGGGCACCCACCTTGGCCGAGGCCGGCATCTCGTCGGCCTTGATCATCTCCTGGAGGTTTCCCAGCTCCCCGCCCAGCAGCCGCGACCCCTGGTCGAGATAGGCGGCGACCAGTTCACCGCCCTGGACGATGATCTCGGGCTTGATGCCCTCGGACGGATTGCGCACGATGCTCAGGGTCGTGGGCCTGCGTTCGACGATGGCGGTCGAGAACCCCTCGGGGATGATCACCAGGGCGCTGGCCTTGCCGTCCTCCATCAGGGCCGCGCCCTCCTCGCCCACGATCTCAACCTCGAGATATTCCTGACCTTGCTCCTGGCCGAGGGCGCCCACCAGGGCGTCGGCCAGGAACCCGCCCTCGTCGCGGTTCTCGACCAGGACGTGGATCCTCGGGAACTCCTGCCCGTTCCCCCCACTGCCGAACACCATGCCTATCACCAGACTCATGAACAGCGGGAAGGCCACCATGACCAGGGTCGAGGCCGGGCTGCGCCAGCGCCGCATCAGGTCCTTGCGGATCAGCGGCCACATGCGGGGCCCCCTCGTTGCGTCGTTTCGCTCCGCATCAGTCCCGCAGCTCCCGGCCGGTGAGTTTGAGGAACAGGTCCTCGAGGTTGGGTTCCTTGATGTTGATGTCGTCGAAGGTGAGTCCGGCGGAGAACAGACCCTCGAGGGAATGGCTGACGCCCGGCCCCCCGTTCCCCACCATGAGCATGCCTCGGCCGTCGGCGATCTCCACCGGCTGCAGGCCCTCGACCCGCGCCGCGGCGGCTGTCAGGGAGGCGGCGGTGAACTGCCCCTGGACCGTCAGCAGGCTGCCCTCGCCCAGCTGGGCCTTCAACCCGTCGACGGTGCCTTCGGCCAGGATGCGGCCGTGATCGATCACCGCCAGCCGGTCGCAGAGGTCCTCGGCCTCCTCCAGGTAGTGGGTCGTGTAGAGGACGGTGCGCCCCTGGGCCACCACCTCCTTGACGATGTCCAGGATCTTGTGCCGCGCCTGGGGATCGATGCCCACGGTCGGTTCGTCCAGCAGGATCAGCTGGGGATCGTGCACCAGTCCCATGGCCAGGTTCAGGCGCCGTTTCATCCCGCCCGAGAAGTTCTTCACGGGCTCGTCCGCGCGGTCCTCCAGACCGACCTGCTCGAGAAGCTCGGCCACCCGCTTCTTCAGGATCCCCCCGCGCAGGCCGAAGATGCCGCCCCAGAAGTCGAGGTTCTGCCGGGCCGAAAGCTCCTCGTAGACCGCCACCTCCTGCGGCACGACCCCCAGGCGGCGCTTGACCTCCCGGGGATTCTCGCGGATGCCGATCCCCTGCACAAGCACCTCCCCCTCGGTGGGATCGAGCAGGCCGCAGATCATGCTGATGCTCGTGGTCTTGCCCGCCCCGTTGGGGCCGAGAAAACCGTAGATCTCGCCCTCGTTCACCGTGAACGAGATGCCGTCGACGGCGGTCAGATCGCCGAAGACCTTGCGCAGGGCGCGCACTTCAAGCACTGGAGCCATGGCGTCCTCGATTGGATGTCGTGCGGGAGTATTCCTCGTGAGCGGCGGATGGTCCCTCCCTTGACCCGGGATCCCGGTCGGGCCGGATCGCTCACGCGTCGAAGGGGACACGTTACGATCGGGCCGGCGGGCGAGATGCGCCGGGCAAACCATCTCCGTCCGGCCATCCTAGCGGGAGGATGGTCGCGGGGCAATGGGGGATCATACGAGGCGACCGCCGTGATGTTTCCCCGCCCGTCAGGGTCGCCGGGTCTTCGCCCCGCCTCCGCCGGACACTCCCGCCCAGCTCATGACGGCTCCCAGCACCAGGGCCGCGCAACCGAACCACAGGGAGAGCCCAGGGGTGACGCGGAGATAGGCCAGGCTGACCAGGGTCGATATCAAGGGCGTCGAATAGGATGCTATACCGACCTTGATAACATTGCCCCGACGCATGGCCGCATCCCAGAGGCCGTAAGCCAGGTAGGTGGCCGTCCCCAGGAAGGCCGCCTCGGCGGCGGCCCGCCAGGACCACGCACGGGGTTCTTCCACGCTCCAGGCGGCGGCCAGCAGGACCAGCGCGGTCACCGGGAGGAACAGCCTGACGGCGCCTTCCTTGGCGCCCGGGGCGAAGCGGTGGGTCAGATTGGAATACAAAGCCCAGCATAACGCAGCGGCGAGGGCCATGCCGTAGGCCCCTGGGTTGGTTAGGAAGTTCGTCATAAACCCAAACCAGGACACCGGGCCGCCCTGGGTCACGACCAGGACCATCCCCCCGAGGGCGACGATGACCCCCGGCGGCAGCAGCCATCCCCATTTCCGGCCGAGCAGGGGTATCGATAGGACGACCGTCATAACAGGCCAGAGGTAGTTCAGCAGACCGATCTCGAGGGTCTGCTGGCGCGTGCGGGCCCCCCCGACCGCCAGGAACAGCAGGACCATGTAGGCCACGAAAAGCAGACCGCATCCAGCCAGATAGGGGATTGGCTGGCGGAGGATCGATCGCCAGGTCGCCTGCCGGCGGCCGCCCAGCCCGACGGCGAGGAGCCCGCTCACCGAGAAGACCGCCGCGCCGGCCGTCAGCGGCCCCAGGGCCTCGGTCAGGCTGCGGGCCACCGCCACGGTGGTGCTCCACAGCAGGATGGCGCCGAATCCGCCCAGGGTGGCGGCGGGTACGGGGACGACGGGATCGGGGGCAGCTTGCCCGGTTTGCGGTGAATGAAGGCCGCAGGGCCTCATGCCCGAGGGTTGGCCGGCTGGCGGGCCGGCTGGCGGGCCGGCTGCTTCGGGATGGATCGCCAAGGGAGGCCGACCGCCTTCGGGTCAGGGTTGGCTGGACCGGAATTCCCACTCGACCCTAGCACGGGATGGCGGGGGACACAAGGCGCCGGAATGGTCCCCAAGGACAAAACCGCCTCCAAAGTGGTGATTGGAGCCCGTTTTCGAGGAAGTAGGCCCCCCGGGGGGCGGAATGAAAAGGGTCAGCCTTTGGCCCTGATGGTACGTTTGAGTTGGTCACGATCCAAACAAACCGGCAGGAGGCTGACCCAGGTTTCGCGAAACAATTGTCTTCGCCGGGGGCGGCAAAGGATCCGAGGGCTCTGGGCCGGCGCGACGCTTGCCCAACCTAGCGGCGTGACGGCCGCGGGCGGCCGGTGCAAGCGGTTAGAAATGCTTTATAGATCAGCCAGAATTTCCGATATCCGCGCACGCAATTCCGGCAAATCCTCTTTGGCTGTTACCCAAACCATGCCGACGTCTACGCCGAAATAGTCATGGATTAGCTTGTCGCGCATGCCGGCAATGTCCCGCCACGGAATAGCCGGGTGCCGACTGCGGGTGTCCTTCGAGACTCATTTCGCCGCTTCTCCGATAATTTGGATTTGGCGGATAACGCCATCCTGGTGAAGCCCCGTTGCCTGAAACTTGGCCTCGTCGATACCCTGCAGGTAGCCGTTCACCGCGTCGGCCGCGTCCAAAATGTGCTGAAGATAGACAATATCATCCCGCGACGTCATAGATCACCTGCTGCTCACTGAGAATTCTGCCGCGTAGATGGGGACTGATCCCTTTTTCGGTCAGGAGGTCGACCTTCCGACCCAACACCTCGGATAACTCGCGCTCCAACCGCACAAGAGCAAGGAAACCGGTCGGCCGGTCAAATTCCACGATCAGGTCGACGTCGCTGTCAGGACCTGCTTCCCCGCGCACAAACGACCCGAAAAGTGCAATCTTTCGGGTTCCATGCGCCCTGCAGACTTCGATGACCTTTTCCAACTCAAGGTTTTCCACGATAGCCACCTCCTACCGTGCCCTCAATGGGGCTACAGATAGGATAGCAAGATTCAGCCGCGATGTACACCCGCGGGTAAAACGCCCTGTCTCGGCTATTTCTCACGCTTTGCCTCTCCGGCGCACGCAAAGGCCCGAAGGGCAGGGCCGACGCAAGCGACTGCTAGACCACACCCTCCCCAATCAATAGAACCCTCCAACTAGCCCAATTGAAAAGAGTGGAGATCGAGAGTCTCTGAAATATCCAGATGGTATGCCTGATGTACCCTTCCAACAATCCAGCAGAAAGTAGTGGTCCCTCCCCGCCCGACAACCTATTCCTACACCAAATCCAAGTCCTTCATATTGTCCCCGGAGGACTTTTGAACCGTTTTCTATTTCAAAGAGCTGTCCCTCGCTCCCATACTGCCCTGTTGCTCGGAGGAGGAACCGATTTGCAAACGGGGATGAGTAAACCTGCACCCCAATTTCCCAACCAATTCTATCATAGCCAGTTGACCCAAGGCTGGCCGTCCCCCCGAACCAATTGGTCAAGGAATACCCGCCCCAAAAACCAAGGCCCCCATAGTGTCGCCCAGTACCAAATCCAAGGGCAAACGGTGAGCTGCCTTCCTCGCAAATTCCGGAGGTTGACACAGCTACTAATAGGGCGATTGTGACCAAAATCTTTAGGATAATATGTTTCAAATCATCTCCTTGGTCTAACGTCGGCTTCAGCTGCAAAGGCGTTGGGCGCGGGCCTGGGAACGGCTTTGTCGGCTGGAAACTCTTGCTAGGTACCTTGTCGCTCCTCCCACCACTTCTTGATCTCCTCGATATCACAAAACGGCCTCGTAGAGTTCAATCTCGGCGGGTACCGGTCCTTTATAAACCCCTCAATCAGATATGCTGCCTCATTGCCTACCGTAGAGCGTGTTGTGTCGATGTACGACGATAGCATGTTCTGAACGTTGGCGCACGACTCTCGCGAATCAAGTAGGGCAATGAGTGCGGGAAGGTGGGTTTCTTTAACCCAGCCAAATGGCAACAGGGGCGACACCCAGTAGTTCCTATCCGATCGTTTGAGAAGTTCCAGCAACTCCAGCGGGCCCTGCTTCGTGTAGTCGAGCCCCATGCGCGTTATCGAGGACTGCCGAAGAAATTCGCACCGGTCGACCAACTCGCTGAACTCAGATTTCTCGCATGGCCGGATATGGATGACCCTCCACGAACCGTCCGAATGCTTCGAGATCAACGCTTCACGCCACTGATTGTCGCTCGCGCCGTTCTCACTCTCAGCGGGGAAGAAGATTCTGCTATGACCGACATAGCTGTTGTGGCCAAACAGAATGTTCGCCAAACCGCCGGGAAACTTCGGCCACTCCCGACCTTCCGCAATTGCGGACTCGATTCGCCGATTGAGTATCTCGATATGCTCTGCGAACTGCTCGCCTGAACTACTCACCCCCGCGCTCGCCGCTAGAGCCGTATAGATCGCGCAGAGAACTACCAAGAACGACTTCAATTCCAGACCCTTCTTCGTGTACCAACGTTTGATTCAGCTGCAAAGCTGGCTGGCGGACCGCTGGCACCGCCAACGGTGTGCCAGGCGGCTTTGTCAGCTGCAAACTTCTGAGTTAGATTGCCGCTCCTATACTTAATTAGACTTCTTCTGGTTCGAACCGTCGAATGAATAGAGTCCGTATGCAGCCCGGAGTAGCCGCCCCCCTTCAGTGATTGCTGCACCAATGATAGAACCCAAGACACCTGCCATCACAGCGGCTATGATTAGAGTCACTGCAACATGCGACAATTGGAAAACCGATTCGCCACCATCGTCGGTTATGGAAAAAGCCGTTGAGAGGTCACCGATGCCGAACACTGTCTGAAATAGCGGAATCTCGTGAGGTTCATAGAACGCTTGTCGAACTACGACCAACACAAACACTCCAGCAGCGACACCACCCGCGAGCAATAATAGGCCGATTCCAGCAACAAGCGCTGGGTTAGCCTCTAAGTGTTTCGGCATTGGACGGTCGGTGTGCACGATCTACTCCTTGTCGATCTAACGGCTTGTTTCACCTGCAAGCGTGGCTGGTGCGGCTTGTGCGAAAGCACAAGGCGTGACAGGTGCGTTTGACAGGTGCCAACTTCGGTTAGGCTATCCCATTATTCGAATCCCTTGACCTTCAATTACCATTGCTGCACCCCTCAGATTCAAACGCAAACCATCCCTCCCAGCCCGTTGTATCTGTTTCACAACAAACCAATTTGATTTCCCGAATTGGAATATCGATCCCTTGCGAACCCAACTGCCCACAATTCTCTAAGATCGTGACTTGAGAAAATTCAGCTGGTTTATTTAGAAAAACTAAGTCGCATCCGCCTCCTTGCTGGCCAGCCGAATTTCCGACAATGCTGCCCCCTGTAACTTTTAGGGATTGCCCCGAGCAGTAAATTCCGCCTCCATTCAGTTTTGCTGAATTTGATTCAATAATGCAACCCTCAAGAGTCAGTTGGGATTCATAGCCAACAACAATCCCTCCACCATGCCTTCTAGCCAAATTTCCGATGAAATGGCAGCGCTCCAAAAGGACAATTGAGCCCATGGAAAAACATGCCCCCGCACCAGAGCCAGCAATATTCCCGCGAAAAACACAATCGGTAACAACCAAGGAAGATCTATCAAAATACATCCCGGTGCCTGCACAATTCGGAGTTCTAATTGTGTCCCCGTTATTTTCAAAAAAACAATTCATGATTTTTGGAGAAGAGCTTTCACCAGAAACGGCCCAGCTGGCATTCTGTACTGATATGCCACTCAGCCGGGTTGATCCATCAACGCTCTCAAACAGAATTCCATATCCTTCTCCCCCACAGTCAATTACAACATCCTCGGGTTTCCCCGTCACTCCCACAACTGATACTCCAGACCTCATTACAATTGCGACCCAAACAGTTAAGCCAAATCGGTTCCGGTACTCCCGGAGACCAGAATAATGGCCAGGGCTTACAAAAACGGTATCGCCAACCTCGGACCCATCAATTTGATCCTGGATTACTTGAATTCTATCCACTGGAATAATATCAGAGCCGCCACAAACAGCGGGATATTGAAGAATAAGCGCCAATGATATCATAAAAATATAATTTCGCATGTTGTCCCCTTAATTCATAAACCTAACGTTGGTGTTAAGCAGCGGCCGGGCTTGGTGCGGACCTGGCGCATGCCAGGGCCGTGACAAGACCGTAGCCGTCTGCTTATACTGCCCGTTCGAAGGTTGCCCCCTTCAATCCTCAAGTGATTCAATTTGCTCGACGGTTTCTTCAAGACGGGAAAGCCATATCGTACTAATGGAGTGGAAATTCTCTCTCCCATCCTGGAAGCGAGGGTCGAGGGCCCAAACAACCCAGATATACTCGTCTCCAACATTTAAATCCATTTCTAACGTGCAACTTACACTCACTCCATTGACCGGGGGATCGGAACGGCATCGCCCCATCCAAAATACGGGTATAAGCCCTTCAGGCTTTCCATACAAAATCTTCTCAATCTCAATGTACCCGGTATCGTACAGATAATTCGTCGCGGGACCGCCCATGGGGATTTCTCGTTGCCAACAAAAGGCGTCTCGAGAAATGTTAGTCAGTTTCCCTATAACGATGCATTCCGGGCGCGTTTGAGATTGATACCAGGGAATCTCATAAGAGAAGGATAATTGCGGAACAACCACAAAGGCGGCAACAAAAAGAGAATTGAACCAATTGCCCCTCACGGCCGATTTATCCTTCGAACAATGCATTTCCAAGAACTTCCTATTGGCCCTGTACAATTGTCCGTTTCCCGTTGGGGTCGATTTACACAAGACAGTGATCCTGTTCGACGTGATGGAGCGAGGTGTCGCGCCCGGGTCAGGGTTGGCTGGACCGAGGACCGGGATTCCATCTCGACCCTAGCACGGGATGGCGGGGGACACAAGGCGGCGGAATGGCTCCGAGGAAAAAACCGCCTCCAAAGTGGTGATTGGAGCCCGTTTTCGAGGAAGTAGGTCCCCCGGGGGGCGCCCGGGGTGGAAGTCACCGCCAGCGGACCTTGAGATCCCCCCATCCCTCGGCTTGCCCGCTCAGGACCGGATCGAAGACTCCCGGCCGGGTGCACTCGGAGATTTCCAGACCGTTGGAGCGGCCGTCGCCATCGGAATCCAGGTCCTCGATGAGCCAGGGGAGGTTGCCCACCTCGGCCAGGTCCAGACCGTAAGGATTCAGCTGCTCGATGGTCGTGTGGCAGAGGCGGCATTCGCGGGCGTCGGCCCGCAGGGAATCGCACGCGGTGGTGTAGTGCCGCAGCCAGTTGGCGCCGCTCTTGGCCGGGCAGGTGGTGGGTGGGGCCTCGCGGGCCGGCAGGGCTATCGAGATCGTCATAACGATGCAAAACCCCAGCACCCCGCAAGCACCGCAAGCGGCCTTATGCCGGTCTGCATAACAACCCACAGCCAAGCGCCCGGTCCTCACCATCCCTCCTCCATCCTTTTCAATGGGGCGGAGCTGACCCCTGGGTTTCTTCTCATCGCAAGGCAGAGCTCCCGGATTCAGGAATCGCCGTTCGCCAATTGTGCTATATTAACACAAACAAAATTTGTCCTGTATCTGGTCATCATGCCCGATCCTGATGGGGGGAAACCATGAACCTCGCCGCCGTTATCCTGCTGGCCTCGGCCCTGGCGCCCAGCACCTGCCCCCTCGGCAACCTCGTCCATCCGTCCGCATCCGTGGGCAACTGGATCAACGGTGGCGAGGCCTTCGCCTATCTCGTGCTCCCCCGGGACGAGGGCTGCGTCTGTCCCGTGGGGGTTCGTATCGAGCGGATCTCCCTGATGATGCAGTTTGGGGAGGCGCATCTCCAGAACCACTTCGACTCCCGTGTGGAACTATGTGAAGCGGTCTGGGACGTCGAGGCGGGAGTCTACCGACCCGGCGCCCCCTTCTGCACCTCGCCCCTGGCCACTCACACCATTCCCGCCATCGGTCTCTACGAAATCTACGTCGATCTGGAGGGGGCCTGCCCCTGCGTCTCGGTCGGGGATGCCTACTTCGTCACCTTCCACCTGGCCGGGAGCTTCTCCCCGGCGCCCGACGCGGTACGCGACGACACGCCCGATCCAGGCATCAGCTACGTCGATCAGGGCTCGGGCTGGGAGGATCTGGTCACCGAACACGGCTGGCAGGGCAACAGCGTGGTGCGGGCCTTCGCGGCCTGCTGCGATGAGCCGCTGGCCAACGAGACCAGGAGTTGGGGCGGATTGAAGTCGCTGTTCCGGTGAAGTGCCCCTAATCGCTCTTGAACCTGGGCGGGCCTCGCAGAGTTCCGCGGCCCGCCCCTGGAGGGCCGCGAATCCAGAGACCCGGATCGCGAGGGTGAAACTGAGGACGGAATGAAATCAGGCCCCAATCGACCCATTGGAGCCTGATTTCGACAGGATGAGCCCCCCGGGGGACCCGCGCGCCCTATTCGACCAGGACCATCTTGCCCGTGGCCGCACCGGAGCCCGTCTCCAGCCTGTAGAAGTAGACCCCCGCGGCCGAGGCCCGTCCGGCCGTGTCCCGGCCGTCCCAGGCCACCCGATGCGTCCCCTCGGCAAGGGTGTCGCCGGCCAGGAGGGTCCGCACCTGACGGCCGGCCGCGTCGAACACGTCCAGCCGGACCGGACCGGACGCCGGAAGCGCGAAACCGATCTCCGTCCGGGGATTGAAGGGGTTGGGATGGTTGCCCAGCAGGATCGGGGACCCTGGGATCTCCTCGGCCACCACGGCGGCCCCAGCCGGCTCGCCCTGCTTGCCGGTCACCGCAGCGCAGACCCGGCCCAGGAAGGCGTTGTCGTCCCAGCTGCTGCTGGCGTCGCCCAGCCGGACGGCCACCAGGTCCAGGCTGGGGACGACGTAGATCTTCTTCTCGTTCAAACCGAGGGCGGCATAAGCATCCGCGGGAACGTCGGGCATGGCCAGCCCCCCGGTGTTCAGCCACCACAGATAGCCGTAGAAGGGATTCATGGGCTGGGACGGGCTGGTGGCGGCTGCCACGTAGCCAGCTGAAATCAATTGCCGGCCGTCCCACTCGCCCTGGCGCAGGAACAGGTAACCGAACTTGGCCAGTTCCCGGGCCGAGGAGATCACCCCCATGTAGGTCAGGGTGTTGCCGGCGCGGTCGCTCTCCCAGCGCGTGTTCCACATGCCGATCTCCCGGCCCAGGCGCTCCGCGGCGAAGACCACGGCCTGGCGGCCGGTGGCGTCGAGGATGACCTCGCTGGGCACCTGGCAGGCGGCGTTGTGGTAGACCCACACCGTGCCGGGCGTATGCTGCATGGGCAGGCCCAGGGCGTAGGCGTTCTGGTCGCGGCTGATCACCAGGCCCGGATCGGTCAGGATGTTGTATTCCAGGCCCGAGTCCATGCTCAGGAGGTGACCGATGGTCACGGCCCCGTGCTGGGGATCCTGCCACTCGGGCACCAGGTCGGCGACCGGCTGGTCGGTCCCCGTGATCACGCCGTCGTCGATGAGCATGCCGATCAGGGCGCTGGTGAAGCTCTTGGACACCGAGTAGGCCTGTTCCCGCGTGGTGGGTCCCCATGACGGGCCATAGTGCTCGGCCACCAGGTAACCGTTGCGGATGACGACCACCCCCTTGGCTCCGTTGCGGAAGGCGTAACGGAAGGCGTCCGTGAGCAGGGGCGTGTCCATCCCCTGTTCTTCGGGCAAGGACTCCGCCCAGTCCTGGGTGGGCCAGGGCGCCATCTCGGCGGGCGCGGCCGGAGCCGGCCTGGCGGCCTTGGCCTGATCCACGAGATCGGCCGGAACCATCGTGGGCAACCGGAAGTTCAGCTGCGCCGCGGCCTCGAGAACCTCGGGCGCCACCGGGACGGTGTCGGCGCCGGCCTTCATCGGCAGGACGGCGAGGGCCGTGCAGACCAGGATCATCCCCCATCGCTTCATGTCCTTGCTCCTTATTTGATCATTTGCGCGCATTTGCCAACCGTTGGAACATGATAACACAAGATGCCCACGATTCGCCCGGCCACCCGATGCGTTCCGGTGTATCTTCTCCCCCATGGCGAACTCATCCATCATTCTCCTGGCCCTTGTCACCATCCTGACCGCAGGCGGCCCCGCCCTGGAGTCCACGCCCATGCTGATCGACGATATTTCCCGCAGCGACGGTTGCTCCCCCGCAGGAGCCTGCTGGACCGTCTTTTCGGACAGGGTCATGGGAGGCCTTTCCGAGGCCCGGGCCGAAACCGGGACCGAGGACGGCCGCAGGCATCTGCGCCTGCACGGGCGGGTCACCCTGGCCAACAACGGGGGATTCATCCAGACCGCGCTGGACCTCGGTGAAGGCGACGCCCCCCTGGACGCCCGCGCCTTTTCCGGGATCCGCCTCGAGGTGAAGACCGCCGATCTCGGGACCGGATACGCCCTGCACCTGCGCACGCCGGACTGCATCCTGCCCTGGCACCACTACAAGGCGGAGATCCCCGCAGGCGCGGGCTGGCGGACGGTGATCATCCCCTTCGCCGAATTCCGGGCCTACCGATTGGAAAACCCCCTCGACACCCGGCGCCTGTTGCGGCTGGGCCTGGTGGCCGGCGGCGGGGAGTTTCCGGCCGACCTCCGCGTCCGCCGCATCGAACTGGTGGGGAAGGAGGGCCATGAGTGACCGCCTGATCCTGCTGACCGGAGCCTCGGGCTACGTGGGTGGACGCCTGCTGCACCGGCTGGTAGCGGCCGGGGAAACGGTCCGCTGCCTGGCGCGCCGGCCCCGGCACCTGCGGGGGCGCGTCGGCCCC
>Ga0180009_10001219_pt1 | contig 32073 bp, 27 predicted proteins | sample OS_PC_MetaG_FD_123537 | JGI IMG/M metagenome (GOLD analysis project Ga0180009, IMG submission 123537) | Groundwater microbial communities from the Aspo Hard Rock Laboratory (HRL) deep subsurface site, Sweden - OS_PC_MetaG | ecosystem: Environmental > Aquatic > Deep subsurface > Groundwater...
CCTGCCCTTCGGACCGGGTGGGCTCTCCTTTGCCCTGGACGCCGACCCGGAAGAGGTTCTGACCGCCCTCAAGACCCGCTTCGACGCTCAAGATCGTTGACCCACCCGTGAAGGGCGGTTGACTGAAAGGGGCCTCCGGCCTATAATTCAAGCTATAATTATACCTTTCAAGGGGGATCGGCCATGCTCGAGCCCGGAGACAAGATACCCGCCTTCGACCTGCCCGACCAGTCCGGCCAGGCCCGGAAACTCAAAGACCTGGTCGGGAAAAAAGGCCTGGTGCTTTACATCTACCCCAGAGACAACACATCGGGCTGCACCCAGGAAGCCCGGGAGTTCCAGGAGAACCTCGAACATTTCGAAAAGATGGGCTACGGCGTGGCCGGCCTGTCCAAGGACTCGGTCAGGTCCCACGCCGGTTTCGCGGAAAAGCACGGCCTTGAATTTCCCCTGCTCTCCGACCCGGAACGCACTCTGATCGAACCCCTGGGGGGCTGGGCCGAAAGGAAAATGGCCGGCCGGACCGGCATGGGCGTGGTGCGCACCACCTTGGTCCTGGACAAAAGCGGCAAGACGCTCAAGGTCTATCCCAAGGTCAGGGCCAAGAGCCATGCCGCGAAGGTATTGGTAGACCTGGGCGAAAAATAGGTCCCTGACCGAATCTCCAAACGACCTGTCCCGGAGGCCCGGGGCCGGCGTGGGTTTGTGCCTGATCGAACGAGGGGAGGCAATAATGCTGAATTTCTGGATCGTCCTGGCCGGCCTGATTCTGCTGGGCGGGTTGCTCTACTTTGAAAATTTGGAAAACACGGCCGGCAAACTGGCCACCAAGACGCCGCTTTCCGCGCTGTTCATCGTCGCGGCCGTTGTCCAGCCCCATACCGACGCCTGGCTGTTTTCCCTGATCCTTCTGGGACTGATCTTCTGTCTCGGGGGCGATGTCTTACTGGCCATTCCCTCGGAGCGGACCTTCATGCTCGGTCTGTTCTCCTTCCTCATGGGACACGTTTTCTACGTCTTGGCCTTTTTATACTTGAGCAGCCTGTCCGACTGGTTTTCCGGAGGCCCGATCGTGATCTTTGCCTTCAGCGCGGCCGCTTTTCTCTGGCTCCGTCCCCATCTGGGCCGAATGGCCATACCCGTGCTGGCCTATGTCGTGGTCATCAGCCTGATGGTAACCGGCGCCTATGCCGTGTTCCGCAATCCCGAGTTGAGCCGTCGCGGAGCCCTGATCGTCTATCTCGGGGCCTTGCTTTTCTATTTTTCCGACCTCTTCGTGGCCCGGGACCGTTTTATCCAGCCGGGCTACATCAACCGGCGCCTGGGCCTGCCCATGTACTACGCCGGCCAGTTCCTGCTCGCGTTTTCCTTGGGCCAGCTACCCTGACGATCCGAATCGCCGGGCTTTCTCCCCAAGGGCCTGGAACGCTCCGCGCCTTTTATTGAACATGCGGGGCGGGCGCATTCCTTTACATGGCGGAGATTTCCTATGGCAGGGCCGCGGGAATCTTCAAAGGCGTGCCGCAACGCTTGTTTCCCGCTTTTTGACCAGGGCGTATCCCGGGATACGCCCACGGCGGCCCCAAAGCGATCCAACTCCGTGTTTCGCAGTCCATTACCACGCCTCGTGACGAACCCAATCGCAACATCCGGGTTCAATCAGGCGGGAGGCGTATGGGAAGGCGGGGCCGTTTCCTCGACGGGCTCCGGCCGGCCGCCCAAGAGTCTGACCGCCTGGCGGTGCAGGTCTTCAAGGATCAGATACCCGCAGGGGATGAGCAGCAGGGTGATGGCCGTGGCGAACATCACGCCGAAGCCCAGGGCCACGGCCATGGGAATGATGAACTGGGCCTGGAGGCTCCGTTCGAGGATTATGGGCGTCAGTCCGGCAAAGGTGGTCAGGGAGGTCAGGATGATGGCCCGGAAACGGCGGCCGGCGGCCTGGACGATCGCCTGTCCGGCGGTAAGTCCGTCCTCTCGAAACCGGTTGGCCGCGTGGATCAGGACCAGGGAGTCGTTGACCACCACGCCGGTCAGACCGACGACGCCCAGGAGGCTGACCAGGCTGATGTTGAAACCCATGAACAAATGGCCGGCAATCGCGCCGACGATGCCGAAGGGGATGGCGAACATGACGATCAAGGGCTGGCCGAAGGAGCGGAAGGGGACGGCCAGCAGGGCATAGATGCAGAACATGGCCACGAGGAAGGCTCGGAACACGTCGGCCAGGGACTCTTTCTGCTCCTTGCCTTCGCCTTCGATGGTGTAGCGGAGACCGGGATGCAGGCGCACCAGTTCAGGCATGAATTTCTTGAACAGGGCCTGGCGGACTTCATTGGCATTGGTGATCTTTTCATCCACGTCGGCGGTGACCTTGATCACCCGGCGGCGTTGGGCCCGCCGGATCGCGGCGTATCCCTGTTCCATGTCGACCCGGGCCACCTGATGAAAGGCCACGGCCCCGCCCAAGGGGGTCAGGATGCGCATGTCGTCGATGTGTCCGAGGGAACGGCGTTCGGATTCGGGGTAGCGGACCATGACCTTGACCTCGTCCTGGTCGCGCAGCAGGCGAAGGGCTTCGGCCCCGTAAAAAGCATGGCGGACCTGAAGGGCCAGGTCGTTCAGGCGCAGGCCCAGGCCGCGGGCCGAAGGTTCGAGGCGGAGTTGCATCTCGGGTTTGCCCGGCTGAAAGCTGTCGGCCACGTCAAAGACGCCGGGATAGTGCCTCAGTTCGGTTTTCAGTTCTTCGGCCGCGGCCAGGAGCAGGTCGTTATCATCGAGGGACAGATGAATCTCGACGGGGTTGCCGGCGCTGAAGATGTCGCTTTGAAAGGTGATGGATTCGGCGTCGGGGACATGGCCGATCTTTTTCCGCCAGGCCTGGACCAGGTCGTCGGCCGGGTAGTTGCGTTCCTCGCCTTCCAGCAGATTGATCCAGACCTGTCCCACGTGGCCGCCGGTTTCCAGGGACCCGCCCCGGCCGCCGATCTGGAGGCCGACCAGCCCGAAACTGTATTTGAACAGCGGAGCCGAACCGGCCGGCCGGGTCCGATCGGCTTCGGCCAGGGCCTCGCGGGCCGCGTTTTCCAACCGGGTCACCACTTCGGTGGTCCGTTCGGCCGGCGTGCCCGTGGGCATGGTCACGTAGCACTGGAGGACGTCGCTTTCGACCTTGGGGAAAAAGGTGAACTTGATCAGGCCGCCGGTCCAGGTGCCCAGAGTCAGCAGCAGGACGGCCAGGGCCAGGGCCATGACGGCGTAACGCCAGCGCAGGCAGAAGTCCAGAAATCGGGAATACGGTCCGTCGATGAACCCTTTCAGCCATCGAACGGTTCGTTTTTCCCGGGACGGCCCCGACCGGCGACGCAGGGCCTTTTCATGGCTCGAGTTCAGGTGGGCCGGCAGGATGAGGAGGGATTCGATCAGAGAGCCCGTCAGGACCAGGATGACCACCACGGGCATGTTCCGCATGATCTTGCCCATCATCCCGCCGCCCAGCAATAGGGGGGCGAAGGCGACGATGGTGGTCAGAACCGAGAAGATGACCGGCAGGCCGACCTCCCGGGTCCCTTCCACGGCGGCCTTGAGAGGCGGGAGTCCTTCTTCCTGTTTGCGATATATGTTTTCCCCGATAACGATGGCGTCGTCCACCACGATGCCCAGGACCAGGATGAAGGCGAACAGGGAGATCATGTTGATGGACACGTCCAGGGACGGCAGAAAGATCAGGGCGGAGAGAAAGGAGACGGGAATGCCCAGGGTGACCCAGAAGGCCAGGCGGCGGTCCAGGAACAGGCCCAACAACAGGGCGACCAGGATCAGGCCCATGCCCATGTTCTTTAGCAGGAGCGAGATGCGGCTCCGGAGCATCTCGGACATGTCGGCGAAAAAGTCGATCCGGGCCCCCTCGGGCAGGGTGGGCCGAACGGTTTCGATATAGGTTTTGACCGCTTCGGCCACATCCAGGGCGTTCTGGTCGGCCACGCGGAAGACCTGGAGCATGACCGCCGGCTGGCCCAGGAAACGGGCCTCGATGTCGGTCTCCTCGAAGCCGTCGCTCAGGCGGGCGATCTGCTCCAGGGTGACTTTGCTCCCGTCCGGACGGGTGATGACGGCCACGTCCCGGTAGTCCGCCGCCCAGTAACGGCGGCCCTTGGTCCGGATCAGAATCTCGCCGCCCCGGGTCTTGATGCTCCCGGCGGGCAGGTCCAGGCTGGCCTGGGCCACGGCCTGGGCCACGGCGCCCAGGGTCAGGCCGTAACGCCGCAGGGTCGCTTCCGATATCTCGATGTGAATCTCGGGGCTGCGCAGACCGAATATCTCGGCCTGGGTCACCCCTTCCAGGTTGGTGATGTCGTCCTTGATCTTTTCGGCCAGCTTCTTGAGGGTCTCGCCCGGGATATCGCCGTACACGGCCACGTCGATGACCTGGGCCCGGCGGGTCACTTCCCGGACCACGGGCTTTTCCGCTTCATCGGGAAAGGTGGTGATGCGGTCGATCTCGGCCTTGACCTCGTCCAGAAGCTGGGCCAGGTCCCAGTCGGCCATGACCTCCACCGTGACGACTCCCAGGCCTTCCCGGGCCACCGAGTCTATGCGCTTGACTCCGGACAGGCCGGCAATGCGCTCCTCGATCCGGCGGACCACCGCCTCCTCGATTTCAGCCGGCGAAGCCCCCGGATAGGTGGTGGTAATGGTGATCTGGTCCATCGAGTACTCGGGAAAAATCTCGAGCTTCATGGTCAGGCCGGTCACGATACCGGCCAGGATCAGGAAGAGCATCAGGAGATTGGCCGCGACGTGATTGTCGGCGAACCAGGCGATCACGCCTTTCATGACTGGCTCGGCTCCCCGGCGGACAACCGGACGAGCATGCCGTCGGTCGGCGCCTTGAGCTGACTGACGACGACGCGGTCGCCGTCGGACAGTCCGGTTTCGATCAGGACGAAGTCACCCTCGGTGTGGGCGATCTTCACGGGGCGGAAGCGCATCCGATCCTCCCCATCCACCACCCAGACCAGGCCGCCCTGGCGCAGGGCGGAGCGGGGAATGCGCCCAACGCGTTCCAGCTCCCGACCTTCCACGGTCAGGCTTACAAACAAACCGGCGGCCAGAGGCGGCCTGCGTTCGTAAGGCCGGTCCACGCGCACAACCACGTTGATCAAGCGGGTCTTTTCGTCCAGCGTGCCTTCGGCCCGGACCACCCGGCCCGGCCAGGACATACGGCGCCCGGCCAGGGAGGCCTCGATCCGGGCCGGGGAACCCGGATCGTCGCCCGGGGTGAAGCCCGGCACGTGAAACCAGGCCAACTGGGAGTCTTCCAGGGGCACGATAATCTCGGCCGCTTCGATGGAGTACAGGGTGGCCAGAACCTGACCCGGGGCCACCTGTTGGCCGAGTCCCACGTTTTTCATGCTGACCCGCCCGTCAAAAGGCGCGGTCAAGCGGGTCCGTTCGAGGTTCAAACGGGCCTTTTTCAGGTTGGCCCGGTCGGCCTCCAGTTTGGCCCGGGCCGCGGCCAGTTGGGGCTCCTTGGCTACCAGGGGCGGGGGCTGGACCCCGCGCCCGGTTCCGCCCGAGCGATGCAGGCGCCATTCCTCACGGGCCACGACCGCCTCCTCCTCGGTCAGGCGGACCCGGCTTTCCGAGTCCTTGACCGAGGCCCGGGCCAAGGTCACCGCCAGTTCGTAGTCCGCCGGCTCGATACGCAACAACTCCTCGCCTTGGCTGAAGGTCCCGCCGTCGACCAGGGCCGGAGACACATGGACCACTTTGCCGCCGACCTGGGCGGAGAGACTGGTTTCGCGCAAGGGACGAACCGTACCCTGGCCGGTCACCTGGACCGTGTACGCACCCAGGTTCACCTTCACGGTCCGAACCAAAGGGGGCAGGGATGGCCGCTCCGCTTTTTCCAGCGGGGGCTTGGCCTTAGTAAAAACCATAAAGCCCGCCGCGCCGGCGATCAGCAGAAGCACGGCTGTCAGGGCGTGAATGACGCGTCTTTTTTTATCGCTCATATAAACTCGCTTCGTTCAGATGCCGGACCCGTCCGGCCCGGATTCGTCCGTGGTTCGGTCTGAATCCACCGGGCCGGGATCGGCCCAGCCGCCGCCCAGAGCCCTGTGCAATGTGACCCGATTGGTCAGTATGGCCAGGTCCGCCAGAACCAGACTCTCTTCCGCCTGGTAACGGGTCTGTTGGGCTTCGAGCACGTCCAGGTAGCTTTCCAGACCCCGTTCATAACGGGTCTCGGCCATGTTCTGGGTCGCCCGGGCCTCGTCGAGAAAGGTCACGATCCGTTCCCGACGTTCGATCTGCTCTCTGCGCCGCAGCAGGGCGCCCTCCACCTCACGAAAAGCGGTCAGGACCTGTTTGGCGTATTCGACCAGACCCTGTCGGTACCGGGCCTCCGCCATCCGCTGGCCGGCCTCCAGCTTGCCCGCGTTGAAGATCGGACCGGCCAGATTCAGGGAGAGGTTCCAGAGTTCGCTTTTGGGACGGACCAGCCGGTCAAGCTCATTGCTCGAGTACCCGAAGCCGCCGGTCAGGCTGATGGACGGGAAACGGCTGGCCTTGGCCACCCCGATCAGGGCGTTCAGGGAACGGAGCGAAGCCTCGGCGGACCGGACGTCGGGACGACGGAGGAGCAGTTCCGAAGGCAGGCCGGCCGGGACCGGGGCCAGCCGGCGAAAGTAGTCCTCGGGCTGTCGTCGGGGCGGACTGGTCTTGGGGTATCTCCCCAGAAGCACGGCCAGCTTCTGTTGGGCCAACCCCAGTTCCTGACGCAACGGAGGAAGGGAGGCCTCGGCCTGGGCCAAGGCCCGGCGGGCCTGTTTCAAGGACAGCAATGTGGCCAGGCCGCGCTCGTATCGGCGTTCCACCAAGGCCAGCCCCCGACGGAAGTTGTCGATACTCTTTCCCGTGATCTCGATCCGGCGCTCGTACGACTCGATCTCGAGGTAGGCCCCGATCGCTTCAGCCACCACGGACTGGGCCACGGTCCGCCGGTTCTCCTCGGCCTTGAGCAGATCGGCCCGCGCCGCCTCCTCGGCCCGGGCGAGGCGGCCCCACATGTCGATTTCAAAGGAGACCGGGGCCGCGAGACTGTAGCTGTGAACCTCCAGAGTCATGTCTTCCGAACGCGAAGGCGTCACCTTGATGAAGGACGGCGGCCCCACCGCCTCGATACTGCCGGGTATCACCGTCTCAACGGTCTGGTGCTGTTGTTTGCGGGTCGCCTGGTACCCGAGACTGGGAAACCGGTCGGCCCGCGTTCGCCTGAACTGGCCCTGAATCTCGAGGATGCGGGCCGCGGCCAGCTTCATATCCAGGTTGTTTGAAAGCACGTCGTCGACCAGACGGTTGAGCTCCGGATTCCCGAAATCCTCCCACCACCGGTCGGTGGACGACCCGGTCGACCGGGAAGAACCGGCCTGCTCGAACGACGAAGGAATCGGGACCACCGGATCGGGACGCCGGTAGTCCGGGCCCACTCGGGCGCAGCCGGACAGGACCACCAGAACCATGGCCGCGGCCGGAAGGAATCGGGCCCACCCCCTCAGCACGGCTTGCGCTCCAGACCCAGCCCCCGCAGGCTGAAATCGGTGATGTGCCCCACAAGCTGGTCGATGAAGTCCGCGTCGTAAGGCCGGCCGGTCAGGCGGGTCACAACCGGCTGACCATTGGAAAAGTAGGTGATCTGGGCGATCGTGCTTAACGTGTTGAGCAGAAGGCTCTCCTCCGTCATGTCCGGGCCCAGGAACGGCGACAGCAGACGGGCGATCATCTGCACCATCGGACGGAAATACGTTTCGATCAGGATGTCGAACATTTCGGTAGGCTGGCTCAACTCCCGGGAAATCAGGCGGGCGGTGACCTGACGCCGGTCGTCAGGCCAGGGGTTTTCCAGGATCGACCGGACCAGGGTCTTGATCATTTCGGCCGGCCTGGCATTGCCCCGCTGAAGCAAGGCCTCGATCGGCGGCCTGACCGACATGACCCGGGGCAGGAGCCTCTGCTCGAACATGGCGAAATACAACCTCTTTTTCGATCCGAAATGATAATTGACCGCGGCCAGGTGCACCCCGGCCGCGGCGGTGATTTCCCGCACGCTGACCGCGGCATACCCTTTTTCGGCAAAGAGGGTCTCGGCGGCTTCGAGGATACGGGTCTTGGTCGGTTCGTGCGAATTCACTGGTTTGGGCATGTTTTCCACCTTATACGAACGTTCGTATCAAACGAATGTTCGTATGTCAAGAGAAATCAGACCCCCCAAAAAAATCGGCTCCCGCCCGCCCCCGGGAAACGGGCGGGTGGGAGCCGAATCAAACGACGCCGGTTTATTCCGAGATGTAGGGCAGGGGCCAGATCCGGAAGTAGTCCCGAATCCGAATCCAGACGCCCACCAGGCCCTCGGGTTCGAAAATGATGAACAGCACGATCAGGCCGCCGAAGACGAACTCCTTGAGCGGTCCGAGTAGAATGGTCACGTTGGGATCATAGGCCTGGGCCAGCCAGCTGACCAGCAGGTCCAGCAGCACGGGGATGAGGGTGATGAATATGACCCCGAAGACCGTGCCCACCAGGCGTCCCAGCCCGCCGATGAGAACCATGGCCAGCAGGATGATGGAGTTGACGAAGAAATAGTCTTCGGGAATGGCCGTTCTGAGCAGTGAGGCGTAAAGGGCTCCGGCCACGCCGGCGTAAAAGGCGCTCAGGCCGAAGGAGATCAGCTTGTAGGGAAAGATGGCGATGCCGATGATTTCGGCGGAGATGTCGTTGTCCCGGATGGCGATCAGGGCCCGGCCGATTTTCGAGCGCAGGATGTTTTTGGCCCCCCACATCATGAGCATGACCGTGAGAAACAGGAACATGAAATAGGCCTGGTTCGTTTCCAGGGACAGGCCCAAAAGGTGGGGCGTGGGCAGTTCGATGCCCCGGATGCCCCGGGTGAGGCCGTCCCAGTGGACGATGATGTATTCGATGACCATCTGAAAGGCCAGGGTGGCCACCATGAGGTAAAAGCCCTTGATCCTCAGGGACGGCACCCCCACCAGCAGGCCGAACAGGGCGGCCACGAATCCGCCGGCAATGACGGAGAGCAGGAAGGGGACGTTGAGCCCGGTGATCAGGAGGGCCGAAGTATAGGCGCCCACGCCCATGAAGGCCGCGTGTCCCAGGGAGAGCAGGCCGGTGAAGCCGGTCAGGAGTTGGAGGCCCACGGCGGCGATCAGGTTGATCAGGATCAGGTTGCCGACAAAGTAATGATATTCGTTGGCTCCGATGTCGAAGGCCGAACCGATGAGCAGCAGGCTCATCAGGACGAGCATGAGGTAAAACCAGGACCGCTGGAAGCGGGTCCGGAAGATTCGTTCGTCCTCACGGTAGCTGTAGACCGCGGTCGAGGCGAACAGGGAATTGTAGAACTTGGAGAACTTTCTCATGAATAGCTGACCTCCTCGATCGTCACCGGGCCCTGGAGTTTCGAGAGGCGTCCGTCTTCGTACCGGATTTCGATGTCCAGGTAATGCTCCTTTGCTTCCCCGTACAGGTCGTCGATCAGGCTTTTGTAGCGTTCGTTGACGAATTTCCGTCTGACCTTGCGGGTCCGCGTCAATTCACCGTCGTCCGGGTGCAGTTCCTTGAGGAGGATGCCGAAGCGCTTGATGCGGATGTTGTCCGGGAAACGTTCGCAGAGCTTGGCCAGTTCCCCTTTGATCAGATCGTAAATCTCGCGGCGCTGGGACAGGTCCTGGAAGGTGGTGTAGGACATGTTCCGTTTTTTGGCCCAGTTGCCCACGTTTTCCAGGTCGATGCTGACGATGGCCCCCACGTAGGGGCGATCGGCGGCGATGACCATGGCTTCATAGATGTAAGGGGAGAACTTGAGACGGGTTTCAATGTCCTGGGGGGCGAAGCGGGTGCCGTCCTGAAGGGTCATGATGTCCTTGGAGCGGTCCATGACGTACAAGTGGCCGTCCTCGCCGAAGTACCCGGTGTCGCCGGTTCGCAGGAACCCGTCCCCGGTGAAGCATTCCCGGGTGGCCTCCTCGTTCTTGTAGTAGCCCAGGTGCAGGTTCTTGCCCCGGACCAGGATTTCACCTTCCTCGGACAGCTTGACCTCGACGCCGGGCATGGGCACGCCGACCGTCTCGGGCCGTACGTCGTGTTCCCAATGGGTGGTGGCGATGCCCGAACACTCGGTCTGGCCGTAGACCTGGCGCAGGTCCAGTCCCATGGCCTTGAAGAACTTGAACACTTCGGGCGAAATGGCCCCGCCGCCGGTTACGGCCATCTTGACCCGTCCCAGGCCGACCTTGTTCTTGAGCGGGCGGAGCACGGTGAAGTGAAGCAGGGCGTTGAGCGCGCGGGGCCAGAGGCCGACCTGCTGCCCGGCCAGTTCGGCCGTGATGCATTTGTTGGCCGTCTTGGTGGCCAGTTTGTAAAAGTAACGCTTGAAGAAATCCGCGTTGTCCATGGCCGCCTGGATGGTGGAAATCAGCATCTCCCAGACGACGGGGGTGCCTCCAAAATAGAAGGGCTGGAGTTCCAGGAGGTCCTTGCGGACCGTTTCGGTCTCTTCCGGGAAGTTGTAAACCGCCCCGACCATCAGAAAGCGGGAGATATTGTAGCCCTGTTCGCCGATCCAGGGCAGGGGGGCCAGGGACAGCAGTTCGTCCCCTTTTTCCAGGTTGACCATCTGGCTGATGGCCTCGCAGGACCAGAGCAGGTTTTCATGGCTGATCATGGACAGTTTGGGACGGGCCGTGGTCCCGGAGGTGGTCAGCATCATGGCCGGCTTGCGAGGGGACATGGTCTCGGCGCGTCGGCGCAGGTAGTCCCGGTTCTGGGTTCCTTCTTCCCCGGTCCCGAGACGGATGACGTTTTCGAACCGCTCGAGAAAGGGGTATTCGGCGTAGTAGTGGCTCATGCCCCGGGAGTCCCAGACGATGACCTTGTGGACTTTAGGCCCGATGCGTTCCCAGACGTTGAGGACCTTGTCCACCTGCTCCTGGTCCCGGACCACGAGGAAGCGGGCCTCCGAGTAGGTGACCAGATATTCCATCTCTTCGGCCAGGCTGTCCGCGTACACGCCGGTGGCTATCCCGCCGGCGGCCATGCAGCCGAACTCGGCGATGATCCATTCGGGCTTGTTGTCGCCGATGATGCACAGCTTGTCCTCTTCCTGGAATCCCAGGGTCCGTAAGCCCAGAGCGAAGCGCTGGACCTGGTCGTGAAACTCCCGCCAGGTCGTGGGACTCCAGACCCCGTACCGCTTCTCCCGAATGGCCACCGTGTCGGGCATTTCCAAGGCGTTTTTGACGATGTAACCGATCAGTGTGTCTTCGAGCATCGTGTTTCAGCTCCTCATCCGTAGTGATCGAGCCGGGCTAGGGGGCTTCCCAGGGCTGGCCCAGCTCGCTCCGCTGGCGTCCCAGGTAGGCTTCGATGACCTGTGGGTCCCCCTGGACCTCCTCGGGCGTGCCTTCGGCGATTTTGGTCCCGAAGTTCAGCACGCAGACCCGGTCTGACAGGTCCATGACCGCGGACAGATCGTGTTCGATCCAGATGATGGTCACGCCCAGGTCCCGCTGGACATCCATGATGTAACTGGCAATGTCTTCCTTTTCTTCCACGGCCATGCCGGCCATGATTTCGTCCAGGAGGAGCAGTTGGGGCCTCATGGCCAGAGCCCGGGCCATGTCCACTCGCTTGCGCACGCCAAAGGGCAGGGTCCCGACCGGATGATAGCGGAAACTGGACAGGCCCATGAAATCCAGAATCTCCTCCTCGATTTCGGCCCGGTGGGTCATCTCGTCCCGCACGATGTGGGGCAGACGGAAAAAGCTGCCCAGGATCGAAAACTTCATCAGAAAGTGCCGGCCCAGTTTGATGTTGTCCAGTACGGTCATGCCGTGAAAGAGTTCGACCTTCTGAAAGGTCCGGGCGATGCCCTGGGACGCCACCTGGTGGGGTTTGTAGGCGTTGAGTTCCCGACCGTTCAGCATGATCCGGCCCCGGTTCGGACGGTAGTGCATGTTGATGCAGTTGATCAGGCTCGTCTTGCCCGCTCCGTTCGGTCCGATGATGGCGAAAATGTCGCCCTTCGGGACGGACAGGCTGATATCGTTGAGGACCTGAACCCCGCCGAAGGAGAGGTACAGACCGTCGATTTCCAGGATGGTCTTTTTCGCGTGCTCGGTCACAGCCATCGCTTTCTTCTCTTGTAGCGCTTGGCGTCCTTGTAGCTTTTGCGCTCCCGTTTGCCCGAGCCCAGGTAGAACTCGCGGACGTCCTCGTTGTTCAACAGCTCGCGGGCCTGGCCGTCCAGAACGACCCGGCCCATCTCCATGACGTAGCCCCGCGACCCGATCTGCAAGGCCGCGTGGGCGTTCTGCTCCACGAGCATGATGGTGATGCCCGACTGATTCAGACGCTGGATGATGTTGAACAGTTCTTCCGTGATCAGCGGGGCCAGGCCCAGGGAGGGTTCGTCGAGCAGCAGCACCTTGGGCTTGGTCATCAGGGCCATGCCGATGGCCAGCATTTGCTGCTCACCGCCCGAGGCGTAACCGGCCTTGCGGTTGCTCAACTGTTTGATCACGGGGAAATACTCGTACACCCGTGCGATGTCGGTCTTGACTTTCGAGTCCCATCTGGAAAAGGAGGCCGCGCCCAGGTTCTCCTCCATGGTCAGGTACCAGAAGATCGGACGGTCCTCGATGACGTAGGTCAGATTGTAGCGTTTCATGATGTCCGTGGCATCGAGTCCTTTGATCGAAACGCCGTCCATCTTGATGTCGCCCTCGAGAATGTCGCCGTCGTAAAAGTCGATCATGCCGGCGATGGAACGGAGCAGGGTGGTCTTGCCGGCGCCGTTGGCGCCGATGATGACCAGTATCTCGCCGTCCCGGACCTCGAGGGACATGCCGTTGAGCACGGAGATCACGTCGTGATAGACCACACGAAGATTTTCCACCGTCAGCATGCCTAGACCCTCTCGATCCGCACGGTCCCGAAAAGGCCGTAAGGCCGAATGAACAGCACCAGCAGCATGAGGAAGTAGGGGGCCACGTCCTTGAACCCGATCAGCCCCATGGGTTCGATGTACGTGCCGGCCAGAGACTCGCAGACGCCGATGATGATCCCCCCGACCAGGGCCCCGACAATGCTGTCCATGCCGCCGATCAAAACCACGGGCATGGCCCGCAGGCCCACGATGCCGGAACCCGCGGCCAGTGCGCCGAAGTTGGAAATCATGATGCCGGCTACGGCAATGCAGACCGAACTGATGCCCCAGATGATCAGGAGAATGAAACGGGCATTGATGCCGAAGGCCATGGCCTTGGCCTGGCTCTCGGATACGGCTCGGATGGCCAGCCCCCAGCGTGTCCTGAACAGCAGGCCCAAAACCAGAGCGAAGGTGATGATGGACAGGATGCCCGCCCAGATCGGATCGGACAGGAAGAGATAATCCCCCGCGATGACCGTGATGTCAGGCAGGTCCAGGAAAAAGGAGTAGGTGTGCGAGCCCCAGATCAGTTGGACCGTCGAACGGAGCAGAAAACCCAACCCCAGCGTGACGATGGTCATCGAGATGGGAGAGCGCCCCAGCAAAGGCTTGATGGTCAGGCGTTCGATCAAAGCCCCGACCAGGCCGGCCGCCAGCAGCCCCAGGGGCAGGGCCAGTAGAAATGGGATTCGGAGATCGAAAAACAACATATAGAACAGGAACGAGCCGATGACCAGGAACTCGCCGATGGCAAAGTTGAACGCTTCGGAGGCTTTGAAAATAATGACAATGCAAAGCCCCAGTAAGGCGTAAACCAGGCCGACGAGTATTCCGGAACCAAGGGCCTGAAGAAAGTCCGCCATGAATACCTCCCGCGGGACATGAATTTGCCGTCAACCCGCCCCGAAAGGGTGCGGGGAGTCGAGTCGGTGACGGCAGGGCAGGCGCCTGAAACCAGGCTCCTCCGGGACGTCCCGGAGGAGCCTGGCTGTCAGATGGCGAACCCTACCATTTGATCTCGTCGGTGTTGATCCAGTCCGAAATCGGATAGACGCCGCCGGTGGGTACCGGCTTGCCGTCCACCTCGACCATCTTGACCTGAGCCTTGAAAATTCGGAGCATGGGGATGGTGTGGGACTTGTAGGCAAAGGTCTTGCCGTCGAACATGCCCTTGAAGTCCCAGACCATTTCGTCCAGAGCCTTTTTCACGCCCTGGCGGGACAGGTCCCCTGCCTTGTCGGCGCGGACCAGAACCTCCTGGAGCATGAGCGCATAGGTCAGGCCTTCCATGTACAGGAACATGTCCTTGATGCCGCCGCCCTTCAGACCGGCCTTGTATTCATTGGGCCGGTACTTTTGGGCGAACTCGTGGGACAGCTTGACCATGGGGTTGTCCATGGGGGTCTTGTCCCGGGGAATGGCGTCGCTGAAGGGCCGCGTGGCCACGCCCACGTAACCGTCAAAGGCTTCCTGGGCCACCAGGATCGGGAAGCGGCCGGTGGTGTAGTGGGTGCCCATGAGCTGGGCCTTGGGGATGATCTTCTTGGCCGTCTTGAAAAAGATGGCCGTGTAGCTGCCCGCGCCCGAGTAGCCGTGATAGACCACATAGTCGGCCTTGGCCTTGCGCAGGGCCATGCATTCATTGGTCGCGTCCGTGGCCGTATACGGATATTCGATCTCGGCCACTACATCCAGGCCGATCTTTTTGGCGTAGGCAATGCCTTCGGGCGTTCCGTCGCGCCCCCAGGCCGTGGGGCTGTAAACAAAACCCACCCGCGGCTTGTCTTTGCCCTTGTGGTTTTCCTTGATCCACTTCATCAGGACCCTGATCTGGTCCCCGTACGTGGCCCCCAGAGAATAGTAATAGGGGTACTTGGTCGGACCGCCCTCCGGACCGAAGATTTCGGTCGAATAGGAGCCGTCGAGCCAGGGAATCATCTCCTCCTTGTTGACCTTGTCGATCAGGGGCTTGAGCCCGCCGGTGATGTACCCGGTGGCCATGAGGAATTCATCCTTGGGATGCTCGGCCAGGTACTTGTTGAAGTTGGCCACCTCGACCGTGGGGCTGTAGCGCATGTCTTCCAGATACCATTTGATCGGCTTGCCGTTGATCCCTCCGCCGTCGGAGTTGACCCAGTTCATGCCGTCGATGAATCCCCAGCCGAACTCCGGCAGCGCCCCGACCGGACCGCTCATGGGAAACTGGGAGAGGGTCTTGACGTCCTTGGCCGTTGCGGCCCCCGCCATGAGAAAAATCAGGGCCAGGGAAAAAGTGAGAACCAGGAAAGCCTTTTGCTTCATCACATGCCTCCTATTTGTAAGAGTAATCAAAGTTTATGACCATGCCCCGTCCTTCCGGTACGATCCTCGAGGCGATCGCCGGGAACGGCGGGTCTGTCCGTTTCCGGGCCCTTGTTTGAAGACCGTTTCCTAAAAACGGCCCTCGGCCCGTTCCCGCTACAAGGTACGGACAGAAGGCCTTTTCCCATACGACGCCTCCGAGACGAACCCGAAAGCATGTTTCCCGTTGCGCTTAGGAAATCAAACCCGTTCTCTGTGGAAACGGGTATGGCCATCTCCGCTGGTTGTTGATTGCAGTTGTATTTTCATCTAATATATAGAATCGAAGGGCTGTATGTCAAGGAATTTGTTGGGGGGGGCTGTAACCGGTTCAATGAATCGGGGCATATCATTTTTCAGCCGCCCGCGGGGCCTTTGGCCGAAGGACGACTCTGCCGCCGAGTCCCTTGCTATATATGGAAAAGACGGCAGCCGGAGTCCTGAGGCCAAAGGCCGCGACAGGGCGGTCCTACGTTGCCACCAACCACTGAATCGTTACGGGGGGCTTCAGACAGGCCCCGTGAAACAGGCTTTTTTGGGGGGGGTGGGATTGGCTCCGGCCCGACGGCCGGAGCCGGCCGCTCCCTACCACTTGACTTCGTCCGTATTGATCCAGTCGGTAATGGGCGCCTGTAGGCCTGTGGGCACCTTCTTGTCCCCCATCGCAACCAGCTTGACCTTGGCCCGGTAGAGCCGCAGCATGGGAATGGAGTGGGATTTGAAGGAAAAGGTCTTGCCGCCGAACATGCCTTTGAAGTCCCAGACCAGGCTGTCCAAAGCCTTCCGGACCCCGTCCCGGGACAGGTCCCCGGCCTTGTCCGCCTCGACCAGGGCCTTGTGGATCATGAAAGCGTAGCGCAGGCCGATCTCATACAAAGTGATGTCCTTGATTCCGCCGCCCTGGATGTCTTTCTTGTATTCCTCGCCGCGGTACTTTTGGGCGAACTCGTGGACCATCTTGACCCAGGCGTTGTCCATGGGCGTGGCCGAACGGGGCACGGCATCGTAAAACGGGTTGCAGTACGCGCCGATGAAACCGTCGTAGGCCTCGCCCATGAGCAGAATGGGAAACCGGCCGCCCATGTAGGCCGTGCCCATGAGCTGAGTCTCGGGTATGACCTGTTTGGCCGTTTTGAAAAAAATGGCCGTTGCGCCCATGGTCCCGGTGTAGCCGTGGTAAATCACGTACTGGGCCTTGGCCTTGCGCAGGGTCATGCATTCGTTGGTCGCCGCGGTGGCCGTGTAGGGGTATTCGATCTCGGCGACCACGTCCAGGCCTTTCTCCTTGGCGTAAGCGATGGCCTGGGGCGTGCCGTCCCGGCCGTAGGCCGTCGGGCTGTAAACAAAGCCGATGCGGGCCTTGCCCGGGCCCTTGTGGTTGTCCAGAATCCACTTGACCAGGATCTTCATCTGCGGCGCATAGGTCGCGCCCATGGAATAGTAATAGGGATACTTGGCCTGCCCGCCCACGGCCTCGAACATTTCCGTGGAATACGATCCGTCGATCCAGGGAATCTTCTCTTCCTTGTTGACCTTCTCCGCCAGCGCGATGATCCCGCCGGTGATGTAGCCCGAAGCCATCAGGAATTCGTCCCTGCCGTGCTGGGAGGTGAATTTGGTGAAATTGGCCACCTCCACGTTCGGCGTGTAGCGCATGTCCTCCATGAACCATTTGATCGGCTTGCCGTTGACTCCGCCGCCCTCCTTGTTGAGCCAGTTCATGCCGTCGATGTACCCCCAGCCGATCTCGGGCAGCGCACCCAGGGGACCGCTCAGGGGAAACTGAGAAAGCACGATGATCTCCTTGGCCGAAACACTCGCCGCCAGACACAAGATCAATAACAGGGCCATGACAATCCGGATCGCTTTGCCTTTCATGAACGTACCTCTCCTTCGATATCCCGCCTTAAATGGTGTGAAGACCGGGAAATCAAGCCCGCGCATTACGGCCGGCCCCCCCGGCGGGACGGCAGGGGATACACGGCCGCCCTGGCGGGATGGCCACGCCTGAAAAAATTTTCTGTTGGCTTGCCAGGAAGTGTAAAGAGAACGCTCCGAAGGTGTCAAGCATTTAATGCCCCTCCCTCGTAAGGATTGATGGAACCGGGTCATCCCGGGCTTCAGCCGCCCGCGAGGCCAAAGGCCGAGACCAGGAATTCCAGCAACGCCACCGGCCGCGCCATGGATAAGCCCGGAGTCGATCCGTCCCGACCCGGTTTCGGCCGGCTCGACGGACATGGACCGACGAACTCGCTTGCCTGTACGTCCGCTTTCGGGTAAGATGCCGTTATCCGAGCACTTGTGGAAGGTCTTTCTAATTGATAAAGCAATTGATCCGGATCGTGACCCTGGGCCTGGTCCTGGCTTTGGCCGGGGCTCTTTTGCATCCGGTTATCGCCCGGGCCGACGCCCTCAGGCGGGTCTCTCTCATCCCGCAATGGATGCCCCAGGCCCAGTTCGCCGGATACATGGTCGCGCTGAAAAAGGGATTTTACCGGGAAGCCGGACTCGATCTGACCTTGCTGCCCGGAGGGCCGGGACGCCCCTCCCTGGAATGCGTCATCAACGGGCAGGCCAGCTTTGCCACCGGTTGGTTGACCACGGCCATTCAGCGGCGCGCCGCCGGCGCGCCCCTGGTCAACCTGGCCCAGATCGTCCAGCGTTCGGCCTTGATGCTCGTAACCCTGCGTTCGAGCGGAATCCACCGGCCCCGGGATTTGAACGGCAAACGGGTCGGCCTGTGGGGAGGAGACTTCAGCCTGCCGCCCTGGGTGTTTTTCCGCAAACACGAAATCCGGGACATCCGGATCGTGCCCCAGTACCACTCCATCGATCTGTTTTTGAAAGGCGGACTGGATGCGGCTTCAGCCATGTGGTACAACGAATACCACCTTATGATCAACAGCGGCATCGACCCGGACGAACTCAATACCTTCATGTTCGCCGAAGACGGCATCAATTTCCCCGAGGACGGCCTTTACTGCCGCGAGGAACTGCTTCAGGCCGCGCCGGAGGTCTGCGGCGCCTTCGTTCTGGCCTCGCTTCGGGGCTGGACGTACACCTTCGAGCACCCCGAGGAAGCCCTGACCATCGTCATGGACAGCGTGCGCGATTCCGGTGTCGGAGCCAATACCGCCCACCAGCGCTGGATGCTCGCTCGCATGGCGGACATCATTCGCCCCCGGGGACCCGGCGCACGCCTGGGGCGGCTCGATCCCGATGATTACAACCAGGTCGGCCGGGTGCTCATGGAAAAGGGCCTCATCGACTCGCTGCCGCCATATATCGACTTTTTCAAGGAACTGCCGTGAGATTTTTTTTCGGACGCAGCCTGGCGACCAGGATGGTTCTATACGTCCTGGGCGGGACCGTTCTGGTCTTCGTCATCATCATGGGGGATACCTACCTCAGCTCCCGGGACATCATTCTTCAGCAGGCCCGACAGAACGCCACCGATCTGGCCGATGCCATGGCCCAGAAAATCGAAAAAAACATGTGGGGCATCGCCAAGGTGCCTCAAGCCCTGGCCGGCTTCATCGAGATCTGCGACTGGACCGATAAGACCCTGCTGAAACTGATCCAACGTCAGGTCGAGGACCATCCCGAAATCTACGGCTCGGCGGTCGCCTTCGAACCAGGCGCCTACCACCCGAACCAGCGATCCTACGCCCCTTACTTTTACAGAACCCCGATCGGCATCCGTTTCGTGCAGTTGGCCACTGATAACTACGACTATTTCATGATGAACTGGTATCATGTGCCCCGGACCCTGGGCGTGGCCGACTGGTCCGAGCCGTACCTGGACGAGGGTGGCGGCGGGGTCATCATGTCCACATATTCCGTGCCCTTTTTCCAGACCGGGCCGGAAGGCGGCGCGCCGCACATCCGGGGCATCATTACCGCGGACGTCTCCCTGGACTGGCTGAGCGAACTCATCGCGAGGATATCGCGGGAAAAAACCGGGTATGCCTTTCTGATGTCCGAATTCGGGACCTTCATCGCCCATCCCAGGACCGAATACATCATGCGCGAATCCGTTTTCAGCCTGGCCGAAACTTACAAAGAACCGGAACTGCGCAAGTTGGGGCGGGACATGATCCGGAAACCGGAGGGATTTGTCGGTCTGAACTCCATTTTGACCGATAACAAGCCGGCCTTCCTGGCCTACACACGAGTCCAGTCAACGGGCTGGTGTCTGGCCGTGGTCTTCCCCAAGGACGAGTTGTTGAACGATCTTTACGTACTCAATCAACGCGCCGCGATCATGGCCGGTATCGGAATCCTGCTCCTTTTCCTGATCATCCTCCTGATCGCCCGTTCCATTACCGGGCCTTTGAGACGAATCGTCCAGGCCACGGCCCGGATGGCCGGAGGCGACCTGGAAATCGATTTGAAGGATATCCGGGGCCGTGACGAGGTCGGCCGGCTGGCCCGGTCCTTCGACCGGATGTCCACGGAACTCAAACAGTACATCTGCGACCTGACCGAGGCGACGGCGGCCAGGGAACGGATCGAGGGGGAACTGAACATCGCCGCCCAGATTCAGAAAAGTATCCTGCCCTGTTGTTTTCCGCCCTTTCCGGACCGGGACGAATTCGACTTGTACGCCATGATGCAGCCGGCACGCGAAGTGGCCGGCGATTTCTACGACTTCTTTTTCATCGATGACGACCGTCTGGCCCTGATCATGGCCGACGTGTCCGGCAAGGGCATTCCGGCCTCGTTGTTCATGATGGTCAGCCGGACCATGCTCAAGTCCATCGCCACCCGGGGCGAACCGCCGGACGTCGTGCTGGCCGAAGCCAACAACCTGCTCTGCCAGGGTAACGACACGGTCATGTTCGTCACGGTCTTTCTGGCCTACTACGACGTCGGCACGGGCCGTCTGACCTATGCCAACGGCGGGCACAATCCCGCCCTGTTGCTGGACTCCGAGGGACATGTCCGGGAATTCGGCCAGAAGAAAGGGGCGGCCCTGGGCTTCATGCCGGACCTGCCCTACCAGGTCGGCGAAATGGACCTGAAAACAGGTGAAACTCTGGTATTATATACGGACGGCGTGACCGAAGCCCTCTCTCCCGAGGAAGAGATGTTCGGCGAGGAACGCTTTGCGGCCCTGTTGGGCCGGAATCGGGGCCTGGCTCTGGAAGATCAGGGGAATCGGGTCGGAATCACCCTCGATGAATTCCAGGCCGGCAACCAGTTCGACGATATAACCATCATGTTCATGAAAAGAAAGCGATAGATAGTAGGGAGGTCTTTAATGCAAATTGTTGTCAGCGAAAAGGGTGGGGCCAAGATCATGGCCCTGAGCGGACGTCTGGACGCGGTGACCGTGGGAGAGGCTGAGCATCAACTCAACACCCTGATCGAATCGGGCCAGTCCATAGTCGTCATCGATTTCGAAACCCTGGAGTACATCAGCAGCGCCGGACTCCGTTTCGTTCTGGCCGGGGCGAAAAAATTGCAGGCCCGGAACGGCAAACTGCTCCTGGCCGGACTGGGGGGCGTGGTCAAAGAGGTCTTCGAACTGGCCGGCTTTTACGATCTTCTGCCTGTTTTCGACACGCCGGACCAAGCCATCGGGAGCCTCTGATGCCAGGCTCCCCTGGGGCGGAAATCACCCTCGATGCCGACCTGGAAAACCTGGGCCGGTTTCTGGAGGTTGTCAGCGGTCTGGCCGCAGGGGAGAAGTATGACGCCCGCCGATCCAAGATGATCGAACTGGCGGTCGAGGAAGCCATCGTTAACGTTATCAACCATGCCTACACGGACGCCAAGGGTATGTTGACGATGTCCGCCTCGGTCGACGCGGACCGGCGCCTGGTTCTGACCATCAAAGACCAGGGAAGGCCCTTCGACGTATCGAACGTTGCCGAACCGGATATCGGGAGCGGTGTCGAAAGCCGCAAGATCGGTGGGCTGGGCGTGTTTTTTATCCGTCAGGTGGCCGATGAAATCCGCTATGCACGGGAAGACGACTCGAATGTCATGACCATGGTCTTTTCCCCGGAAGGCAGGCCGAAACCGGAAACCAACTGACTCGTTTTGATTCAGGCGGCCAGGAGGCCGGTCCGGCGAAGAAACGCCGGGACGGCCAGAATGGTCGCCAGTCCGATCAGCAGCCAGCCGAATCCGTCCGCCGGTCCTGAAAAAATTACGGCCCCGGTCACGAACAGGCCGGCCGCGGCCACCAGCCCCGCCCCCGCCCAGAAACGGATTCGCTTCAGAGCCCCCTCCATGTCCGGGATAAAGCGTTTCGGAGCCCCTCGAGGATACCTCGCCGTGAAGATAAAGGCCGGAACCATCAACGTATAGCGGACGACCGTAAACGGGGTGTAGTACGCCGGGACCAGTTCCGCCGCAACCCCGAAAAGGGCGGCCGCCAGGAACTGCCAGCCCCACATCAGGCAGATGACCGCGTTGGGATGGATGAACAGGCTCGTCCGCCATAGTTTTTCGATGAACTGCCATTTCGAATACTCGCCGCAAAGGGGCATGCGGGCCAGGCGCAGGGAGGCGAACCACAGCCCGCCCATGTAGATCGTGCCCATGATCGAGCCCCAGCGTTCAAAGGCCGGCGCGCCGCTCAGGCTGACCATGGCGGCCAGGACGAAAAACCCTAGAGACCCGATTTCCATGAAGGTCGGACGATCGAACTTCAATCGGTAGGTGAAGATCGCGGCGGTCAGGGCCAGGGGCAGCCAGACGCTGACCAGGGGGGAGGCGAGATGGAAGAATATCCAGAAGACCATCCAGGGCACGAAGGCGATATTCAACCATTGCATGCCGGTCAGGGGGAGCGGGCCGGCGGGGCGGTGGTCGGGCCCGGCCTCGATTTCGCTCGCGTCCCCGCTGAACAGGGCCTCGAATTTCATCAGAAGCTCCAGATCGCCAGAAACCTGGTACAGCCCCTGGGCCAGGGCCTCGGCCCCGGAAACCTCACCGCTCCGAATTCTGCTCCAGATATCGGCCGATGTGGTGATCGTCAGAGTCGGGGCCTCGGCCAGGCCCGGATGGAAGGTGCAGTCACCCTCCGCGATCTTCAGGAAGTACCGGCCCGCCTCCTCGCCGGTGACGTCGAACTGAATGGTCGCCTTCAGGCCCTCGGCGGCCTTGGGCACGAAGACCAGGGTCATGCCTTCGGTCATCTGACGCATGCTCAAACGGGACTGCTCGGGCATCGGCTGTTCCTTTGCGGCCGCGCGGCTAATCGGTCGGGCCGAAGAACCGGGCGAAATTGATCAGGAGATTGATGTCCCCTTCGGCGGTGTACCGGCCTTGCGTGAAGGCCTCCGCGCCGTCGGCCCGGCCGGTCATGATGTCCAGCCAGAGGTCCGAAGGCGTCCTGATAGTCAGGTCCGGCCTGTCAGCGGCCTCGGCCAGGGCCTGAATCGCGCCGTCGGCGATCGAAAAGTGGCAGGCGCCTTCGATCGAACCCGACAGGTCGAACTGGATCACGGCCCGCGCGTCCCCGGCCCCTTCCGGGTTGAAACCGTAGGTCAGCAAGAGCATGAAGGTGTTCACGGAGTCCGGCCTCGGAATCAAGCCCTTTTGGTCGAACTCGCGCGGGGTTACCCCTTCGGATATGCAGGAACGCCAAAAACAGTTGGCCATCTCCATGAACGCGGCCAGGTCGTCGTCGATAGGCTGTTGAATCCGGTCCAGGGTCTCGGGGGCCACACTCCGGTCCCGGACCAGTTCCCGGCCGGCCTGTCGGGTCGCCTCCAGAATGTCCCGGCGACGAACGCCGGCCCGGACCAGGGCCTCGGCCCCCGGCCGGTAGATTTCGGCCCACAATGCGCCTTCCCGGGCCCCGTACAAAAACCGCACGTAATGGCTCAGGGCCTCGAAGGCGGACAGGGCCGGAAATCCGGCCACCGAAAGCACCACCGCCCCCGGGGGCTGGTGGCGGAGGGGGTGGGTCCAGCGCCCGCCGGACTCCGCCAGATAGGGCTCGACCACGGGCAGCGTCCGCTCGATGAAGGTCTTCATGGTCGCGTTGACCGTATGGTGGAACAAGGGCGTGGCATAAACGCACAGGTCGGCCTCGACCCATTTGGGGAAAAGCTCCCGGCTCATGTCGTCCTGGTGGATGCATCGCCCCGGGGTCTTGGTCCAACAGGTGAAACAGCCCGCGCAGACATTGATCTTCTTGTCTTTCAGGTTGATCACTTCCACGTCGGCGCCGGCCTCGCGCATGCCTTCGACCAGGGCCGTCAGCAAAATTTCCGTCTTGCTCTCGCGACCGGCTCGGGCGCTGGAATTGAGGGCCAGAATGTTCATGGGTTCCTCCTCAGGGGTTGCGGGGCGGTTCGTGGGGTACCCGGTCCTCGCGAGTAGCGGCTGCTCGGCGGGCCGGACGCTTTTCTCGGGTTTCAGCTTGTGTTATACCAAAACCGGTTCAATTATATCTCCCAATTGTGAAGGGAAGAAGAAAAAAGCAAGGAGAAAAAATGACCGTTGCATCCGACATTCGTCCAGGCGACGATCCGATCGAGGTTTCCGAAAAACTGGTCGGAAGGACGCGGACCCGATTGATGAAGGAACTGCTGGAGTTTTTCGACGTCCCCGAGGCCCTGATCAATCACTATTTCGGCACGCTCTACACCCGCGACGTCCTGACCCAGCGAGAGCGCGAACTGTGCGCCGTGGCCGCCCTGTGCGTGCTGAACCGGACCAACGAACTGAAAAGCCACATCATTGCCGCGGTCCGGGCCGGGGCGACCCAGGCCGAAGTGGCCGAGGTGCTGGTCCAGATGTCCACCTACGGCGGCATGCCGGTCTGTATCGAAGGGCTGGCCCTGGCCCGGGAGGTCTTTGAAAAGATCCCCCAAGGCTGAACCCGGCCCGGCTCAGCCTAACCCGTGACCTTGGCCAGGGCCTGTCTGAAATTCTCGATCGGCTGGGCCCCGACGATCCGGATTCCCTCGTTGCCGATAAAAAACGCCGGGACCGCGTTGATGGCGCGCTCGAGGGCCTCGTTGCGGGCCGCTTCCAGCCGGGAATGATACCGCTTTTCCGACAGGTCCGCCTTGCAGGCCTCGGGATCCAGACCGGCCCGGCCAACCAGGTCGAGCAGGACGTCCACGTCGCCGATGTCGAGACCCTGGTTGAAATAGGCTTCGAAGACCAGGCCGTGAAACTCGTGGAACCGGCCCAGGTCCCGGGCGAACTCGCCGGCCAGCAAAGCCAGCCGGGAATTGGAAAGCAGACTGACCTCGCCGAACTCGATGCCGTACGGCGCGCCGGCCCGGCGGAGATTGGCGAACATGCCCTCCAGGTTGGCCCCTCGGAACCGATCGGCCAGCAGGACGCCGTCCGGCGGGGTTTCGGGGTGAATCTCGTAAGCCACCCATTCTTCTTCCAGGTCGAAATCCTTCTTCAGCTCCTCGACAATACCTTTGCCGACGTAGCAGAAGGGTCAGACGTAATCGGAAAAAATCCGGATCGGAATGGTCATGGACGGGCTCCGGCGGCGGGTTTAAGGGCGCCGGCGATCGGCGTCCGGGCCGCGGTTTTCGTACCCATCATACCCGAAGCCGGGGGTAAAAGCCAGACCGGCCGCTCCACGGTCTCGTCCCGGGATCAGGGCCCGGAATCAACGTCGTACCCTTCTTCGGCCAGGACCCGGAGGATATCCCCGGCATGATCGGAACCCCGGGTCTCGACAACCAGGCCGACCCGGCTCTGATCGATCGGAAGGTCCTGGTCCAGACGGTCGTGAAAAAGCTGGAGCACGTTGGCCCGAAGCAAGGCCAGGCGGGTCAGCAGGCGGGCCAGGGCGCCCGGGTGGTCGTCCAGGATAACGGAAAAACGGATGATGCGCCGGGAACGGACCAGGCCCCGGTCGATGATCCGGCCGATCAGGTTGGCGTCAATGTTGCCCCCGGAGACCACCAGGACCACCTTTTTCCCGGCCAGGTCCGGGAAGGCTTCGGCCAGCATGGCCGCCAGGGGCAGGGCCCCGGCGCCTTCGGCCACGACACGGCGGCGCTCGATGAGCAGGAGCATGGCCTGGGCCAGGTGCGCCTCGCCCACCACGGCCAGCCCGTCCACCAGATCCCGGACCAGGGGATAGGTCCGATCGCCCAGTTTCGGGACCAAGGTCCCGTCGGCCAGGGAGGGACGAATCTCGACCTCGACCGGCCTGCCCGAAGCCAGGGCCGCCGAGGCCGAAGCCGCGCCGGCCGGCTCGACTCCCAGGACGCGGACCCGCGGCGCCCGAGCCTTGATGGCCGAAGCCACCCCGGCGATCAGGCCACCGCCGCCCACGGGCAGGACCACGGCCTCCACGTCGGGCAGGTCTTCCAGAATCTCCAGGCCGATCGTTCCCTGGCCGGCGATGATCCGATCGTCGTCAAAGGGATGGATGACGGTCGCCTCACCGGCCATGGCTTCGGCCGCGGCCAGGCAGGCGGCCACCCCGTCGCCCGCCAGCCGGACCTGGGCGCCATAGGCCGCCGTGGCTTCCTGCTTGGAAATCGGAGCCGAGCGGGGCATGAAGATCACGGCCTCGAGACCCAGGAGCCGTGCGGCCAGGGCCACCCCCTGGGCGTGGTTTCCAGCGGAAGCGGCCACCACTCGGGAGCCCGGTTTTTCCAAAGCCAGGGCCTGAAGGCGGTTGTACGCCCCCCGTATCTTGAACGAACCGGTCCGCTGGAGGTTTTCCAGCTTGAGATGGACCTCGGCCCCCACCAGGCGCCCCAGGTGAGGAGAGGGCGCCAGGGGCGTATGGAACACCACCGGCTTTAACAGGCGGTAGGCCGACTCGACGGCCTTGGGATCGACCATGGCGGCCCCCGTCAGACGAGCTGGGTGAAGTCGAAATCCTTCCGGGTCATGGCCTCGCTGTACCGGTTCACGTCCAGCCCCTTTTCCAGGGCGGCCTGGCACTCCTTCACGCCCCGGGTCAGACCGAAAAAGATAAACCCCGCGATCCGGCCCCGGTCAAGCACGATCTTGCGGTACGATGTGTCGTCCTCGTAAATCGCGGCCTCCAGCCTGCCCTCCGGGTCGATGTCCCCGGCCGAGGTCAGGTCCACGCCCACGACCTTGAGAGAATTGGACATGACCGTCCCGGAATACACCGCCGAGCCGCCGGCCATGTTCAGGCCGGCCACTTCCCCCTGGGTCAGGGCCGCCGGCCAGATGCCGTAAAGCCGGCCCCGGTGCTCGATCAAGTCTCCGGCGGCCCAGACCCCCGGAGCGCTGGTCCGCAACCCGTCGTCCACCTTGACGCCCTTGTCCACTTCCAGACCCATGCCACGGGCCAGGTCCAGGTTGGGGCGGATTCCGGCCGAGAACAGGATCAGCCCGCCGGGCACGGTCTGCCCGTCCTCGAGAGCCAGCCCTTCGGCCTCGTCCCGGCCCGTGATCTCCCGAGTCCGGGCGCCCAGGTAGAAAGAAAAACCGAGACCTTCCAGGAATTTCTGCAGCTTGACCGCACCGGCCGGGTCCATCTGGCGGGGCAGAAGCCGATCGAAAAACTCGACCACCCGTACCGTGAGCCCCAGGCGCGTCAGACCGTATCCGGCTTCCAGCCCCAGAAGACCGCCGCCGATGAGCACGGCCTCCTTGACTTGCACGGCCCGGGCGGCGATGGCCCGCGCGTCGGCATAGGAACGAAGGGCGAATACCCCGTTCTTGTCCGTGCCCGGCACCGGGGGAATGAAGCCGCGGGCTCCCGTGGCCAGCAGCAGAGCGTCGTATTCCACCCGGCCCCCTCCGGACCCCAGAACCGACCCGGTCCGGGTGTCCACCTCCGTCACCGTTTCTCCCGGGCGGAAATCAATGGCGTTTTTTTCATACCAGTTCAAGGCGTGCAGCGTGATTCGCGACAGTTCGACTTCTCCGGCCACCACGTCGGGTAGACGCACGCGGTAATAGAACGGTTCCGGCTCTTCCGAAAACAGGGTCACCCGGCCCGCCGGATCCGTGGACCGGATTTTTTCCGCGGCCGTATTGGCGGCCACGCCGTTGCCGACGATCACGTACCGTGTCATGGATGATCTCCCCCTGGTCGAGGGAATCCTTCGGCCGGACGCCCCCTGACTCGTGTTTTCTCCAACTTACCAGAAAATCCGGACCGGTTCCAGACCAGAAAACCCGGCCCCGGGCTGGGACGAGGGGAATTATTTACCCGAGGGCCTTTAAAACAGTTGACAAGTCGGGAACTCGGGGGTAATATGCCCAATTTAGCTGTTGCGGGGTGGAGCAGTCAGGTAGCTCGTCGGGCTCATAACCCGAAGGTCCCAGGTTCAAATCCTGGCCCCGCTACCAAATACAAAAATCGGGTTGCGGTCGAATCGGCCGCAACCTTTTTTGCATGGGCGGTCGTTTGCCGGGCAGGTCGGCCTGGGGCGGGACGGACTTCTCGGCGGGCAGGTGGATTAAAAAAGGGCTTTCTCGATTTTTTCACTTGTGCTTTAAAAATTTTTCACATATCATTCAATAGAATAGTCCGGTCCGATGTGCCGGACAAAAGGCAAAATTGTAGAGCGCCGCGTGTGTAAGCCTTCGTTGCGAAACCAAGACCACCTACACGTTTTCGCCTAAGATTTTGCTACTTTACTGGAGGGATAGAAAGCGCATGTCTTCGATGAACATCTATGTGGGGAACCTTCCCTACGGAGTCACGGACTCGGACTTGGCCGATCTGTTCGCGCCTTACGGCGAGGTCTTGAGCGCCAAAGTCATTTCGGACCGGTATTCGGGCCAGTCCAAAGGCTTCGGGTTCGTGGAAATGTCGGGTCGCAGCGAGGGCGAACAGGCCATCAATGCACTGAACGGAAAAGAAGTTGAACGGCGCCAGATCAAGGTGAATGAAGCCCGGCCGCGGACCGATAATCGTCGCGGCGGCGGCGGCGGCGGCGGTGGCGGCGGCGGCGGCGGCTTCGGCGGACGTCGAGGCGGCGGGGATCGATACTAACCCTTCGTAAAAGAGAAATTAAAAACAGAATACCGTTCCTGACAGGAACCGCCGGTTCAACTCGCCCTCTTGAAGAAGAGGGCGAGACCGGCGGCCTGTTTTCAAATGCTTCGGGAGGATGCGGGTAGGCTTATAAGCAAAAACGCCAAAACCGAAATCAGCCATTCCGGGGTCCGAGTCTTCAATGCGCGCCACCGTAGTATCCGCCAACTCAAGCGCTCTCACACCCCGGCCATTTTCGGCTACCGGGTTTGGAAATCCAGCTGGCTGCTGATCGATTACATCAGACAGGAAGGTCTGTCCGACGGACTGCGCATTATGGACGTGGGCTGCGGCTGGGGGCTGGCCGGCATTTATTGCGCCAAGCAGCATCAGGCCCGGGTCACCTGCGTGGATGCGGACGACGGGGTTTTTCCCTTCCTGCGTTTTCACTCCGACCTCAATCAGGTCGAAATCGAAACCCGGCATTTGAATTTCGGTCAACTGACCGACGAACACTTTACCGGCATCGACATGATGATCGGGGCCGATATCTGCTTCTGGAACGACTTGGTCGATCCAGTGATCAGCATGATCCGGCGGGCCCAGGCCTCGGGCGTGCGACTGATCCTGATCGCCGATCCCGGCCGGACCCCGTTCGAAGAAGTGGGACGGCGTTACGATGACGAAAATCCGGGCCTCATTCTCAATCGCCGAATTTCCCGTCCTTATCAATTTGAGGGGCGCATCCTGAAAATCGGTTCGCTGACGGGTTTCAGGCCGGACCTCCATGCTCCATCCCCGCGCCACTCCGGTTGAACCCGGGTCCCCCCGGCTGGCCCGGCCGGAAAAACAACATCAGATTCTGCGCCAGACCGTTGTGTAGCCCTTGGGCTGCAGATATTTTCGAAGCAGCAGCCGGCGGGGGAAGTCCGGGCTGGACAGGTAGGACAGGCTGTTTTCCAAAAACCGGGTCTTCAACGCTTCGAAAACCTCGACCCGTTGCCCTTTGTCGATGAAGTTGCGTGTTTTTTCGTAGGTATAGACCGTCCGGTCCCCCAGGGCCGCCCGGATGTCCTCGTAGGACGGGCCGGAATCCGGTCGGCCGGCGAACCAGTCCGGCTTGACTTCGATTTCGATGCGGGCCTGGAAGGTCACCAACCAGCGGTCGCCGGCCAGATTCCGGGAGCGGTCGTGCAGCTCCAGAGTCAGTCCGTTGTCCAGCCGTATAGTGTCCATGGGGTGTTCGTCCATCAAGAGAACCTCGTATAAAACCCGGATTTTGGAGTTGGCTTGTACTGCGGCGCCGAACATGCCGGGCGGGCAGTTTCCTCGCGGTCTGCCGCGCGGTAGGCCCGCCGCCGATCAGACCGTGGTTTATTCCTTACATGTCGAAGAAGCGCGCCGCCAGGCTGCGGGATTCTTCCACTGCGTGCTGCAACGATCGTTTCCCGCCTTTCGGCCTCGACGTATCTGCTGATACGCCTGCGGCCCAAAACCGGTCCAACTTCGCGTTTCGCTATGCATTTCGACGCCTCGCCGCTAACCCAACCGCAAAATCCGGGTTTACTGAAATCGGGCCCGGTCCCGGAAGTGCTCCCGGAGCCGGTCCAGGTGGAGCCGGGGATCGCCCAGATATTCATCCCGGCCAAGATCGATGAAGTCCCGGGCCGCGGGCTCGGGTTTGGTCGAGCGCATTTCCGCCAGCCAGCCCTCGATGCCCGGTTTGGGGTCGCCGTCCGGGCGGAGCAGGCCGATCCGGTCAAGTCCGGGACGCAGCGACCAGGGCGGCCGCCCCGCAAGACCGGGTTCCGGGTCCATCAGCGAGGGCCAGACCAGCCCGGCCGGGTCCTGGCCCGCCAGGCAGCGGGCCGCTTCGGCCATTTCATCCGGGTCGCCGGTTTCGGCGGGCCCCCAGCCGGCTTCCACCTCCACCGGCCGTTCGAATAGCCACTCGGCCACGGAAGACAGGACGGCCCCCCGGATCAGGTCTTCGGAAAGGCTTTGAACGGGCCGGGGATGGTCCAGGCCGGTCAAACGCAGCCCGTCCGCCCGGGCCGCCAGGAGCAGGGCCGCGTCCGGGGCGGACAACTCGGTCCAGTCCAGACTCAGATACACGGCGGCGCCTTCATCCCGTTCACGGACCTCGGCCAGGTACGACCTGAAAAGCAGGTCGGCCGTCCACGGATCGGGCCGGGACCAGGTCAGGACCTGGTCCATGAGTATCCAGCCGGACAGGGCCGGATGGCCGCTCAGCGCGGCCGCCACCTCACGAAAGGCCGCCACCCGCTTGCGGAGAATCGCCGGGTCCTTCCACCAGGCATAAGGTTTCAGATGGCGGAGACGGCCGGCCGTGAAGACCGGACCTCCCGTTCCGGTCGCCGCGCCGCCGACCAGGTACGGCGCGGCCCAGTCCAGGCCCAGGACCCGCTGGGCCGGGAAGGCGATCCGGACCCGCAGACCGGCGTCCGAGGCCCACTCCAGGGCGCTTGCCAGACCATCCAGCAGGCGCACCTTGGCCTTTACCGGAACCAGGAGGGCCTCTTCTAAAACGGGCAGGACCAAGGCCTCGATTCCCAGGCCCCGGGCCGATGCGGCCGCCCGTCTCAAGGCCGTCGTTTCCGGAGGCTCCAGGCCGGCAAGACCCCGTACCGGGCAGATATATGCGGAGGACACATGCATGGCCATCTCCTCGGGCCGCGCCCCGTATCGAGGGGAGGGCGGCCGTGTCCAGTAGGATAGAACAAGACGGCCGCATGTCAAGACACAATATCGCTGGCCGATTTTTGAATAAACATCAGAGCAGGGCGGCTCCCCGCGCCCGCGGTTTCAGGCCTCGGGGCGACCCGGCCCCAGGAGCCCCCAGGCTGCCGCCCTGGTCCCCGTCAGATCCCGAAACTCACGTGGTGACGAAGGTTCGTAAATCCTCTTGACAACGACGATCGGCGGGGATATTTTCAGGGGTCTGGGTCAGGCCGTCGGCCTGTGGTCCCATGAATCGAGGGCCCATAGCTCAGCTGGTAGAGCCACCGGCTCATAACCGGTCGGTCCCAGGTTCGAACCCTGGTGGGCCCACCATTTTTAGCATTGGATGTTGCGCGTGTCGTCAATACCCCAAGACGCGGCCGGTTGGCCGCACGGATTCCGCCCAAGGTGCACGGATAGACCGGTGCACCTTTTTTATTTGGCGGGACCGGGAGGACGGTTTGATCCGGGTTTCGGATATTCTTGCCTTGCTTGAAGCGCTGGCCCCGGCCAGGCTGGCGGCCGAATGGGACAATTGTGGTCTCATGGTCGGCCGGAAAGGGGTCCAGGTCCACAAGACGGCCCTGGCCCTGGACCCCACCCCGAACACCATCCAGGCCGCCCGCAATGCACAAGCCCAACTCCTTCTCACCCATCATCCCCTGATCTTCAGACCCGTCAAACGCCTCGATCTGGACGATCCCGCAATTGCCGCGGCCGCTCTGGCCCTGAAGCTCGACTTGGCCGTGGTCGCCGCCCACACCAATCTGGACGCGGCCATGGGAGGCGTCAGTCGGGTCCTGGCCGATCGGCTCGGGCTCCACGACCCGGAACCGCTCGATCCCTTTGACGGTCCGGCCCGGTACAAACTGACGGTCTTTGCGCCCATCGGGTACGAAGACCGGGTTCGCCAGGCCCTGTTCCAGGCCGGGGCCGGTCGGATCGGGGCCTACAGCGGTTGTTCCTACAGCGGGCGAGGGGAGGGGACCTTCCGGCCCGAGGAGGGGGCCCGGCCGTTTCTGGGGGGGGGGGGAAGACTGGAACGCGTCGCCGAATCGCGCATCGA
>Ga0180009_10001220_pt1 | contig 32055 bp, 35 predicted proteins | sample OS_PC_MetaG_FD_123537 | JGI IMG/M metagenome (GOLD analysis project Ga0180009, IMG submission 123537) | Groundwater microbial communities from the Aspo Hard Rock Laboratory (HRL) deep subsurface site, Sweden - OS_PC_MetaG | ecosystem: Environmental > Aquatic > Deep subsurface > Groundwater...
CTCATAGCTCCAGGCATCTGCTCTTGCTTGTTCAGCAATTTCTTCATAACTTCGTCGTATAGTTGGCATATGGAGATGCTTGAGATTATTTACAATCTGTTCCGGCTCACTCAGCATGGCATTGTGCAGCCCAGTTTTTTCGCCTGTCTGTTCTGGCAAGAAACCTTCAGATCATGGGGCATCGCATACAACAAAAAGGACTAAAGCAGTTGCAACGGTCTGAGCGCAAAGCCGCTTAAGACAGGCAATTGCATCAAAAAAAGTATGACAAACACTATAGGTGTGCCTAAAAAAAGGGACAGCCGTATAAAAACGATAGGCATGGCAACAATTCTCTTGGTTTGTGATGGCAAGGGGGGTAACAATTGGAAAATCTGTCAGACACCGGCTCCGAAAAATTTCAAATTCGGGGTTTCCGGCCTGGCACTAATTCGGCGCGGGCATTGAATATAAATAAATTTTGGGTTGAGGCATAGTGAGTCGGGGAATTGCATTTGCGGCATTCACCAATACCAAGCTTGCTACAATGAAAAGAATAACGGCAACCACTTTTTTAAGCACTAAAATAGAGATTTTCATAGAGAGCACTTCCTTTGAAATAACGAGGGGAGGCTGAGGTTTATTCAGAAAAATGTTTTTTATTATAAAAACCAATAGAGCCAACCAATAAAATTCCTATAATCAAAGACGTACAGGAACTTGGAATAGGAACAGCAAAGTTTTGCCGATAAAGGCTATTGCCAATTATGGTCGATGCCATGAAGTATTCAATTTCGATCATGCCTAAGATAACCTCTACCTCAAAAACTCCTTGGAAATCCTGCCACGAGGTTGCATCAGAGGACTCCAAATAACCAAAACTTCGCACGTTAGTTTCACTTCTTATGGGTAGATCTAATATTGAATCTTCATATACAGAAAATTGAAATAACGTGTTCGCAGACGGGGTTGAGGAAAGCTGTAGATAACTAAAAACAACGAAATCTTGCGAGTATTCAGAATTATACGGCAAAGATGCAAATTCAAAGGTGTAAGATTCCCCTTCGATGAGAACCAATCCACAAAAACCATTAATGGGTGTGATCAGAAACAATGACACAGCAAGAACAAGTGACAAGAATCGTGCGATTTTCATGTTTACCTCTCCAAATTCAATTAATTCAGCATATCATTTTCATCTCGCTATTGTCGAAATATGAGAAATCTGATTTCAAAAATATGATTAGTAAATGTGAACAAGAGAGTCAATACCTAAGTGAGCAAAACGAATATGAGGGTTAATGGTATTAGTTCTCAGGTTTTCAATTGGAAGTCAACCACAAGATCTTGTATTGATAGGCTCGAGTTTGAATTCAACACTCTACATCAAAATGTTGAATAAGAAGGATTCCTGATATTCAGGAGTTTAATACAAAATATTTATTCAACAGCTTCCATTCATGGATAAAATTATTTCGCCGTTGCACAAGTGCATGGTGTCAGGGATTGGGTTCCTTTGGAAGTTGCACACCATGCCACACAGCAATAATCCAGACGATATCGTCCTTTACTTTATAAAAGAATCGATATGGGGACACAATTACTTCCCGGCATGGCAGTTCCGGAAATTCCGGAATCATTCTTCCTGAGTCTGGCAACACTTCAAGCCTTCGCAAAATTGTTTCAGCTTTGTTCCGAAAGTCTACAGCAGCAGATGGTTTATCCCTTTGAATATATGCCAATGCCGATAAAAATTGATTCCGGGCAGAAGGGGTAAATTGGACCTTCATTATGATTCCGTTTTTAAAAACGTGTCAACTTCAGCCAGCACAGTATCCAGATCATATCCTTCACCCAGTTCGATTTCTCTATCCCCTTTGGCTAAAAGCAGCAGCAGTTCTTTTTCATGTTCAGATTTTTCATAGGCTTCAACACCCATCATTACAGCTGCTGCTCGTCCTCTTTGCGTAATAATTAGCGGTTCGTTGTTTTTATTTAATTGTTTCAGCAGCTTGGCAGCATCCTGCCTTAAATCACTCACAGGAATTATATTTGATAATTTACCCATGCACACCTCCTGTTGTTTCTTCAGACGTATCACCAAACGTACTCTTAAACAAGCATTAAATAAGAAGTCACGTTAACGACAAAGTTTGAAAACTTATTCATGCCATGTTTGAATCAGATATTTTTTGATGTCTGAAAAATTCTCCCAGGGTACATACCGAACCTGTTTTTTATCTAAAAAAGCAGCCAGCCTGTCTCTGGCAAACACCAGGGTTGAATGAAGCGCCATTTTCTGGTCAGTTGCCCCGTCTCCAATGCAAATGGATTGATCGCAGGGAAACAGATCCATCACCCGGACTTTGGCCATAAGTTCATCTTCTTCTTCAAAATCGGAAACTATTTTTAAAAATTCTTCGGATGTATCAATATTTGGCGCATATATGCCGTCAATAAAGTCCATATAGGATTCAAGCCGCAGTTCAACCGAGTCCTTTAAACCGCCTGAAATAACAATAAAAGGCGTGTCCGCATCTTTTAAAAATACCAGCAGTTCTTCAAATCCCGGCCTGATCTCCTTATCCCTTATATACGCTACCATGTCTGTGTAATGACTGGATTGAATGGACTCCACGACCCCCCTGACCCCTTGCTTCAAGGTGATTTTTTTTTGAAAAATCTTTTCCCCGAATTCTTTCATTTTCTCCGGTGCAAACCGGTTCAGCATGGCAACAAAGGTTTCCTGCCGGGTAATCGTGCCATCAAAATCGCAGAACACAACGCGTTTATGTTTTTCTTGTGTTTTCAATGGTCAAAAATATAGCCCACGGATCTGCGGCTGATGAAAAATCTGGGTTTTTTGGGATCTTTTTCAAAATATTTTCGAAAGCGGACAATAAAATTATCCACAGTGCGGGTGGAAATCTGTTCTGAATATCCCCAGCCTGCAGACAAGAGCATCTGCCGGGACAAAGGTTTGCCCCGGTTGGCGATAAACAGTTTGAGCAAAATGATTTCCTGATCTGTCAGAATAATTTCTCCGGCTGCACATATGGCTTTAAACGACACAAAATCAATCTGGTTTTCACCAAATTGGAAAAAATCACCATTGAATATGTCGCAGGACTGTTTTGGCTCATGTTTAGGATTCTCATTCCATCCGGACCGGGTCAGCAGACGCTCCACCCGCAATAAAAATTCATCCAGATCAAATGGTTTTGACAGATAATCATCCACGCCGTATCGAAGTCCTCGGACCTTGTCTTTGGTATCCCCTCTTGCCGAAAGAATCAGAACCGGAATTTTTTCATCGGTCTGGCGAATGGTCTTGAGTATGGAAAACCCGTCTATCATGGGCAGCATGATATCCAGAACGATCAGGTCCGGTTCCCATTCCCGCCATTGCTCAAGCCCGTCAATACCGTCAGTTGCAACCTTGACCTGATATCCCTGGAGGGAAAGATTCAGGCGGATTCCGTCTGCGATATGCGCTTCATCCTCTATGACCAGGATACGCTTTTTTTCAGCCGCTTCCATAAATTCTTCTCCCTGATGCCGGCAATACTCGCCCATGGAATAGTGATTGTAAATTTTGTCCCCCTGCCTGTTCCCTTGCTTGCCGCAGATACCCGCCAGCCATGAATTGCAGCAATGCTGGATACCAGATAAAGCCCGAGACCGGACCCGGACACATCATCTTTTTGTTCTCTGCCGGACTGATAAAATTTTCTGAATATTTTTCTGATATCCTTTTTATCCACCCCGATTCCATTGTCTTTAAATTCGATAATAATTTTCTGCAGGTATGATTTAAAAACAATGGACAGTTTGGGATGATCAGATTCATTATATTTAATTGCATTTGAAATAATGTTCATCAAAAGCATTTCAAACAGGAACAGGTTGACCGGGCACACCAGAGAATGATTTGACCGGTTCTGAATATCAATATCCAGCGTTCTGAACAAGGATGCATTTTTTTTACAGAATGCTTTTACAAGCGTTTCCAGGCTGTCTGTTGTAATCCGGGAACCGAAATTCTGGCTTTCTATTCTGGCCAGGTTTAAAATACTGTTAATATTTTCCGTTAACCGGTCAATATCCTCCAGCATGGTCCTGCTGTATTTTTTGATATCTTCGGGCTCCATGGGATGGCGGATAAATGTCTCCAGGTATATTCTTAAAGAAGTTACCGGCGTTTTTAATTCATGGGTAAAATTATATATAAAATTATGCTGAAGCCGGAACAGATTGATGGTTTTCTGATAATAGATAAATGCCAGCAAAATCCCCAGAATCACCACAGCAATCAACAGACTCAAAACAATGATGGTCATCCCGGTTTTGGATGGGAATATCAATTGAGGATCAATATGAAATTTTAAAATAATGACTTCAAGCGCCGAGGTGATCTCCATATACCAGCTGACGGTGAGCACAAGGGACGTTGCGATGGCAAAAAGAGAACACGAAAAAATAAAAACAGGATGAAGATACCAGCGGGAAGGATTTAAAATCTGCATCACGCCCTGTCTTCTTTCAATACAGGAAAGGCTATGGTAAAAGTGACCCCCCTGCCAATGGATGACTCGCAGATAATGCTTCCCTTAAGGGTCTGGGTCACCAGATTGAATACAATGGACATCCCCAGCCCTGTTCCGCCTTTGGTCCGCCGGGTGGTGAAAAACGGATCAAAAACCTTTTCTTTTTGTTCAGGCGTCATGCCCCGGCCATTATCCTTATATATAAATATCACCTGGTCTTTTTCTCTGACGATCTGTATCTGTATGATTCCTTCCAGTATCCCGTCAAAGCCGTGGATCAGAGAGTTCATAATCAGGTTGTTCAATATCTGCGAAAACACGCCGGGATAAGAATTGAGTTCAATATCATCATCACAGTCGATCCGGATGTGATGGCCGGTTTTTTTATACCGGGGTTTCAGACTTAACAGAATTTCATCAATATATTCTTTTACATTAAATTTTCGCCGGGTTTCACTGGACTGGTCCACGGCCACCTGTTTAAAACTGGAAATCAGCTCGGCTGCCCGTTCCATGTTAATCAAAATTGAATTGGAAACCTCTTCCACCACCTGTAAGAAATTTTCCAGTTCACCTCTTTTAAGTTCTCCGGAATCGTATATCTTTTTGATTTCTTTTGTTTTTGTATCTAAAAAAGAAGCTGCGGTAACCCCGACGCCCACGGGGGTATTAATTTCATGGGCAACCCCTGCCACCAGTTCACCCAGCGCTGCCATCTTTTCAGACTGTACCAGTCTGTCCTGGGCCTGTTCAATAGTTTCAAGGGAAATTTTCAATTCCGCATTGGCCCGCTCAAGATCCATTTGATACCGGTGCTTTTCTTCTATGAGTTTAACCCGTTCAAAGGACTTGTTCACTGCATGGGATAACACATTCATGTCCTGGATGGGCTTGATAATATAATCCCAGGCACCCAGCCGTAATGCGTCAACTGTATCAGAAATATTACCGGCTCCGGAAACAATAATGATGGGGATTTTCGGGTTCAGTTCAACGATACGGGCCAGCACATCAAGCCCGTCCATCTCCGGCATTCTAAGGTCACACAGCACCATATCCGGGTGATCGCTTTCAAAACGCTCCAGGCCTTTTCTGCCGTTTTCCGCATCAATCACATTAAAGCCGAAATCCTCAAGCAGGCCGATGATACTGTCCCGGATATACACTTCATCGTCAATTACCAGGATTTTTTTTTCAGGGATATCATTCATGACTATTTATCTTTTCTGCCTCTGGACTGATTTTTTAATGCTTCACATAACACTTTCAAATCACTGGCCGGTTTGATCAGAACATCTTCAGGCCTGACCCCGAGATCCCTGATCTCCTTTGGCGGAGAATAATCTGCAGATCCGGTATGCACGACAAATTTTATTTGTGGAATAATTTTTCTGGCTTCACGCATGAACATATTGCCGTCCATTCCGGGAAGCCGGATATCAACAACAGCGTATTCGATATGATTCTGTGCCAGCAGCTCAAGTGCTTCTTCTCCGCTGGATGCCTGAAATACAATATATCCTTCATCTTCCATGTATGCAGATATGCTTTGCCGGATACTTTCTTCGTCATCAAGAATTAAAAAATGTCTGGGACTGTCTTTCATTTCACTCCCCTTTATCAAAGCCAAAATTTTACATCTGATTTTTTAAAAGCTGCTGAATCTGATTTGAAAGTTCTTCCACCGTAACCGGTTTCATCACAAAGCTTTTTATTCCCGCCTTCTTTATTTTTGTCTCACTGATTGCACCGGTATATCCTGAACACAGGATCACCGGAATACCCGGCTTGATTGCCAGCATATCCTGAGCAAGTTCAAACCCTGTTTTTCCCGGCATGGTCTGATCAGTAACCACCAGATCGATCTTATCATGATTTTTCTTAAAAAATTCAAGTGCTGCCAGGCTTGAAACAAATGATTTAACACTATAGCCTAATGATTCAAACCCCTCCTGACACATGCCGACAATATCCTGATCATCATCAACAACCAGAAGGGTTTGGCCCGAGGTTACCGGACAGGACGGCAAATCAGGATCCAGGCAGTCGTTATTTTTCCCGGAATCCACCACCGGCAATAAAATTGTAAATGTTGTCCCCTTATTCAGCTGTGTCTTCACCCGGATATCCCCGTTACAGGATTTAACGATACTGTAAGCGGTGGCAAGGCCAAGGCCGGTACCCTTGCCTTCTTCTTTTGTGGTAAAATACGGATCAAAAATCCGTTCAACAATATCATCGGTCATTCCGCAACCGGTGTCTGTCACCTCCAGCGCAAGATACAAACCTTCTCCACTGACCAGATTCGGAGACCCGATCGTATCTGCCAGGGTCAGGTAGACTTCTTTTAATCCGATGGTCAACTCGCCTCCGGTATCTTCCATGGCATGATATGCATTTGTGCACAGGTTCATGATTACCTGATGAATCTGGGTGGGATCGGCCACCACCATACCGCAGTTTCTGTCAATATGATCCTTGAGCCGTATGGTGGTCGGAATAGACCCCTTTAACAGTTTCAAGACTTCACTTGAAACCGGATGAAGATGAACACAGCGTTTGGTATCCTCACCTGCGCGGTTGAAAGACAATACCTGATTTACCAGATCTGCCGCCCTCAATGCGGCTTTCTGAATTTTTTCACTTCGACGGTATACATCGCTTGCAGGATCCGATGATCTCAGGATCATGTCTGCATAGCCCAGAACCGGGCTTAATATATTGTTCAGATCATGGGCAATCCCGCCGGCCAGGGTTCCGATGGCTTCCATCTTCTGGGCTTTTCTCAACTGGTTTTCAAGGCCCTGCCATCGCTGCTCCGCCTTTTTTTTCTCGGTAACGTCCAGCAGGGATACAACCACCCGGTCTGCACCCGGAATGATACCGATACTGACATAAACAAATTTTTCCCCTTTATTATGATCAAGGAAACGAATTTCATACTGCATGGGCGTATAATCTTCCTGATTCGCCAACAGGATTTTGGTTTCAATATAATTGCGCATGACTTTAATATCTTCTGTTTTAACAAAGTCATACCATTTTTTTTTACCGATAATATCTTCTGCGTCCATACAGGCGAACTCGCAGAATTTTGAATTTGCCATGGAAATCATATCATCCAGTTCAATAATAATTGCTGCAGTTCCTGTATATTCAAAAACAGCTCTGTAACGGTGCTCGCTTTCCTGCAGTTCAAGCGTCCTCTGGCTGACCAGTTCCTCAAGCTGTTCCTGGTACCGCATGTTATCTTTTTTAAGCCGGCTTTCCTTGAGACATTTTTGAATCGAATGATATAAAACACTCATATCCTCAATGGGTTTCAGGATATAGTCCCAGGCACCCAGGTGAAGTGCATCCACAACTGCGCAAATATTTCCGGTGCCTGAAGCAACCACCAGCGGGGTATCAGAAGAGATATCTTTTATTTTCTTTAACACCTGAAGACCATCCATCTGGGGCATGCGAAGATCCAGAACCACCAGATCCGGATGTTCAGACTCAAACATCGCAAGACCCTGGCACCCGTTTTCTGCTTCAATCACAGTAAACCCGTAATCTTCAAGATATGTCCGGATGCTATGACGGATATAAGATTCATCATCAATGGTCAGAATTTTATATCTGGCGTTGCCTTCTAAATTAAATATCCCGTCGGAATTGAGCATATGGTTTCATCTGTTTAATAAATTTCATTTTTTACATAAAAATTCAGTTTTTAAAACATTATTCTTGGAACGCTTTATATGTCAAGCATTAATAGGACAAACACCGGGAAAATACATTGGAAGGCTCAGGTATCAGCAAAAAAAAATCCCGGTCAGTTGCCTGACCGGGACAATATTTGATCGGGTTGGCTCCCCAGCACGGACTTGAACCGCGGACCCATTGGTTAACAGCCAATTGCTCTGCCAACTGAGCTACTGGGGAGCATTGTCTTTATACAATATCCCTGCATTAAGACGAGCAAGGTATATATCACCCCCTTTTTTTTGTCAACAAAAAAAATTTGACAACATGGGTTTTCAGGTTTATTCTTTTGACATCATTTGAGAATATTTTTACCAAGGAGGAAAATCATGGATATCAACAGTTTAAACGGGGCCAATGCCTATTCAAACATCCCAGGTTCCGCTCCCCAGGTTGATAATACACAGCTTCGGGAGCAGAATCGTGAAGCTGCCGGATCAGACCTTGAATCTCAGAATAGAGCAACCCGGGCCTTTGAAGTCAGTATCACCCAGGAAGCCAGGGCAAAACTTGCAGCCCAGACCACTGAAAACACACAACAGGCACAAAATGAAGCTTCTGGCAGCGCAAACACCAGAAATACCATGCCGGCACACAGTGCCAGCCAGATAGTAAATATTGTTGCCTGATTATAAAAGATACCTGAAAAATGATTACTGAAAATGGAATTGTGACGACTGCGGATACGGTAACGGCATGGGTAAAAACCACCCGGTCAGGTGCCTGTGAACACTGCTCCTCAAAAGAAAGCTGCGGAACCGTTCACGAACAGAAAGAACATTTTATACAAGTAAAAAACACCCTGAACGTCGAAAGCGGCGATCATGTGGTTGTCGGGCTGGAAACCAGCCCCATGCTGTATCTTACTTTTTTATTATATGTGTTCCCGATCCTCATGATGATTATCGGTGCCCTGATCGGAGATAATCTCCCGGCTGATCTGGGCATCAATTCTTCCATTGCATCCATGGTCATCGGGTTTTCATTTTTTGGACTTTCGTTTTATTTTATCCGCAAAAAAAACAACAGCCTTGCAGATAAAGAAGAATACAAACCCTTTCTCATCCGCAAAAAAAAGCCTGCCATTCCCCAAGGATGTCACCTGTCTTAATTTTATTTTTTTTCTTGCCAAGATAGCTACAATATAATATATACGCTGGCTAGTTGTGGGTTTGTCGCCTAACCACCAAACCCTTAGATAAGAGAGACGTATTATGACATCACAACGAGACCTGAAAATAGCTATAATCATCATGATCATTACATTGATCACAGGTATTGTATGCTATGCCGCTTTTACCCCACCAGCACCTGAGGAACCCCTGCGCATCATGTTTCAGAACAAAGGCGGTAAAGTTTTATTCACCCATTCTGTGCACACAGGCGACTATTCCATAGACTGCCTGGACTGTCATCATAACATTGAAGATGATGAAACCTACAACTGCAGTGCGTGCCATGAAGAAACCGGTGATGAAGACTTACCATCCAGAGCTGATGCATTTCATGCACAGTGTAAGGGGTGCCATGAAGAAATTGGTTCGGGGCCGGTAGAATGTAATTCGTGTCATTTAAAATAGCCTTTAGCATCACCATATTTCGGACAATGACCAATGGTTGATCTCAAGCTTTTTTACAAAACAAGGACTTATTATGATTAAAAGATCTTTTTTCACATTAACCCGACCAAAGCTCAGCTATGATTCTGTAGAACAGAATCCGAAAAAGCCGGAGTCAATAAACATACCGTCTAACCTGACGCTGTTATTGAACGAGCCATTGGATAATACAAAAAAATTGTTGATCCAGAAAGGCGATTCAGTTGAGAAGGGGCAAAAAATCTGCCTGTACAGTGACAGTGCAGAATATGTCATTGCGCCTGTTGCCGGCACGATACGCGTTATCGATGCGTATATCGATGCACTGGGAAACACATCCACCTTTCTGGTGATTAAAAACATTCAGACCCAGACAAGTGATACCAAAGCAAAAACATATGATCTCAAAGAAGACATTGCCTCTGCTGACAGGTATCTCAGGAATCTGCCCGGAGCCCCCCCGTTTAAAAAACTGGCAGACAATAAAACCAAAATCAATACCATTGTAATCACCTGTGCGGATGCAGATCTCTTATCCACAACCAGCCAGTATATTGCCCTGAACAGCATGGATAAGATCAAAACCGGTGCCCGAATATTAAAAAATATCATCGGTGCCGTAAAAATCTGCATCACTGTACCTCAGGATTTGAACATTCAAGGCGAATTTGATTCCATTCAGGTATTCAGGACCGATACAACCTACCCCAGCAATCTGCCTGCAATGATTCTGAAAAATCATCTGAACATGATTCTGCCTGCCGGAAAAACACCTGAAGACCTGGGGGTTTGTTTTATTTGTGCAGAAGCGGCTGCATCCATCGCAGATGCCTATGAAACAAAATCAGCCGGAGCTGAAAAGATCGTGACCATCATAGGAAAGCAGGGAACCCGATACCGGGTGAAAGCAACCATAGGAACACCTCTGCGCAAGATTTTCGATCTGTTCAGCATCCATATCAATGATCAGGACAGAATTATCATCGGCGGCCCGATGCAAGGGATATCAACATACAGCCCTTTTCATCCGGTTGAACCTGGTATGGATACGGTAATAGTTCAGGATCGGGATGAAATTCCTGAAATTTGTGACAATGCCTGCGTCAACTGCGGCAAGTGCGTAAGAATCTGTCCGGCGAATATCCAGGCAAATATTCTTGTAAGATACCTTGCAGCTGACCAGTATGAAGAAGCCGCAGATAAATGCGATCTTGAATCCTGTATAGAATGCGGACTTTGCGCATATGTCTGCACTGCAAAAATACCCATATATCAATATATCAAGCTTGGAAAACACGAGCTTAAAAAACTCAGAGCAGAAGCTTGAGAATCGGAGACTGCTGATGAATAACAACAAACTAACCGTATCCCATGCTCCTTTCTGGCATGATGGAGACAGCCTGTTCCAGATGAATCTGAACATTATCATTGCTGCATTGCCTGCCATAATTTTCGGAATTCTTCAGTTCGGCGCCCCTGCACTGGGAGTGATCGCACTGGCTGTGTCCAGCGCCATGATCTGGGAGATCATTTCAAATATCATTGCCAGACAGAAGCAGACTATCGGAGATCTTGACTCGGCACTCATAGGCCTTCTTTTCGGCATGATGCTTCCGGCCACATCCCCCTGGTGGATGGTTATCATCGGCACCCTGGTTGCTGTGGTTGTCGGAAAAATGATTTTCGGAGGGACCGGAGCAAATCCCTTTAATCCTGCGCTTGTGGGCATGGCTTTTTTAATGCTCTCCTGGCCTGTACTTTTTGATTTTGATGCTGCCTATGTCAGTTATGATGTCAATTATACTGCACTGGCACCGCTGGCTGCCTTGAAATCCATGGGTGCAGAATCAATATCAGGCGTGTTTGCAACCGGCGATCTGATCATGGGCAAGCAACTGGGTGCCATCGGCTCAACCTTTGGACTGGGTCTGATACTCGGCGGTATTTATCTGATACTCAGAGGATATGTCCGCTGGGAAATACCCGTATCTTTTATTGCAGGAATCATTATCTGCGCCTGGGCATTTAATCTGTCTGACCCGACAAAATATGCCGGCCCCATGATTCATCTTTTTTCCGGCTATACCCTTTTAGGAGCATTTTTTCTTGCCCCTGAAAATTCGTCTTCCCCTGTGAATACAATCCCAATGCTTCTGTATGGTTTTTTTGCTGCAGTAATGATTATTCTGATGAGAAACATCGGGTTATACAGTGATGGTACGGTTTTAGGTATTCTGCTGTTTAACCTTGCGAACCCCCTCATTGATTCTATTAGACCAAAAGCCTTGGGAAAGGGAGTGAACCATGCGTGAAATGATTAGTATGATAGTTGTCTTAACCGTTTTGACATCGGTTTCAGGCTTTTTGCTCTCAACAGTTCAATCTGTTACAAAAGAGCCCATCGAGATAGCCATTCTCAATATAGTACAAGCCCCTGCAATTAAAGAAATTTTCCCGGAAGCGGAAAATGATCCTATCGCGGAAAGGTTTCCAATTGAAACAGAGAACGGGCCAATAAAGATATTTCCTGCCAAATTAGCTGACGGGAATACTGCCATTGCTTTTGAGACAAAAGGGAAAGGCGGTTATGGCGGAGATGTCGGCTTTATGGTCGGCATCAACCTGGAAAATGACCAGATTATTGCCACCAGGGTCACTACGCATTCTGAAACACCCGGATTTGGTGCCCGCGCTAAAGATGACCCTGAATTTGTGTCCCAGTTTGCTGAAAAATCCATGAGTGATAATCTGGGTCTTAAGAGTTCAGGAGGCTCAATTGACGCCATGTCCGGCGCAACTGTGACATCGATGGCAATAACGCTTGCAGTCAAAGAAGCACAAAGATTGTACAAACAACTGAAACCTGAAATTTTAAAACAGATTAAATAAGCCAATTGAGGAGAATTTAAGATATGGCACAATCCTTGGCAAAAGAATTCACAAAAGGACTATGGGCTGAGATACCTCCTTTCAGGCTTGTTTTAGGACTTTGTCCGGTTCTTGCGGTAACCACCAAAGTCGAAAACGGGCTCGGGATGGGAATTGCAACCACCTTTGTTCTGGTATTCTCAAACCTTTTAGTATCACTTTTAAGAAATATAATTCCGTCTAAAGTCAGAATCGCCTGTTATATTGTCATCATCGCAACCTTTGTTACTATTGTGGAGCTTGGCATGCAGGCACTGGTATATCCATTGTTTCTGAAATTAGGAATTTTTATTCCCCTGATCGTTGTTAACTGCATTGTTCTTGGCCGCGCTGAAGCATTTGCCAGCAAAAACGGCCCTGTTCTGGCTGTAGCAGACGGACTGGGAATCGGAATCGGTTTTACCCTGTCTCTTGCAGCGCTTGCTGCAGTCAGAGAATTGCTGGGTGCCGGCACCATTACCATATGGAATGGCGTCACCATCTTTGAAATGGGGGTAAATTTTCAACCTTTCGCATTCATGGTCCAGGCACCCGGCGCATTTGTTGCGCTTGGTCTGATGCTGGCCGGCATGAATCTTATCGGAAAAAAATAAGGAGATAATCAATGGAATATTTTGAGCTGGCCATCGGATGTATCTTCATAAATAATATTCTTCTTGCTCAGTTTCTTGGAAACTGTCCGTTTTTAGGTACTTCAAAAAAAATGGAAACTGCAGTCGGAATGGCAATGGCCGTCATATTTGTTCTGGTCCTTGCAGGTGTCATCACCTGGGTTGTTGATGCCTATTTATTGAAAGCATTTGATCTGGAATATTTAAGAACCGTTTCTTTTATTCTTGTTATTGCATCTCTGGTACAATTTGTGGAAATGTTCCTGAAAAAAAGCATTCCGGCCCTGTACGCCGGACTGGGAATTTTTCTTCCCCTGATCACCACGAACTGTGCTGTTATGGGTGCCTGTCTGCTGAATATCAGCAAAGAATATGGATTTATGAAAACCCTGGTTTCCTCTTTTTCATATGCCGTAGGCTTTGGACTTGCACTGATTTTATTTGCAGGTGTGCGGGAAAGGATCAACCTGGCAAAGGTTCCAAAACCTTTACAGGACACTTCCATTGCTCTGGTTACCGCAGGTGTGATTGCATTGACATTCATGTCATTCAAAGGGATGGTTTAACGGCAGCTGGAATAAATCCAGACTCCGTCTCATCTCTGTTTTTTGAATTGTTTCAAAAAAAATAAGGTGAAATTATGATCGAAGCTTTATTGTTCATGTTAGGTATCGGTGCTGTATGTTCTATTGTCCTGAGCCTTTCATCCAAGATCTTTTATGTATATGAAGACCCCCGGATTGCAATGGTTGAAAACAACCTTGCAGGAGCAAACTGCGGCGGATGCGGATTTGCAGGATGTTCAGCGGCTGCCCAGGCCATTGTCAACGGCATGGCACCACCTTCAGTGTGTATTGTATCCAGCAAGGAGGGTGTCGAGGCTGTGGCAAAAATAATGGGGGTTGATGCCGGAAACGCAGAAAGCCCGTTGTCATATAATATGTGTGAGGGCGGAGACCGTGCAGAGAATAAATATCACTACATGGGTGTGACCTCCTGCAAAGCCATGGCATTTGCCTTTGGCGGAAAACGAATCTGCAGTGTCGGCTGTATCGGACTGGGGGACTGTGTGAAGGCCTGCCAGTTTGCTGCAGTAAAAATCGGCCCCAAAGGATATCCGGTGGTTGATGAAGAAAAATGTGTGGGATGCGGTGCCTGTCAGCAGGCATGCCCCAAAGATATTATCCAGGTGAATACCCTTTCCCAGCAGCTTATGAAGTTTAATCAGGAACAGGATGCTTTAGCGCCCTGCGCCCAGACCTGCCCGGCTGAAATCAATATTCCCAGATACATCAACCAGCTCAAAGAAGGAAAATATAAAGAAGCGGTTCAGACCATCCGGCTGAGAAACCCCCTTCCCCTGGCCTGCGGCCGTGTGTGCCCGCATCCGTGTGAAAACGAATGCCGAAGAGGAATAGAAGATGAACCGGTTTCCATAAATCAGCTCAAACGGTTTGTTTCTGACTATGAAATGAATTCAGGTTCCAGAATACCCATCAAATGCGCTCCTGACACCGGTAAAAAAGTGGCTGTCATCGGCGGGGGGCCTGCCGGACTTTCCTGTGCATTCTTTTTAAGAAGAATCGGTCATGAGGTTTCTATTTTTGAAGCCATGCCAAAACTGGGCGGTATTATCAGATACGGTATCCCTGAATACCGGCTGCCGAAAAAGGTTCTTGACTGGGAAATCCAGGGAATCCTTGATTTGGGAATTAAAGCCTATACCAATGTCAGATTTGGTGAAGACTTTGGTCTGGGCGCTTTGATGGCATCAGGGTATAATGCTGTATTCATGGGAATCGGTGCATGGAAGGATCTGTCTCTTGGAATTGAAGGCGAGGACCTGGATGGGTGTTATAAAGCCATTGATTTTTTGCAGAGATTCTCCAGTGGTGAAAAAATTAAAATGGGAAAAACCGCTGCTGTAGTCGGTGGTGGAAACAGTGCCATTGACTGTGTAAGAACCCTTTTAAGGCTTGGCCTTGAAAAAGTGTACATTGTTTACAGAAGAACCAGAAAAGAAATGCCGGCCAATGAAGTGGAAATCCTGGCATCAGAAGAGGAAGGCGTTGAATTTGTTTTCCTGGCAGCACCTACACGTGTGATCGGGGATGAAGACGGCAAGGTCAAACAGCTCGAATACCTGAGAATGGAACTGGGTGAACCGGATGCATCCGGCAGGCGGCGGCCGGAGCCGGTTAAAGGATCTGAAACCCTGCTGGATGTTGAGATGGTTATCTCTGCCATCAGTCAGGCCCCGGACACCTCGTTCAGAGATAAAGATCCGCATGGCAGGATAAAAAATCTTGAATTGACCCGCTGGAATACGATTGACAACGATCCTGCAATCCTGCAGTCTTCAATACCCTATATTTTCACCGGTGGTGATGTGGCAACAGGTCCGGCACTGGTGGTGGATGCCATCGGCAGCGGGCGCAGAGCTGCCCGGTCCATTGATCTGTTCCTGAATGGTCAACCCGTGGAACCGGTCAAAAACTCGCTTCAAAACAAGAAGATTAAAGAATCCATATTTAAAAAAGTGCCGGGAATCAAGAAAACACCCCGGGCAAAAATGCCGGAAATCCATGTGAAAGACCGACTGGATTCCATGATCGAGGTCGATCTTGTTCTGCCCGAAGACGCAGCCCTTAAAGAAGCAGCAAGATGCCTGAACTGTTGCCGTATCTGTTACAACCCGGACACAGACTTCCCCATGGCGAATAAAACCAGTTGAGAACTATCCTGTAATTTTTACTGATTTAAAAAAGGGTGTCGCGCTGATACCCTTTTTTATTTTTCTTCACTGTCAGATACGTGAAAACGGCAGATATGCAAAAAAAATTAAAAAAATATTCAGTTTTAGCGCTTATCAGCACCTGCATTATTATTGGCTTCATCGGGATATTGTATTTTTATAAATTTTTCACTTTTATCGGCACCCCCCTGAATTCCAATTCAAATGAAAAGCTGTTTTCTATTTTACCCGGACAGAATCTTGCAGCCATTTCAATACAGCTTGAATCTGAATCCATTATATCCAGCAGTCGCTATTTTAAACTGTACGCCCGGATAAAAAAGGCAGGCAAAAAACTCAAGGCCGGCGAATATCTGCTGTCTGCTTCAAACACCCCGGCACAGATTCTGGAAATTTTTTTAAAAGGCAGGGTCAAACTATACAAAATCATGATTCCTGAAGGCTGGAATCTCAAACAGATTTCCCGGGAAATAGAAAATAGCGGGTTCTGTGATGCTTCATTTTTTTTGACACTCTGCCATGATAAAGACTTTATAACATCCTTGAACATTAAATCCATATCATTAGAAGGGTATCTTTTCCCCGACACCTATTTTTTTCCAAAACACACTTCCTGCGAAAATATCATTCAGACCATGACCGATCATTTCAAAAAGTCATTTACCCCGGCCATGATCCACCGGGCAGAGGAATTGGGTTTCTCCATCCATGAAATTGTCACACTTGCATCCATTGTTGAAAAGGAAACGGGCACTGCATCGGAACGACCTTTGATTTCGTCTGTTTTTCACAACCGCCTGAAAAAAGATATGCGTCTGGAAACTGACCCTACGGTTATTTATGGAATCGAAAATTTTGACGGCAATATCAAGCGCGAGCATCTGCAGATACTTACCCCCTATAATACGTATAAAATCAAGGGGCTGCCCATAGGCCCCATTGCAAGTCCCGGGATATTGGCGCTGCAGGCGGCTTTATACCCCGCCCGGAGCGATTATCTGTTTTTTGTTTCTAAAAAGGATACCACCCATAAATTTTCAAAGACGTACGAAGAACACAATGAGGCGGTCAGAAAATATCAGCTTGGAAAATGATGATTTTCAAAATGACGCTTCAATCAAACTGTTTTAAATACACAATAACAGCGCCGCTTTTCAGTTTCTTTTTTTTGTCCCATTCATAAGAGAGGACTAACTCCTGAGCTTTTAACTGCCCGAGCAGGTCCTCAACAATACCGGGAAGAACCGGGCCTTCATTGGAATGAAGCCCTTTACCGACAATAACTCTGGCTGTAAAAATCCCCTGATTTTTGCATGTTAATAGAAAAGATTTCAGTTTGATTCGGGCGACAATGCTGCTCAAACCATGGAGATCCAGTTCAACTTCAACGGGCGGATACCGTTTAAGTCTTTTTTTAAGGGGGACAGGATCGGCTTTCTTTAATGGCTTGATCTCTCTTTTCTGATCGTATTGTACCAGCAGAGTTTCAAAATCTTCGTCATCCGGCTCCGGCAAATCATCTGAAATTGAGCAATGACTTAAACCGGTTGCCAGAAAAGGCACACCATGTTTATTCTTAGATTCCTTTTTTTCAGGACTTGCCGTCAACTCATTTTGGAGTTGAGGCTGCTGACTTTTTTGGAAAACCGTTAAATAATCCCGATCAGCATCAAGAATCGGCAATCCGTTTTTAGTTGACTTTTGAAGCCTTTTTTTCTTTTTAATCTCCTTTGTCATGGTGTGTGCATTGTATCCCATTCAACTGTGAGTTTCAATATTTTCACTCTTTTTGCACCTTTTTGCAAATTGACAAGACTCAGCCTTCCTGTTATTGTCCTGATTATGATTATTGGAAGCATTGTAGAGTATATAGATCAGCAGAAAATTGTTGCAGCAGTGATCCTGCAGGAAAAAAATGGCAAGCTAAGATTACTCAATGAGAACAACCGGGAAGTCATCTTCTCTGAAAAAAGACTGTCTCATTTATCAGCCGCTCGCATTGACACTACAGTTGCGCGAAATACCATTGTTGATCAATTAAGAGTGCTTACCCAAACCCGCAAAGCGCTTTCAGAAGAAATAAATATTAAAGAATTGTGGGAAATTCTTCATGAAGAACCCGATGAGATTGATATTTCAACCATGACCCTCTTCTGCTTTGATCCCCCTTTGACACCGGATCATGAAGCAGCTGTGATTCGTGCCTTTTTCAAGGATCGACTGTATTTTAAATTTAATAATCTCATTTTTGCTCCCTATACTGAAAACCAGGTCGAAACCAAAAAACGGCAGATCAAGGATCTTGAAAAAAAGGAACGTCTGGCAAAAAACGGGGCTGAATGGATCAATGATGTCCTGAATAACAAAAACGGTTCCCCTGTAAAAACAGATCCTCAGATCCTTGATATTCTCATTGCGTATTATCTGTTCAATACAGACTCCCACCATTATTTAATTGCACGGGACATGATCAAGAACTCGCCTTTAAACTCACCGGAACAACTATTCAGTGTCTTTGTCAAAGCCGGAATCTGGGAACAGAACATAAATATTGACCTGTTAACCCTGAAAATACCCACTGTTTTTTCAAAAGATGTGATTGAACATGAAAAAAGGCTGATTCAGGAAAAAGACACTTTTCTCCAGGACCCGTTGAGAAAAGATCTGACCAATACCCAATTAATTACGATTGACGGCCAGTCCACCCTTGATTTTGATGATGCCATCAGCCTTGAAACCACAGATACAGGCTATACACTGGGTATTCATATCATTGATGTGGATGCCTTTATCAAAACCGATGACCCCATCGACCTTGCAGCAAGAGAGCGGGCAAGCTCCATATACATGCCCGATGACAAACTGCCCATGCTGCCGCCGAATCTTTCTGAAGATCTGTGCAGTCTCAAAGAAGGGCAGGTGCGTCCCGGCATCAGCACCATTATTAAAATGAACCGGTTTTTTGAAATCCAGGAATACACGATTATTCCCAGCATCATCAAAGTACATCACCAGATGAGCTATACGGAGGCCAATCTTCTAAACGGCAAGGATGATCCGGTTACCACGCTTTATAAAATGGCCACCACCCTCAGAGAAAAAAGATTAAAAGCCGGGGCCATACAGATCACACTTCCGGAAGTCAATATCTGGCTGGAAGAAGACGGAGAGATCGGGTATTCAAAAATAGACCGGGAAAATCCTTCCCGCATGCTCATATCTGAAATGATGATTCTTGCCAATTCACTGATGGCTGAATTTCTTGCCAATAACAATACCCCTGCTGTTTTCCGGTCACAGGCACAACCCAAACAGCGACTTTTCAAGGGGATTGAAACCTCTTTGAGCCTGAATTTCATGCAGCGCAAACAGCTCAGCCGGGCAGTTGTCGGGACAGACCCGGAGACCCATGCCGGGCTCGGGGTAAAGGCCTACACCACAGCCACTTCGCCCATCAGAAGATATCACGACCTGATTACCCAGCGCCAGATAAAAGCCATTCTGGGATATGGCAAGGCCTATACAAAATCCGAGCTTGAAAATATTCTTGCGTCCATCTCCATTGCTGTCAGCAACGCAAACCGGGTACAGGCCACCCGGAAACGCTACTGGATCATCAAATATCTGGAATCCAAACGGGGTGAAGCATACGAGGCCATGGTGCTTGATTCCTACAGAGACCATTTTATTGTGCTGATTAAAGAATTCATGCTGGAAACCAAACTTCCCCACAGCGGCATCAAATTCAAACCCGGCGACATCATCCAGGTCACCATCCAGCATGCAGATGCCAGACGCGATCAGCTTTCTCTTTTTGCATAAAAACTAATGTTTAAAACTTCTCTGCCCTGTATACACCATGGTTGCACCATTTTCATTACAGGCTTCAATGGACTGGTAATCGTTCAAGGATCCGCCGGGCTGAACCACTGCTTTGACCCCTTGTCTGAGTCCTACATCAATCCCGTCCCTGAACGGAAAGAATGCATCTGATACCATGGCCGAACCGATCAGCCCGCCGTTTACCTCTTTTACCCGGGCTTCAATCTGGGCCTTTTTATCCGGATCAGTTAAATCGGCAAAGCCTGTGCCATACTGCTCAAAACAATACCGGTCTGCCAGTTTTCGATAGGCCTTGTCAACGGCAATCTCGGCAACGCCTACCCGGTCCTGCTCTCCGGTGCCAATCCCCACGGTCACATTATCTTTAACATAAATAACAGAATTGGATGTGATTCCGGATTCCACCAGCCAGCCGAACAGCATATCCTCATTTTCCTGCACTGTAGGCTGACGGTTCACCGTATAGGTTTTGCCTTTATACTCTGTTGCAGCCGGCATAAAATCCTTATGGGAAAGCGCCTGGGGCACAAAGGACCACTGGGCAACCATACCGCCGTCCATCAGGGATTTAAAATCGATCACCCGTTGACCGATAAACGTCTGAAGCTTGTCCATATTGTTAATCCGGATCACCCTCAGATTTTTCCTGGCGCCGAGAATATCAACCACACCCTCTTCAAATTCAGGGGCCACCACAACTTCGGCATACTGACTGGCAATGGCCTGGGCAGTGGCTTTATCCACCGCTTTATTCAAGGCGATACATCCGCCGAATGCTGCCACCCGGTCCGCCATATACGCTTTATGGTATGCCGCTTCAAGGCTGTTTGCCCGGGCAGCGCCACAGGGATTATTATGCTTTACAATAACCGCACAGGGCGTATCTGTAAAATACCTTAAAATATTAAGGGCATTGTCCGCATCTGTAAGATTGGTTTTTCCCGGATGTTTTCCGGACTGGAGCAGTTCAATATCAGAAACCAGATATTTTCCAGGCGCAATGGTCTGTGCATCTCCTAAAACCAGATTTCCATTCACCAGCCGGTAAAGCGCAGCTTCCTGACCCGGGTTTTCACCATAGCGCAACCCTTTTTCCACCCCGTCAATCACCCAGGACACCTTCTGATAAAAAAGGGTCTGCCGCCTGTCACCGTCAACAAAAGACACTTCCATCTGTGGTGTAAAATGGTCATCCATGATGGTTTTGTACATTTTTTTAAGATCTTGAGCCATTGGGCTTATTCTCCTTTATAACAAGAATTGACATCACCTGCAGACCTGTCTGCAAGGTAAGCGGCAATATTGGTATCATAAACCGCTGTATGCTGGAATGCCTTTTTCGCAAGATCAAACCGGTCTTCCAGAGACAATGCACCATTATTGGCCTTAAGTTTTTCCAGAATATCCGGATATGTTTCAGGATCCACCACAGAGGCCACCCGGATAAAATTCTTGGCCGCAGCCCGGATCATGGTGGGACCGCCGATATCGATATTTCCTCTGGCATCTTCTACAGTCACCCCTGCTTTTGCGATGGTTTCACTGAACGGATACAGGTTGACCACCACCATATCAATGGCACGGGCATTTGTACGCTTTAAATCATTCTGATGGGCATCATTATAGGTTTCTGTCAGCAGCCCCAGATAAATTTTAAAATCAAGTGTCTTTACAAGCCCCCCCTGGGTTTCCGGCTGTCCTGTATACTCAGACACCTTTTTTAAATTCACATGGGCCCTGTCCCCCAGAATATCTTTAATTTTTGAATAGGTCCCGCCGGTTGATAAAATCAACACATCCGGGGTTACTTCAAGCAGTCCTGCAATAAATGCTTCCAGACCGGATTTGTCTGACACACTCATCAATATGGTTTTTATTTTTACCTGACGGTCTATTTTTTCCACAATATTTTTGGTCATGTGTATTCCTTGCAATTGTTTTAAAATGAATCATCTTCCATGCTTTAATTATTCAGATTAATAATATAATTGCCTGCTTAAAGTCAAGGTCTGATCCGGTGCAGGCCGATGAACCCATCCTAAAACCATGCAGATCATTCAAATAATATAATTTTCTTGTGTTGAAAATTTAAGGCTGATAAAAATTAAAAACTGGCAAAATTAAAGATCGTGTTTATTTTACACTAATAAACAGGTACCCATTGCAAGGATATAAACCTGAATAATGATAAATAAAAAAATATTCGGACCCTTAACCGGCGAAACAACCAAAGTCATTCTGGAATGCATTTCTGACGGAGTGTTCACCATAGATTACAACTGGGAGATCACCTCTTTTAACAGAGCTGCTGAAGAAATCACCGGAATTGACCGTAAAGAGGCCATTGGAAAACACTGCTGGGAAGTTTTCCGATCCAATATGTGCGAAGCAGACTGTGCCTTGAAAAAAACAATGGAGCAGGGTCGTCCGTTCATCAGCACCTCTGCCTACATCATCAACAGTGAAAAAAAAAGAATCCCCATCACTGCTTCAACCTCTCTTCTGATTGATAAAAACGGTGAGGTCATTGGCGGCGTTGAAACATTCAGGGATCATTCCCTTGTTGAGGAACTCAGAAAAGAACTGTCCCCGAAGGTCCGGATGGAAGATATGGTATCCACCAGTGATGCCATGAAAGCCATATTCAATATCCTGCCCCAGATAGCAGACAGTGATTCTTCTGTTCTGATTGAAGGTGAAACCGGAACCGGAAAAGAACTTATGGCCCGGGCCATTCACAACATGAGCCCCAGAAAGGACCAGCCCTTTATCGCCATTAACTGTGGCGCCCTGCCCGACACGCTGCTTGAGTCAGAATTATTCGGGTATAAAAAAGGCGCTTTTACCCATGCATCAAAAGATAAACCCGGACATTTTTCCCTTGCAGACAAAGGGACTATTTTTCTGGATGAAATCGGTGAAACCAGCCCCGCTTTTCAGGTCCGTCTTCTGCGGGTGCTTCAGGAACGTGAATTTACCCCCCTGGGCGGTATTGAAAAAGAAAAAATTGACACCCGTATCATTGCTGCAACCAATCAAACACTGTCTGAACTGGTTGAAAAGAATAAATTCCGACAGGATCTGTTCTACCGGATCAACGTTATCCGCCTGACACTTCCCCCGTTAAGGCAGAGAATGGAGGATATTCCCTTTCTTGTGGAAAGTTTCATCAACAAAATGAATATCCGCCAGGGAAAATTCATTCAGGGAATTGATAAAAAAGTACTTCATGCGTTTATGTCACACCAGTTTCCAGGCAATATCCGGGAACTTGAAAATATAATGGAACATGCCTTTGTTCTGTGTTCTGAAGGGTATATCAACCTGGAACATCTGCCGCCTTCATTATTCCCCAACCCGATATCCTGCCCGGATGATATTGAAGACCCTGTAAAAGCCGCCCAGATTAAACTGATTTCAGATGCGCTTGTCCGAAACGGCTACAACCGCAATGCTGCGGCCAAGGAACTGGGAATTCATAAAAGCACTTTTTTCAGACGAATTAAAAAACTGGGAATTAAACTCTGATTGCAGACAAGTATGGCACAGGCTTTGCAACTTTAGTTTTCATAACCATGGAGGTACAGTGTGAAAATTGCAATCACGATATGGGGCAACCGTATTTCACCGGTTTTTGATTCAGCAAAAACCCTTCTGATCACAGAGATCAAAAATGGAATGATTCAAAAAAAAACGTATCAGTCTTTTGATCCCCATGCAGTGCATGATCTTTTGAAAACACTTAAGGAACAGAACATATCAACACTGATCTGCGGTGCCATATCCACTCATCCGGCAGAGCTGATTGTTGAAAATGATATCAAGCTGATCTCTTTTGTCATGGGAAACACCCTGGAATTTCTGGAAAACTTTACAGATAAAAACCAGATTAAAAAATCTTTTATCATGCCCGGCTGCAGACATCACAAAAATTTCATTCAACCCACCCATAATCGCATAAATACGACTTCCGGTATCTGACCGGTCGCACCATTGCAACTCTTCAACCGGTTATTTTTCCCCTTATTAATCCTATAAGACTTTATATTTACTATATTTTTTATTCTTTTAGAGCGCTTAAGTTTTCTGGCATGCATTGTGCTATCTCTTTTGGAAATATGTAATGCACAGCCCTCACATAAAGGAGACGATATTAATGGAAAAAGTAGCAGTAGTCGGTTGCGGTTCTTATATGGATCAAGGTTACGGATGTCCTGGCGAATGGCGCTGCCTTAAAGCAGCCGCTCTTGGAGACGGAAAATTTGAAGAACCCGCCCAGGTGGTGGCCTTTGTAAAATGTCAATGCCCCGGCAGAACTGTGGTTCCTGCCATTGGTATGGCCGCAAAACTATCTGAAATAAAACCGGACAAGATCTATTTAAGTTCTTGCCTCGCAAATGCAATACCCGGTTGTCCCTATACCGGCGCAAAGGATCTGGCTGATATTATTGAACAGAAAACCGGAATTAAAGTAATTACCGGAACCCATGATTACCATTAAATTTTGAAAGGAAGGACCAATGGCAGAGACTGTCATTCAACTTGGAAATAAAAAAAGGAAAAGTGCCTTTTTAAATAAAGTAAAAGAACTGCTGCCAGAAGGCGGCAACCTGAATGCCTGCCTGACCTGCGGGTTATGCGCATCCGGTTGCCCTGCGACAGGCCTTGCAGATATGGACCCCAGAAAATTTTTGCGTATGGCGGCTCTGGGAATGGACGAAGAAATTGCAGCGTCTGACTGGCCCTGGATGTGTACCATGTGCCAAAGATGCATCTATGCCTGCCCCATGAAAATAGATATCCCGCAACTGATCTTCAATGCAAGAGCGCTTCGTCCCAGAGAACAAAGACCGGTAGGAATCCTCGGATCCTGTGACATGGCTTTGCGAAATGACAGTTGCAGTGCCATGGGAGCCACCCCGGAAGATTTTGAATTTGTTGTGGATGATGTCCTGGAAGAATACCGGGAAGCACAGCCCGAATTTGCCGATATGGAGGCACCCATTGATAAAGAAGGGGCAGAATTCTTTCTGAACCAGAACTCCAGAGAACCGGTTACAGAACCCGATGAAATGGTGCCTTTATGGAAGATCCTGCATCTGGCAGGCGTGAACTGGACCTATGGCAGCAAAGGCTGGGGAGGTGAAAACTATTGCATGTTTCTGGCCGATGATGACGCATGGAAAAAAACAACCGGATTAAGCGTTGCACAGGCCAACGATCTGGGGGTCAAAACCTATCTCAATACAGAGTGAGGGCACGTCACTTTCTCAGTCCGGGCCGGACTGAAAAAATTCAATCTTGAGCATAAATTTGAAGTAAAAAATATTTATGAATATTATGCAAAATGGATACGTGAAGGTAAATTAAAAGTGAATTCAGACTGGAATAAAGATCTGAAAATAAAATTTACTGTACAGGATCCCTGCCAGATCGTCAGGAAAAGCTATGGGGATCCCATTGCTGAAGACCTCAGATTTGTTGTTAAATCCGTGGTTGGAGAGGAAAATTTTATCGATATGCAGCCCAACAGGTCCAATAATTACTGTTGCGGCGGCGGTGGTGGTTTTCTGCAGTCCGGATTTAAAGAAGAACGGTTAAAATACGGCATACTCAAAGATCGACAGATCAAAGACACGGGTGCAGATTACTGCATTGCCGGCTGTCACAATTGTCATGCCCAGATCCATGAACTCAGCGAACATTACGGTGGAAATTATCCGGTTGTTCACCTGTGGACACTTATCTGCCTTTCTTTAGGTGTTCTGGGGCCCAATGAAAGGGAATATCTGGGTGAAGATTTGAAAGACGTCAATGTTTTTCATCCTGAAACAGCTCTCTAAACATACAGCCGCCGAAGAGTGACTTCCACACTCCTTTTGTCACTCTTCGGCACCCCCATCAAAACCCGGCTCGTATAGAGCACACCATGAAGATACAGTTTCTTTAAAACTCTGAAGTGTAAAATCTGATTTGTAATTTCAGGCGCAATGCCGTATTCTATATCATTCCTGCAATTTAACACTTCCTTAGGAGATAAAAATGACAGCTGATGTATTTTTCATGGATTTAAAAACCACCTCAAAAGAAAATCTTCCCCAGAAACTGTCCCGCCTGATTAAAAAAGCCGGTATCAAAACCGTTCTGAAGGAAAAAGACCTGACCGCTGTAAAAATTCATTTCGGCGAAAAAGGGAATACGGCATTTATCCGGCCCGTCTTTATCCGGCAGATTCTGCAGACCATCAAAGAATTCAATGCGTCCCCTTTTCTCACCGATGCCAATACCCTTTATGTGGGAACACGGTCTGATGCGGTTTCCCATATCCATACAGCCATTGAAAACGGATTTTCGTATTCATCCATGGATGCAACCCCCATTATCATTGCTGACGGGCTGAATGGAAAAAGCGAAACAAAAATACCCATCCATCAAAAAAACTTTAAAGATGTCTATATCGGCGCTGAAATTGTCGCAGCAGATGCATTGATTTCAGTTGCCCATTTTAAAGGTCATGAACTTTCAGGTTTTGGCGGCACACTCAAAAATCTGGGAATGGGGTGTGCCTCCAGAAGGGGAAAACTGGCCCAGCACTCCAATGTCAGCCCGAAAATAAAAAGAAAAACCTGTATCGGGTGCGGTCAGTGTGCGTTACACTGTCCGGGGCAGGCCATTTATCTTGAAGAAAAAAAAGCCTATATGGATAGAACAAAATGTATCGGGTGCGCAGAATGCATTGTCCGGTGTCCGACCCAGTCCATCAATATCCAATGGGATCAGACCGTCCCGGTCTTTCTTGAAAAAATGATGGAATATACTCTGGGTGTCCTTAAAGGAAAGGAAAACAAATCTCTTTTTATCAATTTTATCACGGATATCTCCCCCAAATGCGATTGCCTGCCCTACAGTGAATCCCCTATTGTTCAGGATATCGGCGTTCTTGCATCCACAGATCCTGTGGCAATTGATCAGGCCTCGGCCGATATGGTCAACCAGCAGGCAGGACTTTCAGCAAGTGTGCTTAAAATGAATCTTGAACCTGGACAGGATAAATTCAGAGGGCTGTACCCGGACGTGGACTGGGAATATCAGCTTGAATATGCTCAGGATATCGGCCTGGGCAGCCGGGACTACACGTTGAAAAAACTGAAAACATTATCCTATGCCAAAGAATAGGCCAACGCTATCTTCGGGTTTTAAACCTTTGCTCACCCGCTTCAAGATGCCCCAGAATCTGAAGATAGGTATCATACCGTTCCTGCAGAATCCCGCCGGTTTCAACCAGATGCTGGACTGAACAGCCGGGTTCGGTGTGGTGAAGACAATCCCGGAAACGGCAGGGCGTTTCCAGAGCCTTTTCAAACCCGGGGAAAAAACCGGCAAGGTCCTGAGCGCAGATATCCACCAGGCCGAATTCATTGAATCCGGGCGTATCCACGATCTGTCCCCCGCCTTTGAGTGAATGAAGCGTTGAAACCGTTGTGGTGTTGCATCCTCTTTTGCCCGCGTCATACAGCTCTCCCACCCGCAGATCCTGCTCCGGCAGCATCGCATTGATCAGTGAACTTTTACCCACCCCGGTAATGCCCACAAAAAAACCTGTATACCCCTGCCCCAGAAAGGATGTAAAGGCGTCAAGCCCCTGACCTGTATCCGCACTCACAACAAAGATATCAACAGCGTCTGCATACATTTTTTTCAGTTGCGCTGCAAAAAGGTCTGACCCCTCAAGATCACTTTTGTTCACCACAAGCACCGGGGTCAAACCTGCCTGTCTTGCCGTGACAATCGCCTGATCGATAAACCCGAACGGCGGCAGCGGCAATATGGAAACCACCACTCCCAGAACATCCAGGTTTGCGCCCACGGTCTGGACACTTCCCCGGGAATTTCTGCGACAAAGCTGTGTTCTTCTCGGCAGACGCTCAATCACGCCATCCTTGACCGTCACCCTGTCTCCGACAACATGACCGGAGCGCTTTTTCACATTTACCATTTGCCGTTCCCCGGACTCAAACAAGATATCCACGGCGATACCATGATGTGCGACAATAGTGCCTTTTTTCGTTTGATGCAAAATCGGTGTCATCCTGATGATTATCACTGTTTATAAAAGACTTCATACTACCTTGCCGGAACAGCAAAATCAAATCATAAACGATAGAAAAACCATAAATTATTAGATTTAAAGCCTTTTCCATTTTTTATGCATTGCAATATTCAACCAATCGTGTATGATGCATACAGATTTACATGAAGCCAAATCAAATTTTCCTTCAAGGTTGTCCTTAACATTCCCTTTTTAAGAAAATTAGATAATATAAATACCCCCGGTTTTTTTAAGAAAAGCCGACGATCTGCAAATCAGGGAAACGCTCTGACAGATCAAAAAATTACACACAGGAGTTTTAATGAGTTTTAAAAATTTTAAGTTTGACCCCAAAATCGCTGCAGGCATTGATGCCTGTGGATACACGACCCCGACACCTATCCAGGAACAGGCCATCCCGTTTATTCTTGAGGGCCGGGACATGCTGGGACTTGCCCAGACCGGTACAGGGAAAACCGCAGCATTTGTTCTGCCGCTGCTTCAGCGTCTGCTGGACGGCCCCAGAAAAAAAACAAGGGCATTAATTATCGCCCCCACAAGAGAACTGGCTGAGCAGATCCACATCGAGATCAGCAAGCTTGCAACAAAAACCGGACTGAAAAGTTTTTCCATTTACGGTGGTGTGGGCAAATTCCCCCAGATCAAAGCCATCCGGGAAGGTGTGGATATTATTGTAGCCTGCCCCGGTCGTCTGCTGGACCTGCTGGTCAATGACAAAGCCCTTTCTTTGAAATCCATCGAAGTGCTGATCCTTGATGAGGCTGATCATATGTTTGACAAAGGGTTTCTCCCGGACATCCGCAGGATCATCAAGCACCTTCCGGAGAAAAGACAATCCCTGGTTTTTTCTGCAACCATGCCGGATGAAATCAGGCACCTTGCTGAAAACATATTGAATAACCCGGAAACCGTGCAGATCAACCACAAAAAACCGCTTCTTGCGATCTCTCATTTTCTGTTTCAGGTGGCAAAAGAAAAAAAGACCGCCTTGCTGAAAAACATTATCGAGAAAGAAGAAATGACAAGCACGCTGGTGTTCACCCGAACCAAACATAAAGCAAAAAGCCTGGCGCTTCATTTACAAAAAGCCGGTTTCAGTGCAGCTTCCATCCAGGGCAACCTGTCCCAGCAAAAACGTCAGCAGGCGCTGGACGGATTTAAGGACGGCAGTTTTAAAATTCTGGTGGCAACAGATATTGCTGCCCGGGGAATAGATGTTCAGGGAATCTCCCATGTCATCAACTATGATGCGCCGGATACAGCAGAAACCTATACCCATAGAACCGGACGAACAGGCCGGGCTGAACACAGCGGTCAGGCATTTATTTTTGCAGGACAGGAAGACAGCAAAATCATCTCTGTGATTGAGCGCAGTCTGGGCAAAAAAATACTTCGCCAGACACTTCCGGACCTGCCCCGGGAAACTGAAAAAGACATTATGGAAGTCAACAGACCGATTTTTCAGCACCGGGCACCGAAAAGAGAAAAACCTGCAGCAGCAAGTCAGAACAGAAGCCATCGCAGCGGAATTTTCTCCCTGGCCCCAAGCCTGAAATATTAATTTCCAAATATTAATTAAGGAGCGAACCGTTGTTCAAACCCAACTATTCATTTGAAAAACGTCAAAAGGAACTGGCAAAGCAAAAGAAAAAAGAAGAGAAACAAAAACGGAAACTGGAAAAGAAAAACGACTCTGGCGGCCAAGCTGTGCCCGAACAAGTCAAGACTGAAGACGGATCGTAAATAACCCGCATAAAACCTGAAAAGATATCATCCCTTTTCAGGTTTTATTGCTCTGTCATTGCCAGTTTTAAACCAAGGCTGCAAAGACTGGTTACATTTCATTTAGGCATGACAGGATTTCTTAAACAAAACCAGAACTATCCAAGGATAAACAATTAATCCAATGGGATTTTCAAAAGGAGTTGACAAAATGACTTTTCTTAAAAATATTTTTATTCTTAATGCTTTGTTCATTTCTTCTGCAAACGATTAAACTGTGCAGCCCAACTTTTGGGTCGGCACAAGCAACTCGTCAGGCGACTTTAACCATTAATGCTGCAATTCCACAGTTTCGGAAAAAATCGGCCCGTTCGTCTTGCATAATTCTTATATGCATCTCCAAACTCATTGGTCATTATTATTTCTTCTTTTTTTACAAGTTTGTGCCAAAGTAAATGCAGCAACAATATCCAAAACAAATACAACCATGAATTCAGATATAAGGCTACTCCAGGGCATATAAACGTAATCCAGGCAGTGTACATAGGATGTCGAAAGTGCTTAAAAGGACCCCTTGTACAGAGTTTGTCATCTGCCCACCAGCTCCGCAGCGTAGAAAAAGACCAGAAATGGAGCAAAAAACCACATATAATCAGTACTATACCTATGATTTTAATTAAGCCCGCATAACCTACGACGATTGGAAGTCCAATCATTGAATCTGCCCACACAAAAACAGCCAATAATAAAAGGCTGATCGTTGCTCCAGCAGGACCTATACCAAATAATTTTTTTAGTTTATTTCGACCTGAGATTTTAAAATTCATGAAATTAAGAGCCTTTTTCGCCTATCGTTGGAATTCAGGGGCTGTAATGACGGGTTATTAATTAATTTCTGCTTTTAAGAGAACCCCATTGGTTCATTGTGCCTTTTATAAAAATAACACCAACCAATAAAGCGCCAATAGAAAAATATATGAATCTTGTAGCGACTGGGATAGAGCTGTCAATAATACTGAAAACAACAAGAAGCTCAGGAATTAACAAGAGGCTTCTTAAAATAAAAATGATTCCAATGCCTAAAAGGATTTGCCTTAACCATGGTAATTTTAAGATTTTACCTGCGCCTGAAATTCCATATAAACCGAATAATGCGAGAATTAGACCAATAATTACACTGGCAACAATTAACGTGTTGGGATTTTTGGCTAAAGCTTCTGGTGCCCCAAAATACAGACTTAAAGATGGGGAAAACCCAATGGCAATTTGAAATATTGCAAGTATAAAGCACAAAATACCACCAAGTAAGAGTAGGTTTTTTGAGTTATTCATAATTCTCTCCTTCAAAATAGTACAGTTTTTACTGAAACATAACGTTCCGGTCACCGGAGGCGGCCTTTTGCCGTCCGGTGGACTGGGTGGTGTACGCCCGGCACGGGCGTGAACTTATGGGGTGAAAGTCCCCTATACGTGAGTCCTGTTAACATATGGTTTGTTAACATAAGTATTAGCCGAAAACAAGGGCGGAACCGTGAGGGACCGTCTGAAGGAAGTTGGAGTGCAAAACTATGAGCCGACGAACAGAAATAGCATATAAGGCCTGGTCTCCGGGTAAGCCAGCACAACATGTCGAAGCCCAGGATTCAGGAGACAGGGTAAATGCTGCGGTTGTGTAGTGAAAGTTCACGTTCTTATCCGGGGAGATCTGCTCTGCATGCATTGAGCATCTTTTGTAATAAATCCCGGCACGGACCATACCGGGTTACCAAGGTCCAGGCATCACCGGCTGTTGCTGACGGTGATGAGACACAAACAATGGGCAGCGCCTGCAAAAGAAATTTCATTGCGCCTTACAGGGTAACCTGTCTGGTGACAGAGCAGAAGTCAGCAGACGTCATAGTAGCCAAACGCCGGGAGTAATGTCCCGGACAGGGTGAAGGACTGAACATTAAGAGAAAAGGAGGTGTTCATGAGCTTTGCAACTACAGTGAATCCGAATGGAGGAGTAGAATACAAGCGCGTCATGGAAGAGCCATTTTCAAATGATCATCTACTGGAACGTATTCTGTCAGCGGAAAATGTTCGCCAAGCCTGGAAGCAGGTTCGAGCAAACAAAGGGGCTCCCGGGATCGACGCTGTAACCGTCGATGAATTTCCGGATGCCTTCCGCAAATTATGGCCAAAGATACGTTCAGACTTGCTTGAGGGAACA
>Ga0180009_10001221_pt1 | contig 32038 bp, 15 predicted proteins | sample OS_PC_MetaG_FD_123537 | JGI IMG/M metagenome (GOLD analysis project Ga0180009, IMG submission 123537) | Groundwater microbial communities from the Aspo Hard Rock Laboratory (HRL) deep subsurface site, Sweden - OS_PC_MetaG | ecosystem: Environmental > Aquatic > Deep subsurface > Groundwater...
AGAGCGCAGTTTGGTACGGCTGTTATACAAATTCGGGTTATACGGGGCTGGTTTCGAGCACATGGACGAAGAACACTGATTACTGGTATGTGATGACGCTGACGACAAACACGGTGTATTACTGGAAAGCCAACAGCAGAAACTATTACGGGCTTTTGAATTCATCGGCGGCGTTCGACGGCAAATGCACTTTAGCAAGGCCTCCGGCAACGGCAGAGGTGAGCACCAGCGCGGCGACAAACACATTAAAAATAAATGTGTATAACGGGAACAATCCGGGAGACACGGAGCTTGCAATAGCGGTGTCGAGTGATAATTTTGTAAGCGATACGAGGTATGTGTATTCAGATACGGGATACAAATTAAGGCAGACGGAGTCGTGGTGGGACACATGGGATGATTTGGGACAATTTACGATAGAAGGTTTGGGAGCGAATACAACGTACTATGTGAAAGTAAAAGCGCAAAACGGCGACGAGGCGGAAACGGGCTTTAGTTCTGTCTCGTCAAAAGCCACGAGGACAACGGTTCCCTCGGGGGTTTTCGCGGTTGGGCAATCGTCGTCAATGATACAGATAAGCTGGAGCGGCGACGGGGCGGAGTATTTTGTGCAGTGGTCGACGGCGGAAGCGGGGACATATAATAATCTTTTGAGTGACTGGATAACGGCGGACACGACGGAGCAGGTGAATTTGACGCCGAATTTAGAGAGGTGGTATAAGGTGAAGGCGAGGAATCATGCGGAAATTGAAACGGCTTCTTGCGCGGCGGTTCAGGGATATACGCAGTCAATAGTGCCGGCGGCGGATACTCCGTGGGTGGATAATGTGTTTAAGTCGTCGGCGGTGATACACTGGGTAAACAACGGTAATGCCCCCGGAACGAATTATCAGGCGGTGGTTTCCACAAATTTTGATTTTGCTCCGGCGCTATCAACGACGAGTTTTAATGCTGATATGTTTATAACGACATTTACAGCATTGAGTTCAAATACGAGTTATTATTTCAGGGTGAGGTCATCGGGTACGGCGGGTGTCGCTTCAAACTGGTGTGTTTTGGGCAGCACCTGGACGCTGATACCGCAGATAACAAACAGCGAGTTTCAGATAGAGACGAGCAGCATAGGAATAAAATCGGATGACAGTTTTAATAATTTGAGTGGGGGCAATTCGGGACTCAGGTATTACTGTTACGCGGATTCAAATTACAGCGAATGGAAAGCGAGTTCAACGTGGCTTAAAAATCAGGATTTCTGGTATGCGGAAGGGCTTAATAAGAACGCGACATATTATTTTAAGTTAAAGAGCAGGAACGGTTCGGGGATAGACACGGTTGCGCTGGCCGCGTCAACAGCGACGGCGATCGAAACGGTGGAGAGTTTACAGTTTACGGTTTATGCATCCAGTATAGGTGCAGCCGCATTCAACACTGAAGGGTTTTCTATTTTAACGGCGGGAGATTCGGGAATAGAGTGTTGGTCGGTAACCGAATCAACGGGCAGTTTATGGAGGCAGACGACAAACCACTGGTGGTTTGATCATTGGGGAGCGGGATTGACGCCGGGCGGAGAATACACATTTAAGGCGCGGAGCAGAAACAACAAGAAAAACACGAACGGGTGGAGCGCGGAGATGACGACACACACATTGTGCAATGCGCCGTTAGTTTCATCAATAGAGTTGGTTACGGATTACGAAGACAGCAAAATAAAAGTTGTGCTCAATAAAAACGGCAATGATGATATTGTTCGTTACGCGATAGCGGCGAGCAGTGGTTTATCATGGGGAACAACGAGGTATGTTCAGGCGACGGGAATATTGGGAGATTCGGAGAGTTGGAAAACGTATAGTGAGTGGGGAGGGACATCGGGGACAACAACAATAAATCTTGCGTCAAACGAGGTATGGAGTTTTAAAATCAAGGCAAAGAACGGAAATAATGTAGAAACGGATTTCAGCGCGGCTCTGACGACGGCAACATATATTCAAAAGCCGACGGGGATGACATTCAATGTGGTGGGTTCAACATATGTGAGAATAACGCCGCAAGAGACATTCAGCAATCCGGCCTCGGGGCAGAGTGGAATAAAGATATACACGTTATCGGGTTCAACAGACGGCGGCTGGAGACAGAACGCGGAAGAGGTGTATTTGTCGGATCCGTTAACGCCAAACACAACTCACGATTTCAAAATAAAAGTGAGAAACCGTTACGGCAATGAGTATGATGAAGGAACATATTATTACGAAGAAGAAAAGCTGACGCTTGCGGCGATGCCGGGATATAAGGCGGGAGCAGTGCAGTCTACGGGTTCGGCAAAATGTGAATGGACGGAAAACAGCAATGATTCAAATACGGAGTATCTGGTGGTTGCTTCGACGGCAAACGACTATTCGGTATACAATTCAAATTCGGGCTGGTTTGATCCCGAGGTATCTGCGGAATATACGTTTGGTGATTTGAACGCGAATATAAAATATTATTTCGGGGTGAAGGCGAGGAACTTCGCTTATGAGGAGACAGACTGGAGAGTGCTGGATTCGTCATATACGAAGATTCAAAACGTGGTAAACAGCGAATGGGAAATAGCTAATAGTTCAATAGAGATAACGGCGGTTGCCGACGGCGGGAGTTTCAGTAATCTCGGCGACGATGATGCGGCGGTCAGGTTTTTCTGTTATATAAACGCGGCCTATGACGAGTGGAAATCTTCAACGCCGTGGACAACGGATACAAGCACAGAGATGGTGAGTATGACGGCGAACACGACATATTATTTTGAGGCAGTCAGCAGAAACGGTGATGCTGCCCCGACGTCGTCGTATCAGAAGCCGAAGGCGAGCAGAATAGAAACAGTTGGCAGTTTACAGTTTACGGTTGACGACAGTGACGCCATACAGGTTGCGCCGGTGAACACATTTACGGAAATAGACGCGGGAGCGAGCGGAATATATTACACGGAAACGACGACGGACGCGGTATCATTGTGGAGAAACACGACGAACTGGTGGACATTGAGCGGTCTTGATCCGAATAAGCAGTACACATTTAAGGCGAAGACGAGAAACAGGGCGGCGTTAGAGAACGGATATAGCGGTGAGTATTCAACATACACGAGGGCGAATGTGCCGTTGTCGCCGACATTAAGCAACCCGACGACATACAGCGTAAATATAGTGATACGGGAAAATGATAATCCGGCGGAGACGGAGTTTGCGGTGATGGTGAGCAGTGACAACTGGGCTACGACAAATTGGGTGGGGGCGGATAACAAATTAACGGCAGATAAGGGTAACGCGGCATGGATGAACAAGGCGGGCTGGGGCGGAGCGATAAATGGAACGGATATAATTGGTTTAACAGCGAACAGACAGTATAAGGTGAAAATAAAAGCGAGAAACCAGTGCGGGATAGAAACGGTTTCGGAACCTGAGGCGATAAAATACACATTGATAGAATCAGCGGGCGGAATGGATTTTCCGTTGGTAAGTTGTGACAGTGTTGAAGTGCAGGCTGCCGGAAGTTTTACAACAAATCCGGGAGATCCGTGGATACAGTTTCTTGAGGGAACAGCAAATTCAAGCGCGTGGTTTTTGAGTAATGGTCACACCTTCCCCGATTTATCCACGAATGAGGTGTATAATTTCAAAGTCAGGACGCAGAATTCGGATTCACCGGCGACAGCGAATGACTGGACGACTGCATATCAGAAGGCCACGAGAATAGAAACGCCGACGGGAGTGGAGTTTGACACGGAGACGGTAACGTATAATTCAATAAGGGCGAAGGTGACGGGAACATTTACGAATCTTGAACAGGGGCAGTCGGCGGTAAATGTTTACTGCAATAATGTGGCTATCAGTTCGGGGGTGTGGGTGTCAACAACGAGTTACCGGGAGTTTACGGGATTGCTCCCGAACGTGACATATTATTTTGTTGCCAACAGCAGAAATCAGCAAGGCGTTTTGAATTCGTCGAGCGCGGTTTACGGGATACACACATTGTGTGTGGTGCCGAGTTCGCCGACAATTAAGGAGAAGGACAAGGATTATCTAAAAATAGCTATAAACAGCACGGGGACTGACCCGCAGAATCCCGACGCTGATACTGAGTATGTAATAGCGGTGTCAACGGTTAACGCCGGATTCACGGCGGGAACGACCTATTATATGGAAAGCGCGGATGGACCGTGGGGCGTGAGCGAGGTGTGGAATACCTATACCGGTTGGAATGGTTTGACCGGTTCATATTTGAGAAGTCTTGATTTAAACACGAGATACTGGTTCAAGGTGAAAGCTAAGAATAAAGACGGAGTGGAGACCGCATATGGGAACACAGCGGACTGTTACACGCTGGGCAACGCCCCTGATCCGCTGGTTGCCAGCGCGGTTTCCACGACGACCATAAATTTGAGTTGGGAGAATACGGCGAGCGAATATTACGTTGAGTATACGACATCATCAGTTTCGCCATACACGTGGTATAATTTATACGAAGCGGGCTGGAAAGTGATGTTGTCGACAGAGCATGCGGGTTTAAGTCCGAATGTTTATAGAAAATATAGGGTAGAGGGCAAGAATGCCGAAGGAACGCCGACGGGAAATTCAACGGCTGAATCGGCTGTGACGTGGACAAATCCGCCTGTTGCCGGAGCATATACGGATGTAAGCAAAAATTCAATAACGGGCAACTGGACGGACGGCAGCAATCCTTCGACGACTAAGTATTATTGTGAAGTGTCGTCGGACAATTTTGTTAGTTATGTTGAAAATTCGGGTGCACCGGAAGATATTTCAAGTTTTAATCCAGATACGCTGTTAAAACCGAATACGGAATATAATTTCAGGGTGAGGTCGTGTAATAGTGACGATAGTCATGAATCGGATTATACAGAGTTAGGTTCGACATACACGCTGTGCGAAGTTCCGGCGGCGCCGACCTGCGCGGCGGCTTCGGCGTCGGAAATGCAGGTGACGATAAATGACATTAACAATCCCGCGGGCTGGACGAAGTACGCTATAAAGGCGCTGCACTGGGGCGCGACGAGTTATGTGCAGGCGGATATGACGCTCGGCGGGAACGCGACATATTATACGCTGGCGGATTGGGACGGGATAACGGTGACGGATCTCTCGGCGAATAACAGTTATTGGTGGAGTGTGTCTGCGCTCAACGGAAACGGAGTGGTGACGGCATTCGGCGGTGAGACAAAAAAATACACAAAGGCAAATGTCCCCGCGAGAACGGGAAATTGGGACATATATCTAAGCTCGGTGACGGTTAACTGGGGAGAGAACGAGAATCCCGACAGTACGTTATACAGGGTTGAGTGCGACACATTTCCGCAGTTCGGCAGTCCAGATGGTTATGAAGTTGCTTACACGAGTTATACATTTACATTTCTGGATAAGAATCTGCTGCATTATTTTCAGGTGAAGGCTAAAGACGGCAACGGAGATTACACGAATTATGTGACGCTGGGGAGTTCCTCGACGAAAATAGAAACGGTTGAGAGTTCGTCATTTACGGTGCATCAGGATGAGATAGGGATAAAAGGCGTGGCTGTCGGCGAGATATTCAGCAATCCGGGAACCGGCAATTCAGGGCTTTATTATGAGATACAGACCCCGACGGGCGGCGTTGTAGGAAGCAGCTGGACGAAGAGTACGGATTATTGCTGGTTCAGCAGTTTAAGCAAAAACACGTCATATTATTTTGTGACAAACAGCCGGAATTATGACGGAGTTTTGAATACCCAAACATCGCCGGAGAAAAAATCAACTTTGATAGAAATGCCGACGGCGCTGAATTTTATAAGCGTAAGCACATATTCAATCACGGCGCAGCCGCAAAATGAGTTCAGTAATTTAACAAGCACATATTCGGGAGTGATGATGAGGAGAGGAACGACTTTGGACACCTCGGGTTGGAGAGGTTCGACGGTGAGCTGGATTTGCGATGATGAAGGGGCGGGGCTTGAGCCGAGTAAGGGATACAGTTTCCAGATACGAAGCCGGAATCTTGACAGTGAGGAAAACGGCTATGTGACAGGATTTTCCACATGGACTCTGGCGGAGGAGCCCGGATACTGGGCATTTGACGCCGGAGAAATAACGACGAGCAGCATAAAGTCGGAGTGGACAACGGCAGATAATAATACTGCGCAGTATTACTGTGAAGCATCGACATCCGCAACGCGAGAGCCCGTATTTTTAAATTCGGGTTGGCTGGCAGATAACACGACCTGTTACTTTTTCAATTTAGAGAGCAATGTGACGTATTATTTCCAGGTAAAAGCAAAGAACGGAGCGGGGATAGAGACGGCCTATAGGGATTTAGGTGATTACGCCACGAGGATAAGCAGCGTAACAGGGATAAGTTTTGATGAGATAAAAATTACGACAATTACTGTAAGCGGCTTCGGGGCGCCGTTCGCGAATCTTGACAAGGGAGCGAGCGGGCTGACATTTACAAGGTGTGATGAGTTTGGCAGCCCGAACGATAATTCAAACTGGATAACGGATAATACCTGGGAAGCGACGGGTCTTACGCCGAATACGACATACTGGTTTAAGGGAAATTCACGGAATGTGGGAGCAACGGCGAATAGTGAGACTCAGTATGAAGATTATTTTGTGGCGACGAAGGCGGCGGAAGCGGGTGGTCTATCATACTCGACGATAACATCAACAAGCGTAAAAGTGACATGGGGGGCATCAACGCCGGTGAATAACCCCCCTGATACGCTCTACAGAGTGGAGCTGGCGACGAGCAGTAATTTCGGCGGGGTGCTCAAGTCGTCGTCAACAAGTCGTCTTACGGCGACCGCTACAGTTCCCGGATTATCCGAGAATGTGACATATTATTGCAGGGTGAAGACAATCAACAGAGTCGACCTGGAGACAACGGTTGATTTCGGGACAAAGGTAACGCTTACGAAAGCGAGGCCGGTAGATAATCTTACGACGCTGTCGGGGGAATTAATCAGGGTGAGTTTTAGCGGGGGGACAAACCCGTCGGAAACGCTGTATGCGATAAAGGTAGAGGACGGAGCCACAGAATATCTAAATTCGTCAAACAATCTGTTGACAGGCATCGCGGATTATCAGACATTAGCGACATGGGGAAGTTATCGTGATGTGGGCGGGTTGACCGGGAACACGACGTACGCATTCAGTATAGTGGGTAAGAATTGGGAAGGAGCGACTAACGAAGGCGCGGTGTCGGCAAAAGCGACGGACGCGAATGCGCCCGGGGTAAATACATTTGAAGATGTGAATATATCCACGTATTCAGTAAGACCGAGGTGGACGGCGAACGGAAACAAGACAGGGACGGAATTTGTGGTGGAGGTATCAACGGCGAGCACTTTCAGCGTAATCAAGGCAAGTTATACGACGCCGACTCTTTATAAGGATGTGGCGGGACTTGACGCTAACAGCGGATATTATTTTCAGGTAGCGGCAAAGAATCTTGACGGGGATTTGACGGCATTTACGGATTTGACAACACTGGGCGCGAAATACACGAGGCTTGAATTGCCTGTTATGAATTTCGGGGCTTTTACTTCAAATTCAACACAGATAGACATAAGCGCGCAGACATTCAGCAACATAACGACCGGAGATTCGGATTTAAGATTTATAGAAGAAGGTTCGGACGGTACATGGTCAAGCGCGTGGGGTTCAAATAAAAGCTGGACGAGGCAGGAGAATAATCCTGCCGGGGCGCCGGCGTTGACTGCGAACACGACATATTTGTGGACAATACAGTCGAAGAATGCCGAGAATTTGCCCAACAGTGATGTGACGCAGGTAAAAGCCACGAGGATAGAACAGGTCGTAAATAGCCAATGGGAAATTGCAAGCAGCAGTATCGGCGTGATGACGACGGATACGCTCTCAAACTTAGCCAATGGAAGTGGGGGAATTTATTATGAAATACAGGATTCAAATTACGCGAAGATTAATTCAACGTGGACGAAGTCCGCGGGGTATTACTGGTTTGAAGGACTATCGGCGGATACGACATATTATTTTATAGCGAACTCACGAAATTATGACGGAATAGATAACTCGTCAACGAGCGCGCAGATGAAGCACACTTATTGCGTAAAGCCGGCGACGCCGACGGTTGCTCCTGCCGTAACCGGTGGAGACACGAAGATAGCATTTACGCTGCTCGCGGACAGTAATCAGAATTACACAAAATACGCGATCGCGGTCTCGTCGGATGCAGGATTTTCCCCGATGCTCAAATATGCGCAGGCGGATTATACGCTCGGGGACAGCGAGGGCTGGATAAAGAAGACGCTACTTTATCCAGGCGGGCAGGATATAGCGGGGTTGCAATCCAACACGCTTTATCATTTTAAGGTCAAGGCGAGAAACATTGACAATGTTGTTACGGAATTCAGCGGAGTTGTTTCCACTTATACAGATACAGGGGTTCCCGGCAACCCTGTTGTTACAGCTGTTTCTACGACGACGCTAAAGATAGAATGGACGGGGACGGCGACGGAGTATCAAGTAGAGTATTCAACCACAAACAGCCCCGCTTATCAATGGCAGCAATTGACTGGTTGGCTCACGGAGAACACAACCGAGCAGTATAATTTGACGCCGAACCTTCAGAGGTGGTATAAAGTTAGGGGCAAGAACGAAGTTGGTCAGGAGAGCGTTTATTCCGGCGCGGGTGACGGATACACAAAGAGCAATCCTCCGTCGGTTTCGGGATTTGGGGATGTGCAGAAAGAACAGATAACTGTAACATGGGGGGAGAACAGTAATCCCTCCGATGTAGATTATCTTGTGTGTGTTTCAAGCGCAGGGGTAGAAATATCAACAAAGGAAAGTCATGGCTGGAGTAAATTTGCCGACATCAACAAGACATTCGCTTCGCTGGGTAAGAATGTGAATTATTATTTGTGGGCGTATTCAAAGAATAGTGCGGGTATAACATCCAATTTCACTAACTTGGGTTCGACATATACGCTGTGCGAAGTCCCGGCGGCGCCGACCTGCGTGGCGGTTTCCGCGACGGAAATGCAGGTGACGATAAATGACATTAACAATCCGGCGGGCGAGACGAAGTACGCGATAAAGGTGATACAGCCGAATGCGACGAATTATGTTCAGGCGGATATGACGCTGGGCGTGAACGCGACATATTACACACTTGCTGACTGGGACGGAATAACGGTGACGGAATTGACCGCGAACAACAGTTACTGGTGGAGTGTGGCGGCAATGAACGGAAACGGAGTGGTGACGGCCTTCGGAGCAGAGACAAAAAAATACACGCAGGCGAATGTTCCGGCGGTGACGGGAAACTGGGGCATATATTTAAGCTCGGTGACGGTTGACTGGGGCGAAAACAATAATCCTTCGGGGACAGAGTATAAGGTTGAGAGGGGAACGAGCAGTGATTTTGGCGGCACAAAGGATCCGTCCGACTGGGTAACTTACAGCAGTCACACATTTACACTTGATAAGAACATGCTTTACTGGTTCAGGGTTCAGGCGAGGAACAGTGAGGACAATGTTGGTGATAGAATACCTACGGATTATATGACGCTGGGGAGTTCGTCCACGAGAATAGAGAGCGTTAAAAATGATACGAGCGGTTGGGAAGTTTATTATACGAGCATGAATGTGACGGCAAAGAGTGATGCGGCATTAGAAGAATTCACTAATTTAGAAACCGGCGCATCCGGTGTTAATTTTAGTTTTTATAAAGATTCGGGATACAGCCAGCTTTATTCGTCGTCAAACTGGATTCATAGCGCGGTGTGGTCTCCGTCGGGGCTTTCTCAGAACACGAGTTATTATCTGAGTGTAAATTCGAGAAACAGGGACGGTGTTGCAAACGGTGTTATTTCGCTGGGGTCAAAGGCGACGCGAATGGAAGACGCGACGGGGCTGAATTTTGTAGCGGTCAGCACATACACGATAACGCTTCAGCCACTGGAGGATTACAGTAATATGGGATTTGGCCAGTCTGCCGTTGAGATGTACAGAACGGACAGTGATAATTCCGGCTGGCAGGCAACGACGGCGGTGTGGGTATCAAGTAACACCGGATCCGGCCTGACGCCGGGCAGTGAGTATGAATTCAAGATAAAGAGCCGGAATCAGGACGGGACGGAAAACGGTTATGTGACGGGATTCAGCACATGGACATGGGCGAATCCGCCGAAAACCTATGCATATGGTTCGTCTGTAGAGGATAAAGGACTGAATTACATAAAAGTGAGATGGGATGAAAATAATAATTCAAACGCCGCCGATTACTGGGTTGAGGGTTCGAGGGACTCTTACGGTGGACAAATATCAACGGGAGTGTTAAGTGCGAACACGACATATTGCTTTCTGAATTTATTGCCGAACGTTTCTTATTATATTCAGGTGAAAGCGATAAACGGAGCGGGGATATCGAGTGACTTCGCGCAGTTAGGTTCGTCGTGGACATGGATAGAGCCGGTGACGGATATAATTTTTGATGATATCTACGAAAGCTCAATAACATTCAGCGCGTTCAGAGTTGAAGGCGGGACTTTCAGCAACATGGGAGCCGGTTTATCGGGAGTGAAGCTCGGGGTTTACAAAGACGCGAGTTATTCGGATGTGAAAGCGGAGACGGAATACTCGGCGGAGATAAGCACCACAACCATGGGATTGACGCCGAATACGACTTATTATTTTACGGCGAATTCAAGGAACGGAGAAGGCACCGGTGAAGAAGAAATAGATAGAGGTAAGATTGATGATGAAATCCCGAAGGTGACGAGAATACAAAAAGCGCAGGGTGTTCAATTTGGCACGATAACGAACACAACGCTCAAGGTGAGGCCGGAGGGTGTAGACACTTTCGACTCTCTGGCTGAAGGTTTGAGCGGAGCTATAAGCTCCTGCACGACGATGGGGACAAATTCGCTCTGGGCGCAGACGACGGATTACTGGATATTGACGGGTTTAAATCCGAACACGACATACACATTTAAGAGCAATTCAAGAAACAGGGTGGGATTGGAGAATGCGGTGACTGTGGAAGTGTCAACGATGACGGCGGCGTCTCAGCCGCAGGCCCTGCCGTTTACGAATGTTTCACTTTCCGGTATCAGGGCAAACTGGAACACGGGTTCGCCGGCGAATCCCGACGGGACGGAATATTATATAGAAGCGTCGTCGGTGTCGTCGGAGGGGCCGTTTGGTTACCATAACGGCTGGCAGACGGTTTTGTACAGAGATTTTGAAGGCCTTACCGCCAACAGTAAATATTATTTCAGGGTGAGGGCGAAGAACAAGAGGGGTGTGGCGACGGACTGGCTGGATATGGGGGCGAAATACACTTTGATAGAGCAGATAACAGACGCGAATTATACGGTCAACAGGACGAGCATAACGATAAGCGCCCAGCCTTCGCCGACGGGTCTTGACAGGGCAAACTCGGGAATAATATTCACGAATGTCACGACTGATATAAATTCAGGTTGGATAACGAATAACACATATGCGTTTGGGGCAGAGCAAGCTCTGCCCCTACAGGCGAACACAACTTATCAGTTCAGGGTGAATACGAAAAACGGAGACGGCACGGACAACGCGCCGTATGATGTGGGAGTGAGGGCGACGAGAATAGAAACAGTTAGCGGTTCGGAGTTTGCGGTCGGCAGCAGTTCAATAGGGATAAAGACGACGGATGGTATGACAAAACTTGCCAACGGCGGGAGCGCAATATGGTACGGGTGTTATTCAAACAGCAATTACACCGGCGAAATGGGCAGTTCCTGGACGAAGAACACAACTCTCTGGTGGGCTGACAGCCTGGATGTAAACACGACATATTACTGGAAGGCGAACAGCAGAAATTATGACGGGATATTAAATTCCAGCGCGGCGTTGGGAGGGAAATGCACACGCGCGGCAGTGCCGTCGGCGCCGGAAGTTTCCACGACGGTGGTGAATACGGAACTGGAAGTAAAAATCAATCTAAACAGTAATCCTGATTACACGGAGTTCGCGATACTGATAACTGACGATATAAACTGGACCACGACCAATTACGCTCAGAATTATGACAGCGCTTACGGCGCCGGGATAGTGTGGAAGACGAAAAACGGCTGGTATGACGATGGAGCTGAAGCATCGTGCAAGATAACGGAGCTCAACACAGCGACGACATATTACGTAAAAATTATGGCGAGAAATCTTTCGGGGACAGAGACGATTCCCGGCGTGCAGAGTGAAAAGCTCACGCCGTCGGATGTGCCGACAGGGCTTTCGGTGGTTCCGGCGACGGGCAGTGAGACAAATCAGATAACGGTTAGCTGGAGCGGAAACGGGGTAGCATATTGGGTGCAGTATTCGACGAAGGACCCGAATGTTTATCCGGCTGATATTCATGATTTGACGGGCTGGATAACGGTTTCGAGCACGGAGCCCGCGGGATTAGAAGCAAACAAGAAGTATTATTACAGGGTAAAGAGCAAAAACTCTGAGGATGTTATTTCCGCTTATTGTACGGAAGAATCCACATGGACATGGGCTGAATGTCCAGGGGCTTTAGAACCGACGCCCATTTTTGTGTCTTCAATGACGGCGAACTGGGGCACGGGAGGGAATCCGTCAACCACGGAATATTATGTTGAGTGCTCGACAATGGATGCTTTTACAGGTGGGGATGATAAAAATCACGACTGGGATGCGGTAAACAGCTATAAGTTTACGAGTCTGGCGGCTAATACGAAGTATTATTACAGGGCGAAGTCGAGGACAAGTGATGACTGGCCGAATCAGTGCGCGGGCACATGGACGGTGTTAAATCCGACGGGGAAATACACGCTTATTGAAAATCCCACGGCTTACTGGCTGATGACGGGCATAAACTCAATAACTGTTAAGGCGGCAAAGAACAATGACGGCGACAGCTTGTCAAATCTTGGTGTTGGGGGCACGCAGGTGCATATATTCGGTCAGTATCAAGATCCGGGTTGGTTGCCGAGTAATGATGACTATACTTTCACGACCAGCATAAATCCGAATACAACTTACTGGTTTAAAGTCGCCGCAAAGAATGGCGACGGAACGGTGACGGCGGATCAGGGCCCGTTTATCAAAGCGACAAAGATAGAGATGCCGTCGGGGCTGGACTTTTTTGATGTGAGAACAACGACAGTGGCGGTGAAGTGCATTGTTGACAACTTTACGAATTTAGGAGTGAGTTCATCTTCTTTTAAGATGAGGAAAGCGGGATACGGTTGGTCGGAGTGGTTTAAGAGCGAAGACAGCTCGCATACGCTTACAGGACTCACCCCGTCGTCGCCGGTGGATTTTGAAATTGTTTCAAAAAACAGAGAAAACATTGCAAATGAGGCGGTGACATTTTCAACATACACGCGCGCTCAAGTTTCTGAAATTGAATCAGTTGAAGGTTTGTGGAACAGCGACAAAAATTATCACACGAAGATAACAATAGATACCACTTACAACGATAATCTCACGGGCCCGGACGGCGTTCAGTTTGCGGTTTATAAAACTGTTGATAACAAATATATCAATCCAAACACATGGGTGTTGACCGATCTGGATGATAGTTACGATTTAGTGTGGGCAACATCAACTTTATGGTACCATAAAAATTTGTCTGCAAATACAGGTTGCGGTTATAAAATTAAGGCAAGGAATCAATGCGATATTAAAACAGATTTTAGCGGAATTAAAATAGGTACAACGCCTGTTGCGGCGCCGCTGAATATGACGCACACAGCGAATGACGAACTTTCGGACGGAGTATTTACATTGCAGGCAGACTGTGATAACGTAGCTGACGCGGGGTATTATCTATTTTATGTGAGCATAGCGACTGGCGGCTGGAGTGGCGATCCCACGAAGACAGGGGTATCTGACCATCAGTTTTCGGATCTTTCGGCGAACACAAAATACGAATACTATGCTGCGGCATCCAAATATATAGAGGATGAAACATTCGGCGCCCCGTCGGTATCAACTGAGTCCTATACGGCGATAGAAGCGGTATTGTCTAATGAGTGGAATATTGGTTCGGATTCAACGACGATAATAGCAAAGTCGGTGAACGGGGGTTTCAATAATATTGAGGCAGATTTGTCGGGATTGCGTTTTTACGCTTATGAGAATGATGGATATAGCATATTTCACTCATCCTCGGCATGGATAAAGGCAGAGTCGTATCAATTTACGGGGTTGTCGCCGAATACGAGTTATTTTATCAAAGTGCAAAGTAGAAATGGCGACGCGGATTTAGCGATAAGTCCTGCCACAGGGCTTACTTATTACAGCACAATGACATGGACGGGAGCGGAGATTCCGGCGGCGCCTGTGTTGAGTGAGGCGAGCAACAATTCGATAAAGGTGACTCTCTCAAGCGGAACAAATCCTGAATGGACGCTTTACGCTATTTGTAATACGCTGGGTACGGCAAACACGGTGGGCAAGTATCTGACAGCCGGAGGAAGTTTGCAGACTGGGGCGACATGGTACACATTCGCGGATTTTGGCGGCGAGGGAGGCGTGTTTAATAGCGGCCTTGAATCAAACAAATCATATGCATACAAAGTTATGGCGAAAAACGCTGTGGGGAGAGAGACTGCATGGAGCGACGATTCGGCGGCGATAGACACGACGGGAGCGAATCCTCCGGGGTCCGCGAATTACTCAAATCTTGAACAGGGCTCGCTGACGGCGAATTGGACGAACAGCAATAATCCCTCCGGCACGAAATATCTGACCCAGATATCAACGACTGCCGATTATTCGGTGGTGCTCAGTTCGAGTGAATGGCTAACAGCGATATTCAGCCATGAGTTTACGGGACTTTCGGCGAACAGCAAATATTATTGCAAAGTGTGCGCGAAAGACGCCACGGATGCGATGACAGCATGGACGGAGCTGGGGAGCATTTACACACTCATAGAATCACCGACGGGAATAGTGTGGGAAGCAACGGACGAGAATTATATAACGGTGAAGGTGACGGGAACACTGAGTAATTTATCAGCGAGTTTTAGCGGAATATTATTTGAAGAACTTGTGACAGGTGAAAATCCCGGTGATTATATTAAGAAAAAGTTTTGGACGTTGAGCTCACTTACGCCCAACACAACATACGCATTCAGAATAACCGCGCGAAACGGAGACGGCGAGAGCGGCGAAGCGGCGGGGCCGTTTGTGAGAGCGACGCTTATGGAAGGGGCGACGGGGATGACATTTGTGGAAGTGTCGTCAAAGACAATCATCGCGCAGGCGGCGGGGACGTTTACGAATCCGTCGGTTGATTCAAGCGCGGTAAAGATTTACGAGACGCAAACATCAACGGACAGCGGCTGGGCGGCTTATGATTCACAATTTGCGATTGAGGGTTTAAAGGCGAACACGAGTTATTATTTTTACACTATCAGCAGAAACAGAGAAGGCACGGAAGGAATTGAGGCGGCGGGGTCTGTTAAGTACACATATGCGGCGGTGCCGTCAACGCCGACGACGGAGGCGGGTTCAAGCCCGTCGGAGGGGAATTATATAGATGTGACGCCGGGAATTGATGACAATCCGTCGGGAACGGAATATCTGTTAGATATAGCCGAAGACAGCGGTTTCACGGTGATAGTGTCAAGCGACAGGCTTACAGTCGGGGTTTTGCGGTTTGCGGCTTTAGAGTCGAACACGACATATTATGTGAGAAGCAGGGCAAGGAACGCAGAAGGCGAAATCACGGGATACGGGCCGCAAACGCAGGTTGTGACATGTCCGTCGTCGCCGGCCGGATTTACGAATGTGTCGGAGACATACTATTCAATAAAATGGGAGTGGAATGAGGTAGCAGGCGCGGCGACATACAATCTTTACAGTTCGGTGGAGGATTTTGAATATCTGGATATACCGGAGTGGGAGCAAACGAGCCTGAACTCAAACACATCATACTGGGCGTATGCGACAGCGGTGGGCGCAACGGGCGAAGGCGGAGCGTCGGATATAGCCACGGCATACACGCTGATAGAAACGCCTGACGGGGTTGGATTCGGAACCATAAACTCAACAAGCATCAAAGTAAATACAGTTGGCAGTTTTACGGCCATGGGAGCAGGAGAAAGCGCTGTGAGAGTGGGGCGGTTCAGCGATGGGGACTTGATATCAGGTACGACTTCGACGTGGAGGCAGCCGTCTGACTATTATGAATTTACAGAATTAAGCCCGAATAAAGAATATTATTTCAAATCGCAGGCGAAAAATATACCGGGTTCGATGACGCCGTGGAGCGCGGATTCAATAGAAATGAGCACATACACATATGCGGAGACGCCGCTGGCGCCAAGCTTGAGCGATCCAACGACATACAGTATGAAAGTGACGATAGACCGCGGAAATAATCCCATAGAGACCGAATACAGTATATATTGTAATCAGGCGGCTAAATACGTACAGGCTGACGGAAGTCTGTCAGACGCGGAATTCTGGCAGGAGTACAATGACGGCTTGGGCGGCGCATGGGGCGGCTCAGGCGGTAAAAAGGTAACAGGGCTGACAAAAGACAACGGCTATACATTTAAGTTAAACGCGAGGAATTTCCCGAAAATTGAAACCGGATGGGGAGCGGATTCCGAAGAGGGAATAACCACGCCGAGCAGTGTGATTATAAACTGTGTAGACAGGGCTGAGAATGTGTGGATAAAACTTTCAACGGCGAGTTTCAGTGTGAGCGGTTCGGATCATTATCACTGGATATTTACGCAGTCGGCATCGGACAGCGCGGCGACGGGAGACACTGAATGGAACGGTTCAACGATGACGCTGACAATGACCGCACAGGGTGACTGGTTCCTGCATGTGCGGGGAGAGAACGGAGCGGGCGGATTTTTAGGCGCTGACAGTTTCGGGCCGATTAGATTTGACGACAGCGCGCCGCTTATAAGCGCGTTGAGCTGTTATTATAATGTTTCAATGACGACGGCAATAGCCGACGGTGAGTGGACGTCGGAAAGTACGCCGTATTTTGTGTGGGACGAGCCGGCATCCACGGCGCCGGTATCGGGATACAGCATAAGTTGGGCGATGGATAGCGAAGCCGAAGCGGGCGGGACAGTGACCACTAATCTGAGGAAATATGAACCCTCGTGCGCGGTATCCGGTGTGTATTATCTGAAAGTGAGAGCGCTTGATGAAGCGGGGAACTGGGGAGGTTCTCAGTCATTTGTTTATAAATACGCGCAGGAGGGAGAAGCGCCGGAGGTTGAGACGGTGGATGTGGGAGGAGAAGAACTTGACGGAAGTTATGTCGGGGTGGCGTCGGACATAACACCGGCGGTGAGTTTCAGCAGGGATATAGATCCCGCGACGATAGAGAACAAAATTGTGATGAGAGCGGTGCGGAACAATTACGGTGAGAAAGGTTTGTGGGAGGTGTCGGGCACAGCCGTTTATGACAACGCGACGAAGAAGGTGATTTTTACGCCGTCAATGGAATTGCTGAAAAACTACAGTTATGAACTGGTGATAAATGAGGGAATAAAGGATGTGCTGGGCAATGAGATATCGTCCGCGACGGTGCGGACATTTACGACGCTGATGGATCCGGGGGTGTATAACGCGTTTGTGGGCAGCGACGAGAAGACGAAGGTGAAGATAGAAGCGGGGGCGGTGGCTGAGGACAGCTATGTAACGATAAGTTCGGGAAGCGCGGGAAAGGAAGCGGGCATCTCGGCGGCGAACGCGAAGCTGACGGATAATTATCAGTATCCGCTCACGGGAGGAGGCAGGGATTTTAATATTTACAACGCGACTGGTACGAAACTGACAGATAATTTTGCGGCGCAGGTGGAGATAGAGATACCGTACACGGATAATGATAGTGACGGCATAGTGGACGGGAGCAGCCCGCAGGTGAAGGTGGAGACGCTGGCGATATATTATTTGAACGAGGTGACAAATACCTGGGAAAAACTTGCTTCAAGCCGTTTAGATGAACTGAATAAAAAAGCGCTCGCGAGAGTTGAGCATTTCAGTTATTACACTATAATGGGCGTGGCGATGACGGGAGTCGCGGATGCGTACGCGTATCCGGTGCCGTGGAGGCCGGGAGATATCCCTGATATTCTCACCAGCGGAACGGTGGAAGGAATAAAATTCGCGGTGTTGGCGTCGGACTGTGTAATAAAAATATACACAATAAGCGGCCAGAAGGTAACGGAAGTTATAAAAAGCGGCGGAGCAGATCCTGTGTGGGATGTTACGACGGAAGGCGGGTCGCCGGTGGCAAGCGGAGTGTATATATATGTTGTGGAAGGCGGAGGCGGCACGAAGACAGGGAAGCTGATAATAATCCGATGAAAATAAATAATATAAGCAATTACGGCAGAGATATTCGTAGATGGACGCTCACGTATGCGGTTCGCTCCCTTCCGGATACCGTCTGCCGCACTTGCTTTTTTTCTGCATTTGTTTTTTGCAGTTTGCTTTACGCGGCAGAGCCGGGGACGGAGTCAATGGAGTTTTTGAGGATGCCGGAGGGAGCAAGACAGATAGCGATGGGCGAGGCGGGAGCGGTGAGCAGAGACGCGATGAGCTTGTGGTGGAATCCCGCGGGAATATCGTGGACTGAAAATTCGGAGATAGGATTATCCCACAGCGGGATGTATGAAGGAGTGAGTGACCAGTGTTTAAGCGTGGCGGTGCCAGTGAAGGGAGAGATAAAAAACTATGGTGTGCTCGGCGTGGGACTGAGAGTAATGGATTATGGTGATGTGCAGGGCTATGGGACAGGCGGCACGTCAGAAACTGTGTATGAGCCCTCAGGCAGGGCGCTGAGTTTGGGTTACGGGCTGAATTTTTTAAACGGGAATATGGCGGCGGGGCTGGCGCTGAAAAGTATAAGCGAGAATTTGGGACAGGTGTCCGGAGGCGGTTTCGGGACGGATATAGGATTTATGTACAAGGTAAGCGGCGGAGACTGGAGTCTTGGGGAGCCGCTGTATATGGGGCTGTCAATGCAGAATCTTGGGGCCTCGGTAAATTATGAAAGCAAAGCGGAAACGGTTGTGCAGATGACGAGGCTGGGTTTCGGCTGGGGTAAGGACATTGGCGAAAACCGTCTGGAGACGGTTATGGATTATTTCAGTCCTTCCAGCGGCGACGGAGGAATGAGCCTGGGTTTTGAATGGAGAATGAAGAAAATATTTAACATCAGATTGGGACATAAGATGTCAGGAGCCACGGATGCGGGCTCGGGCTTAAGGGCGGGGTTCGGAATGGATATGCTGAATTTCAGTTTTGATTACGCATACGGCGGTTACGGAGAACTCGGAGCTTCGCACACACTCGGAGTGGGGATAAAATTCGGTAAAGTTATTTCGCTTGAAGGTATAGGAGGAGGCGGAGCTGTTTCGCCGGCTGAGACATTTAAGAGAGCGATGCAGTATTATAATGAAGGTAAATATCCGGAAGCGGTTCTGGAATTTAATAAAGTGCTGGACGCCGAGCCGACAAATGAGAAAGCGATGGAATACATGAAAAAGGCCAGCGAAAAAATTGAAAAGTAAGTTTGTTCTGGTAAGGTCAATTAAATACCGATGGGTGGGGCCGTTAATACTTTTAGGAATTTTTGGGATAATTGGAAAATTAATTACCTCCGTCCCTATTTATGCCGAAGAGCTTCCGGCGGAAGTGCTGTACGGAAGAGCTATGGATTCTTACACCACGGGGGATTTTAGCGAAGCGGAAAAGCTTTTCAAAAAAGTTATTAAGTTGGAGCCGAAGCACAAAAAGGCGAATAAATTTTTAAAAAAAATAGAGAAACAAAAAAGCAAAAGAGAAAGCGAGCAGATAAAAAAAGGAAACTATTTTAACGCCGCGACAGCTTATTTTGAAAAGGAAATGTATAAAGAGGCGATAAAAGAGTGGAAGAAGGTTCTAAAACTTGATTCAAAACATTCCGAATCATTGAGACTGATAAAAAAAGCGAAAACAATGCTCAAGGAAAAAAAGTCAGCCGGGGGCGGTTCGACATCCATAGGAAAGGAAGCGTTTTTAGATGCGGCGGACAGCAAGGGCGATAATAAAAAACAAAAAAAAGAACAGGCAGTGTCGGAAAAAAAATATAAAAGAGCGCAATTGTATTTCAGAAAGAAAAAATACAGTAAAGCGGTAGAAACACTGAAGGAAATTATTGCGGCAGATTCGTCTCATTTGAAAGCCCGCGAACTTCTTTCCAAGGCGGAACAGAAAGAAGCCGAGGGAATATCTCCCCGGGAAAAAACATCTGCCGCGGTGAAATCTTCTCCCGCTACGTCGAAAACCGCACCGGCAAAGACCCCTTTTTTGACAAAAAAAGAATTGAGAGAATTGTATAAAAAGGGAGAGCGCGCGTTTAAGGCGGGGGAATATGAAGAGGCTATTGATTATTTTATGCAGGTGCTTATATCGGATATGGATAACCGGAAAGCCCGGAAATATATAAAAAGGAGCGCGGAGGAGATTTTGCGCCCGAGAATTGAGAAAATAAATAAACAGCGTCAGGCGATGGTGTTTGACGCGAGAACGCTTATTTTTGCGCGCCAGAAGAAATATGATGTGGGCGCTCTGTATGCGGCGGCGGTGAAAAATTATAAGAAGAAAAATTATATAAGAGCGTCTGATAATTTAAGGCAGATAATGAATGTGTCGGCGGGATATAAAGACGCTGAGAAATATTTTAATCAGATTGAAAGCAAGATGTATAAAAACTCAACGATGGGCGCTTCCACCGACGCCGAAACGCTGTCTTACGCGCAGGGTTATATAGACTGGTGGGCAAGAAAAATTCAAGGGGCGGCTAATGAATGGGAAAAATGTTTAGCGATTAATTCCAGAAATAAGGAAGTGAAGGAGTATCACGGCAAGGCGAAGGAAATACTGGAAATGGCCTCAAGAAAAGAATATCAGGATGAGATAGAGGCAAAGCTGAAAGCTGTATTTGAGCAGGGAGAAAAACTTTGCGGTCAAAAGGAATATGTTGATGCTATAAAAAAATATGAGAATGTCATAAGCATAAGCGAGGAAACGCCGATAAGCACTTCACTGAAATGGAGCGCCGACGCCCGCCTGCGCATAGAATACGCTTTGGGCAGGCTGAAAGAGCTCACCGCGAAAGCGCGGAAGACAGAGGAAAAACAAGTTGAGGAGAAAAAGGCGGAAGTTATAGACGTGAAATCCGCTCAGCGTCATTACACTTCGGGTCTTGTCGCTTACGCGCAGGGGCGCTTGAGAGAAGCTATCAGGGAATGGGAGCTTGCGTTGAGACTTAATCCCGGTCATGAAAAAGCCCGCCTTGCCCTGCAGAAGGCGAAGAAAGAACTGGGATATGAGTGATGAAAGAGAAGGAATTTTTTAAGTTTAAAATGACTCTAACCTATATGGAGTGTGCTATCGGTATTTTTTTATGAAATTAAGAAATCAATTTACCATTTTCTCGGCCCTGCTGGTGCTTTTAAGCGTGGTGGGGGTGACGTCTTTTCTTTATTACACGGAAAAAAAGGTTCTTCTGAAAGAAATGGAACTGAAGGAAATGGCCACGGTTGAGCAGCTTGCCCAGATAGGCCGAGAGGCTCTTATAGCTAAGGACGATCTTTTGCTTTTGAATTATGTGAATTTAATCAAAAAAACAACGCCTGCCGTGGTTTACGCTTTTATAGAGAATACCACCGGGAAAATTCTCGCCCATACCGACCCTATGCGCATAGATGAGAAAGATGTCTCCGCGGGAGCGCCGGCTGCTTTAAAAACGGAAAATATACTGAAGCAGAATTTTTTTGAAAAAATAATAGATGCTGAAAAAAGCCAAAGTGCTACGCCGGGGAGCGCCGGGACTGATGAGGATAACGGGGTGGCGGCAAGAATTGAAATACTGGATTTTTCAAAGCCGATATACCTGGGCAAGAATAAAGCAGCAGTGGCGAGGGTGGGTTTTTCAAAAGAAGAATTGAGAAAAATAGTGACAGATTCTCTCTCAAAGACGAGAACGAGAATATACGGTATAGGCGTAATCAATATGCTGATAGGTTGCGTTGTGGCTTTTTTGCTGGCGGCGGCCATAAGCAGGCCCATAAAGATATTAAGTGACGGCGCCGCGGAAATAGGTAAAGGCAATTTTGAACATGAACTGCATATAAACCGCAAAGATGAATTGGGGCAGTTGTCTACAACATTTAACGATATGGCGCACAAACTGAAAGAACTGGATGAGATGAAAAGAGACTTTGTCTCCAGCGTAACGCACGAACTGCGGTCACCGCTTGCGGCCATAGACAGCTATACTAATATGATGATGAAGCAATTGGAATCGCAGATAGGGAAAGGCAGGAATAAGAATCAGCAATTAGAGAGGGATAAAACATGGGAAGATAATTTTGCGCGCATCAAAAAAAATACTGTCAGGCTGAGTAAATTCATAGACGATTTGCTGGATGTTTCAAAGATAGAATCAGGAAAATTGGACGTTTGTCCGGAGAACATAGAATACGAGCCCGTAATCAGTGATATGGTTGAGTTGTTTACACCGAAGGCGGCTGAGATGGGTATTGATTTGAGTTTTGAAATAGAAAAAGACCTGCCTTTTGTATTCGGCGACGCGAACCGGCTCAAACAGGTTATTACCAATCTTGTGGGCAACGCTCTTAAATTTACCCCCGAAGGCGGTAAAATAAAAATAAAAGCGTATATGGAAAAGGCAAACGGAAGCGGGATGGTTGAGACGGCGGTCGCGGATACGGGATTTGGAATTCCCGAAGACAAAGTAGAAAAAATATTCAGTAAATTTGAGCAGGTCAAGGAACACAGAGACAAAGTGAAAGGGCAGAAAGGAACGGGTCTGGGACTTGCTATAGCCAAGGCGATTGTTGAGATGCATTCGGGAAAAATATGGATAAAGAGCAAAGTAAACGAAGGCACGACTTTCCATTTCACTATACCGGTGGCTATGAAGAAGGAGGATGAAAATGGCGGAAAAAATATTGCTTGTTGACGATGAAGATGATTATCTGAATCTATTGAGGCTAATACTTACGCCGGAGGGCTTTGAGGTGGAAACGGCCTGCGACGGTGAAGATGCTCTTCGTAAGCTTGACGAGTTTAAACCGGATCTTATGATTTTGGATGTGAATATGCCCAAACTGGATGGTCACGGTGTTTGCAAAAAAGTGCGGGAAAATGCGCAATTTAAACAGCTCCCCATAATAATGCTGACAGTCAGGTCAAATGAGGAAGAGGAAGTGCGGGGGCTTGATAACGGCTGTGATGATTATGTCACTAAACCTTTTGAGCCCACGACGCTGGTAACGAGAGTCAGGACGGTTTTGAGGCGGGCTAAAAAAAAGCTGAAGGTATAAAAACATAAAATTTAATGCTGAATGCGCCCAAATATGGTAGAATGAAAACGGTGACGTGTTAACCGGTAAATGTCATTTCGACCATAGGGAGAAATCTTAGATTTCTCAGTCGTGAAGACTCCTTCGAAATGACAGATTTGAAATGACAAAATATTGTTGACATGAAAGCGGGATAATTTTGAATGAGATTTTAAGAAGGGACAGTTAAGACTATTTTTGAAAGGGAGATGATAATGAAAAGATTAACAGCAGCGGCGGCGGGAGTTTTGTTTTTTTTGATACCGGCTTTTATTTTTGCGGAAGATGAAATGATACAGATAACCGTTGAGGTGACGGAAATAAACAACAACAAAGCCCGCGAGCTTGGGATTAAATGGCTGGATAATGTTCAGTTTGGAGAGGTGAGCTGGAGCGCCGGCGGCCGTAGTCCTAATCTTCTACCGGAAGTACCGGCTCTTTTAGGCGCTGGCGACATCGCGCGCTGGACTGCTTTGAGCGGAGATATAAAACTGCTTCAGGAAAAAGGCGCCGCAAAAATACTTTCAAAGCCGAAACTTCTTACCCGCAGCGGCACCGAAGCGGAATTTATGGTTGGCGGTGAGTTTGTTGTTGTTACCGGTGGTACGAGCGGAGGGACAATTGAGTGGAAAGAACACGGTATTATATTAAAGATTAAACCGGAAATAGCCGGAGATAAAAAAATCAGAGCGGACATTACCATGGAAGTTAGTCGTCCCGACTGGGCGAATAAGACTGGAAGTTATCCCTCCCTGAGTACAAGAAAAGCGAGTAATAAAGTGACGGTAAAGAGCGGGCAGACCATAACCATTGCGGGATTGACGGAGACAAAGAGCGAGACCACTAAGACGGGAATTCCGCTGCTTTCAGATCTACCTATTCTGGGATATTTATTCGGTCAGGAAAGCGTTACGGAAGTGCAAAACACGGTTTTAATTTTCATAACTCCCGAAATCGTAAAATAGTATGCGTATAAAAACAAAATTTTCCGCGTTCAGTATTTTGCTGATAATTATAACTACTGGTTTAGTCAGCGCTATGATTTTTATAGCGGAAAGAAAACTTCTTCAAAAAAGATTCAAAAAAGATATGGCAAAAACGGTTGTGGCTTTTGCCCAGGTTGCGAGAGAAAGTCTTCTTTCAAAAGACGATCTTATGCTTATAAGTTACATCAGCGTACTACGAAAAGATGATGCGGTATCATATGCTCTTTATGTTGATGAGACAGGCAATATAATCGCTCATTCCGACCCGAGTTTTCTTGATACCAAGTTTAATTCTGCAGGAGAGGGAATCAAGCCGCCGGAACCCGTTTTCTATGAATTAACGGACGACGGGGGCGGAAAAATAAGTGAGATTGCTCTTTTGATAAAAATGGGGGATAAATTCAAAGGAAGTGTCCGAATAGGTTATAGCGGCCGAATCATGGACGAACGTATTAATGAAGCTTTAACCGAGATAAAGGTTATTATAGCGAAGATTACCTTAATCGTTATGGCGTTGGGTTTGCTGCTTTCGTTTTTGGCGGCCAGAAGTTTGACAAATCCGATTATAGTTATCGCGGAAGCCGCGGATAAAATAGGGCAGGGTAAATTGGATACGGTAGCTAATGTGGAGAGCAGGGATGAGTTGGGTTGGCTGGCAAAGCGGCTTAACCAGATGGCTGTGCAGCTTAAAGAGCTGGATAGGATGAAAGATGATTTTGTGTCGTCGGTGTCGCATGAACTTCGTTCGCCCATGACCGCCATTGAGGGTTATATTGACCTTCTTTTAGCGGACAAGGAACTAATGAAAATCGGAAAATACACGAAAGCCCTGCGTATAATAAAAAACAGCACAATTCGTCTGACACGTTTTGTAAATGACGTTCTTGATATGGCAAAACTTGAAAGCGGGAAAGTCGTGCTGAATTATGAGCCGGCGAATGTGCGGGATATTTTAGATGAGTTGCTCGTTTTTTATAAACCTTTGGCGGATGAAAAAGAAATAGATTTATTGTTTCAGCCGGGCAAAAAAACTGCCGATATCACTGTCTCTATGGATAAAGATAAAATTACGCAGGTCGTGACCAATCTTTTATCTAACGCTCTCAAATTCACTCCGAAAACAGGAAGCATTAAACTTGACTGTGTTGATGAAAATGATTTTGTTAAATTTACCGTCACAGACACGGGGATAGGAATACCGGCGGACCAGGTGGAAAAGGTTTTCTCAAAATTTGAGCAGGTGCAGGGAGTGAAACAGCAGATGAAAGGCGCAAAAGGAACGGGGCTGGGGCTTGCTATAGCGAGAGGTTTTATTGCAATGCACGGAGGTGAGATAGGCGTCACCAGCGAATTAAACAAAGGTTCGTGTTTTTATTTTACGCTGCCTAAAATTCCTCCCGAAAAAAATAAGGAGAAAAATAATGGATAAGCCAAAAAGAGTTCTGGTTATTGACGATGATTATTGTGTGACCGAGTTAATTAAAGACCATCTTGAAGCGGACGGCTGTATAGTGGAAACCGCTTTTTCGGGCTCGGAAGGAATCAAAAAAGCGCAAGAATTTGAGCCTGATATTATAACGCTTGATATTATGATGCCTGAAATGAACGGTTTCCAGGTTGCCGAAACTTTAAAAAAAAACGAAGTGACTAAAAATATACCTATTGTTTTTGTTTCTGTGGTCGCGGGAGCGCAGAAAGAGCGAGGGAAAAAGGTGGGGGTAAATATTTTTGTTACAAAACCTATTGATTTTGTAAATCTTAAAGATATTATCTCTCATGCTGATGGCTCAAAGAATTTGAGCGCAAAAGCGGGCGGGGACGATGGGGAAGTTTAAAATTTTGGTTGTGGATGATGAAGATAATATCAGGGAGCTTATCCGTGACACGCTTACCATAGGCGATTATAATGTTTTCACAGCCGTGAACGGAAAGGATGCGTGGGAAAAACTCGATGTCCTGCGGCCTGACTTGGTGATAACGGATGTTGAAATGCCGGAGATGAATGGCTGTGAACTTTGCAATTTGATAAAAAACGAACCGGCGTTTTGCAAAATACCTATTCTTATGCTGACGGTAAGAAACAAAGAAAAGGATGAAATAAGGGGCCTTGCCGCCGGAGCGGATGATTATCTTTTCAAACCGTTTAAGCCCGCGCTGCTTATGGCCAGGGTAATAGCGATTTTGAGACGCTATAGAGTTGATACGGAAAGTTAGCGGTGGCGAAAAAAATTTTAATTGTTGATGATGAGGAAAATATTAGGGAATTAATAGGCGATGTTTTGAAAATACAGGGTTATAAAGTTATTTTTGCCGAAGACGGGTTAGAAGCGCTTAACAAAACTGCAGAAGAGAAAATAGATTTGATTGTTTTGGATGTCAATCTTCCTAAAATGGACGGTTATGAGTTTTTAAAATTGCTGCGGCAAAATAAAAAAATAAGCAAAATTCCTGTAATTGTTCTTTCCTGCGCGGAGACAATAGGCACTATTACCAAGTTTATGGACTTAGGGGCAAAGGATTATATGTTAAAAAGTAACGGCCCCGCTAAATTGGTTGATAAAATTAAAAAATATGTATAGTAATCAGGGAGGCGAAAAATATGAGTGATTTATTTCTCGGACCGCTGGAAAGTTTAATGGCAGATTCGTCGGTGAGCGATATTCTCGTCACGGGTACGGATAAAATTTATGTTGAGCAGGCCGGCAAACTTCACAAAACAGATAAAAAATTCGCGAGTCGCGATGAGCTGGATAAAGTGATAGATTCAATCGCCGCTCCGCTCGGAAAAAAAGTCAACACGCAGTATCCTCTTTTGGACGGGCGTATGCCGGACGGCTCCAGAATAAATATTGTTGTTGAGCAGGTGGCGCTTGACGGGCCGCTTCTTTCTATCAGAAAGTTTTCTCAAAAGATGCTTGATGTCGCCTCTCTTATCTCAATGGGCTCTATTTCCGCAAATATGTTTGAGTTTATCAGGCTTTGTGTTCTGGGGAGAAAAAATATAATTGTTTCCGGCGGCACCGGTTCGGGGAAAACGACTTTCCTGAATATTTGTTCCGCCTCTATTCCCGCGGATGAGAGAATAGTGACGATAGAGGATGCGGCCGAGCTTCAGCTTCAGCAGGACCATGTCGCGCGGATGGAAACCCGTCCGCCCGATATGGACGGTAAAGGCGAAATTTCCATGCGTCGGCTTGTTATCAATGCTCTGAGAATGAGGCCCGAAAGAATAGTAATAGGCGAATGCCGCGGCGGTGAGGCGCTGGATATGCTTCAGGCGATGAACACAGGACATGACGGCTCATTAACGACAGTTCATGCCAATAATCCGCGGGATATGCTGAAGCGTCTTGAGGTGCTTGTTATGATGTCAGGTATAGATTTGCCTTCAAGGGCGATAAGAGAGCAGGTTGCATCCGCTGTTCAGGTGATTGTGCAGCTTTCGCGTATTCAGGACGGTTCCCGCAAGATTACTGAAATTACTGAAATTACGGGCCTTGAGGGGAACACCATAACCACGGCTCCGATTTTTAAATTCAAACAAAGCGGCCTTAATAGCGAAGGAAAAGTGGAAGGAACCTTTACCGCGACCGGTACAATTCCCACTTTTCTGGAAGAGCTCAGAGGCAGGGGCATGGAAGTTGATATGAAAATTTTTCAATAATAGCCCGCTGAAATGGAAGAACAAGAGCTTGTTAAAAGGGCTCAGGCTGGAGAGAAAGAAGCGTTTGAAGAACTTTTTCTGAAAAACAAAGACAAGATATTCGGCGCAGCATACAGACTTCTGGGGAATTCTATAGATGCGGAAGACGCCGTGGCTGACACCTTTTTAAACGCTTACAGATATTTGAAAAGTTTCAGGGGGCAGTCAGCTTTTTCAACATGGCTTTACAGGATATGTTTTAATGTCGTGTACAAACATAGAAAACTCAAAAAATTATATTTGCCGGAAGATAACAACGATGATTCAGACAACAGGCCTGTGCAGTGGGTTGATAAAGGTCCTGGGCCTGAGGCTCTTGCTGAAGATTCCGAGCGGAAAAATATAGTGAGAAAGTGCGTAGCGAAATTAAGTGAAAAATATAGACAGGTTATACTGATGCGAGAGTTCTCCAATCTGAGCTACGAGGAAATAAGCGCTGAACTTCGCTGTTCAACAGGAACGGTTATGTCGCGACTCCATAGGGCAAGATTGTCTTTGAAAAAACTTCTTGAAAAAGAAGGCCTGACGGAATAATTGGATATCTACAAAGTAGTTGACAACAATATTGTAGATTTATAGAATAAAACAGAATTATTGAAATTGGGAGGAATATTATGCCGTTTGTATTAAAAGCCGCACAGGGTGGAAATTTCGTAAACAGAGACAAATTATTGAAAAATATTTTTAATAATTTAAAAGACAAAAATTCAATGACCGGCTATGCATTGATAGGCATGAGAAGAATTGGGAAAACATCTATTTTTTTAGAGATGGAAGACAGATTGAAAAAATGTAAAGGTGTGGTGCCGGTTTATTTTTCTATATGGGATTTATTAGAAGGAACCGTCTGTGAGTTTAATAGAAAATGCTATTTGGAAATAGTGGAAGCGTTTCGAAGAGAATTATCGCTAAAATATAAGATCAGGAATTTACTGAAAGTGGCGGGAGATAAAATCAATATGTTTCTTAAAACGTTTGATGTCTCAATAAATATTCTGGATGATATTGAACTTAAAATTAATAAAAAAGATCTGAACAAGAAGGAGTTTTCGGATTTATTTGAAAACTTATTTTTGCTACCCGATAAACTCGCCGGTATAACAAAAACAAAGTGCGTGATTTTTATTGATGAATTTCCTTCTATTCAGGATTTGAAAGCGGACACCGGAAAAAGATTAGGCTCAAATGTTATAAAGAAAATACGCAGTATTAACGAGAAATACAAAAATACCGTAATAAATATTTCAGGGTCTTTACGCAAGGCGATGGATATTGTCGCGTTGGATGCAGGTTCTCCGTTTTTCAGGCAGTTTGAAGTTGTTAAAGTGAAACCCTTTGATGAAAATGCGGTAGAGTTACTATTGAAAAAGAATCTTGGGAAAAAGACGGATACTGAAGTTTCAAAAAAACTTTTCCAGTTAACCGGGGGAATCCCTTTTTATGTTCAAGTAATTGGAAAAGATTTATTGAAGGAGACAAAAATTTCGGTGAAGACTGTTGAAATTGTATTTGACAGATTTATTGAGGAGGAAGGAACTGTTATTTTCAGAGAAGAATTGAACAGGCTTAGTTCTGTGGAAAAGAGAATTGCGCTTAAAATGGCAAAACAGGATTTAACGAGAATAAGCATTATCGGCAAAGCAATAGGCGAAAACATGAATGTTACGGGGAGATTCCTTGAATATTTGATAAACAAAGGAGTTGTTTACAAAGAGAGTAAGGGAATTTATCAAATGGAAGATAAAGTTTTCAAAGAATGGCTCAAAAGGCAATAGGGCTCAAAATTTTGTCCGTAAATGAAAGGAAGGCAGGAATTTTATTTTAGGGAATAAGTCAGCGCCCGCGCGACTCTAAAGTATTGTAAGGAGAGGGGGTTGCTATGAGATGTAAATATTCGGAATATGTATCGGGATGGTATGACGGTGAACTCAATTCTGAACAGAAAGAATTTTATCAAAAACACCTTACTCAGTGTCCCGTTTGCCAATCGGAAAAACTGGAAATGGAGAGATCCGCGGATATACTGGGAACTTTAAAAACAGGAGAAGTGCCGGCGTTTAACAAAAACTTTACTTTATCCGCCGAGGCTGCCAGGAGACTGCGGATTTCCGAGGTTTATGAAAATGTATACTACAAGCTTTTCCTTGCCGGGGCGATGCTGGCTTTTATGCTGAGACTTGAAGCTTTTGAGCCGGACTTAAATGCCGCGTTTATTATTTACGCTGTTGTGCACATATATCTTTATGTGAGCGATTTGAGTTTCAAAAAAAAGTTTGCGATGAGTTTCGCGTGATGAAACATTTCCGCCAACGGCTGAGGCAGAAAAAAGGTCAGGCCATGGTTGAGTATATTATAGTTGCCGGATTCCTTATAATTGCGGCTTACGGTGCGATAGAAATGTTCAGGAACGGACTCGCGAAGTATTTTAATAAAGTCGCGAAAATCAGAAGCGGGCCAGTGGGGATGGCGCCGTGAAAATGCGAGTACTACTTTTGTCCAACTTGCGGAGCGAGCGGGGGCAGGGCGTTTTGGAAACAACGATTGTGACGATGCTGTTTATGTGCGCGTGCGTGTTTGCGATGATTCAGTTGTGCATAATCACATACGGTTATCTGGCCGGTCATGACGCGGCGTTTGCGGCGGTGAGAGCCGGGGTTGTTCAAAAGTCTATAGGTGACGCCAAATCCGCGGCGCGGAATTCCGGTTTTTTTGTGATGGCATCTCAAATTTCGGGGACAAATAATATTCTTCCGGAAAAAGTGACGGTGTGGCAGAAAAATCCTTTGGGGAAAGCCCCGAAAGATTACGCCGGTCAGCAGGTGGTTATGTATTCCGCGCATATGCATTACGGGCAGAGTATTATGTTCCCGTCGGTGCTTCAGCCGTTTAATCCTACGAAATTTTATGGCGGCGGAAATCCTCTTTTAAAAATGGTGACACACGCGAGGATGATGCGTTCCCCCGACAAACTGTACCTTAAGAAAGCGTATCCGGGCGCGGACGAATGGTAAATCGCGTAGCTGGAAATGCGACGCGGCGTGGACGTGAATCAGGGCAGGCGATGCCTTTTTTTGTCCTCTGCATGATAATGCTGCTGCTTTTCTGGATGATGATAATAAACGTGGGTAAGCTGGTAAAAGACAGAATGGTCATGCAGAACTCCGCGGACAATGCCGCTATTTCTCTGGCGATACATCAGGCGCGTGTGATGAATATGGTTAACAAAATCAACGAGATGATATCAAAAGTTTTTTATGATTCTATCCCCATTGGCCCGACTATAGGTATGGGGGGAATGCATCCTTTGGGAATTAGCGGAGTCGGAGGAGGCGTTTACGGTGTTTGCGGTCTTGCTCCGCTTTTACCGCAGTTGATTAAAGACGATGTTTCACGAGTGGGGGCGACAATTGATATTATTCCGCTGGGTATGACCAAATGTTCAATGGGGACGGGCAACGGTTCGTCGGATTTGAAAACCGGTGTTCAGGCTATTAAGGCGCAGATTGACGCTCTTATCCCAATTCAGGAGTCAATCGCGAAACTCGGTCCTATGGCTTCAGTTGTCATAGCGCGGGAAATAGCCAAAAGACAGGAATTAAATCTTGCGGGCGAAACGACCGCGGCGGATGAAATTGTTTATCTTCCTCTGTCGGCGCTTCATTTGAAAAGAAATAAACAGAAAATCACTTATTTTTATGCCCATCATTGGTATGTTAGTATTCCGCCTATACCCATCTTTCTTCCACCGGGGCTACATGTGCATATTGTGACGCCGAAGAAACTTGCGGAGACGGAGAAGTCATGGTATTATGCGGACAAGGACAGTTTTTACAAGAAGAAATTCACGGTAACGGCTTTTAAGAAAAAGGGCAGCGGCTCAAATAAAGGTTATCCTTTCGGGCAGAAACTTTTTCCCGGCCTTGAATGGCCGGCTATACAGAC
>Ga0180009_10001222_pt1 | contig 32022 bp, 33 predicted proteins | sample OS_PC_MetaG_FD_123537 | JGI IMG/M metagenome (GOLD analysis project Ga0180009, IMG submission 123537) | Groundwater microbial communities from the Aspo Hard Rock Laboratory (HRL) deep subsurface site, Sweden - OS_PC_MetaG | ecosystem: Environmental > Aquatic > Deep subsurface > Groundwater...
GCCGTCCGGACGTCAGCCTGGCGGTAAGGCCTGCAGGCGCGCGAAGGCGGCGGCGGGAGAGACGTAGTAGCATTCACCTGCACGGTGATCCCCCTGAGCGGGGTTAGCGCGTCCTGACAAGCCGTATTATCCCTGCTCGGGAGGATCTTTGATAGCCCAATCGGCGTCGCTGTGAGGGTGCTCGTGAAGATTCCGGGGTAGGCGTTGTGCACCACGAGCCCGTCGCGCGGCACCTCGAGCGTGTCACACAGGGGGCCACACGTGCCGAGCAGCAGGAACGTCACCATTCCGCGAAGCGCCCCCTAGCGGAAGGCGGACTCCATGATCACGGCGACCAGATCCTCGAAGGAGAGGCCGGCAGCCTCGGCGGCGAGGGGCATGGTGGACGTCTCGGTGAGTCCCGGTATGGTGTTCAGCTCGAGCACCCAGGGCACGCCCGCCTCGTCGAGGATGATGTCCACCCGCGCGAAGCCGCGGCAGCCGAGCGCCTCGAAGGTGCCGAGCGCCACCTGTTCCACCTGTTCGGTCACTTCGGGAGCCAGCTCGGCCGGCACCGTGAAGTCGGTCTCGCCGGCGGTGTAGCGGGACTCCGTGTCGTAGAACGCGTGACCGGACCGAGGCTTCGCCTCCACGATCGGGAGTACCCGGGGGGCTCCGTCGTCGATGACGCTCACGGCCAACTCGCGGCCGGCCACGAACCTCTCGAGCAATACCTTCCTGTCGAAGGAGAGTGCCGACACCATCGCTCTGGGGAGATCGCGCGCCTCAGCAGCGAAGTTGATGCCGAGCGCGGAGCCCTGAGCCGCCGGTTTCACCACGACCGGCAGGCCGAGTTCGGCCGCGATGAGGTCGAGGGTGTCTTTGGCGCCCATCTCGCGGAAGGCCGCATCGTTGAAGGCATAGAACGCCGGGGTCGGGATGCCGGCGGCCTCGAGGATGTGCTTCGCGAGCACTTTGTCCATGGCTCGGATGCTGCTGAGCACGTCGGAACCCGTGTAGGGGATGCGGAGTATCTCGAGAAGCTCCTGAACCGTGCCGTCCTCCCCGCCCTTGCCGTGCATGGCGATGAACACGCCCGCAGGCTTGATGTCGAGCAGACGCTGCACCAGAGTCTCGTCGACGTCGATCGGGGTGACCGCGTAGCCCCTTGCCTCGAGGGCTCGGATCACGCGGTGTCCCGTGCTGAGTGACACATCGCGTTCGAGAGAACGTCCTCCATACAGGACACACACGTTCTTGCCGCTCACTGCCGCACCTCCCTGCCTGCCCATCCGGATCCGGCGCTCACAACCCCAGAGCCCGATACAGCTCCATCTGGTCGCTGATCACGGCGCCCAACCTGCGGACGCCCTCCTTGATGCGCTCCTCGTTCACGAAGCTGAACGACAGCCTCATGCTGTCGGTGCCGCTGCCGTCCTGATAGAAGGCGTCGCCCCGCACGAACGCCACGTTCTCGTCGATGGCCTTCGCCAGCAGATCGCCGGTGTGGATGCCGGGGATGGTGGCCCACACGAAGAATCCGCCCTCGGGGCGGGTCCAGGTGGCCTCGGAGGGGAACTCCGACTTCAGAGCCTTCAGCATCGCGTCACGGCGCGAGCGGTAGATGTCGCAGAGGCGCGTGATGTACTCCCGCCACACGCCGCTCGCGATCAACCCGTGCACGAACAGCTGGTTGAACGGGCTGGAGCACAGGTCTGTGGCCTGCTTGCCGAACACGATCTTCTGATAGATGGCCTGGGGCGCGACGATCCAGCCCGAGCGGATACCCGGCGAGATGATCTTCGAGAACGATCCCAGATACACCACGTTGCCCGCGGTGTCGAGGGACAGCAGCGTGGGGAGCGGTTCGCCTTCGTAGCGCAGGAGCCCGTAGGGGTTGTCCTCCACCACCAACAGCTCGCGCTCGGCGGCCACCTGCGTGAGACGGCGACGACGTTCGAGCGTCAGCGTCGTGCCGCCGGGGTTGCTGAAGTTCGGCACCGTGTAGAGGAACTTGGGGCGCCGCCCGTCCGTCTCGAGCCGGTCGAGCAGGGCCTCGAGCTCGTCCACGACGAGGCCGCCTGCATCCATGGGGATGTGGCGCACGTCGGCCTGATAGGTGGAGAACGTGGTGAGGGCGCCCGCGTAGGCCGGGCCCTCGGCCACGACGATGTCGCCCGGGTCGATGAAGGTCTTGGTGACCAGGTCGATGGCCTGCTGACCCCCGGTGGTGATCATCACGTGGGCGGGGTCGACCGTGGTGCCCTCGGCGTCCATGACGAGGGCGATATCCTCTTTGAGGAAGTCGAAGCCCTCGGTGGGGCCGTATTGGAGCGAGAGCGCGCGCTGGGTATCGGAGATCTCCTGGTTGATCCGCTCGAAGACATCCTGCGGGAAGCTGTCGGTGGCGGGGAGACCTCCGGCCAGAGAGATCACTTCGGGACGGGCGGTGAGGCTCATGAGGTCGCGCATGGCCGAGGACCGCATCACCTTGGTGCGCGACGCGTAACGGCCTTCGTACTTATCTGTCTTGCGAGTGCTCATGGGTCGGGCCAGTATAGGGGCAGCGGACCGCCCGGGCAACCAGGCGGGCGGGTCCGCGCACGCCGTGCGGCCTGCCGAAGCCGTGCTACCATGGGCCGCACATGGATGTGATGTTCGAAGGTCTGCTCGCAAGCATCGGTCTGGGCGCCGGGCTCTCCAGCCTCTCCGGGCTGCGGGCCTTCCTGCCCATCGGCCTCGTGGGCCTGATATCCCGCTTCGGCTGGTTCGGAGCGTTCAACCTGGCGGATACCCGCTTCGCGATCCTCGAGAACCCCTGGGTGATAGGCGCTCTGCTCTTCCTGGCCTTGGCCGAGATCGTGGGAGACAAGGTGCCGGTGCTCGACTCCGCTCTCGACCTGATCGCGACGCCCGTGCGCATCCTCGCCGGGGTGCTGGTGTTCGGAGCGGCGCTCGCCCAAGAAGACACGGCCATCACCGCCGCGGGCATGGTGGGCGGGGGTGCCATCGCCTTCGCGTCCTCGGCGGTCAAGAGTGTGGTCCGGCCGGGCGCCACGGCCACCACGGGCGGCGCCCTCAACCCCTTCATCAGCTTCTTCGAAGACGTGGCGGCCTTCGTGGGCACGGCCGCGGTCGTGCTCCTGCCCGTGCTCGGTTTCCTGTTGATCGCCTTCACGCTCTTCTTCATCTACCGGTTACGCACGATCAAGAACCGCAAGTTCAAGGGCCTTCGTATTCTCAAAGAGTAGTCGGTTCATCACCCCCGCCGGTCTACCCGCGAGGGTCCACCCCGCTCCGCGTCGATTGGAGCATTCCGCACCATGAGCCCCGAGGAGTTCGACGATAGCCGGTTCGAGCGGTCCCGCCGGCAGATGGTGGAGGGCCAGCTGCGCCACCGCGGGATCGCCGACGAGCGCGTGCTCGCCGCCATGGGGCGCGTGCCCCGGCATCTCTTCGTGGGTGGGCCGGTGCGCTGGGCCGCCTACGAGGACGAACCCCTGCCCATCGGCTCCGGACAGACCATCTCCCAACCATACATGGTAGCCCGCATGACCGAACTCCTGGAGCTCGAGCGCGACTCCCGGGTGCTCGAGGTGGGCACCGGCTCGGGATACCAGGCCGCGGTACTGGCGGAGATCGCGGGTGAGGTCTGGACTGTGGAACGCCACCCCGAACTCGCCGAACGAGCGCGCCGCCTGCTGGAAGATCTCGGGTACCACAACGTGCACGTGGAGCAGGGGGACGGCTCGATGGGACTGCCGCGCCAGGCTCCCTACGACGCCATCGTGGTCACCGCCGCCTCCCCCGGCGTGCCCCCATCTCTGACGGACCAGTTGGTCGTGGGCGGACGCATGGTGATCCCCGTAGGTGGCCAGGTGAACCAGCGTCTGCGTCTGATCAGGCGCCGGCCGGACGGCCTTCGAGAGACCGACGTGCTGGGGTGCCGTTTCGTGCCCCTGATCGGCGCCCAAGGCCACCCGTCGGCGGAATCGCGCCGGGTGCGCGTGCTTGTCGAGGGCCGGGTGCAGGGTGTGTGGTTCCGCGAGTCCACGCGCGAGGAAGCCGAGCGCCGTGGGGTGCGTGGGTGGGTGCGCAATCTCGCCGACGGGCGGGTGGAAGCCGTGTTCGAGGGCGAGCCCGCCGGTGTCGATGCACTGGTCGAGTGGGTCCGCCGGGGTCCCGAGCGCGCCGTGGTCACCGGGGTCACCGCGAGCAGCGAGCCACCGCAGGGCGAGCGGGGGTTCCGCGTGAAGGGTTGAAGCGCCGGCCGCGCCGGCCGCCGGCGCTACTCCGGCGCTACTCCGGCGCTACTCAGGCGCTACTCAGGCCGTTCGCCCAGGGTCACGTCGAAGCTGAGTTCCGCCCCTTCGCGATCCACGACGAGTGAGACGGTGTCACCGGGCTTCATGCGCCGGAGGATCGAGTAGAGGTCGGAGTCACTGTGGATGGTCTGGCCGTCGAACTCGATGATGATGTCTCCCTGCTGCAATCCAGCGCGTTCCGCCGGCGCCCCGGGCTCCGCTCCCGCCACGAGGACGCCCTTCGAACGAGTCAGGGCGAAGCGCTCACGCAGCGCCTCCGTCACCGACACGTTGCTGATACCCAAGTACGCGTGCGTCGCGCGACCCGTAGCCATGATCTGGCGGGCCACGTCGATCGCAAGGTCAGCCGGTATCGCGAAGCCCACGTTCTGAGCGCCGGTCTGGCTCGGAGGAAGGTAGGCCACGTTGATGCCGATCACCCGGCCGCGCGCATCGACCAGAGCCCCTCCTGAGTTCCCGGGACTGATGGCGGCGTCGGTCTGGATCAGATCGACCAGCGAGAACTGGGAGATGCCGGGCTGAACGTCGAGGCCGCGGTGCACCCCACTGATGATGCCGAGGGTCACGGAGTTCTCAAACCCCAAGGGGCTACCGATCGCCACGGCATACTGCCCGATGAGCACCTCGTCGAAGCTCTCGATGAAGGTCGCGGCCGGGAGACCGGAGGCCTGCACCTCGAGGACCGCCAGATCGGTGAGTGGATCGCGGCCGACGATGCGCGCCGCGAGTTCCTCACCGGTAGCCAGGGTAACGGTGACCTTATCGGCCACGTACTCCTGGCCTCCGGATTCCTGGGAGACCACGTGATTGTTGGTGATGATCATGCCGTCCGCCGTCAGGATCACGCCCGACCCCTCCGAAGAGTAGGTCTGCAGGCCGGCGAACCCGGGCACGGAGCCTTCCACGGCAACGTTCACCACACTCGGCCCCACCGCCGCGGCCACGGCGATCGCCGGGCTTGTGAGGGGATCGCCGGCGAGAGCCGATTCGGGGAGCGTGGTGGAGGCGCCCAGCCTGGTGAGAGTCGTAGTGTCGCCCGCCTGCTGACCGACGGTGGTGGTCGTGCGGCCGACCTCGCCGATCTCGGCGCACCCTGCGAACACTACCGAGGCGCCGAGGAGCACGAACAGCGCGACCTGGGCCCGGGCGAAGGTCCATCTCTTCCACGCAGCACCACGTGAAGGGTGACGCCGTGACGCGTGACGCTGCGAAGGGTAGCGCCGTGACGCGTGACGCTGCGCCACGTGAGGCTCGTGCCTGCGGATCATGCCGTTCGCCCTCCTCATGACGGGAGGCGCCGAGCGCCTCACGGTTCGTTCCAAACAGCACTGTACCCGTTCCAGGTCAACTGGATGCAAGGGTACTGTGAGGGAAGTGTGAGGAACGAAAAGTCTGCAAGCGGCCGCGGCGGGGCGGCGAAGGGGGGGTGGGTGGGGTGGGCGCGCCCGGGCTAGGAGGCGCGCGGGCCGAGTCGTACGATCGCGATCAGAGAAGACTGAGGATGATCACGAAGACTCCGAGCACGGCGGTGTAGATGGAGAAGACCCGCAGCCGATGGCTTCTGAGGAAGCGAAGCATGAAATGCACGGCGAACAGGCCGGAGAGGATCGCAGCCACCGCACCCGCGACGTAGGCCGCCGTCCCGTCGGTGAAGCCGGCGGAGATCTCCCCGATGTTAAGCAGGCCCGCCCCGCCGATGGCGGGCACGCTGAGCAGGAAAGAGAAGCGCGCCGCCGCCGCCCGGTCGAGCCCCAGGAACATGCCTCCGGAGATCGTCGCACCGGAGCGGCTCAGGCCGGGAGCGATGGCGAGGGCCTGGAAACACCCCACGATCAAGGCGTCGACCAGACCCATGTCGTCAACAGAGCGAGTGGCCACAGCCCTCCCCGCAACGTAGTCGGCGATAACCATGAGGATCGAGGTCACCAGCAGGAAGGCGCCCACCGCGAGCGTGCTCTCGAACAGCGACTCGAAGAAATCACCCAGGAACACCCCGGCGAGACCGGCGGGCACCGTGCCGATCACCAGCCACAGCCCGAGGCGCCGCCACTGCTTCACCGAGCCCGGCGCGAGCCGCTTCGGCCAGAGGAAGGCTCCCGCCATCGAGTAGATGTCCCGGGCGAAATACCCGCCGACGGCGACCACGGTCGCCAGGTGGAGCATCACATCGAACGCCAGAGACGGCTTCGGGATGCCCAGGATTTCCGGAGTCAACACGAGGTGCCCGGAACTCGATACGGGAAGGAACTCGGTGAGCCCCTGCACGAGGCCGAGCACGATCGCCTGGAACACGGTCACGAGGACTCTCGACCCCCTCTGATGGTTGCCTGAACAGCGATGGACCGCTAAGCTTCTTGGGCGGCCACGAGCCGCAGGATACCAGGAGAAGGGGGCAGGAGTGAAACTCACGTTCCACGGACACGCCGCCTGGGAAGTCGAGACCGGGGGCGCCCGGGTGTGGATCGACCCGTTCCTCAGCGGCAATCCGCTCGCCGATGTGTCGGCCGACGAGGTGAATGCGGACTACGTGATCCTCTCGCACGCGCACGCCGACCATCTGGGCGACACCGAGGCGATAGCGGCCCGCACCGGTGCTGTGGTCATCGCCATGAACGAGCTGGCCAACCATCTCGCGTCCAGGGGACTGCGGACCGAGGTACTGCAGATAGGCGGCGGCCAATCGTTCTCATTCGGACGAGTGAAGCTCGTGCCGGCGTATCACTCGTCGTCGGTGGACGGGCTCTACATGGGGAAGGAAGCGGGCATCCTGCTTCGCGACATCGAGGGCACCGTGATCTACCACGCCGGCGACACCGGGCTGTTCTCCGACATGGCGCTCATCGGGAGGGCCGGCCTCGACGCGGCCTTGCTCCCCATCGGAGACAAGTTCACCATGGGCCCGGAAGACGCACTCGCGGCCGTCGAGCTGCTCAAGCCCCGGTTGGCCATGCCGATGCACTACGACACGTTCGACCCCATCAAACAGGACGCCCGCGCCTGGAAGGTTGCCGTGGAGGCACGCACCGGCGTGCCGGTGCTCGTGTTGAAGCCCGGGGAATCGTGCATCGTGGCGGCGGGCGGCGGGACCGCCTGAAGCCTAGCGCAGGCCCTGTGCCTCGAGGGCGGCTCCCACGGCACGCACGAGGACCACGGCCACGATGGCCTTCAGCGCATCGCCCACCAGGAACGGCACCAGGCCGGCAGCGAGGGCCGCGACCGGGGTCATACCGGTGACGACCATCAGCCACGGCACACCCACCGCGTAGATGGCGGCACTCCCGACCAGGACGCCGACACCGAGGGCCACCGTCACCCGACGTCCTCGCCATCCCCGCGAGCGGGCCATGTCGGCGGCGGCACCCACTATGAACGCCGCGACGATGAAGCCCACCAGATAGCCGCCCGTGGGCCCAAGCAGCACACCGACCCCGCCGCTGCCGTTGGAGAACACCGGGACACCCGCGACGCCCACCAGCACGTACACGCCAACACTCACCGGGCCCCAGATCCGGCCGAGAAGGCCGCCCGCCACCAAGACGGTGAGGGTCTGCAGGGTCAACGGCACCGGGTGGAAGGGGATGCTCACCCACGCAGAGACGGCGAGGACCGCGGCGAACACACCGGCGAGCGCGAGCTTGGTCACCCGAGCGGAGTCGGAGGGGGCTCGGCCTACGGCCGCCCCTGCTGGAGCCGCCCCGACGGACGCTCCCACAAGAACCGACGCATCCACTCCCGTTGCATCAGAAGACTCGGGCACGTTCGATCTCCCTTTCGAAGACGGTAGAGGAGCGGAGCTTATCGCAGAGAGGGGAGTCTGTCTACCCAGATTGTCCGTGGGGTTTACAATGCTGCGGCAGGTTCACGGTGCTGGATCCCCCGATGGGTCCGCGGTAGCGGCGGAGCTACCGGGAGGTGGGCCGCAGGGTGACATCACCCGAGATCACCTCGTGCACGGCGCCGGAGTCGTCTTTCACCAGCAGGCTCCCGTCGGCAGCGAGTCCGTGGGCGACGCCGGACAGCACCGGATCGCCGCCGCCGGTGCCCGCACGCACATCCACCCGTTGCCCTCGCAGCGCATCGAGTGCTCGAAGCCGGCCGAGCACCCTGCCCCAGCCTTCGCCCTCTACGGAAGCGAAGACCGAGCCGAGAGCCTCGACCAGCTCCACCAGCAGCGGGGTTCGCGGAGTGAAAGAGCCTCGAGCCTCACGCAACGAGATGGGCGATGGCGCACCCGGCGGGAGATCGCGGGGAGCGACGCCCGACGCAGGAGTGCCGTTCACGTTCAGGCCGACGCCCACCACCACCCAATGGAGCCGATCCATGTCGAGCGCCGCTTCCGACAAGATGCCGCAGACCTTCCGCCCATCGACCAGCACATCGTTCGGCCACTTGACCGAGACACGACCGTCCAGATCGCCGAGGGTGAGTATCGTGTCGGCGACCGCGACGCTGGCGGCCAGGGTCAGACGCGAGACCGACTGCGGCCCGAGCTCAGGACGAAGCACCACCGAGAAGGTGAGATCGAGTCCGGGTTCGCTCGTCCAGCCCCGCCCCAGTCGGCCCCGGCCCGAAGACTGGAAATCGGTGACCGCCACGGCACCGTGCGGAGCGCCGCTGCGAGCGGCTTCCTGTGCGACGACGTTGGTGGAGCCCACTTCAGCCCGGTAGAGGAAGGGAGCGCCGAAGGGCGTCGCGCGGGACGCGAGGAGTGGGAGCACGATCTCCGGGGCGAGGATGTCAAGGGGAGACGACAGCTCGTAGCCGGCGCCCGGGATCGAGGAAAGCCGCACACCAAGCCCCCTGAGGACGTCGACGTGTTTGTGCACCGCCGCCCGGGATACCCTCAGCTCGTCTGCCAGCCGTTGACCCGAGACCCTTCCTCCAGCGAGCAGGCGCGCGACGATGCGGGCCCTCTGGACGACCCCGACTTCGAACGTGCCGTGATGCTCCGAGAGCCACGCGTCGGCCCGCTGAGGCAGCGTCGGGTCGAAGAATCCGAGGACGACTGATCCTGGGCCATTGTAGTCGCGGCCGCGATCTTGTGGCATCCTCTTCACGTACGGTTATCTCCTCTTTTCCTGGAAGGTGTGTAACGGCACTATGGCCGTAGAATTCTTCGACCGGATACTTCGTGGCGGGTGGAGAGCCCGCCTCATCGCGGCGTTCGCGGCTCTCGTGGCCGTGGTCGTGCTAGCGATTCTAGTGGATGCGGGCATCTCCTACAATCGCGTGCACCCCGGGGTGTCGGTGGCGGGCGTCGGTATGGGCCGCATGACCCCCGAAGCCGCGGAGGAAGCGCTCACCCGCAAGGTGGAGCGCGCGCGGAACAACAGTGTCACGCTGACCGCCGATACCGGCCGAGAGTGGTACCTGTTGCCTTCGGACGTCGATGTCCAGGTGGATGCAGCGGCCACGGCGAAGGAAGCCATGGCGGTCACGCGCACCGGGAGCTTCTTCGCAGACCTGCGGACCAAGTTCCGCCTCTACTTCTCCGGCACCGACGTGCCGCTCAGCGCGACGCTCGACACAGCACTCCTCGATGAGGTGCTCCTCGAGGTCACCAACACGCTCGACGTGGCGCCGGTGAACGCGGGCCTCGTGATCCGCGGCGACGACATCGAGATCGTCGACGGCAAAGACGGCCTCGTCGTCGATGAAGACGCGCTCCGCGACGGCGTGAAGGAGCTTCTGTTCACCCTCAGTGCGGGGCGGATCGATATCGCCATGGTGACCGAAGCCCCGGCTATCCAGGCGGCGGATACCAGCGAAGCGGTAGCCAAGGCCCGCACGATGCTCCACGGCAGCGTGGGACTCTCGTTCGAAGACGTGGTGTGGGCCCTCTCGCCTTCCGAGATCGCTTCCGCCATGGATTTCACCACCGAAGGCGAGGGCCCGCAATCGAAGCTGGTGCCGTACCTCTCGCACGACAAGTTGGCGGGCTTCCTTGAGACGGTGGCGGTAGCGGTCGCGCGTGAGCCCAAGAAGGCCACGTGGGAGACCAACGGCGAGACCGCGACCCTCATCGCCGGGTCCCCCGGGCTCGCACTCGACCCCGAGAAGACGGCGCAGGAGCTCACGCTCGCCGCGCTCTCCCCCGATTCCCGCGTCGCAAAGGTGCAGGCGGTCGAGACGCAGCCTTCGCGCACCACCGAGCAGGCCAAGGCCATGGGCATCGTCTCCAAACTCGCCGGATACACCACGGAGTTCGGTGGGTCTGATGGGCGCCGGAAGAACGTGCAGCGAGCGGCTGAACTGATCAACGGCACGCTTCTGGCTCCGGGCGAGGAGTTCGATTTCGACAGGGTTGTCGGGCAACGGACCACCGCGAACGGTTTCACCACGGCTCCGGCGATCATCGCCGGCAAGCTCGAGGATTCGCTCGGCGGGGGCATCTGCCAGGTCTCCACCACCCTCTTCAACGCGGTGTTCTTCGCGGGTCTCGACGTGACGGCACGCACCAACCACTCCCTCTACATAAGCCACTACCCCACGGGGCGCGACGCCACGGTGAGCTGGGGCGGCCCGGCCTTCCGCTTCAAGAACGACACCTCGAACTGGGTGCTGATCAAGTCGGCGGCGAGTTGGAGCAGTCTCACCTTCGTGGTCTACGGCACACCGGTGGGCCGCTCGGTCACCTACACCACGGGCGACTGGTACGGCATCACCTCGCCCACCGAGAAGCGGGTGAAGACCGCCGAGCTGTTCGAAGGCGCGACGAGGGTCGTCGACGACGGTCAAACCGGCCGCAAGATCAAGGTCACCCGTACCGTGGTCGAGAACGGCACGACCGTACACTCCGACTCGTTCGTGAGCAGCTACCCTATGAAGCCGAAGGTCATCGAGGAAGGCACCAAGCCCACCACCACGACCACCGTGGCGCCTCCTTCGACCATGACGACGAAGCCACCCGCTTCCTCCACGACGACCACCTCCACAACGACGTCCACGACGACCACCCCCTAGCCTCCGCGTGAGATCGGCCGGCTCCGCCCCGCCGGCCGATGGACCCCCCAGCCAGGCCCCCGCCTGACATCGACCCGCCCGATGCTCAAGAGGTCGACGCGCGCGGCCGATACTCCATAGCGACGTCGCCGTACAAACAAGGGTGGGCTCCGGCATGTTGCTACCGCTCCCAACGGCTGTTCAGGATACGCCGGCCCGGGACATCTCAGAGGATGAGATCAAGCAGATAGCGGTGCAGGCGTCCCGCAACGACCCCGACGCCTTCTCCCGTCTCTACCGCCTGTACTTCCCCCAGGTGTTCACCTTCATCAACTTCCGGGTGAGTTCGCGCGAAGACGCTGAGGATCTCGCGAACATCGTGTTCGAGAAGGCACTGTGCGCGATCGATCGCTACCGGCCCAAACCAGCGCAGTTCTCCACCTGGCTCTACACGATCGCGAAGAACTCCATCATCGACCACTACCGGCGCCGCAGACTGCCCGTGGACGACGAGGCCGAAGCCTCCGCCATCGCCTCGACGGACTGCAGCGCCGACCCGGTCGCCTGCCTACTCGACCAAGAGCGCAAGCGGACGCTTCGCGAGGCGCTCCACGCGCTCACCGACGAGCAGCGTGAGGTCGTGGAGTGCCGGTTCTTCTTCGAGCTGTCGATCCAGGAGACGGCGCAGGCGATGGACAAGACCGAGGGTGCGGTCAAGGCGATGCAGTTCCGCGCACTCGACAACCTGCATCGGCTCCTCACCGAGGACATCATCAGCTGACCTGCGGCGCACAGGAGGAAGGCGCCCGACCGAGCCCCGGCGCGGCGGATCTCAGGGACGGCACAGCATGGGCGGAACAGAACCGGGGACCGAGCGGCGGCCTAGATCATCGGGCCGCCGGGCGGCTTCGGACCAGGCAGCGGCTCGACCGTTGGTGGCGGGGCGGCCGCGGGTGGCGGCGGAGTCGCCGCAGCCGGCGGTTCTGCCGGTGGCGGAGGGGCTGCCGCAGGTGGTGACTGAGCAGGCGGTGGCGGTTCGGCCGCGATCGGAGGAGTCTGAGCGACGGCTGCCGGCCCGCCAGGCGCCGGCCCCGAAAGGTAGGTCTCGGCGCCGCAGAAGGGGCACTTCACGAGCCCTTTGCCCGCGAGTTCCACGGCTCCGCCACAGCTGGGGCAGCTACCCTCTGTGATGTTCGCCGCCTCGGCCGAGACCAGCTCACCCCCGTCCCAGTCGACGTACCCGGTGAAGAGTCCCTTGCCGATCAGATCGTAGATGTAGGCCCGCACCTCGTCGCGGCTGGCGTCGTTCTCGATGGCCAAGTCCGCAACCCCCACACGACCACGAGTGGTCACCGCGTCGAGTATGGAGCGCTGCTTGTCCACCTTGGTCTGCTGCTTGATCTCGCCACCCGAACGCATGAGGAAATAGGCCCCCACGGCGAAGAACGGCAGCGAGAAGAGCACGAAGCCGAGGGCTGCGCCGGTGACGGAGCTCCCCGTCGCCACACCGGCTCCCAGCCACACGGCTACGCCCGCCCCCACGATCATCAATACGATGCCCATCGTACGGCTCTGCATCGCGCCTCCTTGCGCTCGCCCCCGTCACGCCCCCGCGGTGTCACGCCCCGCAGCCTGGTTACGCTTCCCGGCCTACCCGGCCCGGAAGCCGCCTCCACCTCCGCCTCCAGAGAATCCTCCGCCGAATCCTCCCCCGGACCCCCCGCTGCTCGACCCCGAACCCGAAGGCGACGAGGTCAACACGCTCGACATGCTGTTCAGGCTACTGAACAAACCATCGGAGATGCTGTCGAGGCTGGGAACGCCGCCCCCACCGGGGATGCCCGACGGCAGCCCCGTGGACGCGCCGCCCGTGTCGGCCCACACCGGGCCGGGCTGATTCTGGGCGATGATCACCGGCCGATACCAGGTGGGAGCCGGCAGCTGCATGTCTTCGAACCGGCGCACCCAGGAACGCTCCACCCCGAAGGCGATGGCATACGGCAGGTACTTCTCGAACGTGTCGCGCGCCGTCTGCATGTCCTGATACCTGGTGAGATCCTTCAGGTAGTTGCGGAACGCCTCCCACTTGCGCTGCTCCGTGGCTCCGGCGGACGTCCTCTGGGGCATGAATCGAGAGAACCCGAGCACGGTGGCCCCCGAGATGAGGCCGCCCGCGAACAGCCAGCCCCACCCCGGCACGTCGCCCATCGCCAGCAGGAAGGAGAGCCCGATCCAGGCGACGAGCACCAGAGCGCCGATCACCCCCCAGCGAGTACGGGTGCTCTTCGGGTTCCGGTCGAAGTACCCGAGCGTGGTGACCTCCTCGTAGATCTTCTTGGTGATGGGCTCCAAGCTCTTGTAGAACTCGTCTTTGAGATCACTGGTGTCAACCACTACCTTGCCGCCGAAGATCGCCGTGGCGACCTCCTTCTCGTAGCCCCTCAACTCCTCGATCGACTTGAGTCGCTTGAAGGTGGTGCTGGTCTTCCTGAAGAGCCAGAAACCATCGCTCTCATCGGTCATCTCGAGATAGCCACGCCTCGCCAGGTCGACGATGGTGGCGAGCACTTCGCGCACTTCCACCCGCTCGTCGACGAGCGCTCCCGCCACGGCCGGGCGAAGGCCGGACGGAGGTTCGGTCACGAACGAGGCGTGCACGGCCGCGGGATCGTCACGACCGCGACGCGCCCAGATCACCAGCATGCCCAGGAACGTCAAGATGGGCAGCATGAAGCCGAGCCTGGGGAGCACGTACCCCGCGACCCTGCGGGCCGTCCAGGTGAACTTCACCACGTCCTTGGGGAATCCGGCCACCAGCCAGAACCGGGTGTAGGGCGCGAAATCGGAGCCCTGGTAGAAGAGCACGCCCGGCTCGGGACTCGTCACCGCCTCGGACGTGGCGAAACCGGTGTCTACCGCAGTGGTCATCTGCTCCATGGGGAGGGCGGCGGGGAGACGCACCGTGGCAGAGGCGTGTTCGATGGGCACCGGGGTGTCCGCGTCGAACACGTACCAGCGCAGCTCGTCTCCCTCGTCGAAGAAATGGATCGCACCCTGGGCTAGGTACTTGAAGGTCCAGGTGGCCGAAGTATCTTGCAGAGCGAAATTCACCTGGATCACCAGGTCGGAGCCCTCGTAGAACGTGCTGTACGTGCCGGCGGCGTCCCCGCGCGGCAGTTCCCGGCCGTCCTGGAACACCTGGATGTCGTCGATGTCGTCGAGGTTACCTGTGGGGATCACCCTCCCCACGAAGGTGTAGGAGCCCTCGAAGGCGAAGGTGACGGTCTCTTCCACGACTACGTCACCCTTCTCCTGCACGTCGAGCACCACGTCCATGCGCTCGATGCGCCACTCCTTGGCCTCAGCGGCAGCCGGGAACCCGAGGAACACGGCGAAGGCGAGTGTGGCGGCCGCCAGGAAGGCGGCCGCCAAGACGGCGGCCGGTGCCGCCGTTCGCGTCCGCACCAACACCGAAGAACTCATACGCACCCCCTACGACGCGGGAGTGGGTGTGTCCTCGCCGCCTTGCGTCGTCGCGGCGCCTTCTGCCGCGCCGCCCTCAGGGGCGGCGGGCGGCGCGGCGGCGGCGACCGGAGCCGGCGCCCCGAGCTGCTGACCGCAGTTGGGGCAGAACTTCGAGCCCACCGCGAGCTTGGCCTGGCATTGCGGACAATCGACCGTGGCCTCCAGGTTGGTGCCGCACTCGGGGCAGAACTTGCTGTCGAAGGCGATATCCTTGGTGCAGCTGGGGCAGCGCATCTTCGGCTGGGTTCCCGATTGCATGGCCTGCTGCATCATGCCCGGGATCATGAAGCCGAGGCCGGCGCCAACGCCCAGCCCCACGCCCGAGGCCGCCGCGTCTGCGATGCCACCGCCGCCACCACCGCCACCACCGACACCGCCAGCACCACCGGCGCCGCCACCTTGGGCGATATCACCGATCGCCTGCGCGGCCTTGAATTGGAAGTAACGATCCATGCCGCCGATCGCCTCCATACCGGAGCGCTCGTCGATGGCCTTGAGCACTGCTTCCGGCGGTGTGATCGCGTTCACCACGAAGTCGACGAGCGCGAGGCCGTACTGGTAGAAGTCGTCCTTCACGCGAGCCTTGAGACCCGCGCCGAGCTCGTCGTAGTAGCGGGGCAGGTCGAGCACCGAGTCGAGACTCTCACCGAGCAGGTCAGACAGGCGCCCCACGATGATGCCGCGCAGGAAGTCTTCGATCTGCCTCATCGTATAGATGGATCGAGTCCCCACGAGCTTCAGCACGAGCAGCTTCGGGTCGACCACCTGGATACTGTAGATACCGTTGGCCCGCAGGCGCACCATCTTGAACTCGGAGTCGCGGAACAGGACGGGCTCCGTCGTCCCCCACTTCTGGTCGGTGTAGACGCTGCGGTTGACGTAGTACACCTCGGCCCGGAACGGCGTGTCGCCGAAGAGCGGCGTGGTGATCAGCGCGGTGAGGAACGGGATGTTCTGCGTAGAAAGGGTGTGCCTGCCGACGCCGAACGTATCGAGCGCCTTGCCGTCTCGGAAGAACACCCCCCACTGGTTCTCGCGTACGATGAGCTGCGACCCCATCTTGAATTCGCCGGACCCCACCTCAGGAATGCGGTGGACGATCTCCTTCCCCGCCTGGTCGACAAACTCGATGATCTCCATCAAGGCCATATCGCGTTACCTCCCCACGCCTGTGATCAGATGCTCCCGCTCGTTGAAACTCAGGTCGAGCGCCGTGACCCGTTCATCGAGGATCTCGAGGTCGCTGCGCACCGACGGGCTGTCCGCCGACAGCGTGCCGACCAACTCCTCGAGGTGACGCGCGTACTCCTGGCTCTGCACGTCGAACCGATAGAGGAGGTCGAGCACCTCGTCTCCCACCTTCACCGTGTCGAAGATGCCGGCGTAGCCGTAGTCGGCATAGAGATAGCGATCTTTCACCGTACGAAGCTTCCGCCCTATGCGATCGATGCCCGAGAGCAGCTGCAGATCGCCTCGATCGGTCATCTCCAAGGCGACTGACTCAAGGCCGCGGCGGGCCGTCTCGAGACGTTCGACCACGTAGTCGCGCTGGAGCTTGTCGGCCTCGCGGCGGAGTTCCTTCTGCTTGTAGCCTTTGTATCCGGGAATATGCTCGGCCGCCCGCTCGAACCAGTTCTTGCTCTCCTCGATGCGCTGCTCCACCCCGTCGATAGGGGGAGCGCCGATGGGAGGAGCGTCCATCGGAGGAGCGTCGACCGGGAGCATCTCCCGCGGCGCGCCACCCTCCGGTGCGGGCTGCCCGCTTTGGCCCTCGAAACCGCCCTCGGTGGCGGCGCCGTTCGTGATCTCGTCCGTCACGTCAGTCTCCTTCCCGGGAGCGCCACGCCCAGTCGCGGCGAGCATCCCCTTCGATTCGTCCGTGCCTCAGAGTACCCTTCCCACGCAGTCGGCCCCTTACTCGTCTTCGCGGCCGCCCCCTCATGCCACCATCCCGTCAAACTCGCGAAGCAGTAGACGCCAGCCCGAGTCGCGCACGTAGCGCGGATCGAAGGCCGCGGGCAGAAAGAGTAACTCTCCGCCCGTGAGGCTCAGGTCGTAGTCGATGGAGCGGAGCCCCCGCGTCGTGCGTGATTCCAGCGCCAGGTAGACGAAGTGCGCCACCACTTCCGCGTCGGCGCGGCCCACCAGCACCGGGGAGAGCGTCCTGTCGTCGGGATCGTGCGCCCACCCTTCAGCGGTCACACTCGCCGCCTCGGACACCGCCAGTGGTCGCGTCGGACCTTCGTCCGGAAGGCCGTCGCGCAACTCCAGCTGCGGCTGGGCCTGGACCAATCCCAGCCCGAGCTGCTGCACGAGACCCCGAGCCAGAGTGAAGGCGGGGGCGAAGAGGAAGGGGGGGTCCGGCGCCGCGACACGTCGGATCTGCTCCCACGCGCTCTCGGGTGGCGAGCCGCCGGCCGACCGCTTCTCGACGACCTCGACAGCAGCAAGGAAGCGCCAGACAGCCAGGTAGCGAACATCGGGGGGGATCGCCAACTCGGATGTCACGGCAGCGGTGCGAGGCCTTCCCTCAACGAGCGCTTCACCCTGTACCTCGAACGTGCGACCGCACGACCGGCACGGGAACACCCTTGCACCCTCCAGCACCTCCAAGGCAAGACCGCACGACGAGCACACGAGGGCCAGCAGGTCAGGCGGAGAAGGGCTCGTGGTACTCGACCTCCCTAACGAGTCTGAAGCGCCAATACACACCGGAAGCGACCGCCAACACCAGCAGCGCCGCGTAGAGCGCAGGTTCCCTGAACCCCTCCAAAGACTCCCACGCCGAGACCGCCAGAGCAAGCAGCAAAGCGAGTGCGGCATACGACGCGAGCAACGCGGCGAGGCGACCGCGGTTGTCGGCGGGAGCGCGGGCCGAGTGGATCACGCCGTTGCGCCCGTCTACCGCCATCTCGTACACCCGGCCGCGATACCGGTAATGCAGCGACCAGATGGGATAGTAGATGAGCGCGTCGGACTGCCGAATGAGGAAGAGCTTGGTCTGCCGGGCGACCGTGCCGGTGGGTGGGCGAAGGAACGACTCGTGTGCCCGGACGCGCACCACCTCCAGGTCGCGATCGGCCTCGAGCACCACGGCTTCCCGCTCCAACTCGCCCACCAGGTACGGCAACGTGAGGTCCCGCCCGGTCATGAGGGGCCGGCTCACCCCCACCACCGAGATATCCGCAGCCTCTTGATACATGCGACGCTCACCCAGGAACCCGGCTTCCACCCCCTCTTCCACCAGCCGGGTCTGGACGACCTCCTGATCACCCACGCGGACCACCTCCGCCTTGTTGCGCAACTTCTTACCGAACTCCCAACCCACCACGTGGGCCCGCACTTCCCAGATGGGCACGTAGAGCAGGGTGGCGTCGGTGAAGGCCGATTCGGCGATATCGGAGGGCGTGCCGGGATGCTCGCGAAGCCAGCGCGACGCCCGCCCGACGGCGCTCAGCTTCTCTATGCGCGCGGGGTAGAAGCGACGTTCGAAGCCGCCTCGGGCCGGAGCGAGGAAGGGCGTGCCGCAATGAGAGCAGCGGATCATGTGGTCGCCGTCACGAACGGCGAGTGCGCCCGAGCACCGGGGGCATGGCACCGACCTCAGCGTGGCGGAGCGCCGAGGCGACCGGTCAGCCGCTACCTCAGCAAGGACGCCGGTGGGGGCTTGGGGAGCGCCGACCGCGGAGGGCGCGCCGGCCCGGGTGAGGGCGGCGGCGGTGAGAGGATCAGCCATGGCGCGCCACCGCCCAGCGCAACATCGGGTAGAGGCCCGCGGCAGTCACCACGATCACCACCACGCGGGCCGCCAGACCCGGCACCACGACGGCTTCGGCAAAGAGCAGGAGCAGCGCGCCCGCCGCTACGCCACGCTCTCCAAGCACCTCGCGCCGAGCGGGTCTCCGCTCAGCGAGCACTCGACCCGACCCCGCTTCCACCACGGCGGTATAGCGGTCGCCTCGATACGAGTAGCGCACGGGGTAGTAGGCGCGGCGCTCCACCAGTACGTCGTCGACCTCGGGATCGGCCGCCGCGCGGCGGAGCTCCTCCTTCAGAAGGTCCTCGTCGATGGCGATGACCCGGGCGCCGGCCTCTTCGCCTTCCGCGGGAGGCTCGCCATCAAGCTGGGCGGGCACACCTCCCAAGTCGAGCACCTCTGGAGTGGGCAGGGGAGCCAGCGGCACGACCACGTCGGCTCCGGTTCGCCGGAGCCGAAGGAAGTGGACGTAATGTAGCCCATCCACCTCGGAGATGGCTTCCTTTTCCAGGTCGTTCGGCCCCGCCGGGCTCGCGAACCACCCCCGCAGGAATCCGGCGGCTGCTTCCCGGGTAATGCGCGGCCGCTCGAACAGCCGATGCACGCGAAGACCTGTCCCCCTGCGCAACGACGAACGGCAGTGGGTGCAGGCGAACGTGTCCACCTGGTGCGGCACGGCCAGCAGGGCGCCGCACTGGGGGCAGGCCGTCTCCGATGTGACCAACTCGCGATCGCGCACGTTCATCCCGCTATGCTATCGGCCACAGGCGGGAAAGACCTGAACCGCTGCGGGTCCGCGCCGGCCACTCACGGAGCGGGAAGCCAGATCACGTAGGCCGCCGGGGCTTCGTACTCCTCGATTCCGAACGCGAACGGCCCTTTGATACTCTCGACTTCCAGCGAATTCAGCGTGAACCCGTGGGTCCAATCGGCACGTGCATAGAAGGCCGTGCCGAACAGCACCGCGCGCACCCCGGTGCGAGGTAGCTTCAACTGGGGCCGGTTCATCTGGAGGCCCCAATCGTCCCAGTAGTCGACGACCACCGCGTCGGGCCGGGTGTCCACGAGACCTCCCGGGGAGCTCAGCTCGAGGCGACCGATCTCCCGCCTGGATACGAACACCAACGCGGGCCCGGTGTTGTCGAGTAGGTCCGAAGTAGCCAGGACGGCGGCATCAGGCGCCGTCACGTCGAGCACTTCGTCGAGGCGGTCCAGTCCGGAGTCACCGTACTTGAGGGCGGCCATGGTCGCAAACGATAGGGTGAGGAGCACGGCGGCCATCGGCACGCCCACGACGAGCACACGCTTCCACGAATGCACGCCCAGATCCACCAGCGTGCGTCCAGTCAACACCGCCACCACTGGCGTGAGGGTCAGCAGGTAGTAGGTGTGGTAGTGGTAGACGAGGTAGAAGGCCACGTTCACGAACAGCAGGAGCCAGACCAGAAGGTCGCCCTTCCCCCGCCGCGACACCGAGGACGCGAGGAACACGAGAAAGAGCGCGAACAGCACCGGGGAGACCATCCACATGGACTCGATGAGGAAGTACGTGGTGAGGAACGTGAGATCCGGCGGGTCGATGGTGCCGGCGAGACCGCGCTGAGAGGCGAGGAACTCGTCCGCCGACGAGATCATGCGCAGCACGTACCAGGGCGCCGCAACCGCGACGAAGGCGACGAGAGCCGCGACGCCGCGGCGCACGGCAGGCCCGATGCGGCCACGCTCGCTGTATGCGACCCACACGGCGAGTGCCGGAAGGGCAAGAACAGCGGTGATCTTCGTAAGAACGCCGACCCCCAAGAGCGCGCCGGCGGCGGCGGCCGTAGCGGTACTCGACATGCGGACGGCACGCACGAAGAGGAAGACAGCCCCGGTGGAGAATGTCACCATCGTCGCATCCACCTGGACGTTGTGGCCGAGAAGAACCGAGCCTGGCATCAAGGTGAAGGCGAGGGCCGCCATGACTCCGGCCTTCTTCTCGTACAGTTCAGTGGTCAGCCCGTACACGAACACGGTCCCCAGTGCCGAGAAGGCCGCCGAGACCGCCCGGGCCGCGACGACACTCGGCTCGAACACCTGGAACGCGATCGCCACCATCACCGAGAACAGCGGAGGGTTGTTCTGGTCGCCGGGCGCGAGAAGGGCGGACGCCAGGCCACGCTCCACGTATCCTTGGGCCTGGGCCAGATAGAAGCCCTCGTTGAAGGCGTGGAACCCCCCGAGGGAATCGCCGGCCCTGTAGACACGGAGGGCGAACGCCACCAGGGTCAATGCCCCAACCGCGAACAACGGCCAGTGACTTCGGACTCGGGGTGGGAACACGAACCGCTCCTTGTGAACGAACGCCATGAGACCCGGCAGCGGAACCCTAACCCGCGGTGCCGGTGAGCACAACCGTGACGACCCCGACGATCACAAGGGCGAGCCCCAGAAGCTGCAACCGCGAGAACGGCTCCCCGAGCAGCACTACGCCCACGAAGGGGACGAAACCGTAGGCCAACCCCATGAACGGGTACGCGAACGACAGATCCGAGCGCGAGAGCACCACCATCCACCCCGCGGCCGACAGCACGTACAGCGAGACGCCGACGGAGAGTTCGACCGTGCGCACCATCGTCGACACCAGCGGTAGTGGGCTCAGCATGCGAGAACGATCGATGGGGCCGACCTTCAGCATGCCGAGTTTGAGGAACGTCTGCCCCGCCGCGACACCGGCGACGACGGCGAGGATGAGCAGGAGGTCACGCCCCATCGCGCGACTCCTCCCGCGGACCGGCGGGACCAGAGAGGCCGGCGGAGCCGGCGGCGGCCGAGTCATCGTCGCGCGCAAGGTCTCCGCCCCCCACCAACACTACCCCCAGGGCGACGAGCAGAACGCCGGCCCACCGCCATGCGGACACCTGCTCCCCCATGAACACTCCGGCGCCCACAACGAACAGGTACGACAGCGCGCCGAAGGGATACACCGCCGACAACCTCAACCGCGACAGAACGACCAGCCATACGGCCGAGGAGAGACCGAACAGGACGATGCCACCCAGCGCTTCCGGACTGCGGGCGGCCGTCGCGAGCACGGCACCCGCTCCCCGACCCGTCGCCGCACCCACGCCCGCCTTGAGCAGCATCTGAGCCGAGGCGCCCAGAGCTACGCTCAGCAAGGCCAGCACGTAGGGGCCCGACCCTCGCCCCCGCGCCCTCGTCACTGGAGAAGACGCGTCGACCCTCTCCTCGGCTGCGCGGGTCAAGGCCGCCGGCTCCGCCCATACCCAGGGCTCCGCCCATACCGCCGGTTCCGCCCAAACCTCGGGCTCCGCCCATACCGCCGGTGTCGCCAAGCGATCTCCGCGTACGACTTGACCGTGGGTATGATCCGGATGGCGCTGCCTTTCCGTTTGACGTCGTATCGGAGCACGAAGGGTATCTCGGAAAAGCAGGCCCATTCCTTGAGACCCAGAAGAACCTCGAACGTGTAGCCGAAGCCGCGTTCGGTGATCAAGCCGGGGCGGACGCCGTCCATCGCCGCCGCCAAGACCCTCACGTCGTACAGCCGGTAGCCGCAACTGTAGTCGCGCACCCCATCCACAGGTGCCAAGAGAAACGCCGCCGCCCTGACCCCGAGGCTCAGCACGCGCCGGTGGGCGGGCACCCCCACCACCTCCGATCCCCTGCGAAAGCGCGAGGCTATGACCACGTCCGACCCGGCCGAGTAGGCGTCGAGAAGCCGCGGGATGTAGACGGGGTCGTGAGTGAGGTCGGCGTCCAGGGTCACGATCACATCGCCCGCCCGCCCGAGGTCCACGGCTCGGCGCAGGCCCCGCGACATAGCTCCCCCGAGCCCGAGGTTGCGCTCGTTGACCAGTATCTCCGGCCACGTACGGTCGCTCGCCGACCTCACGACATCCGCGGTACCGTCGGTGCTGCCGTCATCGACCACGATGATGTGATGCACGACACCGACCTCGTCGAGCACTTCGGCGATCGATCCGATCAGCTCCCCTATGCTCGACGCCTCGTTGAACGCCGGCAGGACGACGAATACGCGCCCAACCGGTCGGCGGCGGCCGCCGGAGCAGGTCACGGTCCCCTCCGGGTTCGGCGATGCGCGGGGTGCGCCGCCTCTCCGGCGGGCGATCGGGGCGGCCGGCATCCTGGATGGCAGGCGCTCATAGGCGAGTAGTATAGCCCCCGCGGGCGCGGGCCTCACGCGACGACGCGGGCCTCACGCGTAGCGCAGAAGCCCACCTATCCCGCCCATCGCCTCGAGCTCCAACACCTCTTCCGCCACCTCGATGAAGGCGCCTTGCAGCACGGCCGTGCGCACGGCCTCGCCCACGGCGTCCACCACGGGAACCATGGCTCCCCCACACACCGGGCACTTCTCCGCCGGCGCCAATACCACGTGGCCGCAGCCTGCGCAGCGCCACCCTGGGGGACGATAGGCCCGGTCCACCAGCAGGGTCTGCACCTGACCGCGCCGCAGGGCGGCGAGAGTGTCGTCGAAACCGGCTGCACCCATTCCATTGGAGCCAAGACCTTCGCTGATGCGGTGGGCGATCTCCTCCATGGCCGACCGGCGGGCGTCCTCCAAAGCGGCACGCGCTCCTACGAGGAGTTGCGCGATGGAGGCCGCGGCATCGACGGAGGTCTCGGCAGCCACCATGGCCGCCGCGCGGGCGCTCAGGGCCTTCTTGAAATGCGCCACGATATCGTGCTGACCAGAGAGCACGATGCGGCCGGCAGCCGTCTCGTCGAGGGTCTTGTCGACTGCGGCCGATACGTCTTTGAAGTGCAGGTCGACGAGTGCCTCCTGGCGGGCGGCTGCATAGTACTCCTTCACGGGAACGTCGCCGGTCTCCCGATCGGTGGACTTGAGGTAGGGCCCGCTATGCCCCTCGACCCCAACGAGGCGCCACTCGTCGATGCTGTACACGGTTGACTCGTCGCGGCTCACACGCACGAAGACGAACGGCTCAAGAAGCGACAGGGCGTGTATCAGTGGTCGCACGTACGGGGTGGGTTCCACGACGAGCCTGTTCTCGAGGCGGAACGGCAACTCGAAGCGTTCGAAGCTCCCGCTCTCGGCGTCGGCGAAGACGGCCAGGCCTTCGGTGCGGGGGCCGACCTCGTACCGCAGGACCTCACCAATATGGTCGATGTCTTCCTGCAGCCTGCGGCGCGGCTCCTTCTCCAGCGACCGCTCCTTGAGCACCCGCCCCGATTCGCTGTTGAGGAAGGTGGGCGCCGTCTGACGCCAGTCGTCGAGCCGGCTCGTCGAGATGAAGGCCGAGACCAGGACACCATCGGCGCTATAGCCCGAAGCGAGATTCTTGAGGCTGTTCCTATCGATCATATCGACTCCCTTGGAGGTAGGGATCCCGCGCCCCCCGATGCAGCGAAGGCGGCGCCCATGCACTCGCGCCGGGGCTCGACGCCCCGCTCGAGGGCCCTCCTAGGGAGTCTCCTCTACTTCGTCACCCTCCTCGGCAGAGGCCTCGGCCTCACCCGGGCGTGCTGACGACTGAGTCGCCTTGTCGCTCATCGATTGCGCCAACCGGAATCGCTCATCTCGCTCGCGGAACCGGTCGAGCAGCGCGCCCTTGCCCCGATCGTGCGCAGCCTCCGCCACATTCAGCGTGCCGCCGTCGGAGAGCGCGCCGGTCATCTTCTGGGTAGGAGTCGAGGGGCGATCCTGATCCGACGACCGTACGTTTCGCTCGACCTTCTTGTCCGCCATAGTGCCCTCCTTGGCCGACGTGCCCGACGCGAAGATCAGCCGGGCCGTCGTTCGGATGATGTCGGATTCGGAGTATCCTGGTACCCGTTGAACGAACGCCACAAACGGCCGGAGACGCCATGGGAACATCGCCCACCAGTTAGCCGCCCACGAATATGGCTCTCGCCGGCATGGATGTCTCGGGCAGCTCAACCGGTGAAACAAGGTAGCTACAACCACCGTAGAGGATAGTGAACTGCAGCGTGGAGGAAGGATAGCGATGGACGAGACACAAGACGCCAACGTGAGTTCGGTGTCGATCGAGCTGTACTGAGGTTCGGCGGCAAGAGCTGCACCCGCACCCGAACCTCGAGTACATCATCCCGTTTCAATCCCCACCCTCCCGTCGACGCTGCTACATCGCCACGGCTCCGCGCGACGGACGGACTACTGCTTGGTGTATTCCATCAGTATCCTGCTATCCTGAAGACGAGGTCCGTACGGGTAGAGAGAGGATCATGGCGCTGACGATCAAGAACCCGGAGGTCGAGCGACTGGCCGAAGAGGTCGCCCGGCTGAGCGGCCAGAACAAGACCCAAGCGATCCGCCAGGCGTTGGAGGAGAGACGAGATCGACTCACGCTCCGCCCGTCTCGGGCTGCGCGCGCGGCCCAGCGGCGGCGCTTCTTGGAGCGGGAGATATGGGCCGACATCCCCGATGAACTGCTCGACACACCGCACGACGACGCGCTCGACGACGAGATCCTGGGCTACGGCCCCGACGGCGTATGATCGTCGATACCTCGGCCATAGTCGCCGTTGTCCTGCGGGAGCCGGGCTTCCAGGCCCTGGTCGACTGCCTCGAGGGCGACGAGTCCCTGGCCGTGGGGGCTCCCACGTTGACGGAGGCGACGCTGGTTCTGTCGGCCCGCCTCGATCGTGACGCCCGCCCCAAGCTCGCCCGCCTCCTTCAAGAGTACGAGATCGCAATCGTGCCCTTCGCCGCCGCACATTGGGACGAGGCGACCGAGGCGTTTCTGCGCTTTGGGAAGGGCAGGCATCCAGCTGCGCTGAACTACGGGGACTGCATGAGCTACGCCGTGGCCAAGCTGGCCGACCAGCCCCTGCTCTGCCTGGGACGGGACTTCGCTCAGACCGACCTCGCCCTCGTGCCGCTCTCGTAGCTTCGGCAGCCACCTTCACTCTCGACCGGTGGTGGCGCCGCCCGGCCTCCTCGTTTGGAGCGGTCGACAGTCCGCCGCCGCCTCAGCGCTCGAACGTGCCCCCGGCGTTCTTCATCTCCTGGTATCGCTCGCAGAGATCGCGGTAGGCCTGCTTCACGGCCTTCTGGGCGCCGCCTCCGTAGTTCACCCGCAGCTCCTCGAGGATGCGCTCCTGGTCGGCCGTGAGGCTCGAACCCACGAGAAGCGACTCCACGAAGGAGCGGGCCACCGGCGTGATCAGGGTGACCGAGGCCTCGAGGATGGTGTCCGTGGTCTTGTCCACCAGGGTCACGATGGTGAGCATCTGATACACCTGGGCCGCCGCCGTCTGCTGGGGGAGCTTCGCATACCCGCACGCGACGCAGCGATCGCCGGTCATGAAGACGTCCCCGCGTCGCCGACGGACCGACTGTCGCCGCCGGTGAGGGCCGCCGCGCCGGTGAGCGCTTCGCGCACCCACGCGGGCACGTCCACGGGCTTGAAGCCGTCATCCACGCACACGTGGGTCGTCTCGCCGGTGACCAGGAGGCGGCCGGACTCCTCGTGCTCGATGCGGTACTCGAAAGTGGCGAACTTGCCCCGCACCTCACGGACTCGGGTGCGCACCACCAGTGGGTCGTCGTAGCGGGCCGAGGCCTTGTACTTGAGCTCCGCCCGGGCCACCAGCAGGTTCACGCCCCGGGCCTCAAGTTCGCTGTAGGGGAGGCCGCCCTTCCGGGCGAGCGTGCCGCGGCCAACCTCCATGAACACGAGATAGTTCGCGTGGTACACCACCCCTTGGGCGTCGGTCTCGGCGTATCGTACGCGCAGATGGGTGTCCACCCAGTCGGCTGCGGCGGCCGCGTCAGGGGGGCGTTGTGTGAGCGGAGGCGTCACCCGGCGGTCAGCGATGCTTGAACTCGGCGGGCCGCTTCTCGAGGAAGGCGGTCATGCCTTCCTTCTGATCTTCCGTGGCGAAGCACAGGCCGAAGAACCCCGCCTCCAGACGCAAACCCCCGGCCAGATCTTGGTCGAAAGCCCGGTTCATGCAGGCCTTGGCATACTGGATCATCACGCCGCTCTTCCCCGCGATGCTGGAGGCCAATTCCCCGGCCTTGCCCATCAACTCGTCCTGCGGATACACGGCGTTCACCAGACCCCAGCGCAGAGCCTCCTCGGCGTCGACCATGCGCCCCGTGTAGATCAGCTCGCGGGCGAAGCCCGAGCCACAGAGCCGCACGAGCCGCTGGCTGCCGCCCCACCCCGGGATGATGCCCAGGTTGATCTCGAGTTGGCCGAACCGGGCGTTCTCAGAGCAGATGCGAATATCGCATGCCAGAGCCATCTCGCACCCACCACCGAGCGCGTAGCCGTTCACGGCCGCGATCACCGGTTGGGGGATACGCTCGATCGTGGTCGTGACCATCTGGCCGAGTTCCGCGAAGGAGCGGCCCTCGTCGGGAGACTTGTCGCGCATCTCGGCGATGTCGGCGCCGGCCGCGAAGGCCTTCCTGCCCGAGCCGGTCAGGATCACGGCGCCCACGTCCGTGCGATGACCTATCGTCATGAACTCCTGCAGCAGCTCGCGTAGAACCTCAGTGTTGAAGGCGTTGAGCGCATCCGGCCGGTCGATGGTGATGGTGGCGACGCGATCCTCGACGGTAGTCACGATGAAGGCCATATGCGGCTCCCTCCACGTTGGTCCGGCGTGCGGCCGGAGATGATGTCTCTGCTGCATCGTGTCCGTGCGACGCGGAGGCACGGCACGGCCGCGGGCGTACTTAGGCGGCCGCTCCGGCGACGCTCGACTTGATGAATGCCACTATGTCGGTGGTGGTGGCGCCGGGCGTGAAGACGGCCAAGACGCCTTCCCTCTTCAGCTCCTCGTGATCCTCCTCGGGGATGGTCCCCCCGGCGAGCACCAGCACGTCTTCCACACCCTGCTCCCGCAGGAGTCGGGCCACTTTCGGCACCAAGGTCATGTGGGCGCCCGAGAGGACGGAAAGCCCCACGACGTCGGCGTCTTCCTGGATGGCCGTCTCGACGATCTGTTCCGCGGTCTGGTGGAGCCCCGTGTAGATGACCTCCATGCCCGCGTCGCGGAGGGCCCGCGCGATGACCTTCGCGCCTCGATCGTGGCCGTCCAAACCGGGCTTGGCTACGACCACGCGGATCTTCCCTGTCACGTCTTCCCTCCTCCGATGCGTGCGGTGGCACGACAGGCCGTTGATTCTAGAACACGGGGGTCTCGCGGTACACCCCGAACACCGTCTTCATCGTGGCCACCATCTCACCCAGGGTGCAGAAGGCCCGGGCGCAGTCCAGCAAGACCGGCATCACGTTCTCGCCACCGGTGCACGCCGCCAAGAGGTCTGAGAGCGCCTTGTCGGCGGCCGCCTGATCGCGGCCGACTCGCAACTCACGGAGCCGCTCGACCTGCCGTGCCTCCAGGGCCGGATCGATGCGCAGCGTCTCCACCCGGGGCGGTCCACCCGTTGCGAACTTGTTCACCCCCACCACGACCTTGTCGCCCCGCTCCACCTGCATCTGATAGCGGAAGCTGGCCTCGGCGATCTCCTTCTGGAAGAAGCTCTTGTCGATGGCGGCGACCACGCCGCCGAGTGCGTCTATCTTCCGGAAATACTCCTCCGCCTCCTCCTCCATGCGGTCGGTGAGGGCCTCCACGTAATACGAGCCGCCGAGGGGATCGACGACGTTCGCAACGCCGGTCTCATAGGCCAGCACCTGCTGCGTACGCAGGGCGATCTCCACCGCCCGCTCCGTGGGCAGCGCGAGCACCTCGTCGAGGGAGTTGGTGTGCAGCGACTGCGTGCCCCCCAGTATGCTCGCCAGGGCCTCGATAGCCGTGCGCACGATGTTGTTGTCGGGCTGCTGCGCGGTGAGCGAGCAACCGGCGGTCTGCGTGTGGAAGCGCATGAGCCAACTCCGCTGGTCCTTGGCGCCGTAGCGCTCGCGCATGTGGCGCGCCCAGATGCGGCGCGCAGCCCGGTACTTGGCTACCTCCTCGAAGAGGTCGATGTGCGCGTTGAAGAAGAACGAGAGCCGAGGTGCGAACACGTCCACATCGAGGCCGACTTCTAGGCCGGCGTCCACGTAGGCGAAACCGTTGGCGAGGGTGAAGGCGAGTTCCTGCACCGCCGTGGCCCCCGCTTCGCGTATGTGGTACCCGCTGATCGAGATGGTGTTCCAGCGCGGAACGTGATCGGCGCAGAAGGCGAAGATATCGGTGATCAGCCGCAGCGAAGGCTCCGGTGGGAAGATGTAGGTGTTCTGGGCGATGTACTCCTTGAGGATGTCGTTCTGGATCGTGCCGCCCACCTGGTCGAACCCCACGCCTTGACGCTCCGCCGCCACCAGGTAGAAGGCGAGCAGGATGGCGGCGGGGGCGTTCGTGGTCATCGAGGTGGTCACGCGGTCGAGGGGGATTCCCTCGAACACGCGCTCCATGTCGAGCACCGAGTCCATGGCCACACCGCAACGACCCACCTCTCCCTCGCTCCGTAGGTCGTCGGAGTCGTAACCCATGAGGGTGGGCAGGTCGAGCGCCAGGGACAAACCTGTCTGGCCCTGCTCGAGCAGGAAACGGAAGCGCTGGTTGGTGTCTTCGGCCTCGCCGAAGCCGGCGAACTGGCGCATGGTCCACAGCCGGCCCCGATACATCATGGGGTGGATGCCCCGCGTGTACGGATAGTCCCCTGGATCGCCGAGGTCGCGATCGTAGTCGTGTCCGGCCAGGTCGCTCGGCCGGTAGAGAGCCTCCACCTCGGCCGACGACACCGTGGTGAAGTCGGCGTCGCGCACCGTGCCGGCCGCCGTCGCAGCCGGAAGCCACTGGTCCTTGTCTCGCGGCTTCTGCCGATCCTCGTCCATGGGGTCTCCTCCGGCCGGGACGCTACGTACCCGGCAACTCTCGCTAGACGTCCGGCGACTCCCGTTACGCGCCCAGCAACTCCCGGCTGATGACGATGCGCTGCACCTCCGAGGTGCCCTCGTAGATCTCGGTGATCTTCGCGTCGCGGTAGAAGCGCTCGGCGGGGAACTCCTTGGTGTAGCCGTAGCCGCCCAGCACCTGCACCGCTTCGGCCGTGTGCCGGCGCGCCATCTCGCTGGCGAAGAGTTTCGCCTTGGCTCCCGCCGCCGTCACCGGCCGCCCCATCATCTTCAGCCAGGCGGCGCGATAGGTGAGCAGGCGCGCCGCGTCGATGTCCCTGTCCATGTCGGCCAGCTTCCAGCGGATCCCCTGGAACTCGGCGATCGACTGTCCGAACTGCCGGCGCTCCTTGGCGTACGCCACGGCGGTCTCCATAGCCGCCTGCGCGATGCCGACCGCCTGCGCTGCGATGCCGATGCGACCGCCGTCCAGGGTGGCCATGGCTATGCCGAACCCCTCGCCTTCGGAGCCGAGAACCGCAGAGCCAGGCACCCGCGCGTCCTCGAAGGTGAGGCCTCGCGTCGACGAACTGTTGATGCCGAGCTTCTCCTCTTCCCGCCCGAGCGTGAGCCCCTCCGTCTTCGCGTCGACGATGAAGGCCGTGATGCCCTTCGAGCCACCCCCCGACTCGCCGGTGCGCGCCATCACGATGAAGACGCCGGCGATGCCCGCGTTGGTGACGAACTGCTTCGCTCCGTTCAGGCGGTACCCGTCGCCGTCGCGGCGGGCGGTGGTCGCGATGGAGGCGGCGTCGGAGCCCGCCCCGGGTTCGGTGAGAGCGTAGGCGCCGATCACCTCCCCGGTCGCCAGCCTCGGCACCCACTCCAGCTTCTGTTCCTCGGTGCCGTAGTCGAGGATCGGCAGCGTCGCCAGCGAGGTGTTCACCGCGACGGTCACGCCCAGGCCCGCGTCACCACGACTCAGCTCTTCGAGCACGATGATGAAGCTCAGGTAGTCGGCCCCCGCTCCCCCGTACTCCTCAGGCACGCACACGCCCCACAGTCCGAGCGCGCCGAGCTCCGCGAAGACCTCGGCAGGGATGCCGTGCTCCCGGTCCCACTCGCGGGCCCGAGGGGCGATCCTCTCGTTGGTGAACTCCCGCGTCATGCGCATGATGTCGCGCTGCTCGTCACTCAGGCCAAAATCCACGTCGCCTCCGCACAGTCGCCGTCAAGTCGGCGCACGATTCGCCGGACAAGTCGCCGCACAAGCGGCGGCGCAAGTCGGCGCCCAAGTCGTCTCATACCTCCACCACCATCGCGTCACCTTGGGCGGTGCCGCTGCAGATGGCAGCCACGCCCACGCCCCCGCCACGGCGACGCAGCTCCATGATCAGCGTGAGGAGTATGCGGGCCCCGCTGGCCCCGATGGGGTGACCCAACGCCACCGCGCCTCCGTTCACGTTCACGAGGTCGGGGTCGATGTCGAGCATGCGCACGGTGTTCACGGCGACCGCCGCAAAGGCCTCGTTGATCTCCCACAGTGCCACGTCTGCCTGGGTCAGCCCCGTCTTCGCGAGCGCGGCGAGCGCGGCGCGCGCGGGCACCCGGGCCAGATAGGGGGGCTCGTCCGCGACCGTGGCCCAACTGCGGATCGCCGCCATGGGCCGGTAACCTCGGGTCGCGGCGCGCTCCCGTGAGGTCACCACCAGCGCGGCCGCCCCGTCGTTCACCCCGGGGGCGTTCCCTGCCGTGGTGGTGCCACCCTCGCGGAAGATCGGGCGGAGCGCGGCGAGCGACTCCGCACTGGTGTCGCGGCGCGGCGCCTCATCCGCGTCCACCCGCTCGACCGCGCCCTTCCGTCCGAGCACCTCCACCGCCACGATCTCCTCGGCCAGGAGGCCCGCGTCGATGGCGGCGATCGCTCGACGGTGGCTGCGCAGGGCCCAGGCGTCCTGCTCTTCGCGCGAGATGCCGAACTCCTTCGAGACATCCGAGTTGTGAACGCCCATGTGGACGCCTCGGATCGGGTCGAGGAGCCCGTCGTGCACCATGGCGTCGAGCACCTCGCCGTCGCCCATGCGGTACCCGAAGCGGGCGCGGTCGAGCAGGAACGGGGCGCCCGACATGCTCTCCATGCCGCCGGCCACGATCACGTGCGCGTCGCCGCACCGGATCGCCTGGTCCGCGAGCGAGACGGCGCGCAGGCCCGAGGCGCACACCTTGTTCACGGTCTCGGAGGTCAACCCGATAGGCAGTCCCGCCAGGACGGTGGCCTGACGCGAGGGCACCTGGCCCACACCGGCCCCCACCACCAGGCCCATGATCGCGTGGTCCACGTCGGAGCCGGCCACGCCGGAACGCTCGAGTGCCCCCCCGATGGCGGCGGCGCCGAGCGTTGGAGCGCTCACCGTTGAGAGTCCGCCGCCCAGACGCCCGAAGGGAGTGCGGGCACCACCAATGATCACCGAAGCAGACTCCACCGCGTCCCCCTGACTCAGCGGTACTGGGATAGCCGAGACCATACCCACGCACCGCCGGTACGTCAAACCTCTGCGGCTCGCTCCGTGGATCGGTCTGCGGGTCGCTCCGTGGATCGGTCGTTGCCGGGGGCGGAGCGGGCGGGGGGCTGGTTGTCGCCGAGGACGCCGCGGCCGCCGTGCTCCGCGGGACCGCCGTCGTGCTCCGC
>Ga0180009_10001223_pt1 | contig 32001 bp, 34 predicted proteins | sample OS_PC_MetaG_FD_123537 | JGI IMG/M metagenome (GOLD analysis project Ga0180009, IMG submission 123537) | Groundwater microbial communities from the Aspo Hard Rock Laboratory (HRL) deep subsurface site, Sweden - OS_PC_MetaG | ecosystem: Environmental > Aquatic > Deep subsurface > Groundwater...
CGCCTCATGATGCCAAGCGAAGCGCCCTGGCCCCCGAGCCTGAGAAAGCCACCGGTAACGATAACTCTCAAGCAAACTGATTCCTAAACAACAGGTTAACATGAGTCAAATGGAAAAGCCTAAAAGTAAATTATTATCAAAATTTGCTTGACAAAAAATAGGAATTTTTTAATAATAGATAGACTTTTTTTGCCAGTCGTCTCTCCTTTCCCCTCTTTTTTAAAAAATTCATTTGATTGCGCTCTTTGGATACGTGAGAGCGGAATTTTTCTGAAGGAGGATTGTATGCATGATGAAAGCGTCATGAAAGCTCTAACCCAAAAAGGGGTCTCCCGCAGAGATTTTCTGAAGTTCTGTACCACCATGGCAGCTACTTTGGCCCTTCCTTCTTCCTTTATCCCAAAGATTGCCGAGGCTCTCGAAAAGAAAGTGAAGCCGGTTGTTCTATGGCTGGAGTTTTCGGATTGTGCCGGGGATTCGGAATCCATGCTGCGGGCCACCAAGCCTACCATCGCGGAGATCGTTCTGGATGTGATTTCTCTGGAGTATCATGAAACCATTATGGCTCCATCGGGAAAAGCCGCGGAGAAATCCAAAGCGGATGTCGTCAAGAACCTTAAGGGGAAATACATTGCCATTGTGGAAGGAGCAATCCCCATGAAGGATGGGGGGATCTATTGCACCATCGGCGGCCACTCGGCCCGGGACATCGCCAGAGAGGTTTGCGGAAATGCTATGGCCACCCTGGCCGTTGGTTCCTGTGCCTCCTGGGGAGGAGTCGCCAGCGCCTCCCCCAACCCCACGGGATGTGTGGGCGTCAAAGAAGCAGTTCCCAATGCAACGGTGGTGAACCTTCCCGGCTGTCCGGTAAACGTGGAAAACATCACCGCCACCATCGTTCATTTCTTAACTTTCGGGTCGCTGCCAGCGCTGGACAGTGACCTCCGTCCGCTCTTCGGTTATGGGAAGAGAATCCATGACAATTGCGAAAGGCGCATGCACTTCGATGCCGGCCAGTTCGTAAGAAAATGGGGGGATGAAGGTCATCGTCTGGGGTGGTGCCTTTATGATTTGGGCTGTAAAGGACCCGAGGCCTATCACAATTGTCCTACGGTGAAGTACAATGAGGGGACAAGCTGGCCGGTCCAGTCCGGGCATCCCTGTTTTGCCTGCGCCGCCAGTCATAACTGGGATGTTATGGGACCGATCTACAGCAGGCTTCCCAACGTTCCGGGTGCCGGTTATCAGGTAACAGCAGACAAAATTGGTCTGGGCCTTGCCGCCGTGGCGGGTGCCGGTGTCGCAGCTCATGCTATTTTAAGGGGCATCCAGACCCACGGCCCCAAGGATGACCAAGAGAAAAAAGAGGAAAAGCCCAAAGAATAAGGAGGTTTAAAGATGCCGAAAATTGCCATTGACCCCATCACACGGATCGAAGGTCACCTGAGAATTGAGGCCCAAGTTGAGGGAGGAAAAATTAAGGATGCCTGGTCGGCGGGCACGATGTGGCGGGGCATCGAGCTGATCGTCAGGAACCGGGATCCGAGGGAGGTCTGGGCTTTCCTCTCTCGGATATGAGGGGTTTGAACAACGGTTCACTCCACCAGCTCCGTGAGAGCTGTAGAAAATGCCTTAGGGATCACCATTCCGGACAACGCCCGGATTATCAGAAATTTGATTTCGGGGATTCAGTACGTTCAGGATCACGTGATTCATTTTTATCATCTCCATGCCCTGGATTGGGTCGATGTGGTCAGCGCCTTGAAGGCCGACCCCAATAAGACCGCCGCCTTGGCCCAGTCTTTATCCGACTGGCCCAACGCCACCCCGAGTTATTTCAAAACCGTCCAAGGAAAGGTCAAAACTCTCGTGGAGAGCGGGCAGCTGGGCATCTTCGCCAACGGGTACTGGGGACATCCCGCTTACAAGCTTCCCCCCGAGGCCAACCTCATGGCCGTTGCCCATTACCTTGAGGCTTTAGATTGGCAGCGGGATGTGATTCGGATGCATGCTCTTTTGGGGGCCAAGAATCCTCATCCTCAAACTTTCCTTGTGGGGGGGATGTCCGTTCCTGTTGACCCCAACAGCCAGAATGCCCTCAATGCCGGCAGTCTGGCCTTGCTGCAGAGTCTTTCCAAGAAGGCTTTGGAATTTGTTCAGAAAGTTTACATCCCGGACTTGCTCGCCGTGGCCTCTTTCTATAAAGAATGGGCCTCAATCGGCGGTGGAGTCGGTAACTATCTTTCCTATGGTGAATTCCCGAATGACAATTTGAGCAATACGAAGAATTGCTGGCTTCCGGCAGGATTTATTCGCAACAAAAATTTGAGCAAAGTTGAGCCCGTCGATCATATGAAGGTGACCGAAGACGCCGCTCATGCCTGGTACAAATACAGTGATGGGGACGATAAAGCCAAACATCCCTGGGTGGGAGAAACCGTTCCCAATTACACGGGTCCAAAACCGCCCTATGAGTTCCTCGATACCAACAAGAAATATAGCTGGGTGAAGGGAATCCGGTACGACGGCCTTTCGACCGAGGTCGGTCCCCTTTCCCGGATGCTGATTGCCTATGCTTCCGGGCATAAAAGAGTAAAAGAGGTGATCGACGGCGTGTTGAAGAAATTGGGCGTGGGTCCGGAGGCTTTGTTCTCCACCTTGGGCCGCACGGCTGCCCGGGGGGTGGAGACCCTGGTGACCGCGGAAATGTTGTCGGTTTGGGTCGGTGAACTCGCCGCCAAGATGAAAAGCGGAGATCTGCGCATCCATAATGGCGAGAAGTGGGATCCTTCCACCTGGCCCAGAGAGGCGAAAGGGTATGGTTTCCACGAAGCGCCACGCGGCTCTTTGTGTCATTGGGTCGTCATTCAAGACGGGAAGGTAGCCAATTATCAGTGCGTGGTTCCGGGTGGATGGAACTCTTCGCCCAGGGACGCCAAGGGGCAAAGGGGCCCTTACGAGGAAGCTCTGGTCAACACGCCTCTGGCGGACCCCAATCGACCGCTGGAAGTCTTGAGAACCATTCATTCCTTCGACCCTTGTATGGCCTGCGCCATCCACGTAGTTGACCCGGAAAGGAAGGAGCTCTTCAAGGTAAGAGCCTTGTAGGAGGGAAAGATGTCTAAAAATGTATATGTCTGGGAATTCCCGGTGCGATTGACCCACTGGCTGAATTTTCTTTCCATTCTTGTTCTTTCTTTCACCGGCATTTACATCGGCACCCCCTTTATGCATTCCCCTCCCGGAGAGTCTTCTCTCATGGCGATTATAAGGTTCTTCCATTTTGTGGCTGCCTATGTCTTCACCGTGAGCTGTCTTCTCAGGCTCTACTGGGCTTTTGCAGGCAATGAGTACTCCCGCTGGCGGGAATTTTTCCCCGTCACAGGTAGAAGGCGAAGGGAGATATGGGAGAATGTTAAGTTCTACATGCTCTTGAAGAAAAATCCTCCGCCGTCTATGGGACACTCATCTACGGCGGTTCTTTCCTACCTCGGTTTATTTTTCCTTTTCGTGGTGGAAATCATTACCGGTTTTGGCCTTTATGCCCAGAGCCACCAGGGCTTTTTCTGGACCCTCATGGGCGGATGGCTTCTATTCGTTTTTTCTTCCCCGACGGTGAGGCTGATCCATCATTTGGTCATGTGGCTCATTTTGGTTTTTGCCATCATCCATGTGTATATCGGCTGGCTGAACGATATCGCCGAAAAAAACGGGGTGATGAGTTCGATCTTCAGCGGCTATAAAACTGCGCATGAAGATTAGAGTCTCTTTAATTGGCCTGGGAAACCTGTTGTTAAGGGACGAAGGGGTGGGGGTTCATGCGGTCGAGGCCCTCCGGGAAGATTTTACTTTTTCCGAAGACTTCCGCCTGCTGGACGGAGGAACCCTCGGTCTGGATCTTCTTCCCTTGATCGAGGGAATGGAAAAAGTCCTTTTTGTTGATGCGGTCGATTTCAAAAAAGCACCCGGGACCATTGCCATTATCGAAAATGAAGACCTTCCCTCCTTTTTGGCGCCCAAGCTCTCCTTGCATCATGTCGGTCTTTCCGACCTCCTTTTCGCCTCGAGTTTTATGGGAACGAAGCCATCGCAAATTACCCTGATCGGGATCCAGCCGGAAAAGATCGAGATTGGCCTTACCCTGTCTGATATTCTAAACGAGAATTTTGAAAAATTATTAAAAACCATCTTAAAGAAACTCCAAGAGTGGGGAGTAAACTTTAGAAAAAAAACGAAGCAGGAGCCGTCCAATGTGCCTGGCTATCCCGTCTGAGATTGTGGAGATAAAAGACCAAATGGCGACTATCGATATCTCGGGAGTTCGCCGGGATGTAAGTCTTCTCCTTTTACCAGAGCAGGCCATGGTAGGAGATTATGTGTTGGTCCACGCCGGCTTTGCCATTCATAAAATTGACCGGGAAGCCGCTGAGGAAGCTTTGAAGCTAATCGAGGAAATGGCCCAATTGGAAGCAGACAGGGGTCAGGAGACAGAATTAAGCATAACGGCTGAACATTCTCTTTGACTACTAAAAATTCTGACTTCTGAATTTCATTTTCATTATTTTTTTTATGCATGAAGTAGCCATCGCCTTAAGTCTTCTTGATATCGTTGAAAAAAAATGCCAAGAGGAAGGATATCGTTTCGTTGAATCCGTAAGGGTTCGGGTGGGAAGCGCCTCGGGTATTTTACCGGAGGCCTTTGCCTTTGCTTTCGATGCCGTCAAAAAAGGTACGCTGGCCAGTGACGCAAAATTCATCATCGACGTGGTGCCGCTCGGTGGGTTCTGTAACGGGTGCCAAAGCCATTTTGAAATGGAAGGAGCTTTTGTCCTTGAATGCCCTATCTGCGCCTCTCATTCTTTTAGGGTCGATAAAGGCCGTGAACTGCAAATCGTTGAAATGGAGGTCAATTAAAAGGAAAAGATTGGGCGCAGGTGAGAGAAGACCCTTAGACGAAATCTTTCATATAATATTTCAACTTCGATCTTAATTTTAAAATGGCTTTGGTATGAATCTGGCAAATTCTGGACTCGGTATAGCCTAATACCTCTCCAATTTCTTTCAAAGTCAATTCCTCATAATAATAGAGGGAAATCACCATTTTTTCCTTGTAAGCAAGTTCTTCAATGGCCCGGGTTAACACTTCCTTCAATTCCTCTAAGCTCAGCAGGTGGAAAGGATGATTTTCTTTTTCATCCACAATCAGGTCGAATAGATCTTCTTCGGGAACTTGAGAGAATTTCGTTCGCATGCTCTCGATATCTAAGAAAAATACTCCCTGGGCCTCATTAAGCCTGCTGTAATAATCATCTAAAGAAAGACCCATTTCTTGGGCTACCTCTTCATCTTCCACTGACCGCCCTTTTTTCTTTTCTAAGACTTGGTAGGTCTTCTCAATTTGGGCTGCTTTCTTCCTCACGGACCGGGAAACCCAATCCAGAGATCGCAATTCATCCAACATTGCTCCTTTAATTCGAAATTCGGCATAGGTCTTAAATTGAACCTTTTTCTTGGGGTCAAATTTATCCAGTGCATCCATTAAACCAATCGCTCCGGCTCCGAATAAATCATCCGCAGAAATATGAGGCGGGAGGCGCATGGCCAGCCGGTGAGCGATATATTTGATTAGCGGAGTATACTTAATATGCCAGTTAAAATCAATAAAATTAAATAAAATTATATGCTTATGTTTTTCAGCGAAAAAATTTGTCCGTTAAAATGTCAAAAAAATTTTAAAAGGTCATCCTTTTGACTATCTTGAGGCCATCTGAAAATAGGTAAAAAAATAAGGAAACAATCTATCCCTGTTTCGCGTGGAAAAACTCTGGAAAGGATGATTTAGACAGATGGAAATCTATCTGGCTAAAAAGGGAAAGTATTCTATGAAATTTAAAGCGGAGGCCAGAGAAAAATTTTTAAGAGTCTGTGCGTTGCAGATTTTGGCGCTTGATTTTCTCAATCAGTGTTGTCCGATTCAAGTTTAACAATCGGGCCGCTTTATTTTTTACCCAGCCCGTTTTTATAAGCGCCTGCAGGATCAATTTCTTCTCAAATTCATTCACCGCTGTATCCAAGGATATTCCCTCTTCAGGAATCTCCACCCCCTTGGGTAAATCCCCGGAGGAGAGGCTTTGAAATTTTTCAGGAAGATCCTGGGGAGTTATGACGTCATTATCTAATAGAATGACAAGGCGTTCGATCGTATTTTCAAGTTCTCTGACATTGCCAGGCAGTCATATTGCAGCAAGCACCCTATGGCTTCATTCGTCATCCCCTTTATTTTTTTCTTTTTACTCTTGTTAAAATGATCCAAAAAATGATGAACCAGAAGAGGTATGTCTGATTTCTTTTCCCTTAAGGGAGGGACATGAATGGGGATGACATTTAATCGGTAGTATAAATCCTCCCGGAATCGCTTCTGCTCCACCGCTAATTTTAAATCCTGATGGGTAGCGGCTATAACTCGGATATCGGTTTTGATCGTTTTAATTCCTCCGATCCTTTCGAATTGTCTTTCTTGGAGGACCCTCAATAGTTTACTCTGCAATATCGGGCTCATGTCCCCGATTTCATCCAAAAATACCGTACCGCCATTAGCCAATTCGAACCGTCCGATACGGGTTCGAATCGCATTGGTGAATGCCCTCTTTTCATGTCCGAACAACTCGCTTTCCAAAAGCTCACTGGGAATGGCAGCACAATTCACCGGCACAAACGGGCCTTCTTGGCGGTAACTGTTATAATGGATCGCTTTGGCAATCAACTCTTTTCCTGTCCCGCTTTCTCCCAAGATTAAAATGGTACTGTCTGAATCGGCCACCTTTTCGATAAGCTCAAATATTCTCAGCATTTTTTCGTTATCGCCGATAATATTCTCAAACCGGTATTTTTTCTTCAGCTGGCTCCTCAGGTTAATATTTTCACGTTTTAAGTTGCGGTATTCTAAAGCCCTCTTAAAAGTAATCAGGATTTCATCCATTTTGACCGGTTTGGTCAAATAATCAAAAGCCCCCAGCTTGATGGCCTCGACTGCATTTTTAACTGTTCCATGACCTGTCAGAATAATACAGATAGAATCGGGAGAATGGTCCAAAACGAATCGTAAGACCTCCATTCCATCAACACCAGGCATCTTAAGATCCGTAAGGACTATATCGTAAGAATTCTTTTCAATTTTCGGGATTCCACTTGCCCCGTCCGGGGAGGTATCGACTTCGAACCCTTCTCCTTTTAAAAATTCGGAAAAAAGAGTTAGAATTGCTGGTGAATCATCGATGATTAGAATTTTTTCGCTACCCATTTCCCCATCCTTCAATTTCAACCGCAAGGAATTTTAAAATATGTATCTTTCCCTGTCAATATTTTGTTTTACACGGTAAGGCAAATATTTTTGAATACTTGAAATCAATGAGGAGATTCTTTCAGGGAAAATAAACCTAAGGTATAGGGGAGATGGAAATTTTCTTGAAGGTTTTTTCTTTTAAGGGATTGTTAAATTTTTTTACTCGGGAGGAAATAGATGGGTCCTGCAAAAGGGGAAGGTAAGTTTACTTAACAGCCTTTTCTTTATATTGCTCGAAAAGGTGGTCCAGGTCTTTTTTCATAAATCTCCAGTGTTTCCCGACTTTCACTGCGGGGACCTTACCATCTTGGGCCAACTTATAAATCGTGGAAACTGGTATTTTTAAATAATCGGAAACTTCTTTTATATTTAAAATCTCGCTGGCAAACATTTTTTTACGGGTTATTTTAGTTTTTTTTACCTTGTTATATTTCTCTATCGTCAGAAAATGAAAAAACCTTAAAATTTTTTTTAATCCAATCCCCAGGCCAGGGCTTTTTCCATTTCTCCACGTACTTTTTCTACTTGTTCCAATTTCCTTCCTTTTTCCAAAGCCTTCCTGGCTCTGCTCCCGCCAATCCTTCCCAATGCCCAGGCTACGTGGCCCCTGACTATGGGTTCAGGATCTTTAAGAGCGGTTATCAAAAAAGGAATCGTATCTGGATCTCCTTGATTGCCCAGGGCCACGGCTGCATTCCTCTGCCAGAGCTTCCGATTCTCTTTGCGGATATAGTAGAGCAATGGCCAGACCTTTTGGGCATAGTGTTCCTGGGACATGGTTAAAAGAGTGGTGACCTGCAGGTGCTCCGCTCTCTCCATAAGAGCCTGGTTCATGGTCTTGGTCTTCCCCAGCCATTTTTTATTGCGGGGGCAACCTTCCTGGCACAGGTCACACCCGTAAACCCAAGTTCCCATCTTGGGCCTTAAATCGCGGGGAATTTCTCCATCATTAAAATAGGAATGAAAGGCAATGCATTTTCGGGGGTCCATCTTTAAGGGAGCATACAGGGCACCCGTAGGGCAAGCCTCAATGCACTGCTGGCAATTTTCCGGGCAGCCGACTTGCAGAGTGGGCAGATCAGGGTCGAGTTCTCGATCCACCAGGTAAGGTTCATTGACCACCCAAGAACTTTGACCCACGGCCTCGTTGGCAAAAGCGAAACAATTTTTTCCATAATTCGTCACCCCGGCCCTGGCTCCAGCCATCCGGGCTGGAGCCGGACCGTATAGAACCTTCATGCCCAATCCCTGGAGAAATTTTTTAAACTCTTTTCTCCGCCGGCTATGCGGGGATTCTTCCGGACAAAATAATCCTTTCAGGTAGCAGCGGCCAATCTTTCCCGCTAAGGAAGGCGGGAAATCCTCTTCAAAATAACTGTCGGTTACCACAATGAGGGACTTGACCTCGGGAAGAAACCGGGCTGGATCGACAAATCGCGTGAGGTCCAGGTCCCTGACCGAAGTATTCTGGCTGAGTGTTTTCCCCCAGGCATACATCTGCAGACGACCGTTTAACTCTTCAGCGTAAAGAATAAAGGGTTCTGGCGTGGCCACCCCCACTCCCACGAATCCCAGATCCAGGGCTTTTTCCTTGATGGTTTGGGTCAAAGACATTTTTTTATTCCAAGCATTTCAGGTTCTGGGTTGCGAGTTTCAGGGTATGAGTCGGAAAATTTTAACTCGCAACTCGCCAATGGCAACTTGCTTTAAATTCACGGTTTCAACACGTAACGTTGCTGGGGCCTGGGTACAAACCATTTATGCAGATTGTAGTCAATCCCCGCCGGGGCTGGCTCAATGCCTTGGAAACGAGCGCTGATAATGGGCAGGGCGTAGGGAACGAAAAGAAAGGTGTAAGGCTGGTCTTCGGCTAAAATTTCTTGGATCCGATCGTAACAAGCTTTACGCACTTTGGGGTCGAAGGTGTACCGGCCTTTCTCCAACAAGGCATCAACCTCTCGGTTCTGGTAAGAGATGAAATTCAATTCCTTCTCTCCCACCTTGCTGGAATGCCAAATGTCATAGATATCCGGGTCCTGCCCTAATGTCCATCCCAAGATAACGGCTTCAAAATTTTTTTTATCTATAAAGTCATTGATAAATGCCGCCCATTCCACCGTGCGGATTTTCACTTTGATCCCGATCATCCCTAAACGCCTTTGAATAATCTCAGCACATTTGGCCCTTAATTCATTGCCTTGATTCGTCAGTATAGTGAATTCAAAAGGTTTCCCATCTTTCTTTAGCAAACCATTTTTTCCTGAATCTTTCCAGCCGGCGTCCGCGAGCAGTTTCTTGGCTTTTTCTACGTCGTATGGATATTTCCGTACCTTAGGATTATACCATTGCGTATCGGGCTTATACGGACCCGTGGCGACCAATCCCAACCCGAGTAGAACCCCGGCGATGATTTCTTCCTTATCAATGGCGCAGGTGATGGCTTGCCTTACGCGCCGGTCCTGGAACTTCCAGTCTTTTAGGTTGTAACCCAAATAGGTGAAGGCAAAAGCCAGGAACTTATACTTGCGAAAATCCCGGCGCATCTGATAGGTATCGGTTTGGCGTTTATACTGCAAGGGCGTGAGGCCCATATAGTCGAGACCACCCGCTTTTAATTCTAAAAACATAGTGGCCGGGTCGGGGATGATCCGGTAGATAAACCCATCAATGTAAGGGCGCCCTTCAAAATAATTGGGGTTGGCCTGGAGGACGATTTTCTCGCCGGTTTTCCATTCCTTGAAAAGGTAAGGTCCCATACCGATGGGCTTGCGGCTGAACGGCGTGGTATTGATATCCTTTCCCTCCAGCAGATGCTTGGGCAGAACAACCAGCGACCCCCAGCTGGATAACCCCGGGGCAAAGGGGCGTTTGTAGGTAACCCGGAAGGTATAGCGATCGGCGACCTGGGCCTCTTTAACTTCCTTAAAGTCCCCGGCGTAGGCGGTACGGGTATTCGGGTTGATGATGGTCTTAAATCCGAAGAGCACATCATCGGCCGTGAATTCTATCCCATCCTGCCACTTCACTCCCTGGCGTAATTTAAAGGTGATGGTCAACCCGTCCTTAGAGACTGCCCAGGATTCAGCCAGGTCACCTACCAGGTTCAGGTTCTGGTCATATTTCACCAGGCCGTTGAAGATCAATCCGGAGATACCGTGAGAGGCAGAGTCCGAGGCCAGCATGGGGATGAGGTTACTGGCATCGCCGATGGACCCCTGGATCAGGAGGTCCCCGTAGGCCGGGGGTCCAGAGTCGGCAAGGCCCTGCTCCCCCGTCGACTGCCAAGGCCTCTCTTCTGATTTATCGCACCCCACGGAAAGGACCGTGGAGAAAAGGAAAAGGGATATACGAATGAGGAGGGCCAATTTTGAATGGCCGATTTTCCTTCCTCTCCATCTCTCCATTTCCTTATCTCCCGCTTCCTGTTCTTTTAAAAACGGTAACGTAACCCTGCCTCATTTTCAAGTTAAAAAACCTTGAAAAAAAAGAAATAATTTGTTAGGAAAAGAGAATCATTCGTTTAACCCCAAGAGGAGCTTCCCATGCTGGAAGAGATCCCCAGAAAGATTAAGATCATCATCAACCCGAAAGCCGGGGGGGGAAAAGGGCGAAAAATGTTTCCCTTGCTCCGCCAAAAACTATTGGATCGAAAAATCTCCTTTCATCTTCAATTCTCGGAGAGCGCTGAACATGTAACCCATCTGGCCCGCCAGGCCCAGGGGGAAGGTTACAATTTGATCATTTCTTGCGGGGGCGATGGCACGGCTCACCATGCCCTTCAGGCCATGGTGGGGAGCCGAGGGGTCATGGGTTTGATTCCCTTGGGAACAGGAAACGATTTCCCCGGGAACCTGGGCATCGGGGAAAATATGGATTTTGCTTGCGACCTCCTTCTAAAAGGCAAGGTTCGCAAGATGGACGTGATCCAGGTCAATTCCGGGCCTTATATGGCCGGAGTGGGTGGCGTGGGTTTTGACTCCGAGGTGAATGCGATCGCCAACAAACTCAGCCGTTTCCTAAGCGGAAAAGCTGCCTACGTCCTCCCGGTGCTTTTAAAGACCATTACCTATCGGCCCAAAGAAATATCCCTGCGCCTGGACAATGAAAATCTACAAGGTCCGATATTAATGGTGGCCTTCGGGAATATCAAAAGTTACGGAAAGGGCATGCAGATCACTCCCCTCGCCGAACCAGACGATGGACTTTTGGACGTTTGTTGGATTGACCCGGTTAAAACATTCCGTCTCTATCGCTTTTTTCCCACTGTTTTTGCCGGCGAACACATTGCCATGCCCGAAGTCCATTATTACCGCTCTACGATCGCCCGGGTGGAATCTTTGGTTCCGCTGGACCTGTATGGAGACGGAGAATTGCTCGGCCAGACGCCTTTTACCCTGCGCGTTCTCCCCCAGTCCTTGCGGGTGCTGGTCCCATGAATTCCTTTCGACCTACCTACACTGTTTCTCAGTTGACGCTGGAGATTAAAACGCTCTTAGAGCACAACTTCGAGTACCTCTGGCTGGAAGGAGAAATTTCTAATCTTCGTCTTCCCAGCTCGGGTCATCTTTACTTTACTTTGAAAGACGAGTTCGCCCAGATCCGGGGGGTAATGTTTAAACTGCAAAACCGGATTCTAAAATTCGAGCCCGTCGACGGTTTACAGGTATTATGTTACGGGCGACTTTCGGTCTACGAGCCCCGGGGTGAATATCAAATCATCATAGATTACATGGAACCCAAGGGACTCGGGGCGCTGCAGCTGGCCTTCGAGCAATTGAAGGAGAAACTATCTAACGAAGGACTCTTCGACCCAGGGCATAAAAAGCCCTTGCCCCATCTCCCGGGGAAAATTGGCATCGTAACTTCTCCCACGGGCGCGGCAATTCGGGATATTCTCCAGATCATCGACCGTCGCTTTGCCAACGTACCCATCCTGCTCTATCCTGTTCGAGTGCAGGGGCCAGGAGCTGCGCAAGAAATTGCCCAAGCCATCACCGAACTCAGCCAGTGGCCGCAAATCGATGTCATCATCGTTGGGCGAGGGGGAGGTTCCTTAGAAGACCTGTGGGCCTTCAACGAGGAGGTCGTCGCTCGGGCCATCTTCCATTCCCGGGTTCCCATCATATCGGCCGTTGGCCATGAAATTGATTTTACGATTGCTGATTTTGTTGCCGACTTGCGCGCTCCAACCCCGTCCGCAGCGGCTGAGCTGGTGGTCCGGAATAAAGTTGAACTCGTCCAATCCCTGAAAAATTTAGGGGATCGTCTGGCCCATGCCGGCCGGGCTTTTACGGAGTCAAAACGGGAACGGCTTCAATCCCTTCTTCACCGTCTGGCTGACCCGAGAAAAAAACTTGCTGATCAACGGCTGCGTCTGGACGACCTTTTCTTCCGGCTCGCCAGCATCATCCACCGGAATCAATCCCAAAAAACCGACCTGTTCAGGCTGAAGGCGGAAACCCTCCTTCTTCTGCATCCGGGACGGCGGGTCGTGGAATATTCTCACCGCCTTCGTCAGTTGTTCCGGCAGCTGACCATGGCCCAACAGGTTGCCATGCGCCTCTGGCGCCAGAAAACGCAGGGAGGTGTAGAAAAACTTCAGACCTTAAGTCCCCTGGCGATTTTGGCAAGAGGATACAGTATCGCCTTGCTCCTTCCTGCCCAGGAAATCATCCGCCGGGCCTCGAGCGTAAAGGTAAATGATCAAGTGCAAGTAAAAGTTCATCAAGGAGAATTCATCGCCAGAGTGGAAGAAGTGAAAGAAAAGCAAGAAGACCAACAACCGTCCTTGACGCTAAAGTCGAGAGGTGTATAATAATTGCAGTAAAAAAGTTTAAAAAAATTGTTACCGTTGCGAGTTACAGGCCGGAAGATTTAGGAAACAAACTCGCAACTTGAAACCCGAGAACCCGAAACTGGATGATTAGGGGGAGAGGTGGCGGAACAGAAATTCGAGGATGCTTTCCAGAAATTAGAAACGATTGTCAAGAAACTCGAGGAGGGAAATCTCAGCCTGGAAGATTCCCTTAAAGCTTTCGAGGAAGGTGTACGCCTGTCCCGCTTTTGTTCCAAAAAGTTGGATGAGGCCGAGAAGAAGGTAGAAATTCTTCTGAAAGACAGTAACGGACGCCTCGTTCCCAAACCCTTCTCCTTGGATGCAGAAGAGGATTGATTTGAACCTGCAGAAATACATCCAGCGCCGCCGGCAGATGATCGACAGAGCTTTAGAGCGTTGGGTTCCCGGCGAGCATGAGTTTCCCCCCCAGATCCACCAAGCCATGCGCTACAGCCTATTTGCCGGAGGAAAACGTATCCGTCCCATCCTGACGTTAGCTGCGGCCGAGGCTGTTGGCGGGCGGGCGGTGGATGCTCTTCCTTTAGCCTGTTCCCTGGAGCTCATCCACACCTACTCTTTGATCCATGATGACCTCCCGGCCATGGATAACGACGACCTACGCCGGGGAAAACCCACCAGCCACAAAATTTTTGGAGAGGCTTTGGCCATTCTAACCGGGGATGCGCTGCTGAGCGAGGCTTTTTATCTCATGTCCCGGCCTGACCTGATGAAGAAAGTCTCTTCTCATCGACGTTTACGGGCGATAAGCCAGGTTGCCCGCGCCGCCGGCTCGCTGGGAATGGTTGGCGGGCAGGCCATGGATATTCTTTCCCAGGGAAAAGGGATGGAAAAGCACCTCCTGGAATACATCCACAGCCACAAGACCGGGGCTCTGATTGCTGCTGCCGTGAGTGCCGGGGCCATCGTTGGCGGAGCTTCAGCCAGAGAATACAGGGCTTTGAACGGTTACGGAGAGAAACTTGGGTTAGCGTTTCAGATCATCGACGATCTCCTCGACGTTCACGGAGAGGTACGGAAGCTCGGCAAGGCCGTCCGCAAGGATCAAATTCAAAAAAAAGCTACCTACCCGGCATTCTTCGGAGTCAGCGATTCTCGCCGCCAGGCTGATTGCTTGGTGCAAGAAGCCCTGGCCTACTTAAAACCCCTCAATTGGCGGGCCAACCCTTTACGAGAAATCGCCCAATTCATCTTAACTAGATCGAACTAAATGGGACGCTTGTTGCAATTGATCGATAGCCCAGCGGACCTACGTAAGATGCGTATAGCGGACCTTCCTCTGCTTGCCCAGGAAATCCGGGAGGAAATCATCAGCACCGTTTCTAAAATCGGCGGCCATCTGGCTTCCAGCCTGGGGGTGGTAGAGCTGACCCTGGCCCTCCATTATGTTTTCGACACTCCGCAGGATCGCCTGATTTGGGACGTTGGCCATCAAACTTACACTCACAAGCTCGTTACGGGCCGGCGGGAAACCTTTCCTACCCTGCGCCAGTTTGGGGGTATTAGTGGATTTCCCCGGAGAGAAGAAAGCCTTTATGACGCTTTCGGGACAGGGCATTCCGGCACCTCCATCTCGGCAGCTCTGGGAATGGCCCAGGCCCGTTGTTTGCGGGGAGAAGGCCACAAGGTGATCGCTGTTATCGGCGATGGGTCCATGACCGCTGGCCTGGCCTTTGAGGGCTTGAATCAGGCCGGGGCCATGGATAAGGACTTAATCGTTATCCTCAACGATAACGAACTGTCTATTTCGCCCAATGTCGGTGCTCTCTCTTCCTATCTGAACCGCTTGATGACGGGTCAATTCGCCACTCGTTTCCGCGATGAGATCAAAGGTTTTCTCAAACATCTTCCCGGAATTGGAGATCCAGCGCTGAAATGGGCGAAATACGCCGAGGAATCCCTCAAGGGATTTTTTCTGCCGGGATTGCTCTTTGAAGAACTCGGGTTCAAATACGTTGGCCCGCTGCCCGGTCACAAGTTCGAGGCTCTTATCGAAAACTTTCGTAACATTAAGAAACTTCATGGCCCTATTCTTGTCCATGTCCTCACGACCAAGGGGAAAGGATACCCTCCGGCGGAAAAAGACCCCGTAACTTTCCACGGGGTCGGACCCTTCCAGGCCGAATCTGGAGAGATCATCCAGCCCCAAGCAGGATCCCTTTCCTATACCCAGGTCTTTGGGGAAACGATGGTAAAGTTGGCCAGGGAGAATCCCCGATTGGTTGGGATAACGGCCGCCATGCCTCAGGGAACGGGTCTGGATGCCTTTGCGGCGGAATTTCCCGAACGATTTTTCGATGTGGGCATCGCCGAGCAACACGGAATAACCTTTGCCGCGGGTTTGGCCGCCGAAGGATTCGTCCCGGTAGTGGCCATTTATTCCACATTCATGCAGCGGGCCTATGACCAAATCCTTCATGATATTTGTTTGCAGAAGCTCCCCGTCGTCCTGGCCATGGACCGCGGAGGCATCGTCGGCGCCGACGGTCCGACGCATCATGGCCTTTTCGACTTCTCTTACCTTCGACATATTCCGAACCTGATCATTATGGCCCCGAAAGATGAAAATGAGCTGCAACATATGCTGAAGACCGCCGTAGATTGCGGCCAACCGGCTTCCTTACGTTATCCCAGGGGGAATGGCTGGGGGGGAGCCCTAAATACAGAAATGAAAGCATTGCCGATCGGGAGGGGGGAAGTGTTAGTGCAGGGAAGGGATGTGGTCATCCTGGCTATCGGCTCTACGGTCCGACCTGCTTTGGAGGCGGCTCGGGGATTGTCTGACCAGGGTTGGCGCGCCGCGGTGATCAACGCCCGGTATGTCAAACCGCTGGATGAAGAATTGATCTGCTCCCTCGCTGCGGAGGTTCAGCGGGTGGTTACGGTAGAGGAAAATTCCCTCCAGGGAGGATTCGGCAGCGCCATCCTCGAGTTGTTCGAGCAGAAAAGGATCCCTTCTGTCAAAGTCAAGCGCCTGGGGATTCCTGACACCTTCGTGGAACATGGGCCTCAGGATTTTTTAAGGCATAAATATGAGATCGATGCCGCAGGAATTTTCCGGGCCGCAGAAGCGCTCCTGAAATCATCTGGAAATTAAAACGGAGGCTAGGGCTTCCCTGGCAGCCTGGGCCAAAGGGCGGGTAATATCTTCGGCGGTGAGCATGGGGATTTGGGCCTTCCGACGCTCCAGGGTATCTTTCACGGTGCTGAAAATTTTTCCTTCGTCTCCAGCCTCTACTCCCCGAAGGTTACTTTCAATCTCTTCCAGCGCTTCACTCGGCTGAATGAAGAAATCTCCGCACAACATCGCTTGATCGATTTTTTTCTGCGGATCGACCACTACCTGAGCGATAATCAACTTGCGGGCTTTATAGCGGGACTTTCCTCTCCGGTATCCGGGCGCCAGCCCGGCAAATTTGCGCTCGCTCGACCTTTTGTAAATCCATTCCGGCGAGGTATAGAGGGGCTTAAGTTTCTCCAAGACCTCTTTCTCTTCTGGAGAAATCTCTCCGGGGACCAAGCTGGCTCCCAAGACGCGCTCCACATTATGGCGCACGGCCTCGTTAAATTCCTCCCAAGAAGGCATGCGACCGGTTACTTTTTCTACGCTGGTTACGTAATCCCCAAGCTGGGTAACGGGTTTGTCAGCAAACTTTTCCGGTGGAATCTTAAGAACTCGTGCGGCCAGGTCCACCCGGGGGGTTCCGATGTTCATAAAACTTCCCAGGTATAAGGTGTTATTAATCAGAGCTGTTCCCAGCCCGGAAATCTTAGCCGGGCCGATTTGGACATCCCCGATGTGCCGATACCAGGCCTCCGTGGCTCCCAGGCTTCGCAGCGTGCCGGTGATGACTTCTCCTTGCCAAGCCCTGGCCGCTTCTTCCAGGTTTTCGAACCATTCGCGATCCAAGAGGGCGACCGCAAAGCGGGTCTGGTCATCATAAAAAAGACACCCTCCCCCGCCCACCCGGCGGGAGATGTCCACTCCCAACCTCTGGCATTCCTGAATATCCAATTCTTCATCTATATCCTGGAACTCTCCCAGTTGGACGCAGGGTCTTTGCACCCTAAAGGTTAAAATGGTGTTCTGCGCTTTTTGTCCATCCCGATTCCTGACCTCGATGATCGCCCGCCGCAGTGGCTCGTGTTCAGCCAGACTATCGTAGGTTACCTCCAACAGACGCAATTCCCCCATGGCCAAAACCTTACCGGATCATCAGGCTCGGGAGCCAGATGGCGATGGCAGGGAAAACCATCACGATGGCCAACCCCGTGGATTCGACGACCGTGTAGGGGATCACCGACCGGTAGATATCTCCCATGGTGATCCCCGGGGGAACGATCCCCTTGAGGTAGAAGAGATTGAACCCGAAGGGCGGGGTCATGTACCCGATTTCCATGTTGATGATGAACAGGATTCCAAACCACAAGGGGTCAAACCCATGGGCCTTGACCACCGGCAGGAAGATGGGCACGGTGATCATCATGATCCCGGCGGGGTCCAGGACCATGGCCAGGAGGAAGAGGACCACCTGCATGAAGATTATCGCCCCCCAGCGGCCCCCGGGGACGTAGGCCATCAGATCGCTGATAAAATGGGGAGCCCCCATCCCGTGGTAGGCCGCGCTGAAACAGTAGGCTCCGAAGAGAATCCACATGATCATCCCCGTGAGCCGGAAGGTCCGCAGGCACGCATCGACCACCAGCTCCCAGGTCAGCTTCCGATAAACCACCGCGGAGATCAAGGACCCCAGAACCCCCATGGCCGCCGCCTCGGTGGGGGTGGTGATCCCTCCGATGATGGACCCCAGGACCATGATGACGATGAGGCAGGGCAGAATCACGGCCTTCAAGGCCTTTATCTTTTTTCCCCAGTCGCCCCACTCTTCCCGGGGAAGGGACGGTCCCAGGTGAGGCTGGAAGTAACACCGGACGGCGATGTAGGTGGACACCATGGCCAAAAGGAGCAATCCCGGAAACACCCCTCCCGCAAAAAGGCGTCCCACCGATTCCCCGCTGATCAGGGCGTAAATGATCATGGGAACGCTGGGCGGGATGAGGATGCCCCATCCCCCCCCCGAGTTGATGCATCCCAGGGCCAGCTCCTTGTCGTACCCCCGGTTCAGCATCGAGGGCAGAGCGATGGTCCCCATGCTCACCACGGCCGCCCCGCTGATCCCGCACATGGCCGCAAAGATGGCGCAGATCACCACCGTTCCGATGGCCAACCCCCCCCGCACCGGGCCGAACCAGAGATACATCATGTCGTACAGGTCGTTGGCCACCCCGGACCTCTCCAGGATCATGGCCATGAAGATGAACAGCGGCACGGCGATCAGGGTGAATTTATTCATGGCCCCCCAGGTCTGGGCGGCCACCATGTAGAAGGCCTGCGGGCCCCAGGTGCCGTAAATGAAGACCATGGACACCCCTCCCAGGACGAAGGCCAGGGGAAGACCCAGCGCCAGGAAGAGGATGAGCGAGGTGAAGAAGAGGAAGGTTAGAAGTTCGATGTTCATAGGGTCTCTTTCTCTTTCGGTCTTTCCCCGATGGAATCCTCCGCTTGAAAAGCGATGCGGATGTCCTCCAGCAGCTTGGCAAACCCCTGGATGAGGAGAAGGATGGCTCCCACCGGGATCATCAATTTCACCGGATAGATGGGCGGGTTCCAGGCCGATTGAGAGTGCTCGAAGGTGGAAAGGGACTCCCAGGCCAGGGAACCGCCGTAGTAGACCATCATCCCGCAAAACATAAAAAACAAGACCGAGGTGAAGATATCGAGTTTGGCCTGGGTTCTTCGACGAAACCTGGAGAAAAGGATGTCCACGTTTACGTGGCCGCCCTTGGCCAGGATGTATCCCCCGGAAAGGACCACGTAGGCGCCGAAGACCATCTGGCTCATCTCGTTGGCCCAAACCGTGGGCGAATTTAAGGCGTACCGGAGGAACACTTCCAGCAGGAGCAGGCCGAACATGAGCAGAACGAGGAAGGAGATGAATCTCCCGCCCTTCTCGTTGATCCAAGTGACGGCTTGGAAAATCCGCTTTAAGGTATCCACGGAACCCTTTCTCCCTAAGGAAAGGTTCCCCGGCCTGAATCCCGCCGATTCGGGTCGGGGAACCTCCGGCTTGGAACGCTTCCCAATGATTTTTCTAGACAGGATTTCGAAGGGACCTCAACCCTCACAGGTGGCCCAGGTCCTTCAGGAAATCCTTCATCATCCCGATGGCCTTGGCGTAGAGGGGATCTTTCTCCGCCTCCTTGTCCCAGATTTTCACCGCGGCCTGGGTCATCTTCTTCTGGTCTTCGGGCGGGAGGGTCAACACCTTCACTCCCTTTTCCTCCTGCGCTTTGGCCAGGACCATGGCCTCCAAATAGATGTACTCGTTGGTCCGCTTCCAGAAATGCTCTTCCAAGACCTGGTTGAAGGTCTCCTGAATGTCTTTGGGAAGGGCCTCGAAGGCCTTTTTATTGATCACGTACACATCCGTCCCCGAGATGGCCAGGGGGGGTTTCAGGTGGTATTTGCACATGTCGTAGAACTTCATGTCGTTGGCCCCCTGGGCTGCCCCCCAGTGGGCGCCGTCCACGACCCCGGAGGCGAGGGCGGGATAGATCTCCGGGCCGGGGAGGTAGGAGGCGGCCGCCCCGATGGAGGTGAGGAATACTTGGATCACCCCCGCGGAACGGAACTTCATTCCCTTGAAATCCTCCATGCTCCGAATGGGCTTTTTGACCACCAACTCATGGGGGTAGATCCGGTCGGTGAAATAATACAGGCCATGCTTCTCGAAGGCGAAGTCCTTCAGCATCTTGTCGTACCCGCGCTGCTTGAAGAAATAGGCCCCTTCCCAGTAGTCCTTGAAGGAAAAGGGAAGTCCGGCAGCCACCCCGGCCATGGGGATTTGTCCCAGGAAGTAGGAGGACGCAGTGCCGCCCATCTCGATCATCCCCCTCTTGGCGGCGTGGAAGATCTCGGTGGCGGGAACCAGGGAGCCGGCGGGGAAGGCTTCGATGACCAACCGTCCCTTGGTACGTTCCTTCACGGTATCGATGATTTTCAGCAGGCTTGCAGAGTAAGAGGGGCTGGCGGCCGGCCAATGGGATTGGCATTTCCATTTGATGACCTTGTCTGCCGCCAGTGAACTGTCCATCCCTGAGAGGATGAAACACCCGCTCAAGGCAAGGATAAAAACGATCGCCAGGCTCTTTCCATTTTTCATTGACCTTCCTCCTTTCTTTTTCAGAAAATTCCCAAGCCAAGGAATGCAAAAGCGATTATCTTACCCCTCCTTTCTTTTCCCCGGCAATTCCAATGCCGGCTTGATTTCTGGTCTATCAATATTGAAGCCTCGAAAACGAGGAGAGCTTGTCACATTTTTAGTCAAAAGTAAAAATCGAGGGTAAAAAATAGACGATATCAGAACCGTAAAGAAATTCTTTTCCTGCCTTATATGGGAAAGCTTTATAAAAGTCAAGCAAAAATTTCGACGGTGTATATTTCGACCGGTTTTTTCGCCTCTTTAACTTTTGCCTTTTTCATCAACCCGTAAGATTTTTTCAGTACACTTGATCAGCAAGTCAAGATAGCAAGTTATTTCTTCTTCATGCAAGTAATGATGATGATCTCGTAAAAAGTCAAAATTGGGATGGCAAAGTAAAAAGCTCCATATGCAAGGCGCGCAAAACCTGTAGGGGCACGAAGCATCGTGCCCCTACTAAACCGCCGCAACGACGAAGGTGAAGCGCAACGCCGCAGATGGACTTTTTACGAAGCCATCAAGTAATAAGTGGTTTAGGTGGGGTAAGGCTCTGATCTGGTTATTTTGTGAAAATCTGGTTATTCCGGGCTTTTCCACTTTTTTTGACGGAACGCTTCGTAGACTACCAGTCCTGCCGCCATAGCCACATTCAGGGAATCGACGCCCGGAGCCATAGGGATGGTAAACAATCCGTCGGCCTCTGCCAGTAATTTTTTGGGTAATCCCGCGCCTTCCTGGCCGAAAAGAACAGCCGTTGGTTTAGCAAAATCAATCTCCCAAAGGGACCGCCCTACTTGAACCGTGGTGGCCCAAAGCCGATAGCCTTGGGAACGCAACTTTTTCAAGCAATCCTCCATCTCTTGATCTTGCAGAAAAGGAACTTGAAAAAGGCTGCCCATGGAGGCTCGCACTACCTTGGGGTTGTAAGGGTCAATCATGTCCTGGCTTAAAATCACGCCAGCAGCCCCCCCGGCCTCTGCCACCCTGAAAATCGTCCCCACGTTCCCAGGATCTTGGAGCCCGGATAAAAGGAGAATGATTCCATCCCGCTTGAAGATTTCTCCCCAGCTTCTTTCCTTCATATCTAAGACGGCTAAAATTCCTTGATGGCTTTGGGTGTCGCAGATCTTTTCCATCACTTCATCGCTGACGTAGAGCCACTCTGCATTTTGGATTTTTTTTCGGGCGGCAGAGAGTAATTCGGACCCCCCTGCTTTATTCTCCAGCCGGGGGCTGTAGACTACCTTGCGGAATTGCCCAGGGTGTTGTAAAGCCTCTGCCAGCAAGCGCATCCCTTCGATGAAGTATTCTCCGCGAACATGACGGTGTTTAGCCTGCTTGAGGAGGCGGACTTCCTTTATCTTAGGGTTGGCCTTAGAAGTGATCATCTTCCTAATGCGGAGTTCGGAATGGTGAATGCGGAATGAACTTGGCAATGGAAATTCCGCATTCCGCACTCGGCATTCCGCATTTAGCAAGGAGTTTATTCTTCCAACAATTCTACATTCCAGTAAGAAACGTCCACCATGAAATCCAAGAAGGGAACCCATTCTCTGCGCATGACTTCCTGGAGGGATACGTTGAGAGGCGGCGTCCAAGCGGGTCTCCTGGGCTGTGAGATCAACTTCATCCGGGCTTGTTCCGGGGTCTTTCCGCCCTTCTTCCGGTTGCATTGATGACAGCTGCAGACCACGTTCCCCCAGATAGATGTTCCACCCTGGTAGCGCGGGATGATATGATCGAGGTTGAGATCGAGGCGGGGGAATTTTTTTCCGCAATACTGACAAGTGTTTTTATCCCGGGCAAAAATATTGTAGCGGCTGAACCGGACGCGGCGTTTGGGGACCCGATCGTAAGCGATGAGCAGAATTACCCGGGGGACCTTGATGACTCGATCCACCAGCCCGATGGTTTCATCATTCCGCTCGATGCTTAGCTGATGCCAGCTCTCGTAGTCGAAGGTTTCGTACCGGGAATTTACGGCTTTGGCGATACCGGCATAAAGCAGACAGAAGGCGCGGCGAACCGTGGTTATCTGCACGGGTAAAAAAGATTTATTCAAGACTAAAACATTGGAATGGATCATCTCCAACCTCTCACCTGCATCCTTGACCCCTTGAATCCTTGAACCCCTGTATTATTCCCGTTCACCCCTTTGGCCTTGGGAATCCTTCACTGCAGAGCTTGACGCAAATTTTCGAGAAGTTCTTTCTCCTCACTTTCGGCCACCGTTCTTAAGTCTAACAAAATTTCTCCTTCTTGTACACGAGCGATCACTGGGGGGTCGCTTTTTCTCAATCTTTCCTCCAAACTGGCCACGGATGTTTTCAACGGGCGAAGGGCGATGACCCGGGTAGGGAGTCCCTGCAAGGGAAGGGCTCCTCCTCCTACGGGAGAAATTTCTTCTCTTATCTTCACCTGACAGGAGGAAGCAAGGTCTCTGGTCAATTGGCGCTGAAGTCGCTTGACCCGGCGTTCCAGCTTTTCTACCGGGCAGGTAATCATGTTGAGTACCGGAATTCTTTCAGCGGCCTGCTCATGGTTCCAATATACCCGGAGAGTGGATTCAAGCCCCGCCAGAGTGAGTTTGTCGATCCTTAACGCCCGGTTTAAAGGATTCTTTTTTATGAGATCGAGGTATTTCTTCTGCCCCAGTATAATTCCCGCTTGCGGTCCGCCCAACAATTTATCACCGCTGAAGGTGATCACATCCACCCCCGTCTCTAAGGCTTCTTGGACCGTGGGCTCCTTGGCTATCCCGTATGGAGACAGATCCACGAAGCACCCGCTTCCCAGATCTTCCAGCACGGGCAATCCATTCGCCTGGCCCAAAGCAACTAAGTCCTTTAAAGAAACTTCGGCTGTAAAACCCAGGACCCGGAAGTTGCTGGTATGCACCTTAAGTAATAAAGCGGTCCTTTCGTTGATGGCCCGTTCATAATCCTCAAGGTGGGTGCGATTGGTGGTTCCGACTTCTACCAGTTGAGCTCCGCTTTTTTTCATTACATCCGGAATGCGGAAGGAACCTCCAATCTCGACCAGCTGGCCCCGGGAAACAATAACTTCTTTCCCTTCGGCCAGGCTGTTCAGAGCCAAAAAAACGGCACCGGCGTTATTATTAACCACCAGGGCAGATTCGGCACCCGTAATCAGGCGGAGGATTTTTTCCACGTGTTCATGCCGTGAGCCGCGCTCGCCCGAGGTAAGATCGAATTCTAAGTTTGAGTACCCGCCGGCAATTTCCTCGATGTACTGCAGGGCTTCCGGAGCGAGCGGAGCCCTACCGAGGTTGGTATGCAGGACCACACCCGTGGCATTGATCACGCGTCGAAGGGAAGGACGGGCGGTCTTGGTTATTTCCTCCTTTACGGCAGCCAGCAATTCCTCCCAGGCAACCCCTATGGAGGCGGCCTCTTGCAGGTTAGCGCTGTTTAAAATGGCTTGGCGCTTCTGCTCCATAATTCTCCGGATGGACCCGACAACCAATTCCTTGGAATATTTTTTTAAGTGAGCTTGAATTTGGGAATGACGGAGAAATTCATCGACCGCGGGAAGGGCTCTTAGGTACGGTTGTTTGTCTTCAGGCTCCATACCTCTGTTTTTCATCATGCGGCCATCAGGACCGGAACAATTTCCTGAGGGTCGGTAACTTTACGGATGTTGGAACGCATGGCCATATCAGCAACCGCTAATTTGGCTATTTCTTCCAGGCTCTCTTCTCCCGGAAGACCCTGGCTCCCCGGCCAACCACCTGGAGAGAGGAGTCGGGAATGGCTTCGGGGAATAGCGCGACATATCGTTCCCCCAGAGTGTCCAGGAGGGATTGCACCATGGCGCTGTCTTTCAGGGTCACGTCGGTAACTACCAGGGCTTGGCGTATTCCCAGATAGTCCATTTCTTTAACTGTTTCTTGCAAAGCTCCTGCACCGAAGACGATCTTGGTGGGAAGGTGAAAATTGAAGGTGAAACGGTCTTTATAGCTCATGGTTATTCTTTCTTAAGGGGTTCCAGAATCTCCACCAGTTCGATAAGATCCTTATTGATCGTTAAGAAAGATTTGGGGGAGGCGAAATCTTTTGATTCCACATCCGTGATGCTGAGAAATTTCCTCTCATCGTTCAAGACATCCGAAAACCTCTGGCGATCTGCCAGCAGATAAACGAAGCCGGTGTATGAAGAATCAACTGTTTTAACCCAGACCCTTACCTTGCGGAATTTTTCCTTCACTTTTCTTTTTTTCTTTTGCATTTCCTCTTCCCTCCTCGGAAAATGCTATCCTGAGGTATTAAGCTATTTTATGATAAATAAATGGATCAGAACTGTCAAGAGATCTATTGGCCTTGCCCCCCTTCACTTTTTATTTTCTCTCATGATTTCAGAAGGATTATCAGGACCCGGCGGGGAGATGCTGCGCGCCGGCCAAACGGTGGGATCAAACCTTTCTGCACCCCTCACTTTGCCTCCGCAAAAAGAGAGCACAAACAACATATATCTTTGCTACAGCGGTGGAAGTAAAGCTCCAAGTCATGGCAGAACCACCACCTTTTGGCCCAGCGCAGGATCTCCCCGCCGGTGCTCCCTCTTTCATCACCCTCCCGTCCGGGCTTCGTTAATCAAAGTAAATTCATCAACCCATTGAAAATTGAAGGGGGGCAAGATCTATTGGCTGGGGAATTGGCTGGGGCGATTTTGATAGTTGCATTGTCTGGCCAATATTTCTCTGGTAGAATACAAATTAACAACTGGAAGTGACGAAAGTGGACTGCCGGGATTACAGGGAGCTGACGTGCCTAAAGTTATTCAAAAAAGTTCTTGGATAGAATTGCGGGTAGAAGTTCACCCTTCTCTTGGGGAAGTCGTTGCCAATTTTTTGATTGAGCAGGGTTCCCCCGGAATTATCCAAGAAAATGGTGTGGGGTCCTTAAAAGAAAAAAAAGAGTGCATTATCGCCTATTTTCCGAACCATCGATCCTTGGGGTTGAAAAAGAAAAAAATCCAAAGCTCCCTTTTTTCGATCTGTAAACCGCATCCTTTGATCTGGCGATCCAGAGTCATCCAGGAAGAAAAATGGGCGGAAGCCTGGAAATCTAATTTCAAGCCCCTGCTCATCTCCCCCCGCATTGTGGTTAAACCCCCGTGGGAGAAATACGCTCCCCAAAAAGAACAAATCATCATCGAGATCGATCCGGGCATGGCCTTCGGCACCGGCACCCACCCCAGTACGCAAATGTGCCTGCAAACCTTGGATAAAATGATTCCGTCTTTTCCCGACCCGCCGTCCCTATTGGATGTGGGGACCGGATCAGGCATTTTGGCGATCGCGGCCCGGAAACTGGGGGCAAAGCGAGTTGTAGCCATTGACATCGACCCCGTGGCTGTGGAATCAGCCCGCAAAAACGCGGCTGCGAACAAGATGAAAAAAGGAATCGACTTTCGCGTTGGCTCCGTGCCTGGCGCAAGCCTTGGTTTTGACATCGTTGTGGCGAACCTTTTACCCCAAGAGCTTTTGAGCGTAGCGTCTTCTCTTGCTGAAAAAATCTCCCCGGGAGGAGTTGCCATCGTATCAGGATTTTTGCAAAGACAAAAAAAAGAAATGGCTGACGCTTTTGCCGGATATAAATTGAAAGTCCGGCTCACGAAAAATTCCCAAGGCTGGACTTGTTTCGTGCTGGATCATAAAGATGGAGGAAAATGAAACCGCGCCGTTTCAAAGTTAACCAGGAAGGTGTCCACGGCCTGGAAGCTTTCATTGACGATCGGGGTGAAATGAGGCATATCCGCCAAGTCCTGCGGCTAAAAGTTGGCGCTGCGGTTGTTCTTTTTGACGGGGCAGGGAAAGAATATCCCGCGGTCATCTCTCATATTGCTGCGGATAAAATATCTTTTAAACTTTTCCCGGGAATATCCCTCTCTACTGCCGAGTCACCCTTGAAAATCATTTTGGGTGTGGGTCTGTTGAAGGCTGCCAAGTTCGATTGGCTGATGCAAAAAATTACAGAGTTGGGAGTCGCCGAGATCATCCCCTTTGCTTCCGAGCATGTCGTTCCCCAATGGGAAGGAGAAAAAAACCGTTCGAGAAAATTGCGCTGGGAGAAGATCGTTTCCGAGTCTGCCAAGCAATGCCAGCGGACAAGGGTTCCTCGCATCCATTTTCCCTGCTCCTTCGCCGCCGCCCTGAACAAGGAATTTGAAAAAACCCTTAAATTTTTTCTCTGGGAAAGGGAAAAAACGGGGGCGCTCGAGGATGCCTTTAGGGAAGCGGCATCCTCGATCTACGTTCTGGTTGGTCCGGAGGGAGGGTTTTCTGAGCAAGAAGCCCTGCGGGCCCAACAAGCCGGTTTCCGGCCGATCCGCCTCGGGCCAAGGATCTTACGCGCAGAAACCGCTGGAGTCGCGATTGTCTGCTTGCTCCAATTTCTCCTGGGCGATCTGAACTGAGGATAAATTTGTTCTTGCCTCTGCTTCATCCCCCTTTTATAATTTGGCCAAATCCCTTGGATAGGAATGAAAATGAAGTGTAAACGTTGCCACATTCAAGTTCCAGATGATGCCGACCACTGCCCAAAGTGCGGGCAGGATTTGGTTTCTTTGCGCCAGTTGTTGAAGATCTCTTACGAAGAGGAACTGGCCCACCTCGAAGATCAGGGGATTCAACCCCCTAAGGTGGACCCACTCCCTGCTCAAGGTCAACAAGAAAGCCCGGCGATCATGGACGGCCCACGAATCATTTTAGATTCCCGCGGGGCTGATTATGGCCCCAATTACGGCCCCGGATTTGCCGTCACGGATCCGCTCTCCGCTGAAGAACTTTCTGAGAAAGAGGAAAAAACTGCCGGCTGGGAACGCGCCCTGAAGGGAGGATTTTGGCTCCGGCTTATGGCTTTTGCTGTTGATCAGCTAATCCTTTTCCTCATCTTTGTCATCTTTATCGTATGCGGGTTACTCGCCGTTGAATTGTCACCCGGAAGAGGTCCAGAAATTTCCTATTGGAATCTGCTGCGCCTCATTCTGCCTGCTCTTGTTCCTTTAGGTCTAATGCTGGTCCTGTCTTATTTCGCTTTTTTCCATGGAGCCTGGGGTCAGACCATTGGCAAAATGATCTTTGGCCTTCGGGTAGTCCAGGTCAATGGTCAACCTTTGACTTTTTCCCGAGCTCTGGCTCGGGTAATCGCCTATGCCTTTTCAGCGGTACCCCTCTTTCTCGGGTTTTTTTGGGTAGGATTCACCTCCAACAAACGCTCCTGGCATGATAGGATTACCGGCACCATGGTGGTACGAGAGCAATAAGCGAAAAGAAGGGATCAAGGGGCCAAGAGGTCAAGTGCCCATCAAGGGAAAAATTGGCTGAAAACATCGAACGAAAAAATACTTGACTAAATGGGGGAGGGCATTATAATAAAAACCTTAGGATTGGAAGGCGCCATCCATTTTTTTATAGTTTTGATCATCAAGCCGAGATAGCTCAGTCGGTAGAGCAGCGGACTGAAAATCCGCGTGTCCCCAGTTCGATTCTGGGTCTCGGCACCAAAGAAAATAAGGGGTTACAGCGATTTTGAAGGTCCTGTAGCCCCTTGTTTTTTTGACTGTGCTAAATTTGTGCTAATTTGCATAGGAAATTCCTTTTTGGACACGGATGAACACAGATTTTCAGGATAAACTAAAAAGAAAATAATTATCTGCGGTTATCTGCGTAAATCTGCGTCCTATTAAATTTAAGGTGGGCGGTGATAGCTTAAAGGTACCCATACCAGAACCCGCAGAAGATGATTCCCAGAAGATTCAGGGTGGGAATGGTCAGGGGAAAAGTGGTTCTCACCCACTCGATGAATTTTTGAAGGGGTTTGAGGGCGCCCTCTTATAACTTTTAAACTTTTAAGGTTTTCAGGCTTTTTCCCCCACAATAACCCAAATTCTTTAAAAGTTTAAAAGTTTCCTTGGAAGGTCGGGCATGGAATTAATTATGGGCGGATTGAGGGATCTATTTGGGGTGAAGAGTAAAGCTAAAAATTCCTACTTAGACAAATCGGTCGAAGATTGCCACAAGAAACGTACAATATCGAGAGGCCGCTTAATAAAGATGACTTGCTTTTCATTGTCTATAAATTTTACCTCTTATCTTAATTCACCTTTATACAACGAAATCTGACAATAAAAACCATGCCTTCACGCCTCCTTGCCTTTTTCACTTGCTTTTTTTTCATTTTAAGCTATAAAAAATTCTCTATCACTTCTTGGATAGCCGATATCCATCTCCATGAAAAACATGCCACCCACATTTGACTACGCAGCCTTTGAAATCAGATATGCTGCCGGGCATTTATATTTTGATAGATGCGGGCAGGTTCTTCTGGATATTGACAGAAAATGCCCGGGCTGGACGGTGACTAGCGTCACTCCTCAGACCGGGACCCTGGAAAACCCCAGCAAATGGTTAGTCGCTAATTTCAATAACCAAGTATTCACCTTTACTGCCCAAAAGGCATGGAAATTAGAAATGGGGGAAATTGCAAAGGAAATTTCTGGCTTATGGAACATAATTCAAGCAAATTTAGGACTTGAGGAATTCCTGAGAATAGGTTTCCGACTAAACTATCTTTTGCCTACTGAATCGGAGGAGGAGGCAGACCGACGACTTAAAAAATCTGAAATCAATCTGATGATGCCACAGTCAGTGCTCGATGATGGCTATAGTATCAAAAATCGGCAACTTATCGCAGTTCTCGTTAAGGATGGTACGGAATATCGTGTCGAATTGGCTGCAGTGATACGCCATGAGGGTTTAGTTCCTCCCGATCTCGTGAGAACCGATCCTCGATTACTTTCTAAGAAGCAAAAGGAAATTCGAATAGCAAAATTAAAACAAATGGCTGAATATTCCGCAAATCCGACGTTTGCAGTGAATCTTAATGTTGATTGTGTAAGGTTCAGCCCTGAGACTCTATCGGTCGAGGAATTCATTCTGAAGCAAGCGCAAGTTGTAGACCAGACCTTTCTACCTGTATTAAGGAAACTATGAGTGGAGAGTTAACTGCAGCAACTTTAACAGAAGAAACATGGAAAGATATTCCTTTCGGTCTTCTTTCTGTAAGTGATGACCAAACGGGCCTTGTTTTACGCGAGACAATTTACATCCGCACTACAGACCTTGACAAGGAACGCCCCCAGCCTGCGTCAAGTAGAAGAGGTTTTGAGAGAGAGTCGGTTAAAGCGCTTGAGTCTGATGACAGGGAAATCTTAAACCTGGCCTTCGACAGGATCTCCCAAGCACTTCAAGCCAATTTTCAGATGGCCGAACTCTCTAATTGTTTCGATGAATGGAAAGATTTGTTAGAAGAAGCTTCGAGAAAGGTTGGGAGTTTTACAAGTAATCATCGCAAGATTTTAGGTTCTCTGCTTTCCGTTCTTGGTGGCAAGGATATCTCCGATTTTGATAATGAAACTTTACGCACATTTCAAAATGCAACTAACATCCTGCGATTACCCCGGGCTAGTAGGCAAGATGCTGGACGTATAATCACAGATCTTTTAAAGCAGAAAAAGAAGATACTAATGCCGTTGGCCATAGAGGAATCGGTCAAGGATAGAACCGAAGTTCTCGATGATATGATGGCCCAGCTTATACGTAAGAGCCGCAACGATCAGTGAGTGACGATAGCTACACTTTTCTCGATACCGACATCCACAGACTTGATTTCGATCCCCCTGTGAGAACAGCCGCTGAGGCTGTGTTTGAAACCAACCATCCCACTGCCATTTCAGCCTTCTCTCTTGTAGAGCTTAAGGGAAATTACATACAAAACCTCATTCGAAAGAGCGTTCGCGAAGATTCGCAGTTCTGGTGGTAGGCGATCTTCCCTCATGTTCGCCCAATTGATAAGTCTGCTGGGCGGGGTTGATTATCCGATCAATCCTTGGCAGGAAGCTCGGCGGCAATTGCTTACCCACCTCGATGCGCAGATTGCGGTTAGTTGGGAAGAGTTTCGAAGCAGCATCGATAAGATTTTTGATGATTTTGAATGCACAAGAGCAACCGAACCTCCAACAGACGGTGGGGAGCGATGGTCTGCTGTTGTTCCGCATTGCACTAAAGCCAATACCAGATGCACTGTGGTGAGTTACGTAGCACGGCACATTGATAACCTGAAAAGACTTCTTGAGGCTCTTTCTTCACTGAATCCGACAGACATAACAGAGGAACTCAGGAGTATTAGGAAGGTTGCGGCGGAAACTATAAAGAATACATACCCCTGGGAAGGCACTACTTGTCGATCTGTAGGTGACCTCCTGATAGGCCTACAAAGTAGATCAGGGAAGGTTTTGATCTCATCAAACTATAAAGAACATGCCCAAATGTGCGCCCCTTTAGGATACACATTCAAAGAATTCCCGGTTAGCAGTATACGATCTAAATAACGTAGCAATATTATGCTCGGCTTTTCAGGTACTCGCTTTCACCCCTCCATCCCTCTCATGTCCAATTTAATTTTCCCTTTCTCCTTCTTTTTCAACAAACACCTTAACACACCCCATTTCCGAGCATCAAACCCGAATAAATCATAACCTTTACAGAATTTCCACCGTGTTAAGTATCCCCCTAAACACCCCTAAACACCGGTAAACACCCTCCATACTTCTCAGCTTGGATGGAGAAGGAACCAGAATCATCGCCACTAATAAGACCCACTTGGATACGGTGTTTAGGTGTTTGTCCGGTGTTTACCCCCCTACCTTACACCCTCTCTCAGAAGGATCTCAGCAAAAATATTCTAGATTCGATAAAGAGTGGCGACGGTGTTAAGGTGTTTAGGTGACTTCAGGGGGGGGAGGATAAATTTTTGAGAAGAGAATGGACAGGAAGAAAAACTTTAGGTCGGTTTCCAAACCTTTAAACTTTTAAGAATTTTCCCGATCAAAGGCCAAATCTGGCTATTCTTTTAAAAGTTTAAATTTCACCGATGGAATTCAACCACCCAAGCCCGTCAAAGCAATCTTGAAGGTGGAGAAGAACAGGGACGGAAAGACCGGGAAGACCAACTTGTATTTCGATTACCCTCGCTCCAGGATTATGACCAATGAGGAATATATGAATGAGTTTGGAGAGGTCATGAAGATTTAGAAAAGGGCCGGTCAATTGTTGGGAAAAAGGAGAGCTTTGAATTGTGATAGACAGGCTTTAAAAAGTAAGACAGTATCACGTTATCTCCGAACCTCGCTTTCACCTGCTATGTAGATTGTCAAGCCCCAAATAAAGAGACCTCGTTCTTTTTGAGAAAAGATGAAACCTATATCCCCAGCCTGCTATCCGTGCTCAAAAGGTATTCCCTGATTCAATAGTGTGCTGCTCAATCGACTTCGAGCAAACAGAGCATTTCCTGATAATTGTGGGTCCGGGTATCATTCAAGTCCTCCCTTTGTGGCCCAACGCCTGCGTAACCAGCGCGAGCAGACCAGGCCGAAGAAAAAACAAAGCCGCTTATCGAGCGTCTGGTTCACGCGGTGGTTCGGCGACTCTCTGCCTGGCTTGCTACTTCTTGGTACGAGAA
>Ga0180009_10001224_pt1 | contig 31988 bp, 26 predicted proteins | sample OS_PC_MetaG_FD_123537 | JGI IMG/M metagenome (GOLD analysis project Ga0180009, IMG submission 123537) | Groundwater microbial communities from the Aspo Hard Rock Laboratory (HRL) deep subsurface site, Sweden - OS_PC_MetaG | ecosystem: Environmental > Aquatic > Deep subsurface > Groundwater...
CGGGTAGTTTTTGAGCTCAAAATAAACCTGCCCTAAGCTAATATAAGGTTGTGCATCTTTTGGAGAAAGTTCTATTACTTTATTAAAACACTTCATAGCTTCTGGATAATTTTTCAAGTTTAAATAAACCTGGCCCAAACCAGTATAACCATTGATATCTTCAGGTCTCAACATTATAGCTCTTTTAAATAGCCTTATGGCTTCTGGAAAATCTTTCATATCAAAATAAACCCATCCCAAACCAGCATAATAACCACTGTTATCATTCGGGTTTAGTCTTATAGCTTCCTGGTAATGTTTTATTGTTTCTTGATATTGTATTTTTTTATAATAGTTTTTGGTAATATTAAAATGATTAGTGTGTTTGTCTTGAGCAGCGCCATTTTCTATAGCTTCTAAAGAAGTAATTAATAGAAAGGCTATTAAAAAAATAATAAAAAAAAGCATGCATCTAATATTTATTTGTTTATATGACTTTCTCATATGCATATAAAAGATTCTGAGCTGTAACAGCCCAGTTGTATTCTTCCTCTGCTCTTTTGCGTGCTAATTTTCCTAAATTATCCTTAAGATTGCCGTCTTCAACCACTCTTAATATGCCTCTAGCTAAAGAATCAACATTGCCTGGTTCCGTTAATATACCTGCTGGACCAAGCATATTAGATACCTCGCCTACATTGCTGGCAACTATTGCCTTTCCTGAAGCCATATATTCCGCTATTTTTAAAGGGCTTTTACATAAAGTAACCTCATTTTCTTCAAAGCATGCAACGCACACATCTGCTGCAGCTATATACTCTGGAACCAGCTCATGAGAAACCGCTCCGGTAAAAATAAGTTTTCCATCAAAATTTAGCCTATGTGCTATTTTTTTTAATTCTTCAGCCAGATAGCCGTCTCCTACTATCATAAAAACCAAATCTTTTTTATAATGACTAATGATTTTTGACGCTGTCTTTATAAAAAACTCTGCATATTGCCCTCCGTGAAGTTGCCCTAAATATAATATTAAAGGTTTATTTATATTATACTTTTGTTTTATCTCTTTCCCTGAAATATCAGGATGAAACCTTATAATATCTGCTCCCACATGAGCGTCAAATATTCTGTTCCCTTCAATGCCTGCCTTCTCGCATTCAATTTTAAGCCTCGTGCTAGCTACTGAAACTGTATCAACAATCTTAAGGATATCGCTTTCCAAAATGTGCAAAAAAGCCATTATAATGTTTCTTAAAATACCGGGGTTTGTAGAAACTTCATATATCTTAATTTCCCAATCATCCCAATCATAATGCAATGGTTTTCTTCTTAGTATACCGGCTATCATGGCAGGGATAGTTGCATGATAAAAACATTTCTGGAAATGGACAATATCGCACCATCCTGCCAATTTATACAATTCTAAAATATTTGAAATTAATATATGAGGGCCACACTTTCTGCAAAAAGGGATGGTAATTACACCTTCTATGGACTCCAAAGGCCTCTTTTTATTCCAATCCAGAGGGAAATATGCCAATGTTACACTATGGCCTTTCTTGATAAATTCTCTAGCTATATATACGATACGCACTGTCCATGGTTCAACACTTGAATATATATCGTGAGGATGGACCATAAGTATATTCATATTATCCACCTGGGAAAATTATAAGTTTTTTAATCTTCTTAAGGAAATATAAAAACGTGTCCATTAATGCCGTTAAGATAAATAAATAAGATAGGATAAAAAGCCTTTTAATAATACTTATACAAATCATATTTTTTAAGTTCGTTCAAAGTTTTTATTATAGTCTGATGGTTATCGCAGTGATCGCAATGCTCATCGTATAAAACCTGGTTATTGGCAAATCTTATATTTTTATTGTCTTTTAAATATTTTGCCTGTCTCCTCCATTGCCAATATTCCATTGAATTCCAAATCTCTTTAAATGATTTTTTATCTAAATGCCCCACAGTGCGCAAATGACAGCAGAAACTCATATCATATTTAGCAGGGATTAGATTAAAATACCACCCAATAGTGCATCCATTATCCAAGAAAAAGTCCTTAGACCATGCTCCGGTTTTTTCATCATAATGGCTTAGCTGGAATTCAAAATTATCAACGAATTCTATGCTATTTTTCTTCAAAATTTCGGAGATTACAGGGATCTGTTTTTTTATCTCCGCTATCTCTCTAGGCTTAAGTTGTAAAAACCTATTCATTACATCTAATCTTATAAGGTAAAAACGCGCTGCATCAGGCGCTATATAGGCATCCATCTTGGCCATTTCTATAAGCTGATGATAATTTAAATTATGTATCACATGGCTTATGACAAGTCTTGGATTATTTTTTCCTGCCTGTCTTCTTAGCGCCATAAATCTCTTAAGATTATCCCGGATTCTATAAAAAGTCTCAGCTGGCTGTATTGATGAGATCTTTTCATATGCTTCTGCTGTGCCTGCTGGAAAACTGCAATAAATTTCATTCACTCCTAATTCTATTATTTCTTGCGCCTTTTCTTCATCAAGCAATATCCCATTTGTAAAAAATAATATTCCTAAACCCTTGCTTCGCGCGTACCTAAGCATGGGTATAAATTTATCATACATCAATGGCTCGCCATCACCTTGTAGTATTATCCCATCAGTCATCATCTCTGCAACATCGTCTATAACTTTCTTAAAAATCTCGAAGTCGAACTTACGGTTAAGAAATTCTTCCGGATGCTTTACATTTGGCGTATGAACCCAGCAATGCTGACATTTAGCGTTACATCTGTGAAATGGGTCAAATACAATTGTCTGCGGACCTATAAGAACCTGCTCACTTATTATGCCTAAAAGCCGTAATAGGCCCCTTTCTCTGCCAATATTGACGTTGGCATGCATGCCTACTGTATTAAGGATATCCATTAATTCATCATCATAAAAGATTATATTTATTTTATCGTTATCGATATGTTTTTTTATTTCTTCAACATATCTGATAAAATTTTGCGACAGGTCTTTCACTGGAAAAATCTTAAGGTTTACTGAAGAAAGATCCGCTGTTTTGCCTAGAAGCGACATAGAAAACTCGGCTATTTTACCTAGTCTCGCAAAGTTATATCTTGAAAGCCCGATAGTTATCTTTGCACTCCCATTCTTGTTTGTTATATTGCGTATCTTTAAGATTTTATTTTGATAATCATTATTGATACCTACAACCCTGTTATGTAATTCATCAAAATCTCCAAAAATATAGAAATCTTCTCCTGTTTTCGTAATGCTATGTCTCTCGGAAGAATATATCCGGCTTGATTTCAGATCGTAATTTAAAAATGTTTTTATATATCTAAGGCTTTCCCTGGGATGCAAAATTATGTTTTTTATGCTCCTAAATGATGCATTTCTTATCTCTCTATAGAATATTGATAATTTTCCGAGTTGTAAAATAGATTTTAAATTCATTGGCGCTATTAGTTCAATCTATAATAACCTTATGTCATGAATATTTATTTTATTTTTCAAAATAACAATTAACTAATGGTCCACAATATTTTAAACAGTTGTTCATTTTGTTTCTCATTTCATTAGCTTGTTCAGAAAACCATATTTCCCTTAAATCTATATCAGCAGTTCTTATATTGCCCAGAATCCCATATGAATGACAAAGGGCTATATCTCCTGTCGGGGATACGCTGAAAATACGCCTTCCTTTATTGCACCGTACATTCTTGTTAAATTCCTGCGGGTCGCTAAAATATATCTTGAAAGCCTCTAATTGGCCGATAGGATTTGCAATCTTGAAACCGTATCTTTTAAATCTAATTAACTCATTCATAACAGAATGAACTTTTTGGGTGTCTTCCGGCCAAAGAAAATTAAATTCGCTGCGTTTATGCCATTCATTATCTGTAAACCATCCCTCGCCTGGGGAAGAAAAATTTGGCTGAACTATTGCCTGAAAATAGATGCTGCTCAAACGACTATCCTGCTGAACCCAGTTGGCGAGTTCAATTATTTCCTCTAAGTTTTTTTTCATAATAATAGTCTGGATACCTATAATAAGATTTTTTTTCTTAAATTTATAAAGATAATCGATGGCTTTCATAACCTGTCTATAAGTGCCTTCTACGCCTCTTATGAAATCATGGGTTTCCTCCTTCAAGCTGTCTAAAGAAATGCCCAAATAACTTAGGCCTGTATCAGCAATCTGCTTAGCCATAGATTCATTTATCAAATAGCCGTTAGAAACCATTATAGCCTTGAATCCCTTTTTGGAAATAAAAGAGATCATATCCAGCACGCCTTTTTTTAATAAAGGCTCTCCCCCTGTGACATTCAGCTCCATATTGGTTCCGATTTGATCGCCAAGACAAGTAATGAATCTTTCCCATTCCTTAATGCTAAGCTCGTTTGGAGTTCTTTCACATTTCCAATTTCCACACATTTTACATCTTAATGTACAGCTCTCTAAAACTTCTAAGACGCAAAATTGGGGAACTGAAAGTTCTTTTTCGTTATAGCCTTTGCTAAAGACACCCATCCTTAATCTCCATAATAGCAATTAATCATAGGTTCGCAGTTTCTCTTGCAATCCCTTATTTTTTCTCTCACTTCTATAGCTTTGGCGCAATTCCAGACCTCGCTTAAATTATCATTTTTAATATTGCCTATGGGTTCCATTTCCCAACAGAGATAAATGTTGCCGTTTGCAGAAACATTCAAAACTGCCTCATCAAAATTACACCTTTTTTGGCGCACGAACCTGGAAGGATCCTCAAAATACAATTTAAAGATTCCCAGTTGAGAAACAGGGTTGGTAATCTTATATTCTTGTTTCTTGCGCGCAATCAACTGATCTATGACTTCATTCGCCTTTTGACTATCTCTGGGCCATAAAAAATTATGGTCTTGATGGTCGTACCAGTGGTTGCCCAGATCAGCGCAGTGAGGTTTCATAATTGCCATAAAGTTAATGGAGGCTATTCTCTTATCCGAGTTAGCCCAATCAGCGAGCTTTACAATATCGTCCAGATTTTCTCCCATTATAATGGTCAGGATATCTATCTTGCACTCTGATTTACAATTATGGATCAACTCTATTGCAGTTGTAGCTTTTCTATATACTCCTTTTACACCTCTTAAATAGTCATGAATTTCTTCGTTCAGGCTATCCAAAGAAATGCCCAGCGTATTTAAGCCTGATTCGGTTATCTTTTTGGCTGACTCTGCATTTATCAGGAACCCATTGGTAGCCATAGAAGAGCGAAAATTCCTGCCTCTGATAAAACTAATAAGCTCAAATATATATTCCTTTAATAACGGCTCGCCTCCAAGGATATTGATCTCTATCGAATAATCTAAAAAAGAACGCAGCTCTTCAATAAAATTTTTCCATTCCTCCAGCGTAAGATTATTTTGCTCATCCTTTACTCGCCACATAAAACACATTTTACATTTCAGCGGGCAAGCAAATCCCAGAGATATTACGCAATGTCTTGGTTTTTTAACTGCCAAATAACTCATGAGTTTCTTTCAACAATTTAATAATATCAAGTTTCTGAGGGCACCTGGGTAAACATTGACTGCATTCACTGCATCTATTTGCCTTTTTAGACTCTATCTGATACTGTTTAAAAGGCCAATCTTTCATGCCATAAACTTTATAATAATTCAGAAGTTTCAGAATTCTGGGTATATCAATATCCTGACTGCATGGCCTGCAATAACCGCAATGATTACAAAAGATAGGTCCCAAGGATTCAAATTGCATAATGATCTCTTTTATCTTGCGAAGCTCTTCTTCGGTAAGTGAGCTGACATTATTGCCAACGGACGCATTCTGTTTAATTTCATGAACTGAACCCATTCCTGAGATTGCGCAAGTAACAGACGGATTTGAAATAACAAACCGAAGCCCTAATTCTGCCGTAGGGTATGCCATAGAATACAATTGCCTTTTTATCTCCTGCGGCGGAGGAACCAGCATCCCGCCTGCCAATGGATTCATTATAATTACACCCAATCCAAACTCATGCGCCTTACTTATGACTCTTTGTTTTTCCTGATTCAGCATATTGTAATGAACCGTCAGACATTCGAATTCCCCTGTTTCAATGTATTTTATAATATTCTCACTCGTGTCATGACTGGTAATGCCTATATGGTCAATAAGGCCTTCCTGACGGGCTTTCTTCGCACCCTCCAGAGGCCCATCCTTAGACATCACCACATCAAATGTTCCTTGATCGTTTACTCCCCACATTTGATAAAAATCTATCTTATCTACATCCATCCTTTTTAAGGCTTCATCTATGGCTGTTCTTACCCCGCTTGCAGTGCTTGTAAAGTCATGTTTAGCATGAGACTTAGTAGAAATAAAAACCTTATCCCTTCTTCCTTTTATCCCTTTTCCCAAAATAATTTCACTTTGGTTATTGCAATATATGTGAGCAGTCTCAAAATAGTTTATGCCCAATTCAATGGCAAGCTGTATATTTCCTGCTGCGTCTTCATTAAACCATTGTGTACCCCCAAAACCAATTACCGATAACATCTTTCCAGTTTTACCTAGCGGCCTATAATTCATATCGTTTCCCTTTAACAGTTCAGCTTCATTTATTGATTGTCATGACTATAATTAAACATTATATGACGGCATATATTTTTGCAATTAAGTATTCTAGCCCGCGCTGCTTCCGCCTCCGGAGAATCCCATAATATTTCCAATGGATTTTCTCTTATATTACCTATATTGCCTGTGCGCGAACAAAAAGAAACATTTCCCACCGGGTCTACTATAAGCACCTGATTGAATATGCTACAGCGTATATTTTTAACCACCATTCTTGGGTTTTGATAATATGCCTTGTAGAGCTCGAGTTGCGGTATCTCATTAGATATCTTGAAATACCTATTTTTTTTCATTTCAATAATTGCGTCTATCTTCTCTGTAACTTTATCGATGTCTTTTGGCCAGAGGGAGCCAAATTCATCCGAGATATACCATTTTTCATCTTCAGGAGAATTCAGGGGTTGCTTGAGTATCTGAAAAGAAATAAACTGTATCCTCTGGTCGGCTTCTACCCATTTTAACAAATCTATAAGCTCATCGATATTATGTTCTAGGATAATGGTCTGAATCCCGATATCAATGTGTCTATTTAATGCAGAGCGATACCTACTTACATAATCAATAGCGCGCATCACTTTATCGTGGCAGCCTTTAAGACCTCTTAAATAATCATGGACCTCCGGCTTCAAACTCTCTAATGAAAAAATTATTGTTGAAAGCCCTGAATCAACTATCCCTCTGGCTGCAACCTCATCGATTAAGACTGCATTAGTAACTATATCGCTTATAAATTTATTGTTTTGTCCTCTTATATGCTTGACAAGATCCAGTATGTCTTTTTTGATAAGCGGTTCTCCTCCCACCAAATGAACATGGCTTGGACGAGCAATAAACTGTTTTAAAGAACTAACAAAATCCTTCCACTCTTCAATAGTCAGCTCTTCGGACCTGCGAAAGCTTTTCCACTGGTAACACATTTTGCATTTAAGCATGCATATATCCAGCATCACCAATACATAATTGGAAGGTTTAGATAAATGTATTGCACTGTTACTAGAGGCTCTCAATTTAATTTCGCTATTCCTGTTCATAATAACAATTAATGACCAGTTCGCAGTTGTTCTTACAATCAGCCATCATTTTTCTGATACGATCAGCATCTTCAGAAAACCATCTTTCTTTAACGTTATCTGTTTTTATATTCCCTAATTTTTCCATAAAAAAGCATATATACATATCGCCTATGGCGTTTACGTTTATGGCATTATCCATAAGATTGCAGCGCTGTATTTTTACAAACTCTTTCGGCTTCTCAAAATATCTTTTAAATACATTGAACTGCTCTGTAGAATTTTCAATTTTATAACCTGTTTTTTTAAAATAAGCTAATTTATCAAGCACAGCATTAACCTTTGCTGACTCTTTCGGCCATAAAAACTCGTAATCCCTGTCTTCATGCCAATCCCACCCCAGATTCGATCCAAATGGCCGCATAACCGCCATAAAATAAAGAGAATCTAAATTTTTGTTCTTATTTACCCATTCAGTTAACTCTATAATACCATCCAGATTGCTTGCAGAAATAACAGTGTTAATGCCCAGCTTGAGCTTCTTTCCTTTAAACTTACTGAGATACCCTATTGCATTCATTACGCGCTTAAAACAATCTTCCTTGCCTCTTAAAAAATTATGGATTAATGGATCCAAACTATCCAGAGATAAATTCAGCATACTTAAGCCAGAATCTACAATTGCTTTTGCCATAGTTTCATCTATCGTATAGCCGCAGGAAGTCATGACAACCCTAGCTCCGTATTGGCTCATATACTTTACTAATTCTAGTACCCCTTCCTTTATCAGCGGCTCTCCTCCAATAAGATGCACTTCAATAGGCCCAGTTTCAAATTTATTAAATTCGCAAATCAACTTCTTACAATCTTCTGTACTGATTTCGCTTTCCGTAGTATTAAGTTTCCATAAATGGCACATCTTACATTTTAGAATACAACGGTTGGTCACGGTTAAAAGACAGGTCTTTGGCGGCTGAAAACCCAAAGGATAAATCTTCTTTTTTGTATCCTGTATCATATATTACTAGGCTTTTATTTTATATAAATTTTTGTTTCTACAAAAACATAGCCCATTAAACCATTGATTTTGAAGGATTAATTGTTATGCCTTTGTTTTCACGGTAACTATAAAGAACTTTTTTGATGCTTTCTGTTTCAAACTGTTGCGGGCCACAGCAGTTCGAACAATACATTGGTATCGCGCCTTTCAAGAATTCATTACGTATTTTTTCAAAAATCTCGTTATTCCAAATTTGTTGTAATGTATTATTTTTAAGATATCCTACGGAGGTCCTAAAGTAATGACAAAAATCCACCTCTCCTGTTTCTTTTATGAATATTTTAAACCACGGATTATAACATGGGGCATTAAGAATATTATTATTTGCAGCATTTCTGAATCTATCGTATAAATTTATTTTTTCTCGCTTCGCATCAAGCCTGTCTATATCTATATAATTGACACTGTTAAAATCTTTGATTATTTCTAACGTTTCCGAAGAGTAATCAACCTCGCTATTGCATGCATTATTAACATCTTGGATATTATTATATCGACCGCGATCTAATAATGATTTGGCGTTGCATACCTTTATTTCATCCTCGGTTAATCCATTGAAAATAAGCTCCAACTCATCTATCTGATCTTTGTTTAATTTAAATCTATCGCATCTGCCGCCCAATGGCATAAAGATAACTTCTTCAACTGCAAGGACTTTTGACAATCTTAAGAAATCCGGTATATACTTGTAATTTATATTTGTTATCAAAAATAACAAGCACACCTTTGGAAGTTCTGAATTTAAGCTTTTCTTCATATTATTAATATACTTAATATTGGCAATGACTTTATCAAAAATTCCGCTGTAGCCTCTTAAGTAATCGTGTATCTTTGCAATATGTCCGTCCAGACTAATACTTATTAGATTAACCCGATTGACTACTATTTTTTCGATGGTTTTGGAATCAAGTAATGTACCATTGGTCTGTAATGCTGTTACAATGCCTCTTTTGCTGAGGTTGCACAAGAAATTTACTACAGCATCCTTATTTATCATTGGTTCGCCATTATTACCTCCTACCAAAATTTCTTTGATAGACGGGATCTCTGTTATGTCCTTCTCGATTAACGCCATCGCTTTTGCGCTAAGAACATTATTATTATAATTCCCTATGACTTGCCTCTCGCATACCCTGCATCTTAAATTACAGGCCATGGATGGAAATATATTAATGTGCGTAAGCAAGCAGGGGTAACCATCTACCCAGTTAGATATATTAGCAGCTATTGTTTTTGACATCTTTTTATTTTTATTACAAGAACTTCGTTTTGTTGAAAAGCTTATTGCCCGTATATATTTTTTCTAAAATAGCAGCTTCTTACTGAAATTAATTGTTTTTATTTACAATATTTTCTATTTTATAAAAACAATTTACAGCAATATCACAGTCTTTTTTGCAGCTATCTATTTCGTTTCTTGCTTTCTTCATCTCTTTTGAGAACCACACTTCTGAAAACTTCCTCTCTCTTATATTAGCAATCGGCTCCATGCAAAAACACATATTAATATCGCCATATGCATTTATCTCCGGGGCCAAATCTCCTCGCGGGCATTTGATTTTACTATCATGAATAAATCTATAAGGATTCCTGAAATACTCCTTTACAAGCCTCAATTGTTCCGGAGGATTGCAGATCTTATACCCTTTCTCTTTCAATATCGCTAGTTGTTCTAAGATGTCGCCCACTTTATCTACATCCTGCGGCCAGACATCGCTATTCTTTTTATTTAGATACCATTTTTTTTCATATTCATCAGGATCAAATGGCTGCAAACATGCGTTTAAAAATATGTCGTTTATCTTTTTATTACTATTAGCCCATTCCACTAAATCTAGAGTCTCGTCTAGATTTTTTTCCATCAAGGTCATGGTTATTCCGATACTTAATCTATTCTCTTTATCGTCACCTCTGTATTTATCCAGCAATTCAATCGCATCCATCACTCTCTTATGGCTTCCCTTCACGCCACGCAAATAATCATGAGTCTCTTCTTTAAATCCATCAAGGGAAAGGAATATTCCAGTAAGACGCGAAGTTACTATCTTTTTTGCCATCTCCTCATTAATATAATATCCGTTTGTTGTAATAGAGCTATTGAACCCACTATGCCGTATATAAGCCACAAGCTCCATCAGATCCTTCCTTAAAAGAGCTTCTCCTCCTATAAGATGTATAAAAATAGGGTCTTCAGTAACATTTTTTAAGTCATCAACAAACCCCTTCATCTCTTCCATAGTAAGTTCTTTCCTGTGTATCTGCCTATCTTTATTCTTCCACATATTGCACATCTTGCACCTAAAATTACAGCGCTTCGAAACTACTAAAAGACAAAATGCCGGGAGATTTGCGTGATTATTATTCATCTGTTCAAAATCCTCTATAATTTTTCATTATCTGGGTATTAAGTTATGTGAAATCAATGTATCATATACGTTCTTGGCAACAAGTTTATAGCCTTCCGCATTACAATGTCCATCGGGAACAAATAAATCCTTTTCCTGATACGTTAATAAATTTTCTTTAAAGATTGTGTAGTTATCAACTAATGGGATATTAAATTCACAGGATACACTTTTTATTGTTTCATTCATTCCAGATACAAAACAAGGATATGTTTGCAACACCAAATTTATATGATTTTTATTAGCAATCTTATATATTTTTATTAGATCATACCGAAGTATACCGCGAGGAATATCCATATCGCTAATTAAAAAAAGTAACATATCAAATATTTCTTTTATCTTCTCGTAAACGCTGAAATCATATTGCGCTTTAATGATTTCTTCCAAATCATTTACTTCCTTTGCTAGTTCTTTGCTATCTCCTTGAGTAACTCTGCAGAGAAAAGAAAAAATCCACTCTATATGAATAACTTGATGAATGAATACTGGATCTTTTATCGCTTCTTTAAATTCTCTTTTCGCTGAACCATAATCTTTTTTATTGGCAAATTCTACCCCCAATAACATATGCGCTAGACCTTTATTTTCTATTGATACGCGCTCTTCTCCAAGATTAGACTGATTAATGTCTATAAGCCCGTCTTTTATTATTTTATTTACATTATGATATTTAATCCGAAAAAATAAAATTCTAATCAGCTTATATACTTTTAATTGTTCTAATACCAAACCAAGTCTTTTGAACCCTGTTCCTATAAAAGTACTATTCTGATATTTATGTAAATATAAACAAATTCTGTCTGATAAAAGCCACACATCGTTGCATCCCGTCATTACTATGATTAAATCTGGAATTATTTCTGAGATATGTTTTTGCAAATCCTCTGATGCTACAGTTGAAGAATTATTTCCCAAAAATCCGCCATTATATACTTTATATTTTCGTGCAGGAAATTTTTCATTCAATATCCTTTCTAAATGCTCAGGGTAACTATTATATTTATTAGCTCCTAATCCAAAAGTATAAGAATCGCCGAGACATAGTATTCTAAACTCTTCATTATGTTTCTTTGAGATAATGCGCATCTTCGTATTGTCACTTGTATTAGAATAAATATGCCCTGCTACCCTCATGCTTAGCTCCAAAACAACTAAAAACGCTATTAAACTTATAAACGTCAATAGTATCCTTTGGCTAATCATAATAAAAATTTTAGATCTCAACATTGGGTTTCCTCTTCAAAAAAACAGTTGATTAGCGTGCCACAGTTTTCTTGACACTTTTCTATCGATTCTCTTATCGTATTGGCTTTCTGGGAATACCAAAGTTTACTAATATCCATATCCTCATCTCTAATGTTGCCTAAAAATCCTTTATCATAACAAAGATACAGATTGCCTTCGTTATCTATATTTAAAACTTGGTCTACTTTATTACACTTCAGTCTCTTGATAAATCTCTCAGGATTCTCAAAATAAGACTTAAATGCGTACAATTGACCTAAGGGATTACTCATCTTGGACCCTGACTCATGTAATTTAATCAATTTATTAATAATAAAATCAACATATTTTGTATTCTGAGGCCAAAGGAATCTATATTCATCCTGCGTATACCACTTATTAATAGAAGGCACATTGGCAGGCTGTACTATAGCCTGAAAACAAAGCATGTTCAATCGGTGATCCTTATGCACCCATTCCGTTAGGGGCAATATGTCATCTAGATTAGGGCCCATTATTGTAGTTTGTATGCCTAAGTTAAGCCGATCATTGCGATATTTATCAAGCTGCTCAATTGCCGCCATTGCTTTCCTATATACGCCTTTTACGCCCCTAAAAAAATCATGTTTTTCTTCATTGATACTATCAATGGATATGCATATAAAATTTAATCCTGAATCTGCTATTTTTTTAGCCATCTCTTGGTTTATAATATATGCGCTGGTAACAAGCTGAGTTTTAAATCCAGCCTCAACACAATATTCAATTAAATCTAAAATTCCTTCCTTCGATAAGGGCTCTCCTCCTGTAAAATTGATTTCCATCATCTCTTTGTTTGTATATTTAAGTTGGTCAATAAAACGCTTTAATTCTGTTATGGTAGTCTCGTTAGGATTACTAGCCTGTTTCCAGTTATAACACATCTTGCATCTCAACATGCAATTTTTTGAAACCATAATTGAACAATGGTCCGGCTTTTTGATTTCTTTACAGAAACATTCTTTATCCATATCAGTTATTCCTCATAATAGCAATTGAACAAATAATTACAGAGTTCTCTGCATTGTTTTATTTTTATATTTGCCTGAGTTATCCTTTGATTATTATTTAAAATGTCTTGCAGTTTCTCGTTCTTAATATTCCCGATAGGCTCGATTGATTGACAAAACGATACATCTCCTTTATCATTTATTACAATTACTTTTTCATGGATATTACAAATTGTTTTATATTTAAATATCTGAGGATTTTTAAAATATTCTACAAAAATATCGAATTGTGAAATTGTATTTTGTATTTTGCAACCTCTTTTTTTTCTTTCTTTCAGATGAGTTAATACTTGTATTAATTTTTGTATATCATCCGGCCATAAGAAACTGTAAGACTCCCTTTGATACCAGTTGTCATCAAAAGAAGTAATAAGCGGCTTTATAATGGCCTGAAAATTAATTCCTGATATTCTATTATCAGACTGAACGCGGTCAACCAATTCAACCAAATCATCTAAATTTGGTTTCATAATAATAGTATAAATGCCTATGTCTATTTTTCCTCCAAGGGCATCAATTGTATCCATTACCTTACGATAAGACCCTTTAACACCTCGCATGAAATCATGTTTTTGCTCATCAAAACTATCCAAAGAAATATTTAGACGTCGCAAGCCAGAATCAAGTATCTCTTTAGCCATTTTTTCATCAATAAGGTAGGCATTTGTAGTGATTGTTGTAGAATACCCGGCTTTATGTGCACAATGGACCATATCTAAAATTCCTTCTTTAAGCAGCGGTTCTCCTCCGACAAATGTTATGTCTTTAAAAATCAAGTTGTTGTTTTCTTTCAAAGACTCTATTATCTTTTTCCATTCGCAGATACTAAATGTATTATTATCTATCTCATTATATTTCCACCAGTAACACATCTTGCATTTTAGCACACAGCCATTATTAAAAGCGACTAATAGAAAATATTCTTTTTTATTATTCATGAGAAATAGCCTTTTTTTAGAAATTATAACATATAGCTATGATAAAAGGTTAGGCTTTATTCCAAAATTCCCATCTTTTTAAAAATACCGTTATACTCCAATATCTGTTGATAATTTTCACACTGCTCGCAATTTTCGTCAAATGAACTATTAGGATTTAAAATCGTACGATCAGAAGGATTTAATACCAGCGCTTTCGATCGAAATCTATGATATTTTTTTGAAAGCCAGATATCCTTAAATGACATTTCATGAATATTGCCTATTGTTGCTCCATGACAACATAGGACTATATCCCCATTTTCTCTAATATCAGAATAAAAGAATCCGACATTACAGCCTAATTTTGTGAAAACATTATTACACCAGTTGCCTTTTATAGGTTCGTAATTTGCTAACTGAAAATTAAAGTTTCCTATTAGTTTCATATGATTGTTATCTAGGTCATCCTTTAGATTTAAATATTCTTCCGTCAAGTGACGTATGTCAGCTTCAGATAACTTCAAACTTAAAAGACATTTTAAGATTCGAATCAAATGGAATCGGACCATGTCAGATTTAATATAGATGTCAGTTTTTATCATATTCCGGATATCATGAAAATTCATATTATGAATCACATGGTGGATTAACAGGTTGTTCTCGGAACCTTTCTTCTCAACGTAATACTTTAAATTTTTAATAATGTCTGGAAAATGGCCTTTCGTTTGAAAACAAACGTTATCATACACTTTAGCTGAGCCGGCTGGCAAGCTACATTGAATAGAGGAAACATTAATCGCAATTAGTTTATCAATCGTTTCTTTATTGAGAATGACACCGTTGGTCAATAAGGTTGCTCCTATTCCTTTTTTTCGTGCATATTCTAGAATAGGAATGCAACTTGGATGCAAAAGGGGTTCCCCTGAACCAATTAAAAGAATGCAATCTACTTTAAGGCTGTAAGCATCGTCAATAATACCTCTTACTATCTCAAAGGGTAATTGATGATTCCTGTCTCCTTTATGCTGGTTTAAAATACTATGCGACGAACAATGAATGCAGTTAGTGTTACATATTTGATTCAATCCAATTACCAGCGATTCAGGTCCAATGAACACATGTTTCGCAATCATGCCCAAGATTCTTAAAAGTTTCCTTTCATCATAACAGTTATTATTTTGTTCTAATACAATTAATATTTGTAATAAATTTTTATCGCAAATTACAAAGTATATGCTACTTTCTGACAATATCCCATTGCTTAATGTCCGCAAATAAAGGATAAAATTCTGATAAATATCCCTTATCATTCTAATTTCAAAATTAGATGCGCTGCAGAGCGGGGCATTATGAGTTATTTGGCCTATATATGATAAGATTTCGCCTAGTTTGTAAAAATTTTCCCTGGTTATTCCAATAAATATTTTACTGTTTGGCCTATTTTTAATAGTTTCTATATTCTCGTGAAAGCTTAAGCCTTTGTATTCGTCTGAAACTAAAATATTATGTTCCTCCTCATTAGAAGCAAATAAGATTGGGAAATGCCGACTAATCTGAGAATCAGAAAAGATTATTCTATTGTCATTAATTAAAGGTTGATTAATCAAAATATTTTCCTTTTATTTATCATTGCGCTTCTTTATCTAAAAGCTTGCTTGCAACTAAAACATCATAAACATTCTCTGCGATTATCTGGTATCCCTTGGAATTACAGTGGCCGTCAGAAACAAAAAATTCTTCTTTTTTGTGCATTTCTAATATCTTTTGGAAAATTAAATCATTATCTACTAATGGAACGCTATATTTTTCAGACACTTTTTTTATCACCTCAGCAATAGAAAAATCATGGGGATATACCTGTAAAACTATATTGACATTATTTTCTTTGGCTATTTTAATTATTTCGCTCAAATCATAAAAGAGAACCTTATCTAATTCTTTTTTGTTTTTTGCTACATTTATTATAAAATCTAATTCCCTTATAGCCTTTCTTCTTTCGGTTTTATCAATGCATTTTCTTTTAACAATATCTTTTAAGATGTTGATTTCTTCGAAACATTCTTGCATATTTCTACATGTTTGTTTCATAAGTTCAGCAATGAGGCCGCAATCTACTCCTCCTGTAGCTGCTTTCCTAAGATGTTCTTTTGCTAATTCATATTTCCCCATCGAAATATATGCTGAGGCGAGTTGTTTATGTACATCATAAAGATTTTGGTTTATCTCTAATGCTTTCTTGCAATTTTTGACAGCGAGCTCTTCTTTTCCTATCTCTCGATATATACGGCCCAACATAGACAAAGACTCAATATTGTGTGGATCAATTTTCAAGCTTTTATTGTATTTCTTAATCATCAGCATAAGATTCTTTTGATTTCCAACTTGTTCATGAGTTCCAGTATCGCGAACAGAAGTATTTGATTCTGTATAACCCAACTTAGACATTATAATTGATTTTATTTGCTTTAAATTTATAAATATAATCTTAAAAAGTTTATATACCCTTAAATTACTCAAAAACACATCAAATTTTCTAAATATATTTCCATGTATTATATAATAGTTGCTATCTGTCGAAACCCATGTATTATTACATCCTGTCATCACTATAATTAAATTTGCATTATATTTTGCTATATTTTGAGGAAGGGCCTTTAAAAGCATCGAAGAGTTGCTTCCTAAACGCCCTAAATTGTATATCTTGATTTTTCTGTTAACGATGCGTTCCTTTAACAAATGTTCTAGATATCCAGGATAGCCTTTCTTTGCGCCTAAGCCAAAAGTGAAAGAATCTCCCAGGCACAAAATCGTAAATCCCTCTTCTTGATTTTGAAAAATAGGCTTAGTTGAACTGGGTCTTGCTATTTTAAGGTAGCTGTAACTGGATGTTCTTAAACCAATCTCCAACAAAACTAAAAAAATAATTATGCTAAAAAAAATAAAGAGAATTTTTTTCTTTAAAGATATTTGAGTTTTTGGACAATTCATATTTTAAGTTATGCTTGCTTCTTCAAAAGAACAGTTTATTATGACAGGGCAGCTTTTTGTGCAATTATACATTTTTTCTCTTATTTGTTTGGCTTTATTAGAGAACCACAATTCACCTATACCGCCAGTCTTTATATTTCCCAAAGATTCCATCTCCCAGCATAAATATACATCTCCATGCGCCGATATATTTAATGATGTACCTATAAAGGGGCATTGTTGAACACGCATAAAATTCTGTGGGTCTAAAAAATAAGCTTTAAATGACTGTATATGCGAAATAGAATTAGATATTTTGCTTTTATTTTCTTTTTGCCTTATTAATTCATCTAAAATAGAATTAACCTTGTGAGTATCAGATGGCCATAAAAAATTAAATTCATCTCTTTTATGCCAAGCAGAATCATGGGGAGAATTAATAGGAATATTTATAGCCTGAACATAATTAGTACTTATTCGATCATCTTTATTTATCCACTTCATAAGTTCTATGATCCCATCTAAGTTTTTGCAGGTCATAAGCGTTTGTATTCCGATCTCTAAACCATCGCGCGCTTTATCCAGACAATCAATAGCTCTCATAACTCTTGCATAAGCGCCTTCTGTGCCTCTTAGAAAATCATGGATTTTTTCATCCAAACTGTCTAAAGAAAGAAATATTAAAGTCAATCCGGATTCAGCTATCTTTTCCGCCATTTCTGCATCTATAAGATAACCGTTAGTAGTAAGCACTGTCCTTAAGCCATTTTCGCTGCAAATCTTTATTAAATCTAAAACTCCCTCTTTAAGTAATGGCTCTCCACCCGTAATTCCAATTTCTACTGGCGAATCAGAATAGCCTTTAAGTGAAACGGCAAAATCTTTCCATTGTTTTATACTTAATTCATCCGAATCAGGTTTGCATTTCCATTCCCAGCACATCTTGCATTTGAACATGCAAATATTGGTAACTTGCAATAGAATAGATGATGGATTTTTAACAATACGAGTAGCTTCTACCATTTTAAAAATTTATTTTTTTGAACATAATTTATTGAAAACTTTCTATATTGGCAGCTTCAAAAAAACAATTTATCCCGAAATGACAGACCCTGTGACAATTGGCTATCCTTCTGCTTACTAAACCAATTGTGTCTGAACGAAAAATATCAGAAATATTTTGCTTTCGAATATTTCCTATTTCCTCCATAGGACAAAACTTAACGTTTCCGTAGTAATCAACTTCAAAAGAATTACCCAATATATTGCACTTCTTAACCATAATATCTGGATTCTCAAAATAGGCCTTAAAAGCCTTTAATTGGCGAACAGAATTGCCTATTTTATAACTCTTTTCTTTAAGTTCAATCAAATGATCTAAAACCTCCAGGACAATACCTATATCTTTTGGCCATAGCACTCCGCTATCTTTTCTGTACCAGCTATTATCCGGGAACATGTCGAAAGGTTGGGAAATAGCTTGTAGATTAATAAGATGCAAATCATTATTACTTTGCACCCATTCTACAAGTTCTGGTAAACCACTGATATTCATACCTAAGATAATGGTTTGTATATCGATACGGATTCCTGAATTAAACGCCTTTAGATATCTTATTGCCTGCATTGCTAGTTTATAACTGCCTTGGATACCTCTCAGGTAATCGTGGGTTTCTTCATCTAAACTATCCAAAGATATTCCTATGCGCTGTAGGCCTGTATCAGCCACTCTTTTTGCCATTTCAGAGTCTATTAAAAAGGCATTGGTTACAGCTGCGCTCGCATATCCGTTTTCGTTGGAGAATTTGATTAATTCAAATATCCCTTCATGGGAAAAAGTCTCTCCTCCTGCAAAATTTATCTGGCATCCCTTTTCTACAAAAGGCTTGACTTCTGTCAAGAATTCCTTCCATTTATCAATTGTTACTGCCTCAGAGAGATTCGGTTCTCTTTTCCAGTGATAGCACATCTTACATCTCAACATGCAAGTAAAAGCAGGGATAATGCTAAAGAATTTGGATTTTTCAATTTTTACAATGTCCGTCATCTCAAATATCATCTTCCTTATTCTTCAAAAAGACAAGTAACCACATCAGCGCAGTTTTTACGGCAATTATACATCATATTTCTTAAGCCATTCGCCTTCTCCGAAAACCATAACTCTTTTATATCAATACTTCTGTCTCTGATATTTCCCAGGGGCTCGTAATTATAACAGAGATGGATATTGCCTTCGTTGTTAACATTCAGCAGGTGGTTTCCTTTATCACAACCGTATTTCTTGATAAAAGTTCCAGGCTGTTCAAAATATCTTTTTATTGCCTTCAAATGAATCAGGGAATTGGAAATCTTGTAACCATGTTTTTCTTTTAGCCTGATTAATTCTTCGACTATGGCCTTGACCTTGCCAAGGTTAGATGGCCAGAGAAAAGAATGTTGCCCGTTCTTGTTCCAATTACAATCAAATCCAGTGTTGTATGGCTGTACAATTGGCTGAAAGTAAATCACATTAAGACGGGAATCTTTATTGGCCCATTCAACAAGAGGCAAAATGTCATCCAGGTTCGCATCGGATATAACTGTCTGCACGCCTATCTCTAACCTTTGGTGACGGTATTTATCCAGGTAATCTATTGCTTGCAATGCCTTTTTATGCGCGCCATCTACCCCGCGCAAAAAATCATGTTTTGTCTCATCTAGACTGTCCATGGAGATATTTAAAACCTTGAGCCTTGCTTCATTAATCCTTTTGGACTTATTTTCGTCTATCAAAAAACCGCATGTAGTCATAGAGGTAGCAAAATTTAAGTCAGTACAGAATTTTATCAAATCCAAAAATCCATCTTTTAGCAATGCCTCGCCGCCACAAAAGTTTATTTCCACATTCGGATCAAGTAGGCCTTTGAGTTTGGAGACAAAAAATTTCCACTCATCAATTGTGATCTCATTCTGTTCCTTGGCATTCTTCCAGATATAACACATCTTGCATCGCATTACACATTGGTTGGTAACGATAAATGCGCAGAAATCTGGTCGTCTAGTCTGAACTTGGCAAACGCTATTAATTTTATCCGCCATAGAAATGCCCTAACTTATAGATGATGAAACAGCTTCGCTCTGTTCATCCTCAAAGAAACAATTAACCAGGAGATTGCAGTTTTCCTTGCAATTATCCATTTTTATCCTCATTTCTTCAGCTGCTTTTGAAAAAAGGATTTTTTTCATACTATGTTCTTTAATATTGCCTACCGGTCCTAAGATATAACAGAAAGAAACTTCTCCGGATTGATTGATAGTCAATGCCCTTTCTCTGATATTGCAGGATTTATTTTTTATAAAATGCCTTGGGTTCTCAAAATAAGCTTTGTATATCTCAAACTGCGAGGCTGGGTTGCGTATCTTGGAATCTCCGGATTTTTTCAGTTCTATTAATTTGTCCATTACAGCCCAGGTCTTATCCAAATCATCCGGCCAAAGCAAAAGGTTGTCTTCTCGAATGTGCCAATCCTGATCTGGTATAGTATTAAACGGTTGGACAATGGCCTGGAAAGCAATCCCATCAATTCTTTTATCAAGTCTTACCCAGTCTATTAAAGCAAGAATATCTCCGAGGTTCGGCTTCATTATCACAGCACAGATGCCTATGCTCAAATTATTGCAAAATCTGGATAAATTATCTATCGCCTCTTTGACCCGTTGATAACTACCTCTTACGCCTCTTAAGAAATCATGCGTTTCTGTATTAGAACTATCCAAAGAAAGGTTTATGGAGTTCAATCCGGAAAAGCCTATTCTTTTCGCCATTTCTTCATCAATAAGATAGCCGTTTGAAGACATAACTGTAAAAAAACCTTCATGCGCTGCAACATTAACTAAATCTAAAATTTCAGGCTCTACCAATGGTTCGCCTCCAGCAAAAGTTATCCCTTTAAATGTGTACCCGTCAATTTTTTTTAAGGACCGGATAATATCTTTGAACCCCTCTGCTTTGATTTTAATCGCAGGCTGTTCTTTTTTTTTCCATATCTGGCACATCTTACATTTGAACATACAGTTATTGTTAAATGATATGGCCAGAAAACAGTCTTTTCTACGTTTGCACATCATATCTACAGTATTCTCATTAATCTGCTCTAGCATCTGATTTTAGTTTTAGATATTGAAACTAACCCCTATCCAATACCGAATCTTCGACATCATAAGGACAATTTACCACTAAATCGCATTCTCTCTGGCAGTTATTTATTGCATTTCTTATCTCGGACACTGCTGGAGAATGCCATAAATCTTTGATATTATCTTTTCTGACGCTCCCAAAGAAACCCATATAAAAACATAACGAAATTTCTCCTGTCGGAGAAATTTCAAGGGCGGCGTCTCCTCTTGGACAATTGCCTTTTCTGGCTGCCTTGTTCTTTATAAATCCGTATGGATCTTTGAAATACCCATTGAAAAGATGAAGCTGCGAGATCGGATTGTCTATCTTATACCGCTGCTCTTTTAGTTTAATCAACTCATCCATTACTCTATGGACTTTTGATAAATCTTTAGGCCAAAGGCCATCATGTTCTTTCTTTCTATACCACAGGCTGTCAGAATCAGAACAAAATGGCTGCACGCAAGCTAAAAAAAATATTCGCCATAATCTTTTATCGTTATTCACCCATTCAACCATCTTAACCAATTCACCGAGATTTACATCTAAGATAAGCGTGTCAATCCCGACGCTTGTATTTCCACCGTATCTATTGAGCAACTCGATAGCCTTTATCACGCGGCTGTGGCTACCTTTAACGCCTGTGATAGAATCATGAATTTTTTCTTCCAAACTATGTAAAGATAAATTAATGGTAGTTAAGCCAGAATCTCCTATCCTCTTAGCCATATCCTCGTCTATAAGATAGGCGTTTGTCGTCAACACTGTATTATATCCTTTCTTAGAAGTAAATTCCACAACGTCTAGAATCCCTTCTTTCATCAAAGGCTCTCCGCCAAGGAACTGCAGCGGAATAGACCGCCCTACAAAATCCGAAAGCTCTCCTAGGCATTTTTTCCATTCTTCAATGGTCATTTCATCTGAATCTCTTTTTAGCCGCCACATATTACAAGTCCTGCATTTAAACATGCAGGACTTGGAGGGCACAATGAAACAATATTTCGGCTTATCAATATTCAAATTATCCATGCATTAATCCCTTTCTTCGTCTTCATAGAAACAATTAACCATAATATGACAATTTTTTTTGCAATTATATATATTTCCTCTTATATCTTGAGCCTTACGAGAATGCCAAATCTCAGGCAAGTTATCGGTCTTAATATTTCCGATTGGCTCCATAAGACAGCAGAAAAATGTCTTTCCATAGGGATCTATATGAAATTCATAATCCCCAAGATTACACTTGATCTTTTTTAAAAATTTATCCGGGTTCTTAAAATATTCCCTGAAATGCAAAAAATGGTTATGGTGATTGCCAATTTTATATCCATTTAACCTTAATTCTCGGAGTTTTTCTATAATCATTGATGTCTTTTCTGCATCCTGAGGCCAGAAGATGTTGTTTTTTTCTTTAGCAAACCAGACATTGTCTATTTCCTCGCCAAAAGGCTGGGTTACAGCCTGAAAACTAATCATCTCTATTCTCTTATCCTGCTGAACCCAGTCTACCAGTTTTAACATTTCGTCTAGATTGCGTTCCATTATGACAGTAAGAATTGATATTTTAGGCCTTTCATTCTTACGGAATCTATCCGTATATTCAATAGCCTTCATTATTCTATCATAGCTGCCTTTTACGCCTCTTATAGAATCATGAGTTTCAGGGTTTACGCCATCCAAGGAAATAGTTAAAGTGTTTAAGCTAGAATTTGCAATGTCTCTTGCCATAGATTCACTTATAAGGAACCCATTTGTAACCATGTTGGTCCTATAACCTTCGCTGCTGATAAAATTCACCAAATCCAGAATACCTTCTGTCATCAAAGGCTCTCCTCCTGACAGATGAAATTCAAAAGATGGCTCTACTATACCCCGCAGAGACTTCACAAGTTGTTTTTTTTGCTCCATAGTAGTTTCCTGGCATTGATTGTAATTGGTATTCCAGATATTGCACATCTTGCATTTTAACATGCAACGATAGTTAAGAACCCAACAGCAATAACGAGGCTTTTTAATTGTTTTATTCTGATTCATGAGTGGTCCTATGCTGCATACAAAGCAGGGTCGTCTTCTATGTAACAACAATTAAGAAGTAAGTGACAATTTGTTTTGCACTCGTCTACTTTTTTTCTTATCAGGTCTGCGTTTTGCGAATGCCACAATTTTCTAATGTCGTCTTTTCTTATATTGCCGATAAAGTCTTTAAAAAGGCAAAGCTGGATAAAACCATACGCATTTACGCTTATAGCCCTGCCTCCTACGACACATTTAGCTTTATTAACTAATTTTTGCGGGTTATTGAAATAAGCCTTGTACGCCCGCAGATGCTCAATCCTGTTGCTGATTTTAGAGCCACTTTGCTTTAAACTTATCAGTTCATCTAGAATAGAAATTACTTTGGATTTATCTTTTGGCCAGAGATATTTATACTCATCCTGCCAGTCATCGCTTAAAGGCCCGCTATAGTTGGGCTGAACCACTACCATAAAATACAACCAGTCAATTTTTTCATTCTTGTCGGCCAATTTAACTACACTGAGGAGGTCATTTATATTCTCGTTCATAATAATACAACAGAGGCCTTTTCTGGTATGTTTTGAATATTTTGTCAGATTATTTATGGCGTTCATTACCTGGTGATGGACGCCCTTAACTCCTCGCATTTTGTCGTGAACTTCAGGCCGATGGCTGTCTAATGACAGGCTTACGGCGTCTAATTCGCTATCCGCTATTTTCTTAGCCATATCCTCGTTAATAATATATCCATTTGAAGCCATGGTTGTCCTGAATCCTTTTAGTTTGGCAAATTTTACCAAATCCAATATGTCCGGCATTGATAGCGCTTCGCCTCCGCCAAAATCCATCTCAAAACCTTCATCTACCAGTTCTCTGAAACCTGCTATAAAATTTTTCCACTCATCTAAAGAAGGTAGTTCTTCTTTCTTTGGAACAGGTTCATGCCACTTATTGCACATCTTGCAGCGCAACATGCAATAATCCGTAGCAGCTATGCAGCAAAAACTGGGCTTTAAAACATTATTTTTGTCTAGATTTTCTTTCTTCAACTCGATTTCACAAGAATCAGCCATTTTAATCCCCCTCTCCCTGTACCATAAATGGATAATCTCCTTCAAAAAAACAGTTAAGCAGAAAATGGCAATTATTCTGGCATTTTCTGATATCAACCCTGACCTTTTCAGCCGCTTCCGAGCGCCATATCTCTCTTATATCATCTCCATTTTTTACATTGCCCAAAAGGCCGTAACGATAACAAAAAAATATATCGCCAATAGAGCTCACATGTATAGCGCGATCCAGATTGCAATGTCCTTTTTTCACAAATCTGGCAGGATTTTCAAAATATAATTTAAAAGCTTCTAACTGCGCTACTGAATCGCCTATCCAGTGGCCAAGCTTTCTTCGCCTTACCAATTCATCAAGGACCTTCTGAACTTTTTTATTATCTTTTGGCCATATGAAATTATATTCTGTTTTTTTGAACCATTCAGGATCAAAAGGCGTATTATTCTGCTGCATAGGGGCCATGAATAAAATAGAATTCATCCTGTCTCTATTCGTATTTACCCATTCAGCCAAGTCTATGATGCCATCAATGCTTTGTTCCATAATTATAGTGCATATTCCTATGTGTATATCTTTTGAATACTTTCTCAGGTACTCAATGGCCTTAAACACTCTTTCCGCAACGCCTTTTACTCCGCGCATCCTATCATGAACCTCTGGTTTTAAGCTGTCTAACGATAAAACTATGCTATCCAATCCGGAATCCACGATTCTTTTAGCCATATCCTCGTTAATAAGATAACCGTTTGAAGCTATGGCGTTTCTAAATCCCAGACTTTTAGCATAAGATACTAATTCTAAAACATCTTTTCTCATTAAAGCTTCTCCGCCTCCAAAATCAATCTCAAATCTTTCATCCACCAGGTCTCCCAGTTGCCTGATAAACGCCTTCCACTCGTCAGTTGTAGGTTGAGAGTAACCTATAGTGCCGAGATCATCTTGCCATTTATGGCACATCTGGCATTTTAACATGCACGTATCTACGATACCTATGCAGCAAAATCCTGGTTTTAACGCCTTGGGCAAGCTTTGTTTTATAACGTTATTTTTTACATCGTTTCTCATGCAAGGTTCCTTTGTTAATGATATGTTTATTCTAATTTAAACGGATAATCTCCTTCAAAAAAGCAATTAAGCAGAAAATGACAATTATCTCTGCAGCTGGCTATGTCCTGTTTTATCTGCTGAGCCTTTTCTGAACACAGGGCTTTGGCTAAATCATCTGTCTGAATATTGCCTAATGAAGCCCACCTGTAACAAAGAAATATGTCGCCACAAGAACTAATATGAATAGCCCTATCCATATTGCACTTTGTATTCTTAACAAACCTGTCTGGATATTGATAATACAGTTTAAATGCCTCCAATTGACATACTTGATTGGTTATCTTAGACCCATTTTTCTTAAGCCTTATCACTTCATCTACAACGGAACAAGTTTTATATGAATCATCAGGCCAGAGAAGATTGAATTCATCTTTTTTATACCATTCTGCGTCTAAAGGCGTATTATTCGGCTGCATTGCTGCCATAAAATAGATGGAATTTACTCTCTTATCTTTATCTACCCATTCCACAAGCTTGATTATATCATCTAAATTTTTGTTATATATTACACAGCATATTCCCTTATAAAGCCCATTGGAAAATTTATCTAATAAGCTCAAAGCAGACATTGCTTTACGATAAACTCCGCTTATGCCTCTTAAATAATCATGCGTATCTTCATTTAAACTATCTAAAGAAATGATAAGGCTGTCCAGGCCGGAATCAGCTATCCTTCTAGCCATATCTTCGTCTATCAGATAACCGTTAGTTGCAATATTTGTTTTAAATTTTTTAGATTTGCAAAATTTAATGAGTTCTAAAAGTCTTTCTTTCAAAAAAGGCTCTCCTCCTCCAAAATTTATTTGAAAATCTTCATCAGTTATATCTCTGAGAGAAGATACGCATCGCTTCCAATCTGAAAAACTAGGCGCTTTAATATAGTCTTTTTTGATGAGCAAGTCTTCTTTCCATTTATTACACATCTTGCATCGCAACATGCAGTCATCAGTAATGCCGAAGCACGAAAATTTCGGCTTTATAATATCCTGGCCTTTTTTCGGAATAAACACCCTTATCCCTTCTTTAAGCTCAGCCCCTATTTCTTTAATATATTTTAAACCCATATATCAATCTATATTAGCTCGGCTAAATCGTTTCCAATCTATTCCTTTTTTCCTGCATACATTACACCAACGAATATATTTTATGCCTTTATAAACAGCGTATAAAAACCCTTTTGTTTTATAATGCTTGACAAATTTCTGCCAATTTGTAGTAACCATCTTAACCCTCCTTTTTACAGCAATTTAACCATTTCTTATGAATTTCATAAGGCTTGCTGTGCCTTTTAGAAATTTTTTTTCTAATCGATTGCGCGAGGCAAGCTTACCATGCATATTCATATTATGCCCTATATTGTCGCAACTTTTATAGCAGCCCATGTTAGAATTAGGGTCATTGCCGATTAAAGAAAAAAATGGATCATGCTTTTGAAATTGAGTGGTTTTTTCTCTGAAGCAACGCTGTAAAGAACCGTTCCAGATTTGTTTAAATTCCTCTCTAAGAATATTGCCTACGGGAAACCTATGAGATTTAAGACAGGAATTGACATTTCCGTCTGCAAGTATTCTTACGAATGCCCATCCTGCGTAACAGGGTATAGCATCAATGATATCTGTATCATATTCTGCCGCTTTAGCGTTAACATTCGAAATTCTTCGTACAAACTGTTCAAATCCAAATAACTTGATCTTGTTTTTAAAATCTGTATTTTCGTATTTTTCTTTGAGTTTCTTGCAATCTTCGAGCAGCGCCTGCCTTTGCTTATCATTTAATAACAGCACATCTGTCTTGCCTGGTATCGTATCTATAACTGTAAACTCGATCATTTCTGATTTGGTCTGCAAACCGAATTCTACCATCTCTTTTATTTCATGATAATTCATGTTAAAGACAACATTATAAAGTTTTATCACAGGGCGTTTATGCTTAAAACTATTTAACAGGCTTAGCATTTCTTTTATCTTATAAAACGTCCCCTCATCTTTATTGGGGTGAGTGGCTGCGTAAACCTTGGCTGTTCCTGCCCAGACGCTAACAGTCAAAAAGTCTACTCTAGAATCAACTAATTTCTTTATTTTTTTCTCGTCAATCAATGTAAAATTGGTATTCAAGCAGCATTCCAAACCTCTCCTTTTTGTATGCTCAAGAATCTCCATGATCTGAGGATGCATTAACGGCTCTCCTCCTCCGGCATAATATATTTGGCGCGTTCCCATTTTATAAAGTTCGTCTATAAGCTCGATGGCTTTTTTATAAGGAAGAATCTGACTTTTTATATCTGGGCTGATTTTTTTCTCGCCCAAGAAAGGAGAATTGCACCAACAACCGATACAATCATTGTTGCAGTTGTTGGTTAAATCAATCTGCGCGACATCAGGCCCCTTGTAAGCGTGCGCTCCGTCTAAAACGCCTAGGATATCAAGGTAATTTCTAAAAAATCTTGCTAACGTTACGTTAATTTTCATTTTTTAGCCCAAGTTTGCGTTTCCTGAAGTCTTCTTCCACTATCTTTATCCTGCCAGAGAAAAATTTGTACTTGCCAGGAGCCTGCTTTCCATTGACGGCCAGCCCTCCCATTTTTACTTCAAGCATCCTGGCGCCCAATGCGTTAGTTGCATTTTTTATAGACGGAGAGCCGTTGCCGTTGTTTTTAGAGAAGTCTAATAGTATAGTGGGCAACTGGCCTTTAAGCTTTTTCCGGCCTCTTACTCCGATAAAACAGCTTTTTGGATTCTTCAGTTCTATTTCTTTATAATCGTTAATATGAGGAAACTGCCCTTCTCCCCAGGCGTCTATCCATTTACAATATTTCTCTGATAATATTACTGCTACTTTTTTTTCTGAAAACTCCATCTCCTTTTTCACGTCTATATCTATGTCCCAAACAATTTGTTTTTCATCTACTATCTCTAGGCGCCAAGTCTCTTCGACAGGTAAGATATTACATCTTCTTTTAAGTAAAAAAATTGTATTACTTATTTTTTCAAAATTCCAAAAACTAAAACGCTGCGCGCGAAACTGTTCATCTTCGGAATTAAAACAGGTTGAAAACCCTGCATGCCTGGTTAGCTCCATTTTATCCCAAAATAACTTTAGGCCGGTTGGTTCAAAAATTAACACCAGCCTGCCGATAGCTAATCCTCTGTTAGCCTTAATAGCCTTTTCAATATTTTTCTTATAAAATAATTTCTCTTTTGGAAGCAGGATCAAATATCTGATGGAAAATTTAAAAATTTTAAACAGCGTTATAAAAATACCTTGTTTCTTTAAAGAATTTGCTAGTAATTGACAACTGTACGCATTTAAACCGACTTTCTTGAATTGCCTTCTTCTGGCGCAGTGAACCGCCCATTGCTTGTAGGCAGATTTTATAGCGCACTCCAGCTCTTTGCTTGAAATATTATTTGAACAAATAACGCTTCTACTATTGCCGTCGTATTCAGCCCATTTTTCAGAAAGGATATAGCCCATCTTTTTCATTTCTTCGTAAAAAGCTGTCCCTGGAAAAGGCGTAGCTATGGAAAATTGGATTGTGGCTGGGTCTAACTTTAAAGCAAAATCAATGGTATCCTGTATGCTTTGCTTGGTTTCTCCGGCTAAACCGAACGTAAAAGTAAGATGGGTTTTTATTCCCAACATCTTTGTAATATTTATAATAGCTTCTGTTTTTTTAAGGTTCATGTCTTTATGGGAGGTGTTTAGCAGTTTTTGCGTTGCGGATTCAACGCCGTATTTGACAGCGAATAATCCTGCATCCTTCATGTTTTCTAAAATCTCTTCATCCATCAAATCAGCTCTAGCCATTATCGCCCAAGGGATATTCAACTTTCTCTTTTTTATCTCATCGCATAGTCTCAGCATCCTGTCTCTTCCGATGTTAAAAGTATCATCGTCAAAATATATGGATTTAAAACGCATCTCTTTTACCAAATACTCCATCTCATCAACTACGTCAATTATATCTCTGGCCCTATACTGGCTGCTTTGATACATAACCTGCGGCCAAAGGCAAAATTTACATTTGTACGGACAGCCCCGGCTTGCCAACATCTGAACTGAAGGCAAAGGCAGATCTCCAGGAGAATCGTTGTAGCGCTGCATAGGCAATCCTTGGCGCAAAGGCCAAGGTAAATCATCCAAATCAACTAGGGGTCTGGGAGGATTGCTCTTAACGGCACTTAAATCATGATACATGAGCCCTGAAACATCCTCTAAACTTTTATTTTCTTTTAGATGCTTGGCCAAATCCAACAAGGTAAACTCATATTCTCCGGTGAATACATAAGTTACGTATTTATGGTTTTTAAGAAACTCCGGCTGCCTTATATTAATATCAGGTCCGCAAATAGCAATAGGGATGTTTTTATCTAATCTCTCTAATAACATTAAATCATGATTAAGGGTTACTGTAGATGTCTCGCAAACAAGAAGATGCGGCTTAACTCTTTGGATTAGCTTTAAAAAATTTCTATAGGACAGCTTATCGGCAATGGCATCGATTAACATCGCGTCAAAACCATGTTTTTTAAGTAAAGCTGCAGTGTACGCCAAAAAGAAAGGAAAAGGCAAATAGTCTTTTTCTGTAGGTCCTTTTAGATGCGGCCACCTAGAACCCGCCCTTACCCCTGTTTTCCCAAAACTATTCCACGGAAGGTTTACAAGGACTATTTTCATGACCAAGATCCTTTATAAGTATCTGCGTAAATTATATTTTTCAAGCAAATCATAAATTCTCAAAATAACCTGGTGAGTATCACAGTGGCTGCAAAATTCATCATATAGTTTCACGCCGTTAGCGAAAACAACGTTTTTATTTTTTATCAAATATTTGGCTTGGACCCTGAATTTATTATACTCTTCTGAATTCCACAATTCTTTAAAAGACTTGGATTTTATGCGATCGATTACGCGCAAATGACAACACATGCTTATTTCGCCCTTGGCTAATATCAAAGAAAAAAACCATCCCACTGGACAGCCGGATTTCAAAAACGCGTCTTTAGACCAATAACCTGTAAGAGGATTGTAGTTTTCCAGCTGAAAAAATATGTTATCCTGGAGTTCCACCTTTGTTTTGTTAAGATATTCCTTTGCTTTTTTAAGCGATTTCTTTAGTATTTCGATATGGCCTGGATTTAATTTTAAAGATTTGATATTCTCATCTAAACGCGCCAGATAAAATCTCGCCTTATCCGCGCCTATATAAGCGTCGATCTTCGCCATCTCTTCCAGCTCATGGCAGTTTAAATTATGTATGACATGGCTTATTTGCAGCCGCGGCCTGTCTTTCTTCAAACTATCCCTGATAAAAATAAAGTTCTTCAAGTTATTGATAATTTTATGAAATGTATCTTTTGATTGCGCGGAATTGATAGTAGCGTAAGTACTGTCAGTGCCTGCGGGGAGGCTGCAGAATATCTCGTTTACCCCTAAATCTATTATTTTACTGGAGTTCTTTTCATCTAAAAGTATGCCATTTGTAAAAAATAACACTTTTAAACCTTTATCGGTCGCATAACGCACTATTTCTAAAAATCTGTTATCTAAAAGAGGTTCGCCATCCCCTTGTATTATAATCTCATCGCATAAAAGATCTGCCGCGTTATTAATAATATTTTTATACAAAGGCGCGCTTATTTTTAAATTAATATCAACTTTGGATGCTTCGCGCTTTGGCGTATGTATCCAGCAATGTATGCAATTAGTATTGCAGCGATGGTATGTGTCCAGGACTATGGTCTGAGGCCCGATAAACGCATGCTCGGTTATCACGCCGAGCAGCCGCAACAAATCTTTTTCGTTATATTGGTCTGCTTGAGAAGATATGCTGTCAAGTAGCTCCGGCAGTTCCTTGTCTTTTAAAAAAAAGCTGATCTTATTCGAAGGGACGCGTAATTTTAACTCTTTTAGATAATCCACAAAATTGGAGTAAAGTTTATTAGCAGGCAAATAAACCAGATTAATGGAACGTAAATCAATGCGGTAACCTGACAGGGAAGAACAGAAATTTACAATCTCATTTAATTTGAAAAAATTAAACCTGGATATACCTATTTTTATATTATTATCATGTGTTATATCGCCCTGCATGACGGAAAGCTTCTTTTTAAAGTCTCCTGGATAAGGGCTGATTTTATCATGCAGTTCTTCGTTGTCTCCATAGATACATACGCCGCTGTCTTTAGCCTCAGATTCTTCTTCATGCACAACAATCCCAGTATCGTTTTTTAATCGCGCGTAAGCCTTTCCTTTCGGCTCTTTTCGCTTTTCGCGTTCTCTCTCTTTTATTTCTTCCAGCATGTTCTCTAAAACAGCTTTATCCGGATAAATTTGAAGAGTAATATCAAGATACGAATATGAGCCTGGCTGGTAATATTCCTTTTCTTCATC